>LLEP01000002.1_pt1 | contig 332837 bp, 432 predicted proteins | sample 595871 | NCBI WGS metagenome assembly LLEP01 (sample SAMN02919316, study PRJNA255460) | bioreactor metagenome | biome: chemostat; feature: culture 2012_25.2; material: sediment; isolation source: day64 25degC chemostat 2012 inoculated with Wadden Sea sediment taken from... | place: Germany... | reverse complement strand
CATGGCAGGCACGCACAGCGCCGCATGCATGGCCGTCGCGCCATTGCGCTGGCGGGTAAAGCCATAACCCAGCCGGAAGAAGGCGCGCGGGTTGTTGCCCAACAAAGCGGCCAATTCTTCGATTTGCGCCACATCCAAGCCTGTGATCTCGGCGGCGCGTTGTGGCGTCCAGCGCTCAAGATGTGATTCAAACTCGGGCGAGAAGTCCGTGTATTTGCTCATATATTCGCGATCAGCTTTGCCATCGCGGAGCAAGATGTGCATCAGGGCGCAGGCCAGCGCCCCGTCTGTGCCGGGCTTCAAGAGCACGCCCATATCTGCTTGTTGCATGGTGGCGGTGCGGTAGATGTCGACCACCACCACTTTTGCGCCACGCTCTTTGCGGGCTTTCATGGCGTGTGTCATCACATTGACTTGGGTGTGCACCGGGTTGGTGCCCCAAATCACGATCACGTCCGATTGCGCCATTTCTTCCGGGTTCACGCCCTGCAAGCGACCCGTGCCCGCCACATAGCCGGCCCATGAAATCATCGAGCAGATGGTGCCATATTGCCGGGAATAGTTTTTGGCGTTGCGCAGGCGGTCAATGCCGTCGCGCATCACATAGCCCATGGTGCCCGCATAGAAATAGGGCCAGACGCTTTCGGCGCCGCACTCTTCTTCTGCCGCGAGAAATTTCTCTGCCACGATATCCAGCGCCGCATCCCATGAAATGCGCTCAAACTTGCCCTCGCCTTTGGCCCCCACCCGCTTAAGCGGATAAAGCAACCGATCCGGGTGGTGAGTGCGCTCCGCATAGCGGGCGACTTTTTCGCAGATCACGCCAGCGGTGTAAGGATCATCCTTGGCGCCGCGCACCCGGCCCATGCTGCCATCGTCCATGATTTCGATATCCAGCGCGCAGGTGGACGGGCAATCGTGGGGGCAAACGGTGCGTTCGGTGCGGGCAACGGGCATGGGCAAAATCCAAGTGCTTGAGGGCATAAAAAAAGGGTCGCCGAAGCGACCCTTAAAATCTAACAAAGTCGCAGCGATTAGCCAACGATTTCGTCGTCATTGAAGAAGTATTTGATTTCTTCAGCAGCAGTTTCTGGTGCATCTGAACCGTGCACTGAGTTTTCGCCGATTGAAAGGGCAAACTCTTTACGGATTGTGCCTTCGTCAGCGTCGGCTGGGTTGGTGGCGCCCATCACTTCGCGGTTTTTCGCGATGGCGTTTTCGCCTTCCAAAACCTGCACAACAACTGGCTCAGAAATCATGAAGTCAACCAATTCGCCAAAGAACGGACGCTCTTTGTGCACAGCGTAGAAGCCTTCAGCTTGCTCGTGTGACATGTGGATGCGCTTAGACGCAACAACGCGCAAACCAGCATCTTCAAACTTAGCGATGATTTTGCCGGTCAAGTTACGCTTGGTGGCATCAGGTTTAATAATAGAAAATGTACGTTCCAAAGCCATTGAAATACCCTTATTTTGCTTTGTGGGATGTGGCCTGCGTTTTATAGACCAAAACCGGATATGACAAGCACCAAGATCATTTCGCGATGACACCGTTGTGACAGGGCATGCGCGGCGCGCTTATTCGATCAATAATTCTTGCGCTTCAATCACCTGCCCGTCTTGATCGCGCACGTCAAAGAACAAGCGGTCCAGGTCTTTCGGCGCATCGAACCACACGTTCATATTGAGCGGCTTGATCGCGCGGGTGCACATGCCGCCATCAATTTGCACTTTAAAGCTGATCTCTGCCACAAAACGCCCGACTTCCAGCGTGTGGCCATCCAGGTTCCAGCAGCCATTGGGGGCAAAGAACATATATTTAAAATTGATTTGATCCGTGCCCACGCGTTTGGCGTGCGGGATATTATCCTCGTTTAACCCGAGTTGGGGCGGCGCATTAAAGTCTAGAGTGCGCGGGCCAGTGTTGACGGTTTGGGCGCTTGCAGCTAAGGGTTGTGCGAACATCAAGAGCACAGTGAATAATATGGATTCCGGCAGTTTCATTCGAAGACCTGTTTGAAAAAATTTCAATGCACACCTGAACACGCGGCGCATATCTTATGCATCACAATTGGTGTGAGCGCTCAAACTAATCTCCAATAATGAACAAATTTAGGCCGTTCGAAAGCTGTTGAGACAATGCTTAAAATATCAAATCTAAATTACTCAATTGAAGCCGTTCGCTGTTTGACAATGCGAGCCTGACTTTACCGACAGGATCGAAGGCTGGCTTTGTGGGCCGAAATGGTTCAGGCAAGACCACGCTTTTCCGCATTCTTAAAGGCGAAATCCCCACTGATTCCGGCACTGTGGAAATTCACCACCGCGCCAAAATGGGCTCGGTTGCCCAAGAAGCGCCCGCCACGCAAGACAGCGTGATGGACATCGTGTTGGAGGCGGATAAAGAACGCTTGAACCTTTTGGCGGAGGCCGAAACGGTGACCGACCCGATGCGCATCGGCGAAGTGCACACGCGTTTGGCCGAGATCGAGGCCCATTCCGCCGAAGCCCGCGCCAGCGCCATCCTAAAAGGTTTGGGCTTTGACCAAACCAAGCAAAACGAGCCTTGCGCCAATTTATCAGGCGGCTGGCGCATGCGGGTGTCCCTCGCTGGGGTGCTGTTCGCCAAGCCAGACCTGTTGCTGCTCGATGAGCCGACCAACTATTTGGACCTTGAAGGCACCTTGTGGCTTGAGGGCTATTTGGCGAACTATCCCTATACTGTCTTTATGATCAGTCACGACCGTGACCTGCTCAATAAGGCGGTGAGTTCGATCGTGCATTTGGATAAGGGTGGCCTTACCTTCTATCGCGGCGCCTATGACCAGTTTGAAGAAAACCGCCGCCTACAGATGGACATCAACAACAAGCAACGCGAAAAGCAGCTTGAGCAAATCGCGCATATGCAAAGCTTTGTGGATCGGTTCCGCGCCAAGGCGACAAAAGCCAAGCAGGCCCAGTCACGCTTAAAACGGATTGAAAAGATCAAGCCGGTGGAAGCGCTGTTTGATGAGAATGTGGCCCCGTTCACGTTCCCACAACCGAAGCGTGCCGTGTCCGCCCCGATTATTGATTTGGAGAACGCCTCAACGGGCTATGATGCAAGCCAGTTTTGAGCCGCATGAATGGCCGTATTGACCCCGAAGACCGCATTGCGCTGGTCGGGATCAACGGCAATGGCAAGTCGACTTTTGCGAAATTGTTGGCGGGCGAATTGGAGCTTTTGGACGGTCGCCTCACCAAAGCGCGCAAGCTCAATGTGGCCCACTTTGCCCAGCACCAGATGGATATGCTCAAGCCAAAGCAAACGCCGTTGGAGCATGTTGAGCCGCTCATGCCATACGACAGCGAGGCCAAGCGCCGCGCCCGCGTGGCGCAGATGGGCCTCACCACATCACGGATGGATACGCTGGCCGAAAACCTTTCTGGCGGCGAAAAGGCGCGGCTCTTGATGGGGTTGGTCACTTTTAGCGGCCCCAACCTGTTGATCCTCGACGAACCGACCAACCATTTGGACATTGATAGCCGCGATGCCTTGGTGCAGGCGCTGAATGAATATGAAGGTGCGGTATTGATCATCTCCCACGATCGGCACCTTATTGAGGCAACAGTCGACCAGCTTTGGATCGCCAAAGACGGCACCATTTCTGTATGCGATTATGATCTGGAGACCTATCAACGCTCGCTGACCGGCACCCGCGATAAGCCAGAACCCAACAAAGCCAACAGCCCCAGCGATAAGAAAAAAAGATCGCAAAATTGCCGCTGAAAAGCGCGCGCAACTTGCGCCCTTGCGCAAAGAAATCAAGGGCTTGGAATCAAAGGTTGAAAAACTGAATCAGCAATTGGCGAAAGCCGACAAAGAGCTTGAAGATCCAGATCTATTTCTAAAAGATCAGGAAAAAGCTGTGCAATTGGGCAAAGATCGGGCAGATTTAGCCAAGGACATTGAGGCGGCAGAAGAGCTTTGGCTCGAAAAGCTGGCGACTTTAGAAGAGGCGCAGGAGGAACTGGGCCTTTAACGCACGGGGGAAAATATGCGTTTTTTGGCACCAATCTTTTTATTACTCGGCCTTCTGGTTAGTCCGGCACTTGCGCAGGATTTGACGGATGAGCAATCTGATGAGGCTGTTGCATTTGCGGCAAACAACACCCGCTTTGTTCTCTATCACGAGTTTGGTCATTTGGTTATCGCCCAGTTTGGCTTACCGATTCTGGGCAAAGAAGAAGATGCGGCCGATAATATTGCTCGGTGATTTTATTGGGCGAACGCTCCGAGGAATACGACGACATACTGATCGATGCCGCAGATGGCTGGTATCTGTCCGATATTTCAAATACCGCAGATTTTGAAGATGCAGATTTCTACGACAGCCACAGTCTAGACATTCAGCGTTCCTACCAAATCGTTTGCTTGATGGCGGGGCAAAGCATGGAAACCTTTGGCGAGTTTGCTGCAGAGTATGGGCTGGATGAGGCTCGCATAGACCTTTGTGGCGTCGATTATGACCAATTGGAAAATTCCTGGGCAATTATCAACGAGGCTTTTATCGATCCCGAGCGCGGCAAGGGTTACACTGCCAGGATTGTTTATGACGAACCAACTCCCGAAACGGAACTTTCCGCTACCATCATAAAGAACTCAGGCATGTTGGAAGAATTGCAGCAGCGCTATGCCGATACGCTGCCCGAAGATACGATTTTCCGCGCCGCATCATGCGATGAGGCGAATGCCTTTTATGATCCGGAAGTGCCAGAAATTGTAATGTGTTACGAACTGACGGATTTGTTTTTGGACCTCATCATCGAGGATTTAATGCAGGAAGAATAACGGCCCCCAACTTTAGGCTTTTTTTCACCCAGCGCCCGCTTTGTTCTTGCTGCCAATAGGTCAGCTCGTGTTCTTTCGACAAGGCCTTCCACGCTTGCCGGGCGCGGGTGACCGCGTCGGGATCATGGCCGTTAAACATGAAGACGACACGCTCGTAATTGTCTGCTTTTTCGGGTACGGCGCCTTCCACGTAAAAACGGATTTGCGCGTTGTTGGGGTTTTCTTGGCTGTCGGAAATCAAAACGGGCATTTCGGCCAGCTCATCCATATCGATCTGATCGCTCAGCACCATATGGGGCAAAAAGCTATCGGGGCGGAACGTCCATAGCGCCTCGTCCAGCGCATTCATTCTGGTGGGGTTGGCACACTCCACCATGGCGCGCCAACCTCGTTCCAGTGTCTTTTCGAGCAGAACAGGCAGCACGGCCTCTAAAGGCTTTTGCTCCAAATGGTAGAACAAAATTTCTGTCACGCGGCCTGCTCCTTTGTTTTGACTATTCGTAGTGATTGCGCATCATCTGGTCGAGCAAATAAACGCCGAAGCCTGTGGCCCAACTTTTGTTAACCGCTGTCGCTGGCACATTCATTGCAGTCGACAAGTCAAGGTGCGCCCAATCGGTGTCGCCGACAAAGCGTTTCAGGAACTGTGCTGCGGTGATAGCGCCTGCCCAGCGGCCACCGATGTTTTTCATGTCGGCGTTTTTGCTGTCGATCAACTTGTCATAGGCCGGGCCCATGGGGAAGCGCCAGACTTTTTCGTCGGTTTCCAAACCTGCTGACGTGATTTGCTCGGCCAGTTCATCGCTGTTTGAAAACAGGCCCGCATGTTCATTGCCCAATGCCACCAAATTGGCCCCGGTCAATGTGGCTAAATTGACCATGAATTTCGGTTTGAAGGTTTCTTTTGTGTACCAAAGCGCGTCCGCCAGCACCAAGCGACCTTCCGCGTCGGTGTTGAGCACTTCAATGGTTTGCCCTGACATCGAAGTCACGATATCGCCGGGGCGCTGTGCGTTGGCGTCGAGCATGTTTTCAACCAGGCCAATCACGCCGATCACATTGATTTTTGGCTTTCGTAGCGAAACCGTCTTCATCAACCCGGCCACGCGCCTGCGCCGCCCATGTCGCCTTTCATGTCTTCCATGCCGCCTGCTGGCTTGATGGACAGGCCGCCACTGTCAAACACAACGCCTTTGCCGACAAACGCTACCGGCGCATCGTCCTTCGCGCCGCCATTCCATTTCATGATCGCCAAGCGCGGTGGCCGCACTGAGCCTTGCGCCACGCCCAACAGCGCGCCCATGCCCAATTCTTTCATTCTTGGCTCATCGAGCAACTCAACTTCCATGCCATCCGCTTCAAGGCTTTTAACTGCTTCGGCAAACTCGAGCGTGCCGAGCGCGTTGGCTGGCTCATTCACCAAATCACGCGCGAACAAGGTGCCTTGTGTCACGCAATCGCGCGCTTCGTGCGCCGCCTGAGTGCCTGCAACGTCATCAACCTCTAGGGTCAAGCTGAGCTCCGCTGCCTGCGGGTCCTCGTTCGCCTTGGTTTTGTATTTGTCAAAGCGATATTGGCTGAGCTTCAGTCCTGCCGCGACTTCTGCAACATTGTCTGCGGCAAACACATCATCATCCAATATTACGCGCGAATTTGCCCCGGGCCGATTGCTCAACTGGTCAATCAGTTTGCCGCCGAATCCAGCAAACTCATATTTTGGGCTGTCTTTGCGCAGGCCCTCCGTACCAGCAACCAGCAGGAGATCCGCATCGAGATTTTGTGGCGCCAAGATCGGCAAGAAGGTGCCCTTTTTGCCCTTGAATTTTGCGGCGTGCGCTAATTTCTCAATGTCGAGACCTGTTTTTTTCCCAAATGGCCTTGCCCTTGTCGCTAAACTTCAAGTCCGCGTCAGCGGTGATGACTAGGTTTTCACCTGCGCCCTTGCCATGTTTCGCAATGGCGATTGTCAATGTTTGACCCATAGTTTCCTATCCCGATTGTTTGGAGGGGCGCACTTTGGCGCTTCTGGATTTTTTACTAAACTGCGTCAGAACGCAGAAAAGTGCAACCAGCATCAAAAAAAATTTCGATGGCCAAAATTGCTGCCAAAAAAGATGGTGGTGGAAGCAAAGCTGTGGCAAAAGTTGTGTATGGAATTGCTGACTCGCTACATACTTAAAAAAATATTTGGTCGCGGCAGCGGGCATCGCGTTTTTGCTGTGCTTCCTTGGCTGGTTGATTCAATTGTTGCGCGCCGTCGAATTGGTGACCAATAAGGGTCAAGGCATCACCGCCATGATCTATCAATCATTTTTGAGCATCCCTGAGATTTTGAACATCGTGCTATTTCTATGTGTGGCATTAGGCATCTCTCGCACGGTTCGTGCACTGCAATTGTCTAAAGAGATATTCCCCATTTATGCAGGTGTCGGGCTGAGGCCACTGGTCCGCTCATGGAGCATCTTCATGCTGCTTTCACTCATGACCAGCTTGGGATTGGCTCATTTTGCGGTGCCGACGGCCAAATATTACATTGCCGTGCAAAGCGATAAGATCAATGCGGATTTGGTGGCAAACTCCTCCCGCCCGGGGCGGTTCACAGAGGTGGCACCCGGTTTAACGATGATGATCCGAGAGCGTGCACCTGATGGCACAGGGTTGGGCTTTTTCATTTATGACACCCGCGATCCACTGCGGTCGCAGACCATTGTGGCTGAAGAGTCTCAGTTGGCACAGGTGGAAGATGTGCTCACGGTGCGGTTAAAGCGCGGCTCCATTCAGTATTACACTTTTTCAACTGGCAAAATGAGTGGTCTAGAATTTGAAACCTATTCGTTAGCATTGGCGGATATTACTGACAGCAATTCAGCCAGCACCGTCACTCCCAACTCTTTGCAACTGCTGGTGCAGTCTGCCAGTAGCGGCTTTTCAGCGCGAGAAGCCCTCACGCTACACTTGCGCAACGCAAGCGCGCTTTATGTTTTTACTATGGGGCTTTTGGCCTTTTTCATGGTCTCTCGCCCCAACACAATGCGCGGCAAAACACGGATAAGTATCGACTTCGTGGTTCTGGCTATTGCGTTGGTCACCAAGGTTATTGGCACAGGTGTGGAACAATATGTGTTCCGCACCCCAAATCTGGCGTTGGCCGTTTATATCCCTGCGCTCTTGCCGCTCATACTGGCGCTGCCCTTTGCTGTTCACCAAGGGCTTTTGCGACGTCCGCCCAAAATTTCAGGTGCCACATGACCCATCTTGGCCTGCATGTAAGCATCAAGATTTTCAAATCAGTCCTTTTGGTGATGAGCCTGTTCTTCGCTTTGGTCGGCCTGATTGAGATCGTCGAATTTGGCAATCGCGCTGGCGCTGGGATCACGTCGAACCCTATCACCACACTTTCGTCTGCGGCGCTCACCGCCTCCGTATGGAGCATGGACCTACTGCCAATTTCATTTGTGATCGGTGGTGTAATTGCTATTAGCGATTTGCAAAATCATCGGGAACTGATCGTGGCGAAGGCTTCAGGCATTTCAATTTGGGGCCTTGTCCGTGCGCCGCTTATTTTTGCGATTATGGTCGGTCTGATTGTCAGCTACGCGCTTGACCCCCTGGTTCTCAGGTTAAACGATGAGGTGGACGCGCAAGTAAAAGCCCAGTCGTCAACCTCCGGAACGCTCAATCGTCGCTCAGGCTGGATCGAGCAAAAAAATGCCGATGGTCGCTATATCATTAAGGCCAATGAAATTTTGAGCACGGGCGATGCGATGAACGGGGTTCGGGTGTTTATGCTTGGCGGGCAAAACGGCGATAATCGGCAGATCGTCGCGGCGCAAGCGCGCTATGAAAATTTCAAATGGCGTTTTACTGACGGCACTATCAGTGAATCAGGCGCGCCGGTAAAGCGCTTTGATACCCTAACTCTCGCAACAAATTTTAGCGCGGAACAATTAAGGCTGCAGCTTGGATCTATTTCGCGCATGTCTATTTTTGATTTAAAATCTCAATTGCGTGATAAAACCATCACAACCCCCGCGGAATATGCCGCTCAGATGCGAATGCGCCGGTTAGAAGCCTTGCCAATTGTGCTTGTTGGGACTTTATTAATTGCGTTTGCATTTACATCGGGTTATTCACGTCTAGGCACGTCGGGAACCCACATAATTTACGGAATTTTGTTAGGGTTTGTTGTGTATATTTTGACGAAGCTTGCTGATCGCGCAGGGGAATCTGGTGATATAAATGCGTTGTTGGCGGCATGGGGACCCGCAATTGTAGCAATTGTGATTGGCACAACTGTTCTTTTGCAAAAGGAAGATGGATGAGCGTGACGCGTTTATGCACGCATAAGGGGAAGTTCAAGTCGGCGTTGCTTGGCCTTGGTTTGCTGGCGACTTGCGCTTTTGCGCCTGTTGCCATGGGGCAACAGACCGAGCTTTTACCATCCGATTATTTCGCTGGTCAGGTACTTTCCACCACAAGTGACATTAAATTTAACGCGCAAACACTGACTGTTTTGCAAGAGCAAAATCTCATTATTGCCACGGGTGACGTGGAGCTTTCTGCAGAAGGCTATCTCATCAAGGCGCAACGCGTCGTTTACAATCGCACCACACGCGAAGTTGAGTTGCTGGGCGACGTCGCTGTTCGCGACCCAGACGGTTTGGTCTATGTCGCCGATAAGGCCAATTTAACCGGGGACTTTCGCCAAGGTCTTCTCGAAAATCTAATTTTCCAAGACGAGGCAGGTTATTGGCTTTCTGCTGCCGAAGCTGAAATTAAACCAAATCGCAGCCTTGATTTGACGGATGCTGATATCACCCGTGTGGCACTTGTGTCGACGACAAGGGACGTGAAATTGGCTGGCGTATCAAAGCTGTGCGCATCGTGCGCAACACAGAAGAAAAAACGATTTACTTTGAGCGACCATCCATGGTGTTTGCGGGCGTTCCCATTGCGACGATCCCCTATCTCACCATCCCAGATCCGTCACTTACTGACTATGACGAGCTGCTCAAAGCGCGCCTTTCTTACTCTTCAGAGTTAGGCATTGGCATCGCGTATCCGGGATTTATCTTGCACGACCCTCGTACCAACTTAACGCTAACGCCGACCATTTTCACAAACCAAGGTGTTTTGGGGCAGGTTGATTGGTCTCACTCCACGCGCGTGACATCTGTCAAAGTAACGGGTTATGGCATTTACCAGTTTAATCCCTCTGCCTTTTCTGGCAAATTGGGCGACCGTAACCTCCGTGGGGCTGTACAAGCAGAAACGGTTTACACGCCGACAGAAAATCTAACCATTGGCGGTGCCTACACATTGTTTTCAGACCGCTCCTTCCTCACCGATTATGACGTTGGCAATCGTGAAGGCAGTTACGCAGTTAATCGAGTTTACGGCACATATTTGGATCGCGACAGCTACATTGATGGACGCGTCGAGCAATATGTCGGCTTGGGCGAAAGCGGGGCGGCAAATGAGGCGCGGCAGGCACTTATCGCGCCAAAGATCGAGGCCAACCATGTACAACAATTGGCGGATGATTGGGGCGAAGTGCGTTTGTCCGGCAAACTCATTCATCTTGAACGCGCCGATGATCACGCAACAACAGTGAATGGAACGCCCCATGTGTTTGGTTTTGAAGGTGCTAAATCACACCTAACAATTGAAGCTGGCTGGTCAAAACAGTGGGTTGCTCCGGGCGGGCTGCTGATCGCACCCTATTTGGGTGCCCGCGCCGATGTTGCGCAATATGATGGCGCTAGCGGATATGCTGGTGCCCCTGCAGCAGACATTGTTTATAGCACGACGCCAATCGCTGCACTTGATGTGAGTTGGCCGCTTGTGGGGACAGATAGTACTGGCACCAAGCATTATTTTGCACCGCGGTTACAGCTCGTATCTCGCGGTGGTCCGGTCAATACCGGGATCACAAACGACGATGCCCAAAGCTTTGTGTTCGACGATAGCAACTTGTTCAGTTTTAACCGTTTCTCTGGTGAGGATCGGCAAGATAGTGGCACACGGCTCGCTATTGGCGGCCAGTATAATGCAGATTTTGGCGGTGGGCGCTGGGTCGATGTTGTTATTGGCCAATCTTATCAACTGGGCGGCACCAAGCTGCCGCGGTTGCGAACCCCAGTCAAACGGGCATTGGCAGCGGGGCAGACCAGACTCCTTCCCATATTGTGGCAGGCATTCAAGGCGCACCGTTTGACGGATTAACGCTAGGCGCAAAAACACTAATTGATCCGCAAAATGGGCAAGTCGCCCGCGGTTCGATCGCCGCCAATTACACCACTGACATTTTCAGCGCTGGCGCGTTCTATAGCTATGCGCATCAAAGCGTTGCCCCCGGCGCAACACAAGAGCGGCACGAGGTCGGCGGAGATTTACGGTTCAATATAGACGATTATTGGAGCGTAGGCGCATATTCAAACTATGATATCGCAGATCAGAGCTTTGTGAGCTATGGCAGTGACCTGAGCTATGATGATGGCTACTTGGGTGGCACGATCTACTATAACCGCTCTTCGGCCAATACGCTTGATCCGAAAGACACAATTGGCGCAAAGCTGAAACTCAAAATGATCGGCGATTATGCCTACGACTATGATTTCTAGCGGCAAATCCTCTCACGCCTCAAAAAATAGCCGCATTTGGTCTGCATGTGTGCTAAACACCGTCCGAGATTAATTTGGGAATTATCGACTATGCGCATAATCAGCCTTGTCCTCATCGCGATGTTGAGCTTGACCACCTTTGCACCGAGCTCGTTTGCTGCGACGATTAAAGTTGTGGTCAATGGCAAGACCATCACTGACAACGACATCAGCCAGCGCGCGAAATTCATGCGATTGGAGCGGCGCGGCAAGTCGAACAATGATCGGCTAAACTTGGCGAAAGAAGAACTGATTGACGAAGCATTGATGATTGGCGAAATGGAACGCATTGGACGTTCTGTGCCTGAGTCAGCAGTGCGCGATGCCTACGCAAAAGTTGCGGTAAACCTCAAACTTTCAACGTCCAAATTGACAGAGATTTTGAACGCAGCTGGCGTTCAATCGAAAACGTTGAAAGACAAGTTGCGCGCGCAATTGGCCTGGCAGGGCGTGGTCTCAAACGTTTTGCGCCAAAAAGTTCAAATCTCAGATTTGGAACTGGACCTGGCCGCACGCGAGGAAGTTGGCAAAACCACAAATTACGACTTTATGCTCACTGAAGTTGTGTTCTTGAATACCACTGGGTCCACGCGGTCGCGCACTAATGAAGCAAACCAATATCGTCGGAATTTCAATGGCTGCGACAATGCAGTTGATCTTGCGCTTTCTTATCGCGATGCAGCGGTGCGCAAAATGGGACGTCGACATTCCACACAGCTCGCCGAACCCGTTGCCAAAGAGTTGGCAGGGTTGAATGTAGGTGGCATTTCTAAGCCCCGCACGATCGCTAGCGGTGTTCAGATGTTGGCGATCTGCGCTAAAACGCCAGCCGAAGATTTAACCTTTGTGAAAAACAAACTGCGCAATGAAGTGGGTACCGAGAAGCTCAAAGACGAAGCTGAAGAATATCTCGCCACCTTGCGTGAAAAAGCCAACATCGAATACCGGTAAAGCCAGATGCAGCACGCTCCCCTCGCCGTTTCAATCGGAGAGCCCGCGGGCATCGGGCCGGATCTTATTCTAAAAGCATTTCAAAAGCGGGTGGCCCACAAGCTGCCCGTTTTTTTGTGTGTTTGGCGATCCGGAACTGCTCAAATCTCGCGCTGCTATGCTGGGTTACGAAATCGAAATTCAAGCCATTTCCACACCTAGTGACGCGTTGTCGGTTTTTACCAAGGCGCTGCCTGTTGTGGACTTGGGCCATCGCATAAAGGACGAGCCAGGCGTCTTGGCTCCGGAGGCCGCCAACATGGTTGTCGATGCGATCCGAAAGAGTGTTGATGCGATCAAGACGGGAGAATGCAGCGGTTTGGTCACCGCACCGATCCACAAGGCAAATCTTTATAAAGAAGGGTTTGATTTCCCGGGTCATACTGAATTTTTAGCATCGCTTTGTGCCGATAAAACGACCGCCTTCACCCCGATAATGATGCTGGCTCACGGCCCGCACCGTGCGGTTCCGGTAACAATCCACATGCCTCTGCGCGATGTTTTTGATCACCTTACCTCTGATTTGATCGTGAAAACCGTTCGGATTGTCTACCAAGACTTGCAAAAACGGTTTCATATCCCACACCCCCATATCGCGTAACCGGCCTTAATCCCCACGCTGGCGAAGATGGTACGATGGGCACTGAGGAAGCGGATATCATCGCGCCGGCGTTGCGCGCGCTAAGTGCAGAGGGCATCAAGCTTCGGGGCCGTTGCCTGCTGACACAGCATTCGCGCCTCATATCTGGACAAAATTTGATGCGATGGTCGCCATGTATCATGACCAAGCGCTAATCCCCGTGAAGGCAATTGGCTTTGACGAGGGCGTGAACATAACGCTCGGCCTTCCAATCGTGCGCACTTCGCCCGATCATGGCACAGCGTTAACATTAGCGGGTACCGGCGCGGCTTCGCCTAATAGCTTTCTAAAAGCACTTGCGATCGCGAACGAAATGACCCAAAAGCCTGATAATCACTAAAGTCTAGTTGCCAGATCGGTTGTATCCTATGAGCCAGATTGACGAGTTGCCGCCCCTGCGTGAGGTGATTGCCGCCCACGGTTTGCGCGCAAAAAAAAGAATTGGGTCAAAACTTTTTGCTCGATCTCAATCTAACGGCACGCATCGCGCGGATTGCGGCCCCCTTGGATCACCACACGATCATTGAAGTTGGTCCTGGCCCCGGGGGCCTGACAAGGGGTTTGCTTGCGTCTGGCGCTAAGAAGGTTATTGCAATTGAACGGGATGAACGCGCTCTGCCTGCCCTTGCCGAAATTGAGGCAGCTTATCCCGATCGATTGGAGGTCATTTCCGGCGACGCCATGGAGGTCGACTATCGCGCGCTGGCCGATGGTCCGACCAAGATTGTGGCTAATCTGCCTTACAACATTGCAACACCGCTGCTCACAGCGTGGCTAGAAGACCCATGGCCGCCGTATTTCGACAGCCTAACGTTGATGTTCCAAAAAGAAGTGGCAGATCGCATTTGTGCGGCAAGCGACAGTAAAACATTCGGGCGCCTCTCCATCCTCTCACAATGGCGATGCGAAGCCCGTGTGGGCCTAAATGTTGGCCCAGAAGCCTTTACGCCGCCACCAAAAGTTAGCTCGTCTATTGTCCATATGGTGCCCAAACCGAATGCCAACGAAATCAAAGCCAGCACTTTAGAACATTTAACCCGTGCCGCGTTCGGCCAACGACGAAAAATGCTCAGGCAAAGCCTGAAAGCGTTGAATGTAGATTTGGCAGCATTATTTGAAGCAGTGTCGCTCAAGGGCACCGAACGTGCGGAGCAATTAGATGTGGAGCGTTTTGTGCTGATGGCCCGTTGGCTGGAGGACAATCGGTAAAAAACCGACCCCCAAAATGCAAAACACCCGCTCGAACCACGAGCGGGTGGACACAGCAATATTCGTGCCTAATATTGAGTATCGTGAGCGCATATTCAAAAAGATGGTGGACTGGCAACCCATTCAAATTGGCGGAAAATTTCCAATTTTTCAGGCTTGCACATCTTCTTGATAGCCAGAGATATTTAGCACGTTATGCAATCCTTGTACAGGCTTGTGAACCGATATCGCGATAAAATCCGTAAAATAGTGAACAATGGACACTATTCTTCCTCGATATGGGCTTGTCACAGAATTGAATCAAGCTCGTCCTGTAAACCGCTGATAAAATTAGATAAGTTTTTCTGACGTGACGGCATCATGCGTGCGGAATGCAAAATGGACGCCACCGCATCGCAGCTTTCCCCAAGATCATGGTTGACGATGATGTAGTCATAGCTTTCCCACTGCTTCAGCTCTTTTTGTGCCGTGGTGAGGCGACGACGGATCACCTCTTCGCTATCGTCGGCACGACGCTCCAACCGGTGTTTAAGCTCTGCGATGGATGGTGGCAGGATGAAGACGCCAATAATGTCCTCAGGACATGTCTCGTACAGTTGGATTGCACCTTGATAATCAATATCGAAGAGAACGTCGCGTCCGGCCTCCAGTTCCCGCTCAATCGCAGCTTTTGGGGTGCCGTAGAAATTGCCATGCACCTCGGCCCATTCCAGCAATTCACCCTTGTCACGCATCTGATTGAATTCATCTACGGTTTTGAAGAAATAGTCGACACCGTCCACTTCGTTTGCCCGCTTTGGACGCGTGGTCACCGAAATTGACAATTTCAAATTTGAATCCTGCTGCAAAATGGTGCGCGAAATTGACGTTTTGCCTGCGCCGGACGGCGACGAAAGAATGAGCATCAAGCCCCGACGATCAAACATGGAGTCCTATTCTATATTTTGAACTTGTTCACGTAATTGGTCGATTGCGGCTTTAAGATCAAGCCCGATTGCTGTCAGATCCACATGATTGCTCTTTGAGCACAATGTATTGGCTTCTCGATTGAATTCTTGGGTAAGAAAATCTAGCTTTCGCCCGACCGCACCACCATCGTTGAGCAATTTGCGGGCGGCGGCAACATGAGCGGCCAATCGATCGAGCTCTTCACGAATGTCCGCTTTGGTGGCAAGGATCAGCGCTTCAGCGTGCAAACGGTCTTCGGCCAAGCCATTGTCCCCCTCCTGCAGGAGTGCAATCTGGCCCGTGAGCTTTTCTAAAATCACTTCGCGACTGCGCGCAGGATGCTCTTCGGCAAGAAGAGTGAACTCTGCGATTTCCACCAGTCGTTGGGTCAAAAAGGCTTGTATATTCAGCCCCTCGGCCTCGCGCGAGGCAATAAGGTCAGCAATCGCCCTATCTGCGGCAGACAATATTTGCTTTTTCAGTGCAGCTATTTCGGTTTCACCGAGCTGCGCTTCACTCAACTCCAGAACACCTTTAAGGGCCAATATCCCATCTAGCGAGGCCGCTCTGCGTCAACCTTTTGATTGAGTGCCTCCATCGCGGTTAAGACCGTATTCAAGGCTTGCTCATTGACGCTAACTTCGCTTTGCAAGTGCTCGTATGTGATGTTGAGATTGACCTGTACGGCACCTCGGGTCAGCGCTTTGGACAGCTTTTGACGTAAAACATTCTCTAAATCATCCAAGCCGTGCGGCACCCGCAGGCGCAAATCTAACCCGCGCGAGTTCACTGATTTGATTTCGAGATTGAAGGACGCGCCAGATATGCCCCCTGATGCCCGGGCAAAACCGGTCATGCTTGCGATGGGTTTAGACATATCAGCTCTCCTTTGCGCCTTTGCTTGCGCCTCTTTTATTGATTGCTGCTGTCGTCGTCCAGCTTTTCCGCTTCTTCTTGCTCGAGCGCTTCTTTTTCGGCCTGTGCAGCAGCTTCTTCGGCTTTAAGCCGTTCTGCTTCGATTTTGCGCCATGCGGCCACGTTGGCTTGATGCTCTTTATACGTTTTTGCAAACGCATGGCCGCCAGTACCATCAGCCACAAAATAAAGGGCGTCAGTTTCCGCGGGGTTCGCCACAGCCTTCATGGATTCTATGCCAGGATTGGCAATCGGCCCAACCGGCAAACCATCGATTTGGTAGGTGTTATATTCGGTCTTGGTGTCGATTTCCGAACGTTTCAATCCACGTCCTAACACCCCTTCGCCTTTGGTAATTCCATAAATGATTGTGGGATCGGATTGGAGCCGCATGCTTTATTCAACCGATTGATGAACACACCTGCTACTTCGGGGCGCTCTCCGGCCAGCCCTGTTTCCTTTTCAACAATGGAGGCCAGAATTACCAATTCTTCGGGCGTTTCGATGGGCAGTCCCTCGACCCGGCTTTCCCAAATCTCTGCCAGCGCCTCGTCATGCGCTACTTTCATTTGCTCAAGCACACTTTGGCGTGTTGCGCCCCGCTCAAAATTATAGGTATTTGGCAATAAATCGCCCTCAGCAGGGATCGTTTCGATTTCTCCGGTCAAAAGCTCAGCGGCTTTAAGCCGTTCAACGATTTGCCATGAGGTAAACCCCTCTGGGATCGTCACATTATACTGGATTGCGCGCCCTTCAGTCAGTTCCGTCAGAATGTCACGCATAGACGAATTGGGCGCAATGCGATACTCGCCCGCCTTTAGCTCGGTTTCTTTGTCCAGCGCTACAGTACCAAAGCGAAAAATGAAGGAATTGGTGATCAAGCCTCATCTTGCAAGCGGCGTGCAATGGTGGAGCCGCCTGCCCCTTGTGGCACCGCGAAAATGGTTTCGCTTTCGATGGGGCCATCTGCATTAAACTGATTGATACCGTAGTAAATCAAGCCAGCAACTACTACGAGGCCCAGGATAATCAGGGACATTATCGCATTTGCTGCCTGAACAAACCGATTTGGCTTTTTGCGAACTTTGTTTTTGCGTTTTCCAAACATGGCACCCTGCTTATTATGTTTTTGGCGCTATACTGATTAGATGATTGGGGCAAAAACAAGAGCGAAGATTTAACTTCCCCGCTCTTTTGGTCGCGCTAGGGTGAAACCTCAGCTAACCTTTTTGAACACCAATGAGGCATTTGTGCCACCAAAGCCGAACGAGTTGGACAGCGCCACATTTATCTCTTTGGCTTTAGCTTTGTTTGGCACCAGGTCAATTTCGGTTTCCACGGATGGGTTTTCCAAATTGATGGTGGGCGGGGCTATATTATCGCGCATGGCGAGGATGGAGAAAATCGCTTCGACCGCGCCCGCAGCACCCAACAGGTGGCCAACTGCGGATTTTGTTGAGGACATTGTTAAATTCTTGGCATGTTCGCCCAGCAAGCGGGTAACCGCGCCAAGTTCAATCTCATCGCCCAAAGGTGTCGACGTACCGTGAGCATTCACATAGTCAATGTCGCTAACATTCAGCTCAGCGCGTTTTATCGCGGCCTGCATGGAGCGATAGCCGCCATTGCCGTCAGCGGCAGGCGCCGTGATGTGGTGGGCGTCGCCAGAAAGGCCGTAGCCAACCACTTCGCCATAGATCTTAGCGCCGCGCGCTTTGGCGTGCTCATATTCTTCCAAAATGACGGTACCAGCGCCCTCGCCCATCACAAAGCCATCGCGGGCTTTGTCATAAGGGCGTGAAGCACGCTCAGGCGTATCATTAAAGCCAGTGGAGAGGGCGCGACATGCCGCGAACCCAGCCAATGAAAGGCGGTTCACAGGCGACTCGGCACCACCAGCAACCATTACATCCGCATCGTCCAGCGCGATCAAACGGGCTGCGTCGCCAATGGCGTGCGCACCTGTTGAGCATGCGGTGACAACGGAATGGTTGGGGCCTTTCAATCCATGGCGGATTGAAACATAGCCGGATGCCAGATTAATCAAGCGTCCGGGGATAAAAAACGGGCTGATCCGCCGCGGGCCTTTTTCGGCAAGCGTGATGGATGCATCATAAATGCCCCCTACGCCACCAATGCCCGAGCCGATCAATACACCGGCCCGTTCTTTTTGTTCGTCTGTTTTCGCTTCAAAACCACTGTCTTGAAGCGCCTGACCAGCAGCGGCCATGGCATAAACAATGAAAGGATCTACCTTGCGTTGTTCTTTTACATCCATCCAGTCATCAGGATTAAAGTTGCCGTCTGCACTATCGCCAAGCGGAACACGGCAGGCGATCTGACATGCCAAATCTGACACATCAAATTCATCTACCTTTTTGGCTCCGCTTTTCCCGTCGAGAATATTTTTCCAAACAGTCTCAACATTCGCGCCCAAGGGGCTCACAATGCCAAGACCAGTGACAACAACTCTGCGCAACTTCATCTATGATGTCCTACGGCCGCTAAGGGTCGAGACCCTTGGTTACTTTACAGCCTTCTCAAGGAATGCAACGGCATCGCCAAATTTTTGAATAGATTCGGCGGCATCGTCAGGAATTTCCACGCTGAATTCTTCTTCAAACGCCATAACCAGTTCAACCTGATCGAGCGAATCCGCGCCAAGATCATCAATAAAGCTGGCTTTTTCTGTCACTTTGTCGGCATCTACATTCAAATGCTCAACAACGATCTTGCGAACGCGATCTGCAATATCGCTCATATTTGGTTCCTCTTCACCTAAAAGTCTTCAATTTAGTTCAACGGCACCACATTGTGTGGCGAGTTGTCCGCTTAAATGCACCTCATCTTGAATAAAATCAAGGTTTAAGGCATGTTTGGACCCGTGTTCGACGGGGCATTATCATACTTTTCCACATTTGACCATATTGAGAAACAATTTCTCACCCTGGTCTAAATCATGGCCATGCCACCATTAATGTGCATGGTTTGCCCGGTGACATATGATGCTTCGTCACTGGCCAAAAACACGGCGCCTGCAGCAACTTCGTCTGCTGTGCCCAAGCGGCCTGATGGAATAGTCCCAAGAATACCATCGCGTTGTTTTTCATTCAATTCATCTGTCATGGCAGAGGCAATAAAGCCCGGCGCGATGGTGTTTACCGTCACATTCCGGCTCGCCACTTCCTGCGCGATCGCCTTTGACATACCGATCAAACCAGCCTTAGACGCGGCATAGTTGCCTTGGCCAGGATTGCCGGTGACGCCAACCACAGAAGTGATGCCGATGATGCGGCCATAACGCTGCTTCATCATCACCTTCACTGCGGCACGTGACAGCCGGAAGGCCGCGGTTAAATTCACTGCGATGACGTCATCCCACTCTTCATCTTTCATGCGCATAAAAATATTGTCGCGGGTGATGCCAGCATTGTTAACCAGAATGTCCAAGCCGCCCATAGCCTCCACGGCGGAGGGAATCAATCCATCAACGCTATCTTTGTCCGAAAGGTTGCAGGGCAAAATATGTGTATCACCAGAAATGCCGCTTGCCACTTCTTCCAACACATTAACGCGCGTGCCGGAAAGGCCCACAGTTGCGCCGGCTTCTGCCAGTTTTTCGGCAATGGCGCGGCCAATGCCGCCGCTTGCGCCTGTGACTAGGGCTCTCTTGCCGCTCAAATCAAACATTTATTCTTCCCTCATCATTTCGGGGTTGTGTATCAAATCTTAGGACAGGCTTTCAACCAAGCTGTCGATATCTTCGGGTGTATTCACCGCGATGGCTTTGGCGTCGCGATTGATGCGACGGGCCAAACCAGTCAGCACTTTGCCTGTGCCCAGTTCCACGAGCGTATCAATACCGCCTTCGCCTGTCATCCATTCGACAGATTGCGACCAACGCACTTTGCCACACACTTGCTCAACCAAACGCTTTTTGATTTCGCTTGGGTCGGAAATGGGGCTCGCCAACACGTTTGACACCACAGGTACCACTGGCTCTTTCAAGTCAGCGCTGGCCAAAGCGGCTTCCATCGCCTCGGCTGCGGGGCCCATCATTGTGCAATGGAAAGGTGCAGATACAGGCAGCAACATGGCACGTTTTGCGCCTTTAGCTTTCGCCATTTCTACGGCGCGTTCGACAGCGGATGCTGAACCAGAAACCACGATTTGGCCCGGTGCGTTGTCATTGGCCACTTCCACAACGGAGCCTTGCGCCGCCGCTTGAACCACTTCTTCAACTTCGGCAAGTTCCAGCCCGAGGATGGCCGCCATGGCCCCCTCGCCAACGGGCACTGCTTGTTGCATGGCGCGGCCACGCACTTGCAACAGCCGCGCGGTGTCGCCAATGGAAAGTGCGCCAGCGGCACAAAGGCCGAATATTCACCCAACGAGTGCCCAGCCACATATTTGGCCACATCGCCCACCGAAACGCCTTTACTTTCCAGCACACGGATCACCGCCATGGAAACAGCCATTAGTGCAGGTTGAGCGTTTTCAGTTAGCCGCAAGGTTTCGTCTGGCCCGCCAAACATGATGGATGATAGTTTGGTTTGAAGCGCGTCATCGACCTCTTCAAACACTTTTTTTGCCACATCAAAATGTTCGGCCAACTCTTGGCCCATGCCAACGGCTTGGCTGCCCTGCCCGGGAAAGGTGAATGCGGTTGAACTCATATTTCAGGCCTCACTTAAATCCAAATAACTATAGCTGAATATCGTATGTCAGCCAGTCGGTTTTGCGCGCCACGCGGTCATAAACTGCACGGGCACGGTAATTATTGTCGGCGGTCACCCAACGCACGATAGACCAGCCATTTTCTTGTGCCAATCGTTTGATTTCGTCGATCAATTCTTCAGCCGCGCCCGTGCCGCGGTGGGATGGGTCGACAAAAAGGTCATCTAAGAACGCCCCTTTTGAGGCAGCAAGCGGACGCAAAAAGGGGCGAAAATGGGCGATGCCAACCACATTTTTCTTTTTGTCCGTTGCCACAAGCCCTTGCAGCTCGTTGGCGTCATCCATCAGCCAAGACCAGACTTGTTCACGCATATCGCCATTTTGGGTCGAATTATAAAAGCGCGCATATGAAGCGTATAGCTCGGCCCAGCGCTCTTTATCATTGGCCTGCAATGGGCGAACATTTGACGTGGACATAGGTTGGCCGCTCCCCTTTATTGTTATAAATTTTCGGGGAGTTTATAGTTTGCTCAGTTTGAGACGCAAGGACAAACTCGGCGAATTGCCATTTCGCCTGTGTGTAAGTGCGCGGGTCAACCAGGCAAGAAAGCCGAGAAACTCGGCGCTTTAGGCTTGCTTTTTCAACGCGTCCGATTTATGTAGCACGAGTTCGTTTGGCCGGGGGCTGAACGGAGGACTGTTTGTTATTGCCAATTGGCAAGTGCAGCAGATGATGCCAGGAACGGTATCGGCCTCCCGTGTTCCCGCTCTTTGTAAGATTTCTTTGACGCCTTTTGAAGCTTCAAAGGGGCTTTGCGCCGGCGGATGAACGATATGTAAAACCAAACAAAAGGCGAGATAATATGCCATTGTACGAGCATATTTTCCTGGCACGTCAGGATATTTCCACATCACAGGTGGAAGAACTAACCAAAACCGTAACAGACCTTGTCACCACAAATGGTGGTTCAGTGAACAAAACTGAATATTGGGGTTTGAAGTCATTGACTTTCCGCATCAATAAAAACCGCAAAGCGCACTACACTTTGCTGAACATTGATGCCCCAGCAGCAGCAGTTGCTGAGATGGAACGTCAGATGCGCATTAATGAAGATTTGTTGCGCTTTATGACTGTTCGCGTTGATGAGCACGAAGAAGGCCCATCGCCAATGATGCAAAAACGTGATGATCGCAATGATCGTCGCGGCCCACGTCGTTTCTAAGGAGATTTGAGCATGGCTATTCGTGATCTATCCGGCACACAAACACGTCGTCCTTTCCAGCGTCGTCGTAAAACATGTCCTTTCTCTGGCGCTAACGCACCAAAGATCGACTATAAAGATGTTCGCTTGTTGCAGCGTTATGTTTCAGAGCGTGGCAAAATTGTTCCAAGCCGTATCACTGCGGTTTCTGCGAAAAAGCAGCGTGAATTGGCTCGCGCCATCAAACGCGCTCGTTTCTTGGGCCTTTTGCCTTACGTCGTAAGTTAAGTTCGGTTCGCCGAACGTTGGGGAAACCTCCCCTAACCGCAAAATGCGGGACAGCATTGGAGATTTAAAATGAAAGTTATCCTTCTTGAGCGCGTAGGTCGTTTGGGCACCATTGGTGACGAAGTCACTGTTAAAGATGGCTTTGCCCGTAACTACTTGTTGCCAACGGACCGCGCTTTGCGCGCCAACAAAGCAAACCGCGCCCGCTTTGAAGCTGAGCGTGATGAAATTGAAAAGCGTAACGCAGAGCGTCGTGATTCAGCGATGGCCGTGGCCGAAGCTGTAAACGGCAAATCAGTAACTATCCTGCGTCAAGCTGGTGAAACTGGCGTGCTTTACGGTTCTGTTTCTGCACGCGACATCACTGACAGCTTGGCTGAAGACAACATCAAGGTCGGCCGTTCACAGGTTGAGTTGAACGCACCGATTAAAGCTGTTGGCTTGCACAAAGTTGCGTTGAACCTGCACGCTGAAGTGATTTCTGAAATCACTGTAAACGTTGCGCGTTCGCAAGACGAAGCTGATCGTCAGGCGCAAGGCGAAGACATGACCGTCATGAATTTCGACGAGATCCCTCAAGAAATTGAAGACGAAGCTGAAGAGGCTGCTGAAGAAGCGGCTGACGAAGCTGAAGCTGCTGAGGAAGCGGCTGCGGAAGAAGAAAAAGCCGAATAAGCTTTCTTCTGCGGTAAAAAGTTTAAAGGCTGGGGTTTTGCTCCAGCCTTTTTTTGTTGCCTTTGAGAAACGTTGTGCGTTTTTACGCCTAAAGCATCTTTTCCCCATTGATCACAGGGGGATGAAAAGGCAAAACAGTAAATGTGATTAGAACTGGGTTGTGACTGGCCAAACCCGTCATAATATGGACAATTGGTCTGGGGTCAGGACCAAGGGGAATAAGAATGGAAGCGGCACAAAAATTTGATGTTGCGCAGGCTGAAGAATATCGGCAAGCGCCACACAATGTTGAAGCAGAACAAGCGCTTTTGGGCGCAATTCTGGTGAACAATGAAGCGTTCGACCGTGTGTCTGACTTCTTGATGGATGAGCATTTTTACGAGCAGGTGCATGCGGATATCTATTCTGTGTGCACAAAGATCATCCGCACCGGTAAACGCGCAACGCCCATCACTGTCAAAACCTTCTTGCCCGACGATTTGACGCCGGAATTCACCATGGCGCAATATTTGGCGCGCCTCGCAGCCGATGCGACCACAATCATCAACGCCGCCGATTATGGCCAAACGATTTATGATTTGGCGATTCGGCGTAAACTGATCGTTGTGGGCGAAACGCTGGCCAATGAGGCCTACACGGCAGATTTTGACAGTCCGCCTTCCCTGCAAATCGAAAACACTGAAAAAGCCCTGTTCGAGCTGGCTGAAAAGGGCCGTTCAGACGGTGGTTTTGTTGATTTCAGCGCCGCCTTGCGCGAAGCGGTCAACATGGCGGGCGAAGCCTATCGCCGGGACGGCTCCCTATCTGGCCTGGCCTCTGGACTGGTCGATATGGACCAGAAAATGGGCGGGTTGCAACGGTCTGACTTGATCATTTTGGCGGCTCGACCCGCGATGGGTAAAACCTCGTTGGCGACCAATATTGCCTTTAACATTGCCAAAGCTTACGAGCCTGAGGTGATGCCAGACGGCACAATCAAGCCCGCCAATGGCGGCGTTGTCGCCTTCTTCTCGTTGGAAATGAGTGCAGAACAGTTGGCCACGCGTATTTTGGCGGAGCAATCTGGAATTTCCTCGTCCGATATTCGACGCGGTAAAATCCACGAGAACCAGTTTTCCAAACTGGTTGAAGCCTCCAACATTATGGCCAAAGCGCCGCTTTACATCGATGACACAGGTGGTTTGGCGATTTCACAGTTGGCCGCGCGGGCACGACGGCTGAAGCGGCAAAAAGGCATGGACCTTTTGATTGTTGACTATTTGCAGCTCTTGTCTGGTTCTTCAGCCAAAGCACAAGCCAACCGTGTGCAAGAATTGACCGAGATCACCACCAGCTTGAAAGCCTTGGCGAAAGAGTTGGAAGTGCCCATCATCGCCCTGTCCCAGCTTTCACGTCAGGTGGAATCGCGTGACGACAAACGCCCACAGCTTGCCGACCTTCGGGAATCAGGGTCAATCGAGCAGGATGCCGACGTGGTGTTGTTCGTTTATCGGGAGGAATATTACCTCAAAGGCAAGATGCCTCAGGAAAACACACCGGAGTTTTTTGAGTGGCAAGCCAAGATGAATGAGGTCGAGGGCCGCGCTGAAGTGATTATTTCCAAGCAAAGGCATGGTCCTACGGGCACAGTGCAGCTACACTTTAATGCGAATCTGACGCGATTTGGCAATTTGGCCAAAGATGAGTATTTGCCAGAGAAGCTGGATTAGACTGTTTGGCATTGCAGATGCATAAGAGCTATTGGACCATTTATGACCGACATCTCCGCCTCCTCGCTTTTGAGCTCAGGTCAACTCACCATTGATTTGAATGCAATTGCACGCAATTGGTCCGCGCTAGATAAGATATCGCCGGGCACGCTCACTGCGGCTGTGGTTAAGTCTAACGGCTACGGACTCGGCCTGGAAGAAGTTGCAAAAGCGCTCTCGAAAGAAGGCGCGCAATTCTTTTTCGTTGCCAACCCGGAAGAAGGGTTGCGACTGCGCACAGCCCTACCCGCCGCTCATATTTTCATTTTGGGTGGCCTTTGGCCACGCACCGCAGAGATTTATGCGCAAGCGCGGCTGATGCCCGTTTTGAATTCCATGGCGATGCTTGAAGAATGGTTGGCCTTTTGCGTGGAACAAGGCGAGGCCTACCCCTCAAGCCTTCATTTCGACACGGGCATGAACCGGCTAGGCTTTCGGCTATCGGATGTGAGCTGGGTGCGCCAGCAATTGGAAAAAACAGGCTATCAACCGCAAATGATCATGAGCCATTTGGCCTGTGGCGATCAGCAACGCATGAGAAAAACCGCACACAATTGGCGTTTTTCCAATCGATTATGGCGCACTTTCCCGAAACACCTGCATCGCTGGCCAACTCCGCCGGCTGATGGGGTCAAAGCAAAACCATTTCCAGTTGGTGCGCCCGGGCATTGCCCTTTATGGCGGTCGCGCGATCTCTGGGCGCAAAAACCCCTTGTCGCATGTGGTCAATCTTGAAGTGCCAATTTTGCAGGTGCGAGATGCCAAAACCGGCGAGTCCGTTGGCTATGGCGCGGACTATACGTTGGAGCGCGACAGTCGGCTTGCGCTCGCGGCCATTGGATATGGCGATGGCTTTTTGCGCGCCAACAGTTCAGCCACAAACCATATGGGCGCACGCGTTGCAATCAAAGGACAACTGGTGCCAGTGGTTGGCCGTGTTTCAATGGATACGATTGCAATCGACATTACTGACCTTGGACCAAACGGCCCAGTGCCGGGCGAAATGGTGGAAATTTTGGGGCCAAACGTTTCAATTGATGATCTTGCCGACGCCGCAGGCACAATTGGCTACGAGATTTTGACAAATTTGCATGGCCGCTACCGCCGAAATTATATTGGAGCGGCAGAATAAATGGTCAAACAAAAGGCGCAATTCGTTTGCCAGTCCTGCGGCAATGTTACGTCTAAATGGGCGGGACGCTGCGACGGGTGTGGCGAGTGGAATTCCATTATCGAAGAACAGGTCAATTCAGGCGTTGGTTCTGGCCCCAAAACGGTCACCGCGTCAGGCCGTCCGATTGAACTGGTATCGCTGACGGGCGCGACGGACGACGCCCAACGCATCACCACCGGCATTTCCGAGCTGGACAGGGTGACCGGTGGCGGCTTCGTCGTTGGTTCCGCAAGCCTTGTCGGCGGCGACCCTGGCATCGGCAAATCCACGCTATTGCTGCAAGCTGCGGCGGCTCTCGCGGCCAAGGGCCTCAATGTCGTCTATATTTCGGGCGAAGAAGCCATCGCGCAGGTGCGGTTGCGGGCCAGCCGCCTTGGCGTTGAGAATACGCCCGTGCAATTGGCCAGCGAGACCCACGTCGAAACCATTTTGGCCACGCTTGAATCCGCAGGCAAGCCAGACCTGGTGATCCTCGATTCTATTCAAACGCTGTGGACCGATCGTATTGATAGTGCGCCGGGCACGGTGACCCAAGTGCGCACCAGCGCGCAGGCCATGACTCGCTTCGCCAAAAAGACCGGTGCGGCCGTCGTTTTGGTGGGGCACGTCACCAAAGATGGGCAAATTGCTGGGCCACGCGTGGTGGAGCACATGGTGGACGCAGTCCTATACTTTGAAGGCGAAGGCGGGCACAATTTCCGCATTCTACGCGGCGTAAAAAACCGCTATGGAGCCACCGACGAAATCGGTGTTTTCGAAATGGCCCATATGGGATTGCGCGAAGTGGCCAACCCTTCAGCGCTTTTTCTTGATCAACGGGATAAGGAAGCGACCGGCTCCGCCGTATTTGCCGGCATGGAAGGCACACGCCCCGTTTTGGTGGAAATTCAGGCGCTTGTGTCCCCCTCACCGCTGGGCACGCCGCGTCGGGCGGTCGTCGGCTGGGACAATGCGCGTTTATCGATGGTGCTTGCGGTGCTGGAAACCCATTGTGGCGTGAAAATCGGTGCGAACGATATTTACCTCAATGTGGCGGGTGGGTTGAAGATTTCTGAACCCGCCGCCGATTTGGCGGTCGCGGCTGCGCTCGTTTCCTCGCTGACCAATGCGCCCTTGCCCGCGGATGCGGTTTATTTTGGTGAGGTGAGCCTTTCTGGCGGTGTGCGGCCTGTATCGCATACGGGCACACGCTTGAAAGAAGCACAAAAGCTTGGCTTTGGCATCGCACATACGGCGGAGCTCAAAGATGTGGATAAAGGGATCGACATGAAAATGGGCGCCCATAAACAGTTGGCGGATCTTGTTGCGCAAATTGCGAGCAAAGCCCGCGCAAACCCGCAGCGCGAACCTGTCGAGTAGGTCGCGACCAACGGCTATTTTAATTCCCGGCTAAGTCTTGGCAGGCTTGCCGATAAAGGGTAAATGAAGCACAAAGTGGTTCAAAAGGGATATATTCATGATCACCACCTTTGATATTATTGTCGGCGTATTGGTGCTGACTTCAGCGCTTTTAGCGACCATGCGCGGCCTGACCCGCGAAGTCTTGTCGCTGGTTACGTGGGGTGGATCCGCAGTTTTTGCGTGGTGGATGTATGCCAACCAGCCCGAATTGGCCCGCAATTATGTGGCCGATCCGACCGTTGCCGATATTGTGACTGTCCTGGCCAGCTTCATCGTGGCCCTAATCATTTTGCACCTTTTGACCATGTGGATTGCCGACTTGGTTAGCGACAGCAAAATTGGCCCACTGGATCGATCACTGGGCTTTGTGTTTGGCGGCATCCGCGGCGTTTTAATTGTGGTTGTGCTGCTCATTTTTGGCCAATGGCTTTTCGCCAGCGAGCTAGAGCGCTTTTCTGCCGAAAGCAAAACAATGCCCATGCTGACATCGTTTGGAAATGATTTGATCGCGGCGTTGCCCGATAATGTGGAAGAAATGGTCACCGATTTCTTGCGCGGCAGCAGCACGCCAGATCAGGAAGTGCCCGTGACAGAAGGCACTGACCAGTTGGAAGAAGAATTGAGCACAAGTTCGACATAGGGTGACGTTCGCCTAATTATTGATCTGTGTTCTGGGTGTGGTGAGTTGACTCTCACCATGGAGCGGCGTATTGAGCCGAAATTATATGGGTAACCCCTTTCATACCTTAAGGCGGGAATGCTGATGAACGCACCACACGCAACCAGCGCGGCTGGTATCCAAGATGACCATGACGAGTTTGATCTTGATGGAGACACATTGCGTGAAGAGTGCGGGGTTTTTGGCATATTAGGCGATCAGGACGACGCCGCCGCCCTGACCGCTTTGGGCCTTCATGCGCTACAACACCGTGGCCAAGAAGCCGCTGGCATCGTCACTTTTGATGGCGAACAATTTCGCTCCGAACGGCATATGGGCCTTGTAGGCGACCATTATACGGACGCGGCGACATTGGAAAAGCTGCCGGGCAAGGCGGCCATCGGCCATGTGCGCTATTCAACAACTGGCGAAACCGCACTGCGCAATGTGCAGCCTTTGTTTGCTGAGCTAAGCGCTGGCGGCATTGCCGTGGCGCACAATGGCAATTTCACCAACGCCCTCAAGCTGCGCAGAGAAATCATTAAAGACGGGGCGATTTGCCAATCCACTTCAGATTCAGAAGTGGTGGTGCATTTGATCGCCCGCTCGCAAAAAGAACGCTCGTCTGATCGATTTGTTGACGCCATTAGCCAGATGGAAGGCGGCTATGCCTTGATCGCCCTCACCCGCACCAAATTGATCGGTGCGCGCGACCCAAACGGCATCCGGCCACTGGTGTTGGGCGATCTGAACGGCGCGCCTATTTTGGCCTCTGAAACCTGTGCACTTGATATTATCGGCGCGAAATTTGTGCGCGACATTAAAAATGGCGAAGTGATCATTTGTGAGCGTCAGGCCAATGGCGAAATCACGATCCAATCGCTGATGCCGTTTGGCGAAAAGCCAGAGCGCATGTGTTTGTTTGAGTATGTCTATTTTGCTCGTCCCGACAGCATTGTTTCGGGCCGCTCGGTCTATAATGTCCGCAAAAATATGGGTATTAACTTGGCGCGGGAAGCGAAGGTCGACGCGGATGTTGTTGTCCCCATCCCTGATGGCGGCACCCCGGCTGCGATTGGCTATGCGCAGGAAAGCGGCATTCCGTTTGAACTGGGCATCATCCGGAACCATTATGTGGGGCGTACCTTTATTGAGCCGAGCCAGCAAATCCGCGCCTTTGGCGTGAAGCTGAAGCACTCGGCCAACCGGGGCCAACTTGATGGCAAACGGGTTATTCTCGTTGACGATTCCGTTGTGCGGGGCACCACTTCTGTGAAAATTGTTCAGATGGTGCGCGACGCTGGGGCAAAGGAGGTTCATCTTTGTGTCTCCAGTCCCAAAATCACCCATTCTGATTATTATGGTATCGATACGCCAGACCCGTCCAAGCTGATTGCCAACCAATATGTCGATCACGATGCCATGTGCAAATTTATCGGCTGCGACAGCCTGCATTTCCTTTCGGTAGATGGGCTGTATAACGCGGTCGGCGGCATTGCGCGCGATCCAAAAAAAATCCGCAATTCACCGATCACTATTTCACTGGCGAATATCCGACGCGCCTTGTTGATCTGGAAGCGGAAAAAGGCAATCTCAAAAAACGTTCCATGCTCAGAGAGGCAGGATAATCCATGACAGATAAAAACGATCTTGCTGACCGCGTGGTTCTGATCACCGGCGCCTCGCGCGGTATTGGCTATTTCAGCGCCATTGAAGCGGCGAAGCGCGGTGCACATGTGATCGCCATCGCCCGCACTGTGGGCGGCTTGGAAGATTTGGACGACGAGATTCAAGCTGCAGGTGGCAGCGCCACTTTGGTGCCGCTCGATTTGATGGATGGCGATGCCATTGACCGTATGGGCGGCGCGCTTTTTGAACGCTGGGGTAAGCTAGATGCGCTTATGGCCAATGCGGGCATGTTGGGCACCATCAGTCCTGTCAGCCATTTGTCGCCAAAAGAGGTCGACAAGGTGTTCAAATTGAATGTGACCGCCAACTTCCGGCTGATCCGCTCGTTGGAGCCGTTGCTCAAGCAATCAGACGCGGGTCGTGTCTTGTTCGTTTCCTCCAGTTCAGCCTATAGCTGCAAGCCCTATTGGGGCCTTTATGCGGCCAGCAAAGCGGCACTCAACGCAATGGCAAAGTCCTATGCAGGTGAAAACGCCAACACCAAACTCAACATCAATGTGGCCAACCCTGGCCCGACCCGCACGCAAATGCGCGCCAAGGCCGTGCCCGGTGAAGATCCGCAAACAATTCCACATCCACGTGAAATTGCACCGAAATTCATTGATTTGATTTCGCCAGATTATGCTGAAAATGGCCAGTATATCGATCTGAAAAATAATGGCGAAACCTCACCACTATGACCCGCAAGACCGCCCTTTTCATTGGCGGTTTTGCCCTATTCGCCCTCGGCGTTTGGCTGGGCATGCATATCGAACGCTGGCTTATTGTCGACAGTTGCCTCGACGCTGGCGGACGCATCGATATGGTGCGCAGCTTTTATAATTGCGATTTTGAATAGAAGCGTAAATCCTTTTTTTCGTCACCCTCGGGCTTGACCCGAGGGTCCATGCAGCATTGGCAATTCAGCTTGATCCCGGCTCAAGGCCGGGATGGCCCCGTGGTGTGTGGCGAAGAAAACTTACAGATTGTACCGTTCCCCTCCTCTTGATGGGGAGGGGTTAGGGGTGGGGTGACAAAACGCTTGCATAGAAACGAATGGCCAGACTTGCCTGCATGTCGCCGGGCATATCTTCATTCGACAGGCCCACATCTTCATATGTGCGTTCCAGCGTTTGCAGCTGCGGTACGCAATTGGTGGTATTCAATTTGCTGGCCCATTGCACATCGGCCTGAAACCCGCCGACAATAAGCTCCTGCCCTGAAACACTGCCCGTTAATGCTGCATATAAATCGTCTTTCGCGGCTTGGAAAATAGCCATCGCTGCCTACGTTTCTGAGCTCTTTTCGCCGTCGAGATAGGCCGCAATTGCGCCAGACGCGAGTTGGTCCTCATATGCGGGGCGTAAAGTGCCATCATTCTGCCACCGCTCTCCGGCGGCCACGATGATAACATCCTCGCCGATGGTCATCGCCGCGTCCGCCACCGCTTTGGCATTGCGCAACGCGCCCGCCAATGTGGTCACAGCCTTGGACAATGTTGAGAGGTTTGAACCATTTGGCGAAGGCAAGACGATATGCTGCCCTTGCTCCAGCTGATCCAATGAAGGTGGCGAGAGCGAAAGCCCGCGCTCTTTTCGTTTGCCCACACACTCAATTTCAAGCCCAGCGGCCAGCCGTTGCCCACCTTCACGTGTGCCGAACGGAAAGACCGTAGCCCCCTTAGCGCATGCCACGGATAAGGCGGTTGAAAAGCTGAGACAATCAACGATGATCGCCGCGCCTTGAGCCTGGCGCAGCGCCTGTTCGCCCCACTCCACATGTATGCGCATTAGTGCACCCGGAAGCCAATCGCCAAGGCGGCAGCGCCGATGATCACGGCGGCGGAGCGGTTCATCCATTTATAAACGCGGGTGGACGAGAGCCATTCGCGCGCGCCTGCGGCGACGAGAAGGTAAGGCACGCCCACCAACAGCAATATAACTGCGGTGCACCCCAGGATGACAAAATAGTCGGAGACCGTGATCGCGCTCATATCCAGCAGCACTGGCGCAAGCGCCAGATAGAACAGGATCGGCTTTGGGTTGCTCAGGCAAATAATATAGCCATTCACCGCGAGCGCCAAAATACCGCGCTTGTTGACCACTTCTGTTTTCTTTGGTGCGTCGCTGCTCATCCAGAATCGATAAGCGAGGTAGAGCAGATAAGCAGCGCCAATAAATTTGGCCACCAGAAACGCGTCGGCATAAAGCTCACTCACGGCGGCAAGGCCCAAAATGGCAAGTGTGAGCCATGTCAGATCGCCAAAGGTGATGCCCACCAGCATGGCAAAGGCAGGTTTAAAGCCGCGGCCAAGGGCCGTGCCCAACAGGGCCATTATGCCCGGACCAGGAATGGCGACGGCAATGGCGAGTGCGATGCAATATGCGATCAATGATACGGTGGTCATGTTCGGAACTCTACAGCTTGGAATATGCGCCGACGCTAGTCCGCCATTTCGCCATGGTCAAGCCAAATGCATCAGCATCATGAATAGTCATATCAGCATTAATCATTTTGATTGATGCTAAACTGCCGTTAGGTTTGCGCAAAGGAGTAACCGCATGCTTTTAGGTTTCATCATTGCCACCTGCTTGATCACGATTGTCCCCGGCCCCTCGATCCTGCTGTTGCTGGTCGTGAGCATCCGGCAAGGCACGATTGCAGGGCTAAAGTTCACACTGGGTGTTTTGGCCGCAGATTCTATGCTGCTGACGATATCACTGCTTGGCCTTGGCGCCGTTCTGCAAAGCTCGGTGATGGCGTTCAACATCATCAAATGGGCGGGTGTGGCTTATTTGATCTATCTGGGCATCAAGCAATTGCGTGCGCCCGCACAGATCACCATCAAGACGGACCAAAAAGTGTTGCACCCCTTCACCCAAGGTTTTGCCATTACCGCACTCAACCCAAAAGCCATCGGCTTTCTTGTGGCGTTCTTTCCGCAATTTATCGATCATCGTGGCGACCTGATGGGACAATTGTTGGTGCTGGTGCCGCTGTTTATGGGGCTGGTGTTTGCCATCTTTGCCATATGCGCCTTGCTGGCAGGCTATAGCCGGCTGTTGTTTGAAAACCGCACTGGGCAAATTTCAATCAAATATGGCGCAGCGGCGGGCCTTATTGGTTCCGCCCTTGCCGCCGCTTTGGTGCAAAAAGCATAAGGGCCGCACGCGCGACCCTTATTTTATCTTCAAAACTATGACGGCTTGAACTTGCCTTTTTCGTGATACGGGTTTTGCCCGCCGCGGATCCAAATGCGGATCGGCACACCCTCCAAACCAAACGCTTCGCGCAGGCCTTTCACGAGATAACGCTCATAAGATTTGGGCAGCGCGTCGGGGCGCGAGCAAAAGATAATAAAGCTCGGCGGCCGGGTTTTGGCTTGGGTCATGTAGCGCAGTTTAATGCGGCGACCAGACACGGCTGGGGGCGGATGACTCTCAGTCATTCCGGTCAACCAGCGATTCAAGCGCGCGGTGGAAGTTCTTGAATTCCAAGTCTTTTCCACTTTATGCACGGCTTCCATCAAACGATCTATATTCTTGCCGCGCAAGCCAGAAAGGGTGACCAGTGGCACGCCCTTCAACTGCGGGAGCAGCCGTTCACACTCCTCCTGCATAAACTTGAGTTGGCCTTGCTTGTCTTTGACCAAATCCCATTTGTTCAACGCGATCACGATGCCGCGGCCCTCGCGTTCCACCAGATCGGCCAATTGCAAATCTTGCTTTTCGAACGGGATGGTCGCGTCCAGCATCAGCACCACAATCTCAGCATACTGAATGGAGCGCAGCGCATCAGCGACCGAAAGTTTTTCCAGCTTTTGGTGCACTTTTGATTTTTTGCGAATGCCTGCCGTATCCACCAGATTGATGGTCCGGCCCTGCCATTCCCATGGCACCATAATCGCGTCGCGGGTGATCCCGGCTTCTGGGCCAGTCAGCACGCGCTCTTCGCCCACCATTTTGTTGATCAGCGTCGATTTGCCCGCGTTGGGTCGGCCGACAATGGCCACGTTCAAAAAGCGGTTCGGGTCATAGGTGCCCTTGCCGTCTTCAACGCCTTTGCCGTCGTCTTCCAGCTCAACATTGATTTCGGGCATCATGCTTTCATCAAGGTTGGCCACAGCCATCTCAAATTCAGCTTCACCCTCTTTCAGGTTTTCTGCCGTTTCTTCGATGGTGGTGGCCACGATGTTATAAAGGTCGGCCAAGCCCATGCCATGTTCAGCAGAAAGGGCAATGGGTTCGCCAAAGCCGAGCTTAAAGGCTTCATAAAGCCCGGCATCAGCCAGTTGGCCTTCATATTTGTTGGCCACGAGCGTGACTTTTTTTGTCCGCTTTGCGCAAAAGCCGAGAGAAATGCTCGTCCATTGGCGTCACGCCTGCGCGTGCGTCGATCATAAACAAGATTACATCGGCCAGCTGAATCGCTTGCTCGGTTTGTTCACGCATACGCGCTTCGAGGCTGCCATCGTCGGCATCCTCATAACCTGCGGTGTCGATCAAATTAAAGGTCAGATCGCCAATGCGCCCCATGCCTTCGCGGCGGTCGCGGGTTACGCCGGGGGAATCATCCACCAGCGCCAGCTTTTTGCCGACCAGGCGATTAAACAATGTCGATTTACCGACATTGGGGCGCCCAACGATCGCTACGGATACACTCATTTTAGTTGGCTCCAATTGGCCAGAATTAATTGCGCGTGCTGCGCTTATTCGCTTGCGCCAGCACCATCGGTGCCGGTGATGCCTTGCGACTCTAGCTGCGCGATATAAAGCCCGATGCGTTGGGCCAGATTGCGCGGCGCAGCCGGATCGTTCGCCACCGCATCAAATTGCGTGCGTGCTTGTTCAAATTCGCCGGCCTGATAATAGGTCAGGCCAATGGCTTCGCGGGCTGCATTGCGCAGGGGATGGCCATCCACTTGCAAGTCGCCAACCCGTTGGGTCACGGCCAGCGGATCACCGCCATCCACCAACAAATAGGCTGCAAACAAAGATGCCAATTCGCGCAAACGTTGGTCGCCTTGGGTGTTGGCGATACCATCATAGGCGGCTACAGCGCCGTCGATGTTGCCCTGTTGTGCCAAAGCGGCGGCTTCACGGAAGCTGGCCAGCGTTGGATAATTGCCCGCACCGCTGGCTTCAACGTCGTTGAGCGCGGCGATACCGGCTTCGTAATTGCCCTCTTCCACAAGCTCGAGCGCGGCTACAAATTGTTCAGCCGAATTGTTTTGCTGCGAAGTCTGCCACCAGCGCCAAGCTTCATTGCCAGCTACAACAAGCACGATCACCACGGCAGCACCAATCACCCATGGGCCGAACTGCTTCCACAGTCTGCGCATGCGTTCATTGCGGAGATCTTCATTGACTTCGTTAAAAATTTCGTCTGACATTTATAATTGCTCTTTATTCGGGCCTTGTTTGAGTGCCGCACCATAGTGTGATGCAAAGAAAAATGCAATTTATCTTGGGCGAAATGCCGGGAAATTTCAGCCCCCCTTTGAATTTTCGTAAATGCGGTTAAAATCATTAGCTTATGGACGGATTAAACGCACAAGAAATCGCACATTTTAAAGCCCTGCTTTTGCAAAAGCAGCAGGAGCTGCAAGCCGTTGACGAGTTGGGCGAAGAGGCGCGACAAGCCGTGACCCTTGATCAGCAGTCTGTGGGGCGCTTATCACGGATGGACGCAATGCAAGGTCAGGCGATGGCGCAGGCGCAAAACCGCCAGCGAAAGCGCGAATTAACCCGCATTGAACTGGCCCTCACCCGGATCGATAACGATGATTACGGCTTTTGCGAAGACTGCAGCGAACCTATCGCCAAAAAGCGACTGGAGGTCGACCCCGCCGCCGCGTTTTGCATACGCTGTGCGGAGGGGAATGAGTGAGGTGGTGATTGGGATGGCCGCTTTGCGGACAAAGCGACCAAATAACCAAGACTGTCTTTTCAAAGTGCACATATGTTCGAGCGGACTAAGACGGATAGCCAATCTCGACTATGTGTCTATCAGGGTCATAAAATCGAAATATGCGTTGACCCCAGTCTTCCTCTCGTATGTCGTGTATCAGTTCTACATGAGGCGATAGCCTTGTAAACAACGCATCCAATTGAGGCTCCTCAAAATATAGAACCAAATTCTGCCGCCCGTATTTCGAATAATTGGTGTCTCGATTGCCAAAAACGGACTTAAACAGCGACAGCCCGTCATGGATTGCGAAGCCGCTCTCAAACCTTACGAAGTTCTCGTGGTCTTCAAGTATCTGCAATCCAATCAATTCACTGTAAAAAAAACTTCGAAACCTTGATGTTCTCTACAAATGGCAATGGGTTTACGAATTTCATCTCTATTCCATTTTCAACTCAACCAGTAAGGCCTGAGCAACTAAAATCGATTGTTGCTCTGCTATGCTTATGTCGATCGAGTTGGCTTTTGTGAGTAGCGTGCATCCATAGGACTAAGGTTTTCGACATTTTTGTCCGTCAGAATGCTGTAAAGCTCTGGTCGTCTGCCACGCAACCAGCGTTGACCTGTACACTTATCTAATAGGTCAAGGTCCAATTCAGCACTCACCATGCGTCGTCGGCTACCCAAGTTTCTTTGATGATCCTACCATAGGGATCAAGGATCATCGCATTGCCGGTGCGGACTTCGTCCTCGTCACGTCCAACACCATTTGTGAATACAAGGAACATCCCATTATCGTGCGCGCGGGAAGGCAACCATCGCATAAACCATTCTCGACCGTTTGGCCCTCGGAACTCTTCCTCAATTGCACGGTGATCTTCGTGCCTACGTTCCCATTTTTCGACTGGTATACGTTTGAGCCCGTGCGGACTGACGGACTGACCGCCTCCGGCTGATGCGGCGATATCAATATTTCTGCACCTAAAAGAGCTGTTGCGCGAGCATTTTCTACAAGGTTGTTGTCCCAACAAATCAAGATGCCAGCTTTCACCCCCCAGGGCGTGTCGAATACCGTATAGCTATCGCCGCTGGTGAAGAGTTTGTGCTCCCATGCATGTAGTTTGCGGTGGCAGTGAACTTTGCCGTCAGGCATGCACACCGCATACGAGTTGTAGAAGTCCCCAACTTCATCTTTCTCGACAAAGCCCACGCCAATCGCGATTTCTTTTGCTTCAGCTAAATCTAAAACATAGCTAATGGAAGGACCATCGAGCGTCTCAGCAAGTTCCTCAAGGCCAGAAAAGTCGAGTTTGGGAACGTGCCAATAACCCGTGATACACATCTCTGGAAACACAACCAGCTGGCTGCCTCCAACCACGGCCTGGTCCGTAAATGCAGCAACTCTGCTAAGATTGAATTGCTTGTCTCCGGCACGATGTTGAAACTGAACTGTCGAAACCTTAAATGTCATTTGCCTGCTCCGGTTTTTGTATAAGGAAACTTGAACTCAGAATTCCATTCCGTATAGTGAATTCATGGAAACAAAATTTTCGGATTTGGAATGGATTTAAAGTTACTTCGTGCTTTTATTCAGCTCGCGGCAACGGAGCATTATGGCTCTGCAGCGACCCGCTTAAATATGACGCAGTAACGCTATCCAAGCAAATTAGGAAGCTTGAGATCCTGGTAGGTGGAGAGGTTTTTGAGCGCGGTCGACATGGAGCCAAATTGACGCCTTTTGGGGAAATATTGCGTCTCGATGCTACCCGATTGATCTCACATGCCGAAGAAATTCAGTCTAAACTTGATCGGTCACGTCTAGGATTCTCAGGTCACCTCAGAATTGGGTTTGGCATTTCGACCATTCAGCTCGCACCGCAATTGATTTCTGAGTTTCGCATCAGACATCCCGACTGCTCTGTAGAGCTTAATGACTTGGCGACTGACGAACAGCACTCCAGCATCCGCGAAGAAGCGCTTGATTTAGGATTTTGCCGTCGGCCGAGTGGTGAAAATTTGTGTTTTCTCCCGCTGTTTGAAGAGCATCTCGCGCTTGTTACGCCGAAGAGCATGTCAGACCAAACTGCGGACTTAGAACGACTGAATGGCATCGGGTTTATATCGCTTTCACGACAAAGGGGAGCAGGTTTAGCAACTCAGATATCACAATGGGGAGAAGATATCGGCTTCCAACCAAAAGTTGTTCAATATGCTGACGATATTTTGACGGTTCACTCGGCGGTAGCTGCAGGTTTGGGTGTTGCAATCCTCCCATTGACTGGTGCTTCCGCTTTGGCAAACCGAACAAATCAATACCGGCTGCCTGGTTCACATTCTACCTGGCAGGTTGGCCTTTGCTGGCAAGAAAGCTCGAAAACACCGTTGGTGCAGAACTTCGTTAGTTTCGTTGCCGAAAACCAAAACCCGACTTAGTCCGCACGAGACGGAGTATTTTCAGCGCAATCAACTGACAAACGACGCCTTCCTCGCGATGTGGCAGCATCGAAGTTAGCTACGTTATAAACTGTGTTTAGGTGGTCAATCATCGATCTTTACAGCAAGTGGAATGTCCACAAAGGGCTCGAAGCAGTCATTGGAGCGTTAGAGCATCAAGCATTCATACCCTTCTGCAATCCGTGATGGGCACAAATAGCTGCTGCTTAGGTTGCGCAAGCATTCAGTTCATTGGCCCGCAAGCTCCCTTACGGCCGCCCCGGACTTGATCCGGGGCCAAATCACCGGAACACATGCCACCCACATAAGTGATCCCGGCTCAAGGCCGGATGGTACCGTGGTGTAAAAGGTGCTCAATCGTACTCCCCGCCGTCGTCACCCTCGGGCTTGACCCGAGGGGCCACGCAGCGCCAACAATTACGCACCGACCTCGTCACCCATCCACAACTCCCGTCGAATAAATCATCCCAAAACGGATCGGTTAGGCCGTGGGCAAAGGTCGCGAATGGATTCAAACCCGTCATTGCCCTAAAACAACGGCACCCCAATCAGCGCGCCGTGGCCCCAGAAGGCGAACAGCACAAACAGGCTGCGCCGACCACAATCGCAATCACATCATTGGTGATTGGCCCGGCAACAGGGTTTGGTTCGCCGCGGCGTTTGACGTTGATGCGGTTCCATACGGCCCAGGCCAAAAAGCTCAGGAACAGGATGAGCGATGCCAGATCGCCATTGACCAGCAAGTGCGCCAACGCCCAGATTTTTACCGACAGGATCATGGGGTGCTTGACCGCGGCTTTGATTTTGCCTGTCGGCACATAAGTCGAGACCAGCACGATGAAGGCGATCAGCATCAAAAGATGCGCGATATGGCGGAAGAAATAGGGTGTTTCATAAAGGATCACCGGGTCCATGCGCGCCTGGCCATAGCCCCAGATGATCAACGTAAGACCAATCAGCGCTTCCAGCGCATAAAGCCCTTTCCAGGTCATTTCACCGCGCTTGGCGATGAATTTTTCCCGGAAATCCGGCACCAACATGCGCGCTGAATGTACGCCCAAAAATAAGATTAAGCCTAAGATCAGCCAGAGCATTTTATCCCCCTAATTTGTTATGAAGACAATCTAGGCAGACTCGCACAGTGAGGCAAATGGTTTTAGTGCAAACAAAAACGACGCATCCGCTGATGCGCCGTTTGGAGAGTGATTGGGTGCAACTCGTCTCGGCCCAACGGGGCGCTCTCCACGCGGGTTGGTTTCGGGCGTTGGATCGTGACGCCACGGCCTACGCCGCGCTGCGCTGGCTTCGGGCGTTCGCAACTCAAATTGGTCCACCGGACCAATTTGCCCTAACTCTTGCGATAAAGCTTCAAGCGCTCCTAGTGGCGCCCCGGCCCTCCGCCGCGCTACGCTGGCTTCGGGCGTTCGCAACTCAAATTGGTCCACTGGACCAATTTGCCCTAAAGGTCGTTGCTCACTCCCATTCAATTGTCCCCGGTGGCTTAGACGTCACATCATAAACGACGCGGTTGATGCCTTTGACTTCATTGATGATCCGCGTGGCGGTGCGGCCGAGGAATTCCATATCATAGTGATAGAAGTCGGCGGTCATGCCATCGACAGAGGTTACGGCCCGCAAGGCGCAAACAAATTCGTAGGTGCGGCCATCGCCCATCACGCCAACGGTTTGCACGGGCAGCAGAACCGCAAAGGCCTGCCAAATCTTGTCATATTGGCCAGATTTGCGGATCTCATCGAGGTAGATCGCGTCCGCTTTGCGCAAAATGTCGGCTTTTTCTTTGTCGATGCCACCGGGGCAACGGATGGCCAGGCCCGGTCCGGGGAACGGATGGCGGCCCACAAAACTGTCGGGCAAGCCAAGCTCGCGGCCCAAATCGCGCACTTCGTCTTTAAACAATTCGCGCAGCGGCTCGACCAGCTTCAAATCCATCTTTTCCGGCAAGCCGCCCACATTGTGGTGCGATTTGATGGTCACCGAGGGACCACCGGTAAAGCTCACGCTTTCGATCACGTCAGGATAAAGCGTGCCTTGCGCCAAGAACTCAGCGCCGCCGAGTTTTTTTTGGCTTCTTGATCGAATGTTTCGATGAACAAGCGACCGATAATCTTGCGCTTTTCTTCCGGGTCGGACTTGCCAGCCAATTCACCCATAAAGGTGTCTTCGGCATCCACATGCACCAGTGGGATGTTGTAGTGATCGCGGAACAGGGTCACCACTTCTTCCGCTTCATTCATGCGCATCAGGCCATGATCTACGAAAATACAGGTCAATTGGTCGCCAATGGCCTCGTGGATCAATACCGCTGCGACAGAAGAATCGACGCCGCCGGACAAGCCACAAATCACCTTTGCGTCGCCGACTTCTTCGCGAATGCGCTCCACCGCCATTTCGCGGTACGCGGCCATGGTCCATGAATTGTCACAACCACAGATTTTGTGCACGAAATTGGAGATCAGTTTTGCGCCATCAGGCGTGTGCACCACTTCAGGGTGGAACTGCACCGCAAAGCGTTTCTTCGCTTCATGCGCAATCAGGGCGAACGGTGCGCCGGGGGATTTGCCTTTGATGACAAAGCCTTCAGGAATATCAACAACACGATCACCATGACTCATCCAAACGGGGTATTTCTGCCCCACTTCCCAAACGCCCTCAAAAAGCGGGCACGGCGCGAGGATTTCCACATCGGCGCGGCCAAACTCACGATGATCGCCACCTTCAACCTTGCCACCGAGCGACATGCACATGGCCTGCTGGCCATAGCAAATGCCAAACACCGGCACATCCAGCGCCCAAATGTCAGGGTGAATATCTGGCGCCATATCGTCGGTCACGCTTGCCGGTCCGCCGGAAAGGATCACGCCTTTGGGCTTTAGGGTTTCAAGCTTGTCGCCAAGATTGTTGAAGGGATGAACTTCGCAATAAACGCCCGCCTCGCGTACGCGACGTGCAATAAGCTGGGTCACTTGTGAACCGAAGTCCACAATGAGGATATTTTGGGTGATGTCGTGAGTAAGGTCTGTCATGGCGACGCTTTACCCCCAATTGGGAGATTCCGCAACCGGGATTCGCGCGCTTACGGGCAAAAAGTGACTCTTGTGACCCGTTTTACTTCTGCCACCTCTAATTCCGACGATTTTTTATCGGATGATCACCAAAAGTGCGCCAATAAATACCAGCGCAGCACCCAATAGAGCCTGCAGATTAAAGGGGCGAATGGTGAGGCCGAACAGGCCGAAATGGTCATAGGCCAGGCTGGCGAGGATTTGCCCAACAATGACCAACAGGATGAAAGGGGCGACGCCCAAGCGCGGCACTGCAAAAATTGAAACCAGCACCTGATAAACGCCAATCAACGCGCCCAGCCAAATCCAAGGCGGCAGGGTTTGCACCATTTGCGCGCTTGGCCAGGATGGCCTGGTTAGAATGGCAACCAAACCAATGGCACAGGTGGCGATGATAAAGGCGGTCAGCGTCGCGAGAATCGGATCCCCAAGTCCACCCGCCATGCGCGCATAGATCGGCCCTTGCGCTGCGATCAGCGCGCCGCCCGCAATTGCGGCCAGCATCAAAAGGCCGATCGACCAGGTGAGCGCCATCAGCCGATTGTCCGTTCGAGGGTTTTATACATATAGGTCGTGGCGTGAAACGCATCGTCGGTGGCGTTTTGGGCATAATTCGGAATCATGCCCGCCACGCGATAGCCAAACCGTTTATAGAAAATCTCTGCGCCCTTGCCAGATTGCGTGTCCAGCGTCATTTGCCAACGGCCGTGGGCCTTTGCTTCCTTTTCCAGCGCCTGCATAAGCGCATACGCGGCCCCGCGGCGGCGGAAGCTGGGATGCACCATAACTTTTGACGCTTCGCCGCGATGGGGCTGGTTGTCTGGCATTGCCAAAATCAATTGCGCTGTCCCCACAGCCCGCCCATCTTCAACCGCAAGGAAAAGCACGCGTGCGCCGTTTTCCACTTCTGGCCGCACCGATTGCTGCCAGAATTGTTTGGCGCGTTCGGTGCTGAGCGGGGCGATAAAGCCGACGGCGGCGCCATTATTCACCGTATGTTGCAAGATATCGATCAGCTGATTGAGATGTAGATCAAACTCGCTGAGGGTTGCGCGTATAATTTCCATAGGGCCTCACACAAGAACAATAAAATAGTCGGCGCCGCTATCGGGCGGGGTGATAAATTCGGAACTGGCAAACAATTGATAACGCAGGCAATCGCCTGCCTTCAGGCTGTAATGATGCTCATCTATGCGGATAAAGAGTGCCCCGCTCAGCAAAATCAAATGATGTTCCAACCCCGCCAGTGAAGGTTGGTCATAAGAAATCTGCCTGCCGGGTTCCAGCGCGCCGCGAATGACTTCCGCTTTGAGTTTTGCCGCAGGTGGCGACACTTTGGTGCGGGTAAACCCGGTTTGGGCATCGTGCCAAACATCCTGCTCGGCCTCACGTACCAGCGGCACAAACTCATCTTCCACCATTGCCATCAATCGTGACATGGGCAGGCCATAAACTGCACAAAGCTTGCCCAGCACTTCGGCGGTGGGGCTCACCTCACCTTTTTCCAAGCGTGACAGGGTGGCGCGGCTAATCGTGCTTTGCTGCGCCAATTGGTCCAACGTCAATTCTGTGTCTAATCGCAATTGCTTCAGCCGCGCGGCCAGATTGGTCGAAAAACTATCCATAACACCCTCTTTTCTCTAAAATGAGATATTTTCTCATAAATGGCAAGAGTGATTTTGGTGCTGTTTTTGGGCCCAGCCAGCTTATTTCCCGAATTCGCTTGACTTTAAGCGCGCTAAATGTTGAATGGGCGCATTATTGGACCGGCCCGAAAATGATTTTTTGGCCACGCGCTATCAGAATGGCAATCAATGCCATATGCCGAGCAACGTGACTCGGATGCTGCCGGCGCCAACAAACGAAAGATATCCCATTGAGTTTTGAATTGTTCGGCTTAGCAAAGCCGATTCTTGCCGTTTTGCCTAAACTAGGGTTGAACGAGCCCACCCCTATTCAATCAAAAGCCATTCCGGCTGCGTTGGATGGGCGTGATATTGTGGGCCTCGCCCAAACAGGCACTGGCAAAACAGCAGCGTTCGCGCTGCCCATCGTGCATAAATTGCAAGCCCAGGGCGCCGTGCCAAAGAATAAGCGTTTGCGCGCTTTGATCTTGTCACCAACCCGTGAGTTGGCAGCGCAGATTCATGAATCTGTACGCAATTATTCTTCTCGCACCAATTTGCGTGTAGCCACTATTGTTGGCGGCGTGTCTTACCGCGTGCAGAAAAACCAGTTGCAGCAGGGTGTCGATATTTTGATCGCTACACCAGGCCGCTTGCAAGATATGCTGAAGCAAAATGCACTCACACTTGATGATGTGCAAATTGCCGTGCTTGATGAAGCCGATCAGATGCTTGATATTGGTTTCTTGCCTGCCATCAAAGAGATTTTGAACCTGACACCAACTGAGCGTCAGACCCTTCTGTTCTCTGCAACCATGCCAAAAGAAATCCGCAAGCTGAGCAATTCACATTTGCACCAGCCACTTGAGGTTTCTGTACCTTCGGACAAACCAACTGCTGACAAAGTTGAGCAGATGGTTATTTCCATGGGCAAAGGCGACAAGATCGAAGCGATCTCTGACGTGTTGTTGGAGCATGATGACAAAACAGCCATCGTGTTTACCCGCACAAAACGCGGTGCCGACAAGGTCGCCAAGCGTCTTGGGGTTTCCGGCATCAAAGCGGCAGCGATCCACGGCAACAAATCACACAACCAACGTGAGCGCGCTTTGAAGCAATTCAAAAAAGGTGCGTGCAAAGTGTTGGTCGCGACTGACATTGCCGCCCGCGGCATTGACGTGCCAGGCGTTGGCTTGGTGATCAATTATGAATTGCCAGAAGTGGCTGAATCATATGTGCACCGTATTGGCCGTACGGCCCGTGCCGGCGCTTCAGGTTTGGCAATTTCTTTCTGCGATGCAGAAGAGCGCCCCTATTTGGGTCTGATCCAGCGCTTGATCAAGCTGGACATTCCTGCGGTTGATTTGGAAGGCGAAAGCGTGGAAATCGAAATCCCACGTGGCGCCCCACCAAAACGCAACCAACGCCGCGGTCGCGGTGGCCCACCACGCGGTGGCCGCAACAGCAATGGCAATCAAGGCAAGCCTCAGCGCAGCCGCAAGCCACGCCGCAAAGCGGCATAAGCTTTCGAGCAACAAACAGATTAAAGGCCGTTGGATTTTCCTGCGGCCTTTTTTTGTTTATGTGGCGATTTAGTGCATTTTGCGCGCCAATTCTGACAGATCCCGGCTCAAGGCCGGGATGGCATTGAGGGGCGTCGTCTGTTCTTTGTGGCCAATGATCTGGTTGGCACTCCCAACACACTCGGTCGTCATTGCGAGACTTGATCTTGCAATCCAATTCACATTTCGACTAGACCCGTGCTATCAAAATTGCATGATCCTAGATTGTGGCAAGGCTAAATTGGACCTCGCAACCCAGTCTTGAGTGATAATTGTGTATTTGGGTGCAACCCATGGAAGTAAAGTGAAGGTTGCTTGGGTTTAGGTGATCCCAGATCAAGGCCGGGATGGTGTCGAGGGGCGTTGTCAATCCCCTTGGGCCGCCCCGGACTTGATCCGGGGCCAACTCAACAAAGCATGATCCGTTTGAAGATGGGGACAAGCCTCTAATCCACTTGCGGATGGCAACTTTTTACCAGCCCCCCCTACCCGACCGCTTTCAACTCACCGGCGTGATTGTCGAGCGTCGGCAGTTGGTCAAACTTGGCGATGGCGGCGCAGAGGGCGGTGAAGCAGATGGGGTCGATGGCCTCGTCGACCATTTCACGCATGATGCCCAAGGCTTTTTGCACGGGCATGGCCTTGCGATAAGGCCGGTCAGCCGTCAGGGCGTCGAAGATGTCCGCGACGGTGACGATGCGCGTGTCCATATCGATCTGGTCGCCCGTCAGGCCATAGGGATAGCCTTTGCCGTCCAAGCGTTCATGGTGACCGCCTGCAACGGGGGCAATGTCGCCAAAAGCCTTGATGTTCGCCAAAATTTCCTTGGAAAACACCGGGTGTTTTTTGATTTCTTTGAATTCGGCTTCGTCCAATCGTCCGGGCTTATCGAGCACAGAGTTGGACACGCCCAGCTTGCCGATATCGTGCAACAGGGCCGCGCGGCGAAGCCAGCGGCGTTTTTCGGGTGAATAGCCCATCTGTTCGGCAATCAAATCGGCAAAAAGCGTCACGCGTTCGGAATGGCCGGCGGTGAACGGGCTTTTGCTGTCCACCACTTGGGCAAAGGCTTGGGCGATGTCGTCCAGATAGTCTTCGTCGGCCATGCGTTTGCCTTGACCGGGCTCAAATTCATAGATGATGTCCGAAAGATCATCGCGGGCCAGTGTTTGCCAATAGGCTCATCATCGGCCAGCGCCAAAAAGGCGTCGGCCACTTTTGGATCGAACCATGTGCCCGAGCGCGCTTGCACCGCGTCGATGGCCTCGGCGCGGCCATCATTCATATAGAAGATATCGGTCACCTGCCCCAGCAGCGCGATTTGTGAGTAGAGCGGAATTTCTGGCCCCTTCAGCTTGTCCGGCTGGCCGCGACCGTCCCAATGTTCATCAAGGTTCAAAATCCCCTGCTGCACATTGTCATTAAAGTGCATTTGCCGGGCGATTTCCGCCCCGCGCTGACAACGCGTTTCCAGCAGCTCACGGGTGATCTCGCCCCCATGGCGCAATGTGGTGACGATCGAGCGAAAACGATCCGCCATATTCGCCTTCACGCCCGATTGGGTGATCACAAAGTTCAGCACTTGCGGCAGGCTGCCATCAACTTTTTTGAACTCGCGTTTAAAATGCAAATCGTCGGCCAGATAATGGGCGCAAATCCGCGCCGCATTGCTGGAACAGCCCAAATCTTTCAACAGGATGGTGTAGTAAAGATCGGACAATTGCGCCTGGGTCAGCCCGAGATTTTGCCCCACATTGATTCCCGTCCAGCAGGCGCGCACGCAATGGCCCACCGGTTGCCCTTCGGTGATATCCAGCGCATGGCTGAGCGCGGCCAGCAATTCAGCCAAACGGATTTCGGTTTTTGGGTGCGCGGGTGCCATGCTCGCCTCGGACGAAAGGAGTTTTCGCCAAGATAGGTCGTTTGCTTTAACGATCCGCTAAAACGCGCAATAATTTTAAGCGTTGCGCTGCATCACAGCGAAGTAAAAACCGTCTGTGTTGGTGGTGCCCGGGGTCAGGGTGATGGACTTGAGGTCTGATGACCAAGGTTGCGGCTTGTCGAAGCCGAACAAATCCTGCCAAACCTCACCGGCGGACACCAGTTCAAAGCTGGGATTTTCATCCAAGAAGGCATAAATCTGCCCTTCATTTTCCTCTGGGAAAACGGAACAGGTGATATAAACCAAAAAGCCGCCAACTTTAACGAAGGAAATGGCCTGCGACAGCACTTCCTCTTGCTCTTGCAGGCGCACATCGAGCTGTTCGCGGCTCAGGCGCCATTTGGCATCCGGGCGGCGGCGCCATGTGCCGGAGCCTGTGCATGGGGCATCAACCACAACTTTATCCATGCTGTCGAGCAGATCATCCAGCGCCCCATCTTCAGGCTGGCGCACTTGAATATTGTGGGTTCCAGCGCGTTTGATCCGCTCGAAAATGGCCGACAGGCGCTTGCGATCGCTGTCATAGGCGAAAATCTGGCCCTTGTTTTCCATTGCGGCGGACATGGCGAGGCTTTTGCCACCAGCGCCAGCGCATAGGTCCAACACTTTTTCGCCGGGACGGGCATAAACAAGATCAGCCACGATTTGGCTGCCCTCGTCCTGAATTTCGTACCAGCCTTTTTGAAAGCCTTCTTCCGCCTGCACATTCGGCGTGCGGGAATCGCGGGTGCCAGCGGGCATACGGATGCCGTTCAGGGCAATTTCAGTGGCCACAGGCTTCACGCGCTTTAGGACTTTCAGCACTTTGTCACGATTGGATTTAACCGTATTTACGCGCAGATCAACTGGCGGGCGGCTGGCCAAGGCCACGCCTTCATCTACCCATTCGTCGTCAAAATTGCGCTCAAATGAGTTTTGGCACCATTCGGGAATATCCGCCTGCACATGCAAGGGCGCATCGGCCAGCGGATTGTCACGCGTCAGCAGCGCCGCCTCTTGCTCGCTTACTGGCTCCGGCGCGAATTTGTCGCCCTCAAATGCGGCGTTCAGGCTTTCGGGCGTTTCGCCCCATTCGCGCACCAACGTTGCCAGCGCCAGGTGACGGCCGGTATTGCCGCCAGCCACATGAGCGTTGCTCAGTTTTTTGCGCAGGGCATCATAAACAATATTGCCGATGGCGGCACGGTCGCCTGAGCCGGCAAAGCGATGCGACAAGCCCAATCTTTGAGCGCATCCGCCACGGGGCGTTTGCGCTGTTCAATATCGTTGAGCACTTCAATCGCTGCACTTAATCTGCCGGGTAACCGCATTTTTGCCTCACAAAACCAACAAGAGCTCAATCACAAGGTCGATCCAGCCGATGGTCAGCAAGAAAAGGCCCGCGAAATAAGCGTAGAACCGGCGATATACACGGTTTGAGGTGCAATGGATATAGGCATGAGCATATCGGGCGATCACAAAGCCAATCGCACACAACAAAAAGATGCCGGGCACAAACCGCACGGCGAAGCAGATCGCCACCGCCGCATAAAACAGCACCGGCAGTTGAAATTGGTTGCTGAAATTGTTGGAAACTTGCTGCGACTTTTCTGGCCAATTGCTGTTATCCAAAGCAATATCCGCAACCTTTACGTCGCCAGCCAGCACCAAGGGCAGCCGAAGCCGCCCCAGATAAAACAACACGCCGAAAGTTAGGGCCACTTGCGCAAAAGTCGTTAGCAGCAGCAGTTTTTCAAAACCGGTCATAAAGCCTAGCGTCCGCCGCGATAGTTCGGGCTTTCACGGGTGATCGACACGTCATGCACGTGGCTTTCGCTCAATGAGGCGCCAGAGATCTGCACAAATTCAGCTTCCTCGCGGAAGGCTTTCAATGTGGCTGATCCGGTGTAGCCCATGGCCGCGCGCAGACCGCCTGCCAACTGGTGCAACACATTGCCCGCTGGCCCCTTGTAGGGCACTTGCCCTTCAATACCTTCAGGCACCAGCTTCATGCTGTCGCTGACTTCTTGCTGGAAGTAACGGTCGGCAGAGCCGCGCGCCATAGCGCCCACAGAGCCCATGCCGCGGTAAGACTTATAAGAGCGGCCTTGATAGAGATAAACTTCACCGGGGCTTTCATCTGTGCCTGCCAAAAGCGAGCCGACCATGGCGCAATTTGCACCACCGGCCAATGCCTTAGCCAAATCGCCTGAGAATTTGATTCCGCCATCAGCATGATTGGAATACCGGACTTGGCCGCTTCTTCCGCACAGGCCATCACGGCGGTAAGTTGTGGCACGCCCACGCCTGCCACGATGCGGGTGGTGCAAATAGAGCCTGGCCCAATGCCTACTTTCACCGCGTCAGCCCCCGCGTCGATCAACGCCCGTGTCGCAGCAGCAGTGGCCACGTTGCCCGCGACGATCCGGACTTTGGAATTTTCTTTTTTGAGGCGTCTTACAACTTCCGCCACTTGGGTGTTGTGGCCATGGGCCGTGTCAATCACCAACAAATCAACTTCCGCATCAATCAAGCGCATAGAGCGCTCATAGCCCTTGTCGCCGACAGTTGAAGCCGCGGCGCAGCGCAACCGGCCTTTGCTGTCTTTGATCGCATTGGGGTTAAGCTGGGCTTTTTCAATGTCTTTCACGGTGATCAAACCAACGCAGTGATAATTTTCATCCACCACCAGCAGTTTTTCAATCCGATTGGCGTGCAGCAAGCGCTTGGCTTCATCCTGGGTTGAACCGTCTCTCACTGTGATCAGGTTTTGATGGGTCATCAATTCAGAAATGGGCTGTTGCATATTGGTGGCGAAGCGCACATCGCGGTTGGTCAACACGCCCACGAGTTTGCCGATATTGCGACCGCCCAAGCCGCCATTTTCGACCACAGGCACACCTGAAATGTTACGCTGCTCCATGATCGCCAAGGCTGCTTCCAATGGCGCTTCTGGCCCGATAGTGATCGGGTTGACCACCATGCCGCTTTCAAAATGTTTTACTTGCTTGACTTGTTCGGCTTGCTCATCAGGCGTCAGGTTGCGGTGGATCACGCCCATGCCCCCAGCCTGCGCCAAAGCGATGGCCATTTTAGATTCGGTCACTGTATCCATGGCGGACGACAGGATCGGCAAGGTCAATTCAATATCCTTGGTGACCCGGGTGCGCACATCCACATCAGCTGGCATCACGCTGGATTCAGCGGGTTGCAGCAGCACGTCGTCAAAAGTTAAAGCGATATCACCAGTTGCGGTGGAAATGATTTTTGCCACGGGTCGAGCCCTCCGTCGGAAGCAGATTTTTTCGGAACGATCACAGGACGGTGGGGGAAGCGCCACCATACTATGGTTGGCGAGGGTCAATACCACGCGACTTGGGCTTTGCATAGGGGGAGAAGTGCTAAATTTTAATGAGACGTTAAGGCGATTTCGCCGCCATCGCGAAATAGGCGTTTATTTAGTGGACCTAGATGCTGATGGATGATGCCGCAAATTGCCAAAATTCAACTCATTGTTAACCTTAATAATTGTATAATTATTTGGTCAGACCAATTCTAGGATCGCACATGACCAGCACCCCTTCAAAGTTCTTTCTCCTCGCTTTTTTATTGCTCGTTGCTGGGCCAGCCATGTCGGCGGACAGCGTCGGTTACCCCCCATTGCCTTCAGAGGTCGGCACGTATGAATATCCGCCCCTGCCCACTGAATATGAGATGGTCGGATTTGATTGGGATGGATTTTATGCTGGTGTAGGCCTAGGCGGCGCACGCATCACCAGCGGCGGCGGCACCGAAACATTGGCGCATTTGGATGCTATTATTGGTGTAAATGTGACGAAGGATGAATTTCTGCTTGGCGCAGAGCTATTCCTCGGCGCCAGCCGCGACATAGCCTCCGGCACCTATGGCGGCCACGGCGGCGTTGAAGCCCGCGCAGGCTATTTGATCGACCAAGATGTTCTGATTTATGCGGGCATTGGCCGTCTGCATTATGATAATGGCGCGCAATATACAAGTGTTGGTTTGGGCACCGAATTCGCCATTTCCGACGATGTATCCATCGATCTTGAGTATAAATATCTCGGCTGGTCTAACACGGGCAATACGGGCCACAGCTTCGGCGCCTCGGCCAACTGGCACTTCTAGGCTGCTATATCATCCTATGTTTCGATCCCCGGCCCTTGGTTGGGGATTTTTTTCGCTTGGCCCCCTTGGAACGCGCAGAACAGGACATTTTCGTGCAAGAGGTTCACGGCAATTGGTCCCGGACTAAATTGCGTCAAACCACAGAATCTGCAAAGCACCCAGTTCAAGCGCACCCGTACAACTTTAAGTTGCGTCCCGCTCACGCCTGAAAGACCCCATTGAAACTACTCCATTGAATAACACACTGAATTAAAACATTTATTCAACAAGGAAGGCGCAATCGCTTCAGTGCCACATATCTGCCGCAGCCAAAACTTATCCCCGCCCCTCAAGTCCATGATAAAATGGCTCCATCTTCTGCCCCACGCGGTTTATTGACGGATAGACGGGGTATATCGCCAACGGTGATGAAAGAAGAAGCGGTGGGTTGTCGGACGCGGCGGCCGCGCGTTCAGTTTTGGTTTTGCCTGCCACCAAAGGCACTCCAATTTGTTGGGGCGGGGCTATTGGGTCAGCACCCCAAGCCGGGTTGAGCTGCGAAAAATGCCGTTGGCGTGAGATGGGACAAGCCTCATTTTTCAGCGCAACATAACGAGTCTTGAACCATCTCGTGCCCCGCAAATCTATCCCTCGAATGCATATGCATGTCGGGCGTTTTGGCGTGCGCCATATCTCCCTCCTTGATGGGGAGGGATTAAGGGTGGGGTGAAGTTGAAGCGGAGACACGGCGCTGCCATCTAACGTGCACGGCGGACGACCCAAAAGAGCAATCCGCGCAGATTTAGCGTAGGCCAGCCACACAATCTCCATATCCATCCCGGCCTTGAGCGGGATCAATGGAACCATTTCGACAATAATCCCGCATCAGGTGCGGGGTGGTGCAAGTTGCCGGGGCGGCGCGCCAAGATTGCGGGCACTTTAATAATTCATCCGGGGTGACATTGAGAATTAAGCCCGATAGACTGGTTGGACCACTGAATCAAAAAGCAAAAAAATATGTCAGATCGCATCACGCCACTCATTTTGGCGGTAGCGCTGTTTATGGAGTTGATGGATGCCACCGTCATCGCCACAGCCCTGCCCGCCATTGCCGCCGACATTGGCACCGACCCTATTTCGCTAAAACTCGCGCTCGCTTCCTATCTGGTGGCACTGGCGATTTTCATTCCCATCAGCGGGTGGGCAGCCGACCGTTATGGCGCACGCAACGTGTTTCGTGGGGCGATTGTGGTGTTTATGCTCGGCTCGATTGCCTGCGCCTTTGCGGATTCATTGTTCTCCTTTGTGGCGGCACGGTTCCTGCAGGGCATGGGTGGCTCGATGATGACGCCGCTCTCACGGCTGATCCTCATTCGCAATACGCCCAAAAAGGATCTGGTCAATGCCTGGGCGTGGCTCACCATGCCTGCCCTGTTCGGCCCGTTGGCGGGACCACCGATTGGCGGGTTCTTGACCACCTATTTCTCATGGGAGTGGATTTTCTACATCAACATTCCCATCGGGATCATCGGCCTTGCGTTGGTGACCAAATATATGGGTGGCACCGGCTATCGGGAAAAACGCAAATTGGATTTTGTCGGCTTTCTGCTCACTGGCACGGCCTTCTCCGGCATTATCTTTGGTCTGTCGGTCATTTCCATGCCCGCACTGCCGCCATGGTTTGGCGCGTCTGTTGCCGCGCTTGGCGTGGTGTCCGGCGTGACCTATTATTTCCACGCGCGCCGCACGGAAAATGCGGTGCTCGATCTGAAAGTATTTGAAGAGCCGATCTATCGCACCTCCATCATCGCCGGTTTCATTTATCGGGTGGCTGGCGGCGCGTTTCCGTTCCTCTTCCCCCTCATGCTGCAAATCGGCTTTGGGTATAGCCCGTTTGAATCTGGCATGATTTCCTTTATCGGCGCGGGCGGCGCAATCTTGATGAAGTTCTTTCTCAAGCCAGCCTTGCAAGTGTTTGGATTTAGAATCCTTTTGATTGTCGGTGTCGCCATGTCGGCCCTGTTGGCCGTGACCCATGGCTTCTTCACGGCGCAAACCCCGATCTGGTTGATCATGTCAATTTTGCTGTTTATGGGCTTCTTCCGTTCAATGTATTACACCTCATTGAACACCCTTACTTTTGCCGAAACACCTGAAAATCAATCAGGTTCGGCCACCGTGATCAGCTCGGTGAGCATTCAGTTGGCCTTTGCACTGGGCGTGGCGTTCGCGGCCTTGTTGCTGGATATGTTTTCGCTGATAAACGGCACTGAGGTGGGCGTGCGCGAAATGCAATTGGCATTCTTCATCCTCGCCGCGATCACGGCCATGGCGATGATCCCGATTTTGGGTCTATCCAAACAGGTGGGTGACGATGTGGCCGGGCATAAGGCCAAAGTGAAGCCTTTGGCCTGACGCTAGCCTTTAAAGCCTTTGGCGATCAGGTAGCTTTCGGAGGAATCCTGACGCGATGCTGGGGGCTTGGCGTGGAAGGTTGACTTGAAATGGCGTTTGAGATGCGCCAGCAATTCATTTTCCGTGCCGCCTTGGAACACTTTGGCGACAAACGCCCCTTCGGGCTTCAAGATTTGGATGGCGAAGTCAGACGCCAATTCCACCAATGCCATGATGCGCAAATGGTCGGTGGCTTTATGGCCCGTTGTGGGCGCGGCCATATCGGAGAGAACGAGGTCAACTTTGTGGCCGCCGAGCGCTTCGATCAGCATGTCGGGCGCGTCGTCATCGTTGAAGTCCTTTTGCAGGAAAATAACCCCGGGCATCTGCTCCATTTCGAGGTAGTCGATGCCCACAATTTTAGGATCGTCTTCATCTGCACCCATGATTTCGGTGGCCACTTCGCACCAGCCGCCAGGGGCGCAACCAAGGTCCACCACGCGCATGCCAGGGCGTAAAATATTATGCTTTTCGTTCAGCTCGATCAGCTTGAACGCCGCACGAGACCGCCGCCCCTCTTTCTTGGCGCGCAGCACATAAGGGTCATTCAACTGGCGTTGCAGCCAGAGCGTTGACGAAATTTTGCGGCCCTTGGCCGTTTTCACCCGGGTTTTCAACCCGCGATCGGAGGCTTTAGAATTTGCTTTGCCGGCTGCTTTTGCAATGGCTTTGCCACGGGCTTTTTTGCCGCCACCGCCGACTTTACTTGGCTTCTTGCTCATGCTTTCGCCCCTTTTTCACGCCGACGATAGGCTTTTTTTTCCATATTGCGCGCCGTGGCCTTTGCCCGGTCGTTTGGACCATACACGGTCCTCCGACATCAAGGAAATCAAGATGCCTTCGCGCAACCCGCGGTCGGCCACGCGGATGCGGTCGCACGGCCACTCTCGACGGATGGCTTCAAAAATGGCGCAGCCGGGAATCACCAGATCGGCGCGTTCACGGCCAATACAGGCGTTGGCAACGCGACGGTCATAATTCATATTCAACAGCACGCGCATGGTATCGATAACATGTTGCTCGCCCATCCAAAGCCCGTCGACTTTGGAACGGTCATAGCGCTCCAGCCCCAGATGCAGGCCCGCCAACGTGGTGACCGTGCCCGAAGTGCCGACAAGATGCATCTTGCTCTCGGTGATGGCGCGCTTCAATTTCTCGCGACCTTTAAAACGCTTGAGGTGTTCGCGCACATAATCAATCATGTCTTCAAAGCTTTCGGGCGTGACATTTACGCCATCAAACTTTTCGGCAATGGATACCACGCCGACAGGCAAGGATTGCCACGATCGAATCGAGGCCGCCATTTTGCCGCGCGCTTTGGGGCGGCCGCCACGGAAATCAAGCCATGCCAACTCAGACGAGCCGCCACCAATGTCAAAAATAACTGCGCCGCTCGCGCCCTGATCCACCAAATCAGCACACCCCGTCACCGCCAATTGCGCCTCGGTTTTCCGGTCAACAACTTCCAACTCAATGCCTGTTTCGGCGCGAATGCGGGACAGAAATTCATCGGCATTGCTTGCAGAGCGACAGGCCTCGGTCGCAATCAATCGGAGCCTCGCAATCTTATGATTGCCGATCTTGTTTTTGCATTGTCTGAGCGCTTCAATTGTGCGGTCCATTGCCGCAGGCGAGAGGGCACCGGTCGTCGACATCCCTTCACCCAAGCGTACAATTTTGGAAAAACCATCCACGACTTTGAAACCACTATCGGTTGGCCGCGCCAAAAGCAGCCGACAATTGTTGGTCCCCAGATCCAATGCACCATATATATTGGGCTTAGACGGGCCGCGCGCGCTCGTGTGGCGTTGGCCATTTCTTTTTTGGGTCCGCGAATGGCCAGGAGATCGCGCAGGGCCACCTCTGGCGTCTTGGTCCTTGGGACCAGTTGCCAAATGCCCTTCACTTGTGCCCTGTATTAGAGGCTGTGATGGGCTTCGCTGGTTTGCGGACCGAATCTTTTCGGTCACTCTATTTGCTCCATCTAGTCCGGGTCGCTACGCTGTTGCGGCGCCCCAATGACGATGTTTTACGTGTTGGATTTAAATCTAGAGCAAAGGAATGCGATACGCAATGGTGAAAGAATATTGCTGTTTGGAAAAAAACTTAACAATTTACAGAACAATATATTCTAAAATCACCATGTAAAAAGTGATTGCAGGCGTCGAAGATTGTCCAATAAAATGTTGGTTATGTTATGTTTAAAAGACTTTTAGAAACTATCCGATCTGAAGAAAACCTATCGTCCACTATCCGTGCACAGCTGGTGGATGGGCTTTTCCATCCTTTCGCATCGCTTATTTCTGGCGCAGTGGCAGGACTGTTTATTGCTGCAGTGCTGTCGGTCACCGCTAACGACCAACTGGTAGAAAACATTGCCTATGCGGTGGTGCTAATTGCTCTCGGTCGTATCGGATTGGGTGTTTACTATTTACGTTCTGGCCAGCCGGTTACCCCCAAAAATGTTGATCAGTGGGAATGGGCCTACGCCATAGGTGGCACCGCGTTTTCACTCTGCCTTGGCATGGTTACCTTCTTCGCTGTACTGCGCATCGACAACGGTGCCATACACTTGATGCTCACCACTACTACCGCTGCCTATGCCGCATCCATTGCGGGCCGAAATGCCAGCCGACCTTGGGTGGCGTTGGCTCAACTTTATTTTGCTTCCATCCCTATGGGGCTGGGATTGGTGCTCTCGGACGCTCTGTTTTACGAAGTTGTCGGTGCCGCATTGCTAATATTTATGTTTGGCATGACCGACATTACCCTCGCCGTGCGCAAAACGATCATCAATGCCCTGGAGACGAGAGAACGCAACCAAGAGCTGGCTGACTCATTCCAGCAACAAGCAAACCTGTTTGATGGTGCTCTAAAGAATATGTCGCATGGCTTGTGCATGTTCGACCGCGAGAACAAATTGTTGGTTTGGAATCCGATTCTTTGTGAAATTCTTGGCTGCCCTCCCGATCAGTTGCACAAAGGCGAGTCTTTCCAAGAAGTGCTAAAACTTATCCACCCAGCGGATCGCGACCAGTTTAGCTTGGCCAACAATGCTGACGCCAAAAATGCAAACGGCAATTTCGAACAAACAGTGCAACTTGAAGACGGCCGGTTTGTAGATGTCTCATCTCGGCGCACCTCCACCGGCAACCGTGTTTTGGTTTTTGCCGATGTGACAGAGCAAAAAAAGGCGGAAGCCAAGATTCGCAATTTGGCATTGGTCGATCAATTGACCGGCTTGATGAACCGCACTTCACTTCAGGCAGCATTTCATGGTGTTTTGGAGAACAACAAAACCGAGCAAGAAATCGCGGTCTATTTTATTGACCTCGACCACTTTAAAAATGTGAATGACACCCTGGGGCACCCAGTTGGCGACGATTTGCTAAAACAAGTCGCCAAACGTATTTGTGATGTATGTTTAGACGAATGCGACGTTGGCCGCATGGCCGGCGATGAGTTCTTGGTTATTCAAAAGCTTTCACCTTATGCGCGCACGCCCGAAATTCTCTCAAGTCAAATCATTGATGCGCTGAAGCAGCCTTTCAATGTGGCATCACACTACGTGCGCATTGGCGCTTCGATCGGCATCGCAATCTCGCCGAAGGATGGTACCGATGCTAGCCTATTGCTCAAGCGTGCTGATATGGCGCTTTACGCAGCGAAAAACTTGGGGCGCAATCGTTCAGAATTCTTTGAAGCAAAAATGGACCAAAAAGCTCAGCAAGTCCGTGCCATGGAATTGGACATCAAAACTGCGCTTGAATCCAACCAATTCCGCTTGGCGTTTCAACCCATCATTGACGCCAATAGCTACAAAATCACCGGATTTGAAACACTGATCCGCTGGACGCACGAAAAACGTGGGCGGGTTGCACCATCTGCCTTTATTCAGGTGGCAGAGCAAACTGGGCAGGTGATTGACATTGGACGATGGGTGCTGCGCGAGGCCATCAAAACTGCCTCGAAATGGGCCACAGACACGCCTATTTCTATCAATTTCAGCGCAGTGCAGTTCCAAGATACAGATTTCCCGAAGTATTTGAAATCACAATTGCGGCGCTATAAATTTCCAGCCAATCGTATTGAACTGGAAATCACCGAAACAGCCTTCTTCCAAGATGAAGTGGCAACACTTGATATTTTGAAGCAATTCCAAGCCATTGGCGTGAAAATCTCACTCGATGACTTTGGAACCGGTTTCTCTTCGCTATCGCAACTGCGCACATTTCCTTATCACAAGATCAAAATTGATGGCTCATTTGTACGTGATATGGAGACCAACGAAAGCTCCAAAGCGGTTGCGACCGCTGTGGCCCATATTGGTAAGGCGCTTAATATCCGCGTGGTGGCTGAGTGTGTTGAATCGCAGGAGCAGCTTGATTATTTGCGCGAAGCCGGTGTTGGGGAGATACAAGGTTTTTATCTGTGTCGCCCCCTAAATCAAAGCGATGCGACCAGCCTGTTAGAAATTGGTAAAGGGCAATTTCAGCCACGCTATTTAGAAAAGATACGGGCGCAGAGCGACAAATCCGCGGCCCAGTAGCCGCGGAACATTGATCTGCGGCGGCCCCGTTATTCGGCGGCAGGCACTTTCTTTTTGGTTTGAGCAGAAACCAAACGTTGCATGACTTTTAGTTCTCGGGCGCTGATCCGCATGCCCGCGTCTGCCCATAGGGAAACAACATCATCAAGTTCCTCAAATGGAATTGGATTGGCGCGTTTCACTGCTTTGCGATAGGTGCAAAGCGCTGAATATTTCTGCTCATTCTTGGCGATGAAGCGTTGAACTGTTTTAAGCCCCTGCCCCTTCTCGGCCAAAATGTGCACTACGCCCATTTCATAAAGTTCCTCAGCACTCAATGTGCGACCAGTACGTACCAATTGTTCAGCCTTGGCAAACCCCAACGAACGTCCTAAGAAAGTGAGCGCACCCATTCCAGGGAACAGGCCGAACATTTGTTCAGGGAATCCAAACTTGGTGCCCTTTTCCGCGCAGATATAATCAAACGACAATAGTGACTCAAAGCCCCCGCCCAATGCATCGCCTTGAACCATACCAATTGTCAGCACATCACTATCGATGCTGCGCCAGTTTTTGTGCAAAATTTCAACGCAAGACCGACCATATTCGTAGAGTGCGTCGCGATTTTTGGAATCTATGCACTCGGAGAAATAATTTAGATCCCCACCCAAGCAAAAGAAATCCGGATGCCGTGAACCAAGCACCACAAACTTAAAATGCTCGCCAACTTCTTCTTTCAAAGCATGGATATTGCGGTGCCAACCATGAAAATCGTCAAGCAACGCCGGGTTATACGCGGCGCGTCCTTCAAAGTTCATAAAGCTCCACAAGGTACTATGAGAAATATCAAATGAGTTTTCAAGCTGTCCAAGCTCGGGCCAAAATTTGCTTGAAAAATGGGAAGATGTTGCCGGCTGAGGTGCCAACACCGAGTTCATTTTTTGGGAATTTTCAGGGCTTACAAAATCCGAGTCCTGCAAGCTTAAAACTGCATTTTCTGACATGGTACTATATACTAAAACATTTTTAAAATAGGCGTTCATTTAACACCAGCTTGAAGAAATATTCAATCAAATAAATTTAAATATCAAGATATCGCCATTAACCATGATTTTACTGAAATGCATAAATTTCAATGCATTAAACTAACAACTGAAGAAAAATAAGTAAATTTACCCACAGTTTTATTCGATATTCTGCATATGTAGCTACACAATCGGGGTTGCTGGGCGCAGCAGGCTTTGACATAAGCGGGACATGTGCAGACCATTTCTTTATAGTTTTCGCCGGTGTCCATATGCGATGCGTGGACGGCTCGGCATTTTCTCGGCTCAGATTGAGGTAGAACTGCGCGAAATCTTGCTGCGCGACAAACCCGCCGCCTTTTTGGAGACGTCGCCGAAAGGTACTGTGCCGGTTCTCGATTTGCACGATCAGGTCATCGAAGAAAGTCATGACATTCTCAAATGGGCGCTCGCCCAAAGCGATCCTGAAAACTTGCAACATGATGGCGCTGATCTTGCGGAGATGCATCAGTTAATTGAGCAATCTGATCGCGAGTTTAAACCGTTGCTTGACCGGTACAAATATCCAACCCGATATGAAAATGAAGGCGGCGATCTTGCACGCGACCGCGCCCTGCCCTTTCTCGACATGCTTGAAGCGCGCCTGTCTGAAGGTGGGTTCCTGTTTCATGGCCAGATTGGTGTTGCTGATCTGGGAATTTGGCCGTTTATTCGACAATTTGCCCATGTGGACCGCGACTGGTTTTGGGCGCAAGATCGACCGCATTTAATAAGCTGGCTGGACTATTTTCTCGAAAGTCAGCGCTTTCAAGCGATTATGCCAAAGTTTACACCCTGGCAAGAGGGCGATGATCCGGTACTATTTCCTATAAAATAGCATTGAAAGAGCACCTGTTTGCTTGATTATGGTATGGGGCATCGCTAAAGCTAGCTGCATAATATGCAAAAGGATTGTTGATCTTGGCTTTTCATCAGATTTTACCCGCCCAATTGGCGCAGCCGCTAATCCGCCGTGCGGTTGAAAACGCGTTGCTGGAAGATTTGGGACAGGCAGGGGATCTTACAACCCAGGCCACACTTTCGCCTGAGATGACGGCGGTGGCCGTGATGAACGTTCGTGAAGAAGGTGTCATAAGTGGCATCGAGTTGGCGCGTGCAGCCTTTTCACAAATCGGCAACGGATTGAGCTTTGACGCGCATGTGGCCGATGGCGATGAAGTTCAGGCTGGACAAGATATCGCCACCATTTCCGGTAATGCGCGGCTGATCATGTCTGCAGAGCGCGTTGCACTGAATTTTATGTGTCACATGAGCGGCATCTCAACTTTCACCAAACGGTTTGTTGACGAAATTGCAGGCACTGGTGCAAAGATTTGCTGCACCCGCAAAACCACACCAGGCATGCGCGCTTTTGAAAAGTATGCTGTGAAATGTGGTGGCGGATCTAATCATCGTTTTGGCTTAGACGACGCAATTTTGATCAAAGACAATCACATTGCCGTCGCGGGCGGCGTAAAAGCGGCAGTTTTGGCCGCAAAAGCATTTGCTGGGCACATGGTGGCCATCGAAGTTGAGGTTGATAATCTCGACCAGTTTGCCGACGCCTTGATGCAGGGGCCACTGCCGTGTTGCTGGACAATATGGCGCCCAAAATGCTTCGTGAAGCTGTGCACGCCGCAAAGGGGTCAGCTCGGCTTGAAGCTTCAGGGGGTATAGACCTGAGCACCGTGCGAAAAGTCGCGGAATCCGGCGTTGAATTCATCTCTACTAGCCAGATTACGATGGCGGCGAAACCGCTTGATATTGGCCTCGACATCAAAATCAACGACCAGGAATAGCAATCCTATGCCTAAATTTGATGCCCTTGCCGCGCAAATGCTAGACGCCGCGCTGGCAGCGAGCCACGTTATTCTTGATCATTATCAAGGGCATATCGTAGTTGAACGTAAAGATGATGGTTCCCCAGTAACCGCGGCTGACGCAGCCGGTGAAGCAATCATCATCGAAAAGTTGGCCGGACTTGATGTCCCAATTTTGGGCGAGGAAAGCGTTGCCGACGGCAAAATCCCCACATTGGGAGAACGCTTTTTTGTCGTCGACCCACTTGATGGCACAAAAGAATATATCAAGCGTAATGATGAATTCACGGTCAACATCGCGTTAGTTGAACAGGGCGTGCCCACTTATGGGGTGATCATTGCTCCAGCAATGAACACGGCCTATATCGGCACCCCTGATGGTGCTTATAAAGCGAGATTTGATAAAGAAACCACGCTCAACTGGCAAAAAATAAGTGCTAACCCCAATATGGAATGCAAAATTGTGGCTAGTCGCTCGCATGCCCACGGGGCGATAAAGCATTTTCTTGATGAAGCTGGGCCTTGCGAGGACGTTTCGGTTGGTTCCTCGCTCAAATTTTGTTTGGTGGCCGAAGGCGCTGCCCTGCACTATCCCCGCTTCACGCCCACATGTGAGTGGGATATTGCCGCGGGCCACGCCATTTTGAGCCGCGCCGGCGGTGCCTTGATCGAGGCGACCGGGGCCCCTATGCGGTATGGCAAAAATGAAACTGAATTCCTCAACCCCTTTTTCGCCGCCGCGGCGTCGCCTGCATTGGCAGAAAAATGTGCGGGAATTATGCGCCGTGCCATTGAAAAGGTGATTTGAACACCCACTTAGCTGGTAAGGGCGTGTTTACTCTGTCTTCTAATCCAATCGAAATGCTTTCGCGTTATCAATAAGGACAATGGGGGCATAATTTACCTTTTGTTGCCCTTTTACAAAAAAGTGATCTCAATTCTCTTGTCATTATGATTTTCCGTCATATATACACTCGATATATATCGGTTCTATATGAGGCGCGAAAATTACATGAATGTAAAAACGATCTGTCTCGCCATTTTGACCCAAGGCGAAACCACCGGATACGACATTCGCAAACGCTCGACTGAGGCGACTATGCCTATTTTATGGAGGCCAGCTTTGGCTCCATTTATCCAGCTTTGTCCAAGTTGGAGGAAGGCGGGCATGTGGTCAGCCGCACGGTTGCACAAGAAGGCAGACCCTCCAAACGCGTTTATCAAATCACGCCGACAGGGCGCGAATTTTTCATCAACTCGCTCTATGACGAGCTGAATGACGATGTATTCCGCTCGGAGTTTCTGCTGTTTCTTCGGTTCGTTGAAGATCTACCCAAATCGCTGATTGAAAAACGCGTCAATGAACGTGTGGCGAAATTTGACGACCAGATCGAGAGCGTCAGAGAGCTTGAAAAAGAATTTACAAAACCATCTGAAAAGTGGGTTTTGAACTTTGGGCAACATTGCATGCGCAGTGCACGCCAATATCTACTTGAACATAAAAATGAAATTATCGCGTTGGGTCAGGATGAAGATGTGCCTGCCCGCGCAGCCGAATAGGGACGAAATTTATGCGATTTCTGCTGTCATATGGCGTTGCCTTCCTGTTGCTCGTGGGCATCGGCGGTTGGATGGCCTCTGGCTACATTGTGCAGGGTGGTCAAGGCCCCGGCAATGGCGAGACACAAGCGTTGGATGCGGTTGACTTGCCGGGCGCAGACAAAGCCAAAGATCTATTGACTGACTTCGGCATGATCCAAAGCGACGAAGAGGAAGCAGCTGAGGCCGAAACAGCCCAGGCTGATGCAGAGGCAGAAGCTGCTGCGTCCGAGGAATTGCAGTCTGTGCGAACCCGCACTTATACCATTCAACCCCTCCCTCTACAGGTTACACTGCGCGGTAACACAGCTGCGAAAGCGACATTGTCGATTCGGGCCGAAACCACGGGTATTTTGGAAAAAAGGCATGTGGAAAAAGGCGATGTGGTGGAAGCTGGTGATCTGCTGTGCTCAATTGATGCTGGCACACGTGCCGCGCGCTTGGCGCAGGCCGAAGCCAGTTATGAGCAGGCGCTCGCTGATTTCGAAACCAACAAAACGCTTCGCGAAAAAGAATTGGCCCCTGCAAACACGGCGGCTTCATTCGAATCCAATTTAAAGGCTGCTAAAGCACAACTTGACGAAGCCAAAGCTGAGTTGGACCGCACCGAAATCTACGCGGAAGCGCGCGGAATTGTGCAAGATCCCATGGCTCAAGCTGGCGATATGCTATCTGCCGGGGGCGCTTGCGTGACATTGGTGCAGATGGACCCGTTGGTGTTTGTGGGTGATGTGGCCGAAAGCAATATCGATGCCGTTCGCATCGGCCTGCCTGTGACCGTGAAAACTATTACAGGCCGCGAAATTGAAGGCAAAGTTACTTATATCAGCCCTTCAGCAAACACAGCAACACGTGCCTTCCCTGTAGAAGTTGAATTGCCAAACCCCAACCACACAATCCGCGCAGGTTTGACCGCTGAGGCAAGCGCCGTTCTGGGCACCGTGCCCGCGCATTTGATCCCGCAATCGGTGTTGACGTTGGATAATGACGGCACCTTGGGCGTGCGCGCGGTTAACGATGGCCAGGTCAGCTTTCACGCAATTGAGATCGTGCAAGACAGCCAACAAGGTATTTGGGTAACCGGATTACCTGAAACCATCAACATCATTACGGTTGGACAAGAATATGTGGTGGCTGGCCAACAAGTGTTGGCAGACAACGAAACCGAGGAGACAACATCATGATCGGTGCCTTAGAGAACATTCTGCGGCGTCCCAAAACCGTCGTCGTTGTGATGATTGTGATGCTGATGGCGGGTATTTCTGCCTACATTAACCTGCCAAAGGAAAGCCAGCCCGATGTGGATGTGCCTTACCTTTATGTGTCGGTCTCTCAAACAGGTGTTTCGCCATCAGATGCGGAGCGCTTGTTGGCGCGTCCCCTCGAAAACGAATTGCGCAATCTTGATGGTCTGAAGTCAATCTCGTCTACCTCAAGCACCGGCCATGCGTCTGTGTTTTTGGAGTTCGACATCAATTTCGACAAAGACCAAGCGGTTGTGGACACGCGCGAGAAAGTCGATACGGCAAAGTCAAAACTGCCGGAGGACGCGAATGAGCCAACGGTAAATGAGATTTCAGCCAATGGCTTTGCCACCATCACCGTCGCGCTTTCTGGCGATGTGCCGGAGCGCACCTTGTTGCGCGTGGCGCAGGATCTGAAAGAAGATCTAGAGGGCATTGCGACGGTTCGCGATGTCAATATGGCGGGTGATCGCGAAGAAGTTTTGGATATTGTGGTCGATTTGTTGAAGCTGGAAAGCTACAATCTGACTACCAATCAGCTCTTTGACGCGTTGGCACGGAACAACCTTGTGGTGCCTGCGGGCACATTGGACACGGGCCAAGGCAAGTTTGCCCTAGAAGTTCCAGGGTTGATTGAAAATGCGACCGATGTGTTCACCCTGCCCTTAAAGACTGATGGCAGCACCATCGTGACATTTGGCGATGTGGCCAGCATTCAGCGAACCTTTAAGGATGCCACCAACTTTACTCGCGTAAACGGCGAGCCGGCAATCATTCTAGAAGTGAACAAGCGCTTGGGGTCGAACATTATCGACACTTCCGACAATGTGCGCAAAGTTGTCGAAGCCGCCAAAGTAGATTGGCCGACCACAATCCACGCCTCCTTTATGCTTGATCAAGCAAAGTTTTCTAAAGACATGCTGGACTCGTTGCAATCGGCGGTTTTGACCGCGGTTGCTTTGGTGATGATCGTGACCATTGCCATGTTGGGCATTCGCCCTGCGATCATGGTGGGCGTCGCCATCCCGACCAGCTTTATGATGGCGTTCTTCTTCCTGCAATTGCTTGGCTACACCGTCAATATGATGATCATGTTTGGCCTGGTGCTGACCGTGGGCATGTTGGTGGATGGGGCCATTGTGATCGTGGAATATGCCGACCGGAAAATCTCCGAAGGCATGGAGCGACGAGAAGCGTTTATCCGCGCGGCGAAACTGATGTTCTGGCCCGTGGTGTCCTCCACCGCAACCACATTGGCGGCGTTTACGCCCATGCTGTTGTGGCCGGGGATTATCGGCAAATTTATGAGCTATTTGCCGATCATGGTGATCATTACACTGATCTCTTCTTTGATCACCGCGATGATTTTCTTGCCGGTGATTGGGGGTCTTGTGGCGCGAAAACGCGTAAGCAAGAAAGAAATGGAAGCCGCAAAATCCTTGTCGGTTCACAATCATTTCGATCCGAAAAAAGTTCCAGGCCTCACCGGACTTTACATTCGATTTATGAATGTAATCATCCGTCGCCCCTTGATCGTTCTGATCGTCGGTTTGGGCGTAATTGGCAGTGTGTTTTACGCATTTTCGAACAACCCAACAGGCGTGGAAGCTTTCCCCTCGATTGAGCCGGAATATGCAACGGTCGCGATTACGGGCCGGGGCAATTACTCACCCGTTGAAATCCGCGATCTTTTGATTGAGGTGGAGCAGCAGGTGCTCAAAGTTGAAGGCATTGAAGATACAGTGCTGAACTTTGGCTCTACCGGTGCCGTGACCTCAACACCGCCTGACACCATCGGCAATCTGCAGCTCGAATTTGAGCCATTCCGCGACCGTCGCTACGCGACAGAGATTTTTGCTGATATCCGCGCGAATGTCGCAGGTATCTCAGGGATTGGCGTTGAACTATTGGAAGCCGAAGAAGGGCCGCCAACAGGCAAAGACGTAAACATGCGTGTTGTGGCGCAAAGCTATGACGATTTGGCGCCTGTTGTTGCCGAAATCCGCAATTATATCGAAAACGATATGGGCGATATGATTGAGGTTGAGGACGGTCGTCCCCTGCCCGGCATTGATTGGGAAATCAAGGTTGACCGCGAAAAAGCCGCACTATTTGGGCTTGGCGTGCGTGAGCTCTCGCCTTATGTGCAGTTGGTTACGTCCGGTGTGACGATCGGTAGCTACCGCCCGGATGACGCCAATGATGAGTTGGATATTCAGGTCCGCTTGCCAAAAGAACAGCGCACCTTTGACGCGTTGGACAGCTTGCGGATCATCACCAACCAAGGTTTGGTGCCCGTCTCCAACTTCATTGAGCGGCAAGCCGTGCCGAAGGTGGCCAATATTGAACGCCGCAACGAAAAGTACACGATGGGTGTGCGGGCAAATGTGGCAGTCGCTGAAAATGCGGACGGCACACCTGTAACCGCTGCGCAAAAAGTGGATCAACTGAAAGAGTGGATCGACGGGCAGAGCTGGCCTTCCACAGTGGACTTTGAGTTTGCCGGCGCAGATGAGCAAACGCAGGAAACCAACGCCTTTATGATGCAAGCGGGCTTGGGCGCCATGTTCTTGATGTTCTTGATCTTGCTGACGCAGTTCAACAGCTTCTATCAGGTGTTCATCACCCTTTCGACGGTGGTGATGTCTGTGGCAGGTGTGTTGCTGGGCATGATGATCACGGGTCAGGCTTTCTCAGCCATCATGACCGGTGTGGGCATCGTGTCGCTGGCCGGTATTGTGGTAAACAACTCGATCGTTTTGATCGACACCTATAACCGCTTCCGCAAGGAAGATGGCGTGGACCCGATCACGGCATCTTTGATGACCGCGTCGCAGCGTCTGCGCCCGGTGTTGTTGACCACGATTACAACCGTGTTCGGTTTGATCCCGATGGCGATGGGGGTCTCGATTGACTTTTTCGCCCGCGAAATCGTTGTTGGAGATCCATCTGGCGCCTGGTGGATTCAGTTGGCAACGGCTGTGATTGCAGGCTTGACGTTCTCGACCTTGCTGACATTGATCATGGTGCCGGTGATGCTTTCTGCCCCATCCGTTTGGAAAAGCTTCTTCGTTTGGGTGTGGACATCAACTGCAGGGCGCAAAGCTGCAAACGCCAAAGCAGAGGCTGAGGCAACGGCTGAACTGCCTGAAAGCGATGAAGCCGACGCGGATCAAGTGGCGGCCAAAAGCGAAGCGACGCCGCAGGATCAGCCAGCGGATGCCGCCATCCCCGGTGATGCAGACAGTGCGAAGCAATATATTCGCACCCCGGTGGAAGGCAGCTTGCTGGCGGAAGAAAAAAATGGCGTGACCATCGTGTCGCGCCCAACGCCGGAAGCGGCTGAGTAACTCAGCCTCCTCCGACCTCCAAAGCAAAACGGCCCCTTGCGGGGCCGTTTTTTTGTGCCCTATCGAACACTGTAGTGCAAATCCCATCAGGCTTGCCCCCGCCTTGAACGGCGATAGCAGAGAGCGTAGTCGTCCATATCAAAGTTGTAAGTGGGCCAGCCATAGGTGCGCTGTGGTTCAAGCGCGACTCCACCTGCTGAGGGATATTCCAAATGTTCACGGTGAGGGTATTGATCAGCAGTTTCTTCGGAAAACTTGATGCGCTCACCAGCCAGAACTTCAATTGAACCGTCCTCAAGAACAACCTGCCCGCCACGCTTCTCCAATATCTGAGAAATCGGCTCGTAGGTGCCATCTGTGGTCAGGAAAAAAAATGACCCGGCGTAACGGTCACGCCATTTGAAAGCTTGAGCCACTCATCCGTCACTTTTTGGAACAGGCGAGTAACCGTGCGCGGCACCAGCGCCCCTTGACCGTTCTGATCGTCTTCCGAAAAGGCCAAAACCTTGTCGCCGACTTCGATTTCATCAATGCGTTTCTGGCTGCCGTCAGCCATCGAAATCAACGTATCGCCTGCAAAGCAGAACGACCAAACCTCGTTTTCGGGATCGGGAACCGACACGCCTAGATCCGCAAGACGAGCTGACGACGCTACAAGGCTATCGTTTCTTTTATATGCGTCCCTAAATGCTATCAGCGCATCAGTCTCGTCTGGCGAATAACCTTCTCTCTCGAAAGTTCGATATTGCTCTCGAACAGCATCTTTATAGCCAGCACTATCAATTTTATCGAATGACGAAGCAATTTTCGCACGATATTCCGCTGATTGTTGTTTAAGGGTATAGCCGGTATACTGCTCCACCGCCATACCCTCCGCAACCTTAACAAGCTGGTCACGGAGAACTTTGTGATGAAGCGCATATTCCAAGTATTCCAGACGCTGGTCCTGAAGTGCTTTTTGTTGGAGAGCATCCTCCAAAGCAGTGCTACCGCCAAAAAGTCTTGAATAAAGCTCTTCCGCAGCACGCTCTGCGCCCAGTGAACCAGCGGTTCCTGAAGTGGTTTCGATGGCAGCTCCAGCGAATGGCCCTGCAAAGGGGACGGCGGCTGCACCAAGCCCTATTAGGCCCACTCCAAAATCAGTAGCGTTACCTGCTACATATCCTGTCAGTTGCTTACCAACTCGTATCCACCAGATTGAAATCCTTGATAAAGATCAAAGCCTCCAAGCACCAATCCAGCACCAAGACCGGCATATTTTACATTGTTGACGTGTGACATCACATCGAAAGGACTACCACGCCCCTCTAAATCAAAAATGGTCGCGTTTACATCAAACGAAATGGCTCCTTGAGTCCCAACTAGCCCCCAATCTACTCCATCCAACCAATCATCCGCAGAGTTGTGATTGTCAAATACTGTACCTTTTCCAAAAAGATGATCCACATCGATCGCAGGATTAGTAACATAGATTTTAACAGTCATTTCATTCTTTCTAATTCTTTAATTTATGATTTGCTCTTAATTCTATCTCTAAAATTAAGATAATTACCGGCAATAGCAATCAATCCAGTTGGAACAACTATGGAAACAATTGGCATTGTCCAAACATTTGGACCAAAAATTCTCTTCATGCCCGAAAACGAGAATAGCTCTGAATAAAAAAAATACCATCCAAACTGCAAGTAGATACGAGAAAACAAATCCAATAAAGGGCTTCCACATGTACATCCTCAAGCCACCAGGGGTAATCCAAATTACGAATAAGATAAAGGGAACGGTAATTGCCAATATAGACTTCCAAACAACTACGTTCAATGCATATGAATATGCTAGAAATTGAGAATCAGACATCAAAAGAAAATTAAAATTTATATTATTTGCGAATGATCCAGCTAAAATGCTCCTGAATAGGCTTGTATTCTCCGAAAAATAATCAATAAAAACATAGGAAATTACTTGAAAGACGATGCACAAGACAAAAGAAGCCAAAAATAGAAATCGACCAATCAGTCTTATGATGTCATCAACCCCAACATCAGATTTCGATTCACATTCATATTTCCACCGCATAATTCCCCCCAAACGTCTCAAAGCCCAACCGCTTAAAAAAACCGATCAACACGCTCTGGCTCAATGCCAACGGTGGCATGAATATGCAGTTCTTGTGCGCCCTGTTGTTTGGCCCAATCGGTAAAGGTGCGAATAAGCTTGGTGGCGGCGCGGCCGCCCGCAACCGAGTGCCGCACATTTGGGGCAATATAATAACAAAAAGTGGTGGCGAGCTTCGTGCCGACACCGAGATTATATTCACTCACACGGCCAGCAATCAGACCGACAGGTTCGCCATTGAGGCAGACAAAAATGCCCACCACATTCTTCTGGTGAAGCGCATCCTGATAGGCTTTGTAAAACTTCTCTTCAGTGAAGCTGATATGAGAAAATCGGCTTTCTTCATGAAAGGCTTTGGCCAACGGCAATAAGAATTTCAGATCTTCCATGCGCGAGGCGTGATGATCGGTAAAGGCGCCAACATTCTGGGCCGCACTGGCAGCGTTATCCGCAACCGGCGCCCCCTCTTTTTCCAAAACCTGCGGGTCTATGCCTGTACAGGCAGCACCATCATTCACACCCAAACGCCTAAAACACTGATAAAAAACCTAATCGCAATTATTGGGCGGGCTCATCTTTCTTGTCAATCGTGATAAAGCCTTCGCTGCCCGCTGTTTCCCGTGCCATGCGCAAGCGTTCGCCTGCTTCGTCAACTTCACGTTGCCTGTTCCACATTTGGGCGTAGAGGCCGTCTTGTGCCAATAGGCCCTCATGGTTGCCGCGTTCGGCGATCTTGCCGTCGCGGAGTACAATGATTTCATCGGCATTGACGACGGTGGATAGGCGGTGGGCGATGACCAATGTTGTCCGGTCTTGCGCCACAGCATCCAGAGCGGACTGAATTTCCTGCTCTGTTTGGGTGTCGAGCGCTGACGTTGCTTCGTCCAGGATCAGGATTGGCGGGCTTTTCAGAATGGTGCGTGCAATCGCCACGCGTTGCTTTTCACCACCGGAGAGCTTGAGCCCGCGTTCGCCCACTTGCGTGTCAAACCCATCTGGCAAGCCTTCGATAAAGTCTGAGATTTGGGCCAAGCGTGCCGCTTCGCGCACATCTTCTTCACTGGCATCCGGGCGGCCATAGCGAATGTTGTATTCGATGGTGTCGTTGAACAGCACCGTGTCTTGCGGCACCATGCCGACAGCTGTGCGCAAAGACTTTTGCGTCACGTCGCGCACATCCTGCCCATCGATTTCAACGCTGCCTTCGATCACATCATAGAAGCGGTAAATCAGCCGGGAAATGGTCGACTTACCCGCCCCTGATGGTCCCACAACGGCAATCGTTTTGCCTGCGGGCACCTCAAAATCGATGCCTTTGAGAATTTCGCGATTGGAGTCGTAGTGAAATTTAACATTGTTGAATTTCAGCACTGGGCCGCTCACCTTGATCGGCTTGGCGTTGGGCTTATCTTCGATTTCAGCGTCCTGATCCAACAGTTGGAACATTTGCTCAATGTCTGTCAGGCCCTGGCGGATTTCGCGATAGACAAAGCCGATGAAGTTCAGTGGGCGATAGATCTGCATCATATACATATTGATCAGCACGAAATCGCCAACGCTCATATCGCCAGACAACACGCCGTTGACCGACATCATGGAGATGACGATCATCCCCACCCAGAAGATGACCCCTTGGCCAAAGTTCAAAAAGCCAAGCGAAGTCCACATGCGTGTGGCCGCCCGCTCATATTTGCCCATGGCGCCATCAAAACGGCGTGCTTCCATCTCTTCATTGCCAAAATATTTGACGGTTTCGAAATTGAGGAGGCTATCGACGGCCTTGGAGTTGGCGTCGGTGTCGCTCTCGTTCATGGCACGGCGGATGCCAATACGCCAGTTCGAGGCTTTAATGGTGAAATAGAGGTAGCCCCAAATGGTCACCACCAACACAGCAAGATAGGTCAGCCCGAACGCGAAGGTGAAAATCGTTGAGATGATCACAAATTGCACCAGCGTCGGCGCCGTGTTCAGCATCGTAAAACGCACAATGGTTTCGATGCCCTTTGTGCCCCGCTCGATCACGCGAGACAGGCCACCGGTGCGTCGCTGGAGGTGATAACGAAGGCTTAGGGCGTGTAGGTGTTGAAATGTGCGATGGGCCAATTGGCGCACAGCATGTTGCCCGACAGAGGCAAACAGCACGTCGCGCAATTGCATAAAGCCGCTCTCAAGGATAGAGCCGACACCATAGCCGATCACCAGCAATATCGGCAACGACAGGCCGAGCCACATGGCTGTTTCCATGCCATCGGGTTGCCCAAGAATATCGACAATCCCTTTATAAGCAAGTGGTACCAAGGCTTCGGCGCCTTTGGCAGCCAACAGGGCAAAGATCGCCCAAATCACCCGCATTTTGAGCTCAGGACGATCACTCGGCCACATATAGGGCCAGAGATTTTTCACTGTCGAGAGAACATCACCTTCTTCGGCGCTGACCGTCTGTTTTTTATTCGTTTTGGCCTGATTGTCTGCCATTAGCTATGGGTACTCGCTTTTAGTTTTTCTGTGCTGGCCATATCGTCGGCCAAAATTTGTTCGATATCAGATTTCAGGCGCTCAAATGGCTCGGCGCAAATGGAATAGCAATTTTTTTGTGCCCTGCCTTTGCGCTCGATTAGCCCGGCCTCCAAAAGCACTTTCAAGTGCTGGGAAATTGTTGACTGCGCCAAGTCTATACAGGTGGCCAGATCCCCGCAGCATGGGGTTTTTTGCTTGGTCAAAAAGCGCAAAATCGCCACCCGCGCAGGATGCCCCACGGCGCGGGTGAGCTTGGCCAATTCTTCATCTCGAGGGTTAGATAGCATACGCTAACTCCATTCTGCGGAAGACAATTTAAAGCTGAGCGAGCGCAATCGGCAGTTTCATTTTGTGGCATCGCAACTCAATCGAGAGCAACACCAGAACCCGCCCGCTAAAATGAAAAACCCTTCATCGTATTTTTACGATAAAGGGTTTAACACCAAACTGCAAGGCCAATTTTATTCGGAGCGCTCTACTTCCTCTGGCAGATCAAAAACCTGCCCAGGGAAAATCAGGTTTGGATTGCTGATATCGTTGGCATTGGCTTCGTAAATCGTGGTGTAGCGAATGCCACGGCCGTAAACCCGGCGCGCAATGGTCCAGAGATTATCACCCTTACGTATGATCGCTTTGCCAGATACGAAACGCCCTTCAGCGTCATCAACAGCAACGGCGGTGATGGTGGGGATTTCTGCTTCTTTATCTTGCACTTGCTCGGCTTCAGACGGCTGAGAAGCGACTTCGGTCTCAGCTTCGTCGGTCGCCATATCAACTTCAGCCGTCTCTGATGCCACTGCAGGGGTACCTTGTTCCGTAGACACCTCTTCTTCAGCCAGTTCAACGGCGTCCTCAACCGTTGCTGTTCCTGATGTTGTCGCAACGGCATCTGCTGTTTCAGTTACGGTCTCTGTCGCTTGCATCTCAGGATCAGCGATTGCATCCTCCACAGCATCTTCAACAGGCATGGCTTGGGTTTCTTCCACTGTCGTCGTGCTGGCCTCGGCGTCGGCAACCTCGGTTTCTTGATCCACAGCTGTTTCAGCTTGCGGTTCAATCTCAGCGACAGTTGCTGCCTCTTTTGCTTCCTCAACAGCGGCCTGTTCGACAGTTTCTGCTACGTCTTGGGCGGCTTCAACCGCTTCTTCGACCACTTCGGCAAGCTCGGCGGCTGCGGGCGCGGGTTCTTCCTCCGCTTGGTCTGTTGACATTTCAGTTGTCGGTTCAGCCCGTTCTTCGGTTTCTGCCGCGTCAGCAACTGCTGTAGCTTCGTCAGTTGCCACCGCTTCTTCTGTTTCAGTTTCAGCAACTTCAAGGGTCGGTTCAGCTGTTGCGTCATCTGTGGTTTCGACTGTTTCTTCAGGCGTGGCCTCTGATGCATCAGGCGCCTCAGCGGTTTCCACCTCCGGTTCAGTCTCAGCCGTCGCGATGCGCTCAACCACGAAATTTACTTCGGCGCGGGCGATTACGCTGGCGGTGTTTGGATCGATCAAATCCGCACGCACGCGTTGGCTCGGTTCGGTCAGCACATCATCCGTTTCGACCAACCAGCGACCATCTTTCACTTCAGCATCTGCCACATATTCATTTTCGACATAGAGCCGGACAACGCCCCCCTCTGGACCGCCGCCAGCGATAAAGTTTTGCTGGCCGTCGATTTCAATAGCGTCGATGGTTGGCTGAACGAAAGCTTCGATCGCCCGCAACACCTCAGCTGTTGCGGCAGCATCGGGCTCTGCAATTGCTTCCGGCTCTGGCTCAACCGCATCGCCTTCAAGTGAAGCGACGTCCATTTCTTCGTCGACTGCCTGCGCGTCTGGCGCAGCCTGGTCAGCAACGGTTTCACCCGCAGAATCGTCCACAGCGACGGGGCTGGCATCTTCGGCTGACGCTGCACTCGCATCCGGTTTATCGCTTTCAGCTGCGGATTCATTGACCGCTTCGTTCACGGGTTCGCTAATCTCCGCGACCTGAATCTCAGTCGGCACATCTGTGTTTTCTGAATCATTTGAATCAGTTGGCACAGGCTCCTCGTTCGTTGAGTCAGCTACTTCAACCTCTGATTCAATTGCAGTTGACGCCTTGTCGTCCGCCGTCGCGTCGGCATTCACATCTGCTTCAACTTGTTGTTCGGCGCTGGCGACATCAGCTGCGGGCTGAGCTTCCTCCGTCATGGTTTCGCCAGCCGCCTGATCGGCATCCGAAGCGGTCGCGGCAGCTTCAGGATCAACTTCCTGCTCTGCAACTTGCTCGGGTACCTCCGCAGTTTCTCCAATATCTGCAACTTCAATTTCAGATGGATTTTGAGCGTCTGCCTGTACTTCGGTTTCTGTGGCCATATCTGCTGTCACGTCATCCGTATCAGCTTGCACTTCAGCCGTTTCAATCGGTTGTTCAACCGCCTCTTCGGGTAGCGCATCAAGCCCCTGAATGATTTCGCTGGCCTGGCCGGGCACCGAGGCAATAACAATTGGCTCTTTGTCGCGCGATGGATCAATTAGAACAATTTCTGATTTAGCAGATTTTATGACACCACCAGCCGGTGTTGCGGCTTGCACGGTAATTTCAACACCACCGGTGTCCAGAGCCTGCTCCGGTACAAAAACCCATTCGCCGGTGCGCTCGGGCTTTGTGACACCGGCAATTTCGCCATCAATTAGAACAGAAACTTCATGTTCGGGGTCTGCCGTGCCAACTATCACGACCATGCCATCTGGGGCAGCTCGGGCGATGGTAAAGTCCGGCACTGTCTGAGCAGTTGCTGTTTGGGTTTCATCCCCATCCTCAGTTACTGGTGCAGGCGCCAAACGTTCATCATCACTGCCGGCTTCCTCACCAGTTTCAGTTGCCACATTTGCCGTTTGGTCGGTTGCGGCACTGCCTGTGATTTGCCCCACGACACAGCCCAGAAATGGTCCATCCCGATCAATACATGAATTTATCGCTGGTGCTACGACGACGCCCCCAACAATTAGTGTGGTGGCCGCTGCAAAGCCCAAAGCAACGTATAGATTAGATTTTGATGCCGTATCCGCCAGTTTTGCCTCCCCTTAGTCTTAAAAACTGACCCTCAAACGGGGCAGCTTACTGCTTAAGACTCGGTCTTCATTAGTTTATATGTCACCGATTCATACAGCGCCTCGAACGATGCATCAATGATATTTGCAGAAACACCAATGGTAAACCAACGTTCGCCCGTATTATCTCGTGATTCAACCAGCACACGGGTGACCGCGCCCGTGCCACCGTCTAGGATACGCACTTTAAAATCCACTAGCTCAAGATCATCAATTCGGTCGGAATACTTGCCCAAGTCTTTGCGCATGGCTAGGTCGAGCGCGTTAACGGGACCATTCCCCTCCGCCACAGACATGCGCATTTCACCATCCACTTCAATCTTTACAATTGCCTCGGACATGGTGATCAAATCACCATTGGCATTGTAACGACGTTCAACTGCCGTGCGGAAACTCTCCACCCGAAAATATTCAGGCAATTGTCCGAGTGTGCGGTGCGCCAATAGCGCAAATGATGCGTCGGCTCCATCGTATGAATATCCGCGCGCTTCGCGCTCTTTTACTTTGCGCAGCAATTGGTCAAGGCGCGGGTCGTCCTTGCTCACATTGATGCCGACGCGCTCAAGCACCGTCACCAAGTTAGACTTCCCCGCCTGCTGTGAAACCATCACATTGCGCTCGTTGCCCACCAAGTCTGGATCAATATGCTCGTAGGACGATGGGTCTTTCATGATCGCAGATGCGTGGATGCCTGCTTTAGTGGCAAAGGCCGAGGCCCCAACATAGGGCGCTTGACGCGCGGGTGCGCGGTTCAGCAGCTCGTCGAATGTGCGCGACAAATGCGTCAGGCTTTCAAGGCCCTTTTTATTGATGCTGATTTCTAATTCGTCGCAAAATGGCTTTTTGAGCGCAAAGGTTGGGATTAATGACACCAGATTGGCATTACCACAGCGTTCACCAATGCCGTTTAGCGTGCCCTGCACATGCCGCACCCCGGCCCGCACCGCCGCCAACGTGTTAGATACGGCTTGCTCTGTATCGTTATGCACATGAATGCCCAAATGGGTGCCGGGCACCGATTGCCTCACATGGGTGATGATCGCCTCAATCTCATGGGGCATCGTGCCCCCATTGGTGTCGCACAACACGACCCAGCGCGCGCCCGCGTCATAAGCGGCTTTTGCGCATTGGATGGCATAGTTGGCATTGGATTTGTAACCATCGAAAAAATGCTCGCAATCGACAATGCATTCTTTGTCCGCCGCAAGTGTCGCCGCCACGCTGGACCGAATCGCCTCAATATTTTCGGCTTGGGTAATCCCCATGGCCAGCTCGATCTGCTTATCCCATGCTTTGGCGACGAAGCACACGGCCTTGGCCGCAGAATTAAGCAGGCCCTGTACACCAGGATCATTCTCCACGGAACGCCCTGCCCGCTTGGTCATGCCAAACGCGGTGAAAATGGCGTTTTTTTTGTGCGATCCTTTTCAAAAAAATTCCGTATCGACGACATTGGCACCGGGATAACCGCCTTCAATATAGTCAACGCCTAAATCATCGAGCAATTTGGTGATGGTAATCTTGTCTTCAACTGAAAACTCAATGCCCGCTGTTTGGGCCCCATCGCGCAATGTGGTGTCGAAGAGATAAAGGCGTTCTTTGGTCATGCTATATCCTAGCGTTTAGGCCAAGCCGATGTGTCATGATCGGGGTGTTGGTGATTTTCGATTGGGCTTGCGTTGGGATCGTCTGGACGGATGGGGAGTTCGTGCAGGCTATCAAAACTTTTGATGCGGTCGCCATGCGCTAATTGTTTGGTCGGGGCGACCTCATCTGGATTGTCGAACGCGCCGATGGCGAGTGACATTTCATCGGTGCCAAACTCGTAGGTGACGGGCGTGCCGCACTTATCGCAAAAACCGCGTTTTGCGATGTTAGAGCTTTGAAAGTGGGCCGGCGCACCACGCGTCCACTCCACCTTGTCTTTGGCGTAAGTGGCCAGCGCACCGAAAAAGCCGCCCGTTTGTTTTTGGCACATGCGGCAATGGCAGATGGTGGACATAAAATCGTCCCCCATAGCCTTGAAGCGCACGGCGCCGCATTGGCAACCACCAGTTCGAATTGTTTCTGCCATCATGCATTTTCCCATGTGGTGATGCGGTTGCCTTCCGCGTCTTTGCCATCCTTGAGCTTAATGCCCAATGCTGTGAGTTCATCGCGGATCGCATCGGCTTCGGCCCATTCCTTGGCATTGAGGTGATCGAGACGCGCTTCGATCTTAGCGCTGATCTCGTCTGCCTTTTCGTGGGTTGGCGCCGCGTCTTGAGCGTCCTGATAGGCTTGCATGTCGTTGAAACTGATCAGCCCCAAAAGCTGCATGGAACCGAACAAGCGGCGCGCATTGTGCTCGCGGTCACCGCCCGCATGGCGATGCAGCTCTGCCAACACGCCAGACATGTTCATATCGTTGGCCAAATGCGCCAACAGTTTTGAGCATGGGCCAAGCGCTTCATATTCGGCACGGCTTTCCTCCACGAAATCCATCCCCAACTTCAACATGGTCGCCTTCCAGCGATTAAGGTTTTTCTCCGCCTCATCAAGCCGTTTCAAGGTGAAATCGATCGGTTCGCGATAGTTTGTCATGATCAAGCCAAGGCGCAGCACCTCGCCCGGCCATTTGCGATCGGCAAACTTTTCGGTCTCCAGCAAGTCAGCAATAGTGTAAAAATTGCCCAAGCTCTTGGACATTTTTTCACCTTCGATCTGCAAGAAACCGTTGTGCAGCCAATAGTTGGCCATGCGATCTGTGCCGTGGGAGCAGCGCGACTGGGCGATCTCATTCTCATGGTGCGGGAACACCAAATCGATGCCACCAGCGTGAATGTCGAAAATTTGGCCCAAATAACGCTCGGTCATTGCAGAACATTCAAGATGCCAGCCCGGGCGACCTTTGCCCCAAGGGCTGTCCCAACCCGGTTGATTTTCGTCGGACAGTTTCCACAACACGAAGTCGCCGGGGTTGTTTTTGTGCGCCTCCACCTCGATGCGCGCGCCCGCCTGCTGCTCATCCAAATTGCGATTGGAGAATTTGCCATAGTCCGCCATGGACGTCACATCGAACAGCACTTCGCCGCCCGCCTGATAGGCATGACCCTTTTCAATCAACGTTTCGATCATCTTGATCATTTCCGCGATATTGTCAGTGGCGCGGGGCTGCAAATCTGGATCAAGATTACCCAGTGCGTGCATATCAGACTGATATTGCGCGGCGGTGCGCTCGGTCACTTCCCGGATGGCCTGGTTTAACTCTATGCCCGGATGCTCTTGCGCCGCGCGGGCGTTGATCTTGTCGTCCACATCCGTGATGTTGCGGGCATAGGTGACATTTTCGGCGCCATAGACATGACGCAACAGGCGAAACAGCAGATCGAAAGCCACTGCCGACCGGCCATTGCCGATATGGGCATAATCATAAACGGTGGGACCACACACATACATGCGCACATTGGTTGGATCGATTGGATCAAAGCGCTCTTTTTGTCGTGTCAGTGTGTTGTAAAGTTGAATTTCAGTCATGTCCCTCAGCCTGCTCTCAATCAGTTTAGGCGATCAGCATAGATCACGCGTCAGCGGCGAGGATTTGTTTTTAAAAAGAAATTGAGAATACAAAACCGCGCCGCTAACAAAGTTAGCGAATAATAATGCAGCCAATAATACAGATTTGGTTACGGTTTTGCTTCATGAGCGCACTTTGAGCCAAAAACGCCAAGAAAATCAAGCCGAAATAGACTCTTTTGGATCGGAAATAAAAAAGGGAGCCTTGCGGCTCCCTCAAATTCACTCGGATTGAAAAGCTTCTAGCTCTTCTTCTCACGATATGTGTCGTGACATTCTTTACATGTACCGCCCAAATCGCGCGGGCCTGCACCGGCATTTGAAGCCGCTTCCAACTTGTCGAACAAAGCCACAAACTGGTCCCATTCTTCCCAGATTAAAGGCGTCGCCTCTGAATCAGCACTGGTGGAACCTTCAGGGAAAAGCATTTTCAGCTTTGCCGCCAATGGGGCCACTGCCGCTGCATCACCAGCTTTCAACGCCGCGCCCATATCTTTCATGGCTTGCTGGCGTTCTGCAATTACATCTTCTTGCGCCGTAACGCTGGTGATTGCGCCCATAGCCAGCGCAATCGATGTCGCTGCTGCGAGTATCAACTTGAATTTCATTCTCTTCTCCCTATCACACAATGAATTTGACGAAGACAAACTCAATGTAACTATGCCACTTAAGTGCGACAAATGCACCCACCAATTGGCGTGCTGATGATGCCAGCACGCTCACAATCGTGTGATAGGAAGCGCCTAGATTGAGGCCGTTATGAGACTTCAGACAATTCTTTTTGATGCAGCCAATCTGCATGCTTGGGCGCTTTTTTTTGGTGCGGGACCATTCTTCAAGCATATCCCACTTCACTGCATCAAGCGTTCTAACAGCTTTTCCTCTTCGGGATCAGGACATGCCAATTCAACGCGGTGCCCATTGGGGTCAAAGAAATAGATAGAGTGGAAGATTGAGTGGTCGGTGACGCCCAGCACGTCCACACCATTTTTTTCCAAATGCTCTTTGAACTCGATCAATTCATCGCGGTCTTTTACCTTAAAGGCGATGTGCTGCACCCAAACCGGAGTGTTCTCATCACGGCCCATTTCCGGCTTTGTGGGCAATTCAAAAAAAGGCCAGCACATTGCCGTTTCCGGCATCCAAGAACAAATGCATATAGGGATCAGGCTCATGGGTTGAGGGCACATGGTCCTCGGCAATCGCAAGCACAAAGTCCATATTCAGCATTTGTGTGTACCACTCCACAGTCTCTTTTGCGTCTTTGCAACGGTAAGCAACGTGGTGAATTTGTTCGATTTTCATATCATCCCTCCAGTTAGTTACAACAGTAACTATATAGGCATAATAGTTACGCGCGCAACCAAATGCAACCGCAAATTTGCGGCTGCATTTATAACTTTAGTTTGAGAGCAGAAAGGGGGGGTTCGCGTGTCCTAATGCGCCTTATTGATCAATCTGACGGTCTGTTTGATCTCACCAAAGGGCATATCACCCTCGTCTGTCACAAATTGAATCGAGACCTGATCGCCTGACTTTAGGAACGGCGTGCGTTGCTCAGCGTCAGCTGCTTTTTCGGCCATGCGCGCCTCCACAATGCAGGAAAAGCCGATACCATCACTCGAAATGGGCAAGATTTGATCATGGGTGTTGGCGACCGTACCGCCGCCGAGGATCGTGCCCGCACTTAAGCTGCGGGTTTGTGCCGCCGCCTGAATCAATTGATAGAAATTAAACACCATTTCTTTTTCGGTGCGGGGCTGACCATAAAGTAGGCCATTCACGCGGCTTTGCAATTGCCCAGAGACGCGTCCCTCGCCCCATGCGGCGCCCAATTCATCTGGCGTGACCACGACAGGGCCAAAGGCGGAAGCGGGCTTCGAATGGAAAAACCCAAAGCCTTCTTGCAAATCGCCTGCCACAAGGCGGCGCAACGACACATCGTTACATTGAGTGATCAAACGCACGGCGTTGCGGGCATCATCGTCGCTTGGGTTAAGCGGCACATCGCCCAAAATCACCGCAATTTCGGCTTCATAATCCAATGCCAAATCGTCGTTGGTGACCTCAATATCCTTTTCCGCCCCCAACATATGATCTGAACCGCCCTGATACATGATTGGCTTTTCGTCCTGCGGGTCTTGCAGGGAACCCTTAGCTGCTCGCACGCGCTGCAAATGAGGCAAATAGGCAGAGGCATCAATCCACTGATAGGCGCGGGGCAATGGCGCCAAAGTGAGATGGGGTTCAAAGGCCTTGCCTGCAATGTCGCCATCATTGAGTTTTCGGTAAAGGTCATTCAGCGGGGCATAAACATCGGACCAATTGTCGAGGGCAGCTTGCAGGTTTGGCGCGATGGCGGAGGCCGACGTGCATCGTTTCAGGTCTTTACTGACGATCGCAAGCTGTCCGTCGCGCGTGCCATTGTCCAATGTTGCCAGTTTCATGCTGCCCCCTTAACGGTATTGAATTGCCCAGATTGTATTAAGAATCAGAATTTAATATGTTTTTGCCATAATAATCTGCCAGTGACAGATAGTTTTTGCCACCAAATCGTCTAAAAGGACGTTCACGGTGGCCCCTTAAATCAACTGAACGGTCTTATGCTTCGTTTCGCAACCCTTGTGGTCCTATGTTTTTCTGTAATTTTGCCGCAAACCATGGCTTTTGCGCAAGCGGATAGCTGTCGTGGCTTGCAGCGCGAAATTCGCTCTTTTGAGCGCAATAGCAATTTTCGCAACTACCGCGACAACTATAACGCATTGCGCGAAACCCAAAAAGAAGTGAAAGAATGGGAGAGCCAGTTTGTGCGCCGCGGTTGCCAAAAAGCGCTCAATGCCGGCAAGCGACTTGATTCAACTTGTCGGTCCATCGGTCGGAAAATTCAACGCGAGCGCAACGATTATGCAAATTTGGTCGCGCGGGTGCAGCAAGGCGCTGAGGTGGCAAAAGCGCGTGAGCAGGCATTGCAACAATATGCTCGTTTTGGATGCGGCAATAACAATAATAGCAGCCGCACAATCAACAACCGGGAGCCGGAGCGCAAATCATTGTTCGAGCGCATTTTTGGCTCACGCGACAATGATATTGTTGAAGAGGACTATTATGATTTATTCAATCGCGAAACATATCGCACCGTGTGTGCGCGCTCATGCGACGGATTCTACTGGCCTGTAAGTTTTTCTACGATCCCTGAATATATTCCAGACGACCAAGCTGTCTGCCAAGGTAACTTCCGCCAAGGTGACGTGAAACTCTATTATTATTCCAACTCGGATGGATCTCCAGAAACGATGATCGATCTGAATGGGACCCCTTATAGTGAGAGCCCCAACGCCTTCCGCTATCGCCAAGTTTATGACGAAACCTGCCAACCGCAAGAAACAGCAAGCTACGGCAAGATTGAACTAACTGAAGACGGCAATGCCACAACTGCCGTGATCACCTTTGGCGATTTGAGCTTTCCCCTGCCCCGGCGCGACCCGCGCAAAAGGCTGGAAATAGCCGTGGCGACCGCGAGTTTTATCCCACTGCCACGCCCCGACCCCAGACGTGAAAATGGCGGCAATAACATTCAAATCACTGCCGCCAGCTCTTATTCTGGGCTACGCCTCGTCAATTTTGGTGACAGGACGGTTAGGATAGTCGGTCCAGACACGCCGTACGTCCCAAAAGCGGCAGGAGGGTCTTAAGCTCGGGACCGTGGCTTTGGCCCGTAAGCGCCAAGCGCAAGGGCATAAATAATTGTTTGCCCTTTCGCCCTGTCTCTGCTTTCAAATCATTGGTCCAGTCTGACCATGTGTTCTCGTCCCATGGCTCTTGTGGCAAACGTTCGGCGGCGGTGGCGATAAAGTCCTTATCTTCGTCGGCAACGATGCTTTCAACGGGACCAGCAACAAGCTTTTGCCAATCGCGAATGTCCTGCACTTTTTCAAGATTTTCGTGCACTGCATCCCACAATTGCCCAGCGTCTTCGATGCCCATTTCGGCCAAACGATCTTTGACATCGTCATAACTGAGGCCATGCACCATGCGCGCATTGAACCCAATTAGTTCGACAGGATCGAAGCGGGCGGCGCTGCGCGATACCATGGAAATGTCAAAAGTTTGGGCCAACTCATCCAGGCTCGCGTGTGGCGCGACGGGCTGGCTGGTGCCAGTTAAAATCGCGATAAGTGCGACGGCCAGGGCCTCAAACCCTTCTTCACGCAGATTGGTGATCGACAAGGAGCCTTTGCGCTTTGAAAAGCCTTCGCCTGTGGCATCGGTGAGCAAATTGTGGTGACCAAAGGTCGGTGGTTTGGCGCCCAACGCCTCGAACAACTCAATTTGTGCGCCGGTGTTGGTGACATGGTCTTCACCGCGGATCACGTGGGTCACGCCCATATCGATGTCATCCACCACAGATGGCAATGTATAAAGATATGAGCCATCAGCACGGATCAAAACCGGGTCGGACATTGTGTCCGTGTTCACAACCTGATCGCCGCGCACCACGTCATCAAAATGCACTTCCTTGCCTTCCAGCTTAAAGCGCCAGTGTGGCTGGCGACCTTCAGCTTCAAAAGCGGCCTTTTCTTCGTCGGTTAGTTTCAGCGCAGCCCGATCATAAATCGGTGGGCGACCCATGGCACGTGCGCGCTTGCGGCGGCGGTCCAGTTCATCGGCCGTTTCATAGCACGGATACAAGCGGCCATCGGCAATCAGCTTGTCGCGGGCGGCGTCATGGGCGTCTTTACGCTCTGACTGGCGCTCCAAGCGATGGGGTTTGATGCCAAGCCATTCGAGATCTTTTTCAATGGCATCGGCAAACTCTTTTTTAGAGCGCTCCAGATCTGTATCGTCAAAGCGCAGGATGAATTGGCCACCTGTTTTGAGCGCGTACATCCAGTTCATAAGAGCTGGGCGCGCATTACCGAGGTGAATATATCCCGTGGGGGATGGTGCAAATCGCACGACTGTAGACATATGAGTTCCTAATTTCCTTCGTCGCGAAAACCGTTTGTGATGGGGTATTTACGGCCCAGACCGAACGCCTTTTTGGTCAACTTCGGTCCAGGCGCGGCCTGTCGACGTTTATACTCGGCGATATAAAGCAATTTTTGCACTTTGGCGACCACTGCGGGATCAAAGCCTTCGCCAACAATTTCGTCAAAGCTTTTTTCGCCCTCTACAAAGCCCTCTAAAATGGCATCCAAAACCGGATAAGGCGGCAAGCTGTCCTGATCTTTTTGGTCTGGTGCCAACTCGGCGCTAGGCGCTTTTTCGATGATGGATTGCGGGATCACCCGCCCTTCGGGGCCAAGGCAATTTTTCGGCATATTGTGATTGCGCCAGTCGGCCAAATGATAGACCTGCATTTTATATAGGTCTTTGATCGGGTTGTAGCCGCCATTCATATCGCCGTAAATCGTGGCATAGCCGACGGCCATCTCAGATTTATTGCCCGTGGTGATCAGCAAGGAGCCGAGCTTGTTGGACACGCCCATGAGATAGGTGCCGCGCATACGCGATTGCAGGTTTTCTTCGGCAAGGCCGGGTTTCAACCCCTCGAATATAGGCGCAAGCGCCTCTGTTGCGGCTTCCACGGCATCGCCAATAGCGACGACATCATAGCGCACGCCCAACGCTTCGGCGCAATCTTTCGCGTCCTTCAAACTGTCTTCCGACGTGTATTTGTAGGGCAGCATAATGCAATGCACATTTTCAGCGCCGATCGCATCCACGGCGATGGCTGCGACAACGGCTGAATCGATGCCACCTGAGAGGCCCAACACCACTTTTTGGAAATGGTTTTTGTGCAGATAATCGCGCAAACCTAGCACACAGCGCGCCAAGGTGCGCCATCGGTTGAGGCCAGCGGCTCAGCCTTATCGGTGTCACACGTCCAGCCTGTGTCCGTGCGCGTCCAATCGGTGAAGATCAATTGTTCTTCAAAACTTTTGGCGATAAAGGCCAAGCTGCGATCCGCATTCACGCCAAAGGATGCGCCGTCAAAGATTAACTCGTCCTGTCCGCCAATCTGGTTGAGATAGAGCATGGGCAGGCCACTTTCGACCACCCGCTCCACAACCACATTCATGCGCAAATCATGCTTGTTGCGCCAATAGGGTGACCCGTTGGGACAGAGCAGGATTTCGGCGCCTGTTTCGGCCAAACATTCCACCACTTCCTTGCGCCAAACATCTTCACAAATGGGTACCCCAACGCGCACATTTTGGATGTTGAACGGGCCAGGCAAATTGCCGGGGGTGAAGTAGCGCTTCTCGTAAAACACATCATCGTTGGGCAAATCATGCTTGGCGCGCCAATCTATGATTTCACCGCCTTCTGCCAACAACACCGCATTATAAAGCTGGAAATCATCCACCAAATTGAAGGGATCAACAAGGAAATCTGTTTGTCGCGCCCATGGGCTGCGAGTTCCTTGGCCGCTTCCATCGCCTCTTTCACGAATTGGGGCTTGAACAGCAAATCTTCCGGGAAATAGCCCGTGGGGAAAAGCTCGGGGAACATCAAGATGTTCGCGCCTGCGGCCACCGCCTCATCAATAGCAGTTTTGCCTTTTTCTACATTCTTGGAAAGTGCGCCAACTGTAGGATTAAGTTGCGCCAATGCAATTCGCAATTTTTCAGCCACGCGGCCCGTCCGTTATCAAGGTTCAAACCAGCTCATGCTTTAACGCTTCGCCCCTTTAAGAGCAAGGGCGCACATAAAAATAAGGCCGGGATAAACCCGGCCTTGAACAGTGTGTTTGTTTTGGAGGTTAGAACGAGTAGGACAGCTCGGCTAAAATGCCGTAGCGCCACATAGAGAAGGCGTCAATATCGACAACATATTCCTGCAGGGCCACGGTACCGTCGGTTTCATATGTGCCGTCAGGTTCGCTATCGACCGCATCGGTGATGGTCGCCTGTTCAAAGCGGGCTTCGCCGCGCGCTTCGAGATACCAAGCACGGCCGCCGACATTGAAATTCCAATTGTCTACGCTGGTACCAACCATGACCTGCGCGGTACCACCATAGCCATAACCGCTGAACTGCGTTGGACCCGACTGGGTCGTTACGTAGGTCCCATAATCTGCATCAGGCGAAATCGTCGCAGCCAATGTACCGTTGACCTGGGCATAAGGGATAGCGGCAGCTTCTGCAGAAATGTGGAAGGCGCCCATATCCACCTCGCCAACGACGCCAAGGCGCATAGCGTTGACATCCAGATTATTGACAGTGCTGTCTCCGCCGTAAATCGCCTCACCGGTGCCCAGATCCCAAGACACATCGCTCGCACCATCAATCACCGAGAAATCACCACGCCCCATATCCGGTGAATCATTCCAATAGTGATAACCCGCGATCAATCCAAGTCCGCCAGAGCTATCGCCCTCTTCAAAGTGAATAGCATATAGCCAAAATCACCCATAAAATATGCGACCTTGCCATCAGTAATTGATGCGTCGGTCACGCCGCGTGCACTGTTTGAATATGTACCATTGATCAGCGCAGAATAACCGCCGACCAAATTGACAAACGAATTTGTGTAATCATCGTCGACACGCAAATAGAGTTCGCCGAAATGCGTCGTATCGCTTGAAGTGAAGCTTTCGCCAAAACTTTCGACATTTTGCGATCCCATGGAATACCAATAGCGCACGCCAGTGGTGAAGCCGACGCCCTCAAATGGTGTGTCTTCCCATCCTTGGTCATTATATCCGCCGCGCAAATCGGTTGGGAAATCCGCAGCCAAGGCAGATTGCCCCGCGGTGAGCCCAATCAGGGCAGAAAGAATATAGCAAACTGGTGTGGCCCGCATTTCGCACTCCAAAACTCAAAACAATTAGGGGTATTTATGAGCTATTAAGGTTAATGCAGGGCTAAGTTTGTCTTAACAAACAGATAAGGGCGCCACAAAATTTGTGACGCCCTTTTCCATAATTCCAAATGAAATGAATTAAATTGCAGCCAGCTTGCGCGGACGCTCTGACCGTTGGGTCTTCATTTCCTCAGCCACCAAGAACGCCAATTCAATCGACTGGGACGCGTTCAAACGCGGATCGCAATAGGTGTGATAACGGCTGGACAATTCCGCCTCGGTGACGGCTGACGCGCCGCCGACGCATTCGGTGACGTCTTTACCCGTCATCTCCACATGCACACCACCGGCATAGGTGCCCATCTGGCGGTGAATCTCGAAGAAGCTCTTCACCTCAGACAAAATGCGGTCAAACGGACGCGTTTTGTAGCCAGTGGAGGCTTTGACCACATTGCCGTGCATCGGGTCGCAAGACCAGACGACGGTGCGGCCTTCTTTTTCGACGGCCTCAATCAACCGTGGCAGATGCTCTTCAACCTTGTCGGAGCCAAAGCGCGTGATCAACGTCAAGCGACCTGCTTCGTCCTCAGGATTCAGTTTATCGATCAAGCGCAGTAAATCATCGGCTTCCAGCGATGGGCCACATTTCATGCCAATCGGATTTTTGATGCCTGAAAAATACTCAACATGCGCCTCGTCAATATCGCGGGTTCGATCGCCAATCCAGAGCATATGGCCAGAGGTTGCATACCAGTCATTGGTAATGGAATCCCGGCGGGTCATAGATTGTTCGTAGCCCAGCAATAGCGCTTCATGGCTGGTGAAGAATTTGGTTTCACGCAATTGCGCTGTGTTGTCGGCATTAATGCAAGGGCGCGCATAAAGTCGATTGCATCGTCAATTTTTTGCGCTACACCCTCATATTTTTCGTATGATTGGTGCCTTTGATGAATTCCATCGTCCATTCGTGATTGCGCTCCAAATTGGCATAGCCGCCGGAGGCAAAGGCACGGATCAGGTTCAGCGTGGCAGCTGACTGACGATAGGCCATGATCATGCGTTGAGGATCAGGCACACGGGATTGTTCATTAAATTCAATATCGTTGATGATGTCGCCGCGATAGCTGGGCAACGTCACCCCATCGATGGTTTCATTGTCCGATGAACGCGGTTTGGCGAACTGCCCGGCCACACGGCCCACTTTTACAACCGGCTTTGACCCACCATGGGTGAGCACAACGGCCATTTGCAAAAAGACGCGGAAAAAGTCACGAATGTGGTCGGCATGGTGCTCGGCAAAGCTCTCGGCACAATCACCGCCCTGCAACAAAAAGGCATTGCCTTTTGCAACATCAGCCAATTGATCTTTCAAACCGCGCGTTTCGCCTGCAAATACGAGCGGCGGAAAGTTTGCAAGGCGCTCTTCAACAGCAGCCAGCTCCGCCTTATCTGGATAAGCCGGAACCTGGCGGACGTCTTTCGATCTCCAACTATCAGGTGTCCAGTTATGCATAATTTTACTCGCTTTCACATATATCTAGTTACATAACCCGTAGGATTTACCAGAAATTCACGACGGAAACCAGTTATTATGGGCAATTTGGGTTCGGTATTTGCGAAAAATTGTCACTTTGAATTCAACTTACTACCGGGCTAAGAAAACCCAACTCAATATTGGGAGATTCAAATTGCGCGACTTCAACCATTCTCATAAGTCGACAGAAATCCATTCGCGGTTGAGCGCGGGCCCGAAAATAAGCTATTTGCGTGATTGGATCTATGGCGGTATCGACGGTGCTGTAACAACTTTTGCGATCGTTGCCGGGGTGGTCGGCGCAGAACTATCTGCCGGCGTGGTCGTTGTTTTGGGTATAGCCAACTTGCTTGCCGACGGATTTTCGATGGCAGCCTCGAACTATTCCGGCACCAAGGCTGAAATTGACGATTACAAGCGCGTGCTTGAAGTGGAAAAGCGCCACATTCGCCAGCATCCAGAGGGCGAACGCGAGGAAGTGCGACAAATTTTTGCCAACAAAGGCTATGCCGGTGAAGAACTGGATGAAATTGTGACCTTGATCACAACACATGAGGATATGTGGCTGGAAACCATGATGGCCGAAGAATATGGTCTGTCCAATGTGCAACGGTCCCCTGTCAAAGCCGCTCTGGCGACCTTTTGGGCCTTTTTGGCGTGTGGAAGCGTGCCGCTTATCCCCTATTTCCTGGGGCTTTCTTCGGGTGCCATCGTTGCTGCAGCGATGACCGGCGTGGTGTTTTTGATGATTGGCGCGGCCAAGTCGCTTTGGTCAACCTCGCGCTGGTGGACAAGCGCTTTAGAAACATTTGCCATCGGTATGTCTGCCGCCGGTCTGGCTTATCTGGTGGGCGCAGGATTGCGCGGCTTAGTTGGCGCCTAGTCAATCAGGCGGCAGTTCGCCCTTTGGTGGCTCCCACAACTCAATTGCGTTGCCCGCTGGGTCGAGAAAACGGAAAAAGCGGCCATATTCTTCATCATCATAGCCGAGCCCTTCGATATTGTGCGCCCGCAGCTTTTCGATAAAACCATCAAGACCGTCAACCCGTAGATTGATCATAAACTGATTGGATTTGGGGCCAAAATAGTCCGTATCAGGCTTGAACGGTGCAATCACCGAAGGGCCTGCCTCCTGGTGCAACCAAGCCCCTAAATCAATGTCGAATAATTCTTTGTAAAATGTGGTGAGCTCATCGCTAGTGTCGCTGCGAAAAAACACCCCGCCTATGCCCGAAACCTTGCTCACCCTCATCCCCTCGCTATTTTTTTTATTAAAGCGGCAACTTGGGAGCTTGGCAAGTTGGGGAACTGGTGCCGAACACAGGTCCGGCACCGAATCCTTGATTATATCTTTTTGCCATACTCCAGCACATAGCTGGGTGCTTTCATGGTGACCAATTCTTCAGCCGCTGTGGGATGCACCGCGATGGTGCGGTCAAAATCAGCTTTGGTCGCCCCCATGGTCACGGCAATGCCTGCCATTTGAATGATCTCGCCTGCCGCGTGACCAACGATGTGCACACCCAAAACCTTATCCGTATCCGCGTCTGTGATCAGCTTATAAAGCTCCTTGGAGGGGTTATCGGTTAGGGTGTTCATCATTGGACGAAACGCTGCTTTATAGACGTTGACCTTGTGATATTTGTTGCAGGCTTCCGCTTCGGTCATGCCAATTGTGCCAATTTCAGGCTCAGAAAACACCGCCGTTGGAATCAAGTCATGGTGCACAAAAGTGGGGTTGTCGTTGTAAAAAGTTTCAGCGAACGCAGCTCCTTCACGAATTGCGACGGGAGTCAGGGCGGCCCGGTCGGTCACATCACCTACCGCGAATACTGTGGGGCACGAGGTGCGCGATTGCTCATCAACAATGATCTCTTCACGCGCGCCACACTCCACATCAGCAAATTCAAGGCCGAGGCCCTTGGTGCTTGGTGTGCGCCCGGTGGCAAACATCACCTCGCCGAAATTTTGCGATTTTCCATTGTCGAATTTGACCTGGATATCGCCGCTTTGAGATTTTTCGAGCGACGTCAAATCCGTCTCAGTCAAAATATCAATGCCGCGCGCCTGCATCTGCTCGGCAACGGTGTCACGGACATCCTGATCAAAACCGCGCAGAATCTGCGGCCCGCGATAGGCCAATGTCGTCTTCACACCAAAGCCAGCGAAGATGCCCGCAAACTCAACGGCAATATAGCCGCCGCCTACGATCAGGATTTCTTCTGGCAGTTTTTCAAGATGGAAGGCTTCGTTTGACGTGATGCTGAGTTCAGCGCCGGGAAGGTTTGGCACGAACGGTGTGCCGCCTGTGGCGATCAAAATACGATCTGCCGTCAGCTCCTCGCCTTCATTTTGCAGCTTTACCGAAGTGCCGCTTGTCAGCTCTGCGCGATCGCGAAACAGCGTCACGCCAGCATTGTCGAGAATATTGCCGTAGATGCCCTCTAGGCGCTTGATTTCTTTATCTTTGTTGTCGCGCAGTGTTGGCCAGTCAAACTCGACATCTTTCATGGACCAGCCAAAGCTTTTGGCCACTTCAAATTGGTGAGGGAAGCGCGACGCATAAACAAAGTGCTTTTTGGGCACGCAGCCGCGAATAACGCAGGTTCCACCCAACCGATATTCCTCGATGACAGCGACCTTTGCGCCATAGCTTGACGCCAAACGTCCGGCGCGCACACCGCCTGAACCTGCCCCAATCACAATCAAATCAAAATGACGTCCCATGAACTAACTCCATATCTAATTGCCTGTGATTGACCACAAAAAAGCCCCTTGGGCAACCCAAGGGGCTTCACATAATCGTGCAGTAGAAAATGACTAATTCAGCTCGATGCCTTCTTCGGCCAAAGCCGCCTTAACCTTTTGCTCATATTCGACCAGGAAGTTGTTTTCCCAAACTTCTACAGCCGCCTTAAGATCATTGTTGATGCCGACATTGTTACTTAGGAGCTTTTGGCCAGTTTCACTTTTATAAAAAGCAACAATTTCACCTAGCTCTTCCGGTGTGAAGCGAATGGCATAAATGCGTGCAAACTGCTTATATAGCGGATTGCCCGCATCAATATATTCTTGCGCCACTGCACGCGACGTCTTTACGATGGTTTCCGTCGCTTCAGGATCTTGCTGCGCCAATGCTTGGGCAACGCGGCGTATAGAACTAAGAAGTGTTATTTCATAGACTTTGCCCGTATCCGTCATTTCCACATATTCCTGAGCCGCGGCCAAATGCTCAGGGGTAATCTCTTGCGCTGAAGCGGATACCGGCACGGCGATTGAAAATGTGACGGCTGCAATAAGTGCAATTAATCTTTGCATGTTTTTTTTACTCCCCACTTGGTTACCCAAGCTGTTTCACCCCGGTCGCATCAGCTAAATATGCTTTCGCACACAGCCCCAAAAACAGACCATGCTGCACGACCCCGGGAATATTCAATAGTTTATCCGACAATGTTTGTGCATTGGAAATACGGCCAAAAGATGCATCAAGAATGAAATGGCCACCATCCGTTTCAAATGGGACATCGCCTTCTTTGCGCAGCGCCAAATCGCCCTCTGCTTTAAAAGCATTCATGATGTCGGCGATCGCATTTTGGGTTGCACCTAGGCCAAACTTATTGACTTCTATCGGCAATGCAAATTTGCCAAGACAATCCACCAGTTTCGATGTGTCTGCGATAACAATCATCTTGTTCGACGCAGCGGCAACGATCTTTTCACGCAAAAGCGCACCGCCACCGCCCTTAATCAACTGCATCTGAGCATCAATCTCATCAGCACCATCAACCGTCACATCCAAGCGGTCGATCTTGTCCAAGGTGGTCAAAGGAATGTTGAGCGCTTCCGCTTGCTGCATTGTTGCGATCGATGTGGGCACGCAAAGGCATTCAAAGCCTTTTGCAACCTCTGCACCCAAATAATCGACAAAGTGCTTTGCAGTTGAGCCTGTTCCCAACCCGATTCGCATTCCAGATTTTACTTCGGTCATGGCGGCAAGTGCCGCTTGTTTTTTCAGTTCGTCAGACAAGATAAACTCACAATAATTGTAGAAGCCAATGTTTTGCCCTCGACTTAACAAAGAAAAGGGCATTTTCACAATAATTTTATCGCCGCGCTAAATTATTTTGGACAACAACCTCTAAGTTTCATATTGTTTTAACCTAAAACTTGCTTTTTAGAAGAGGTGCCGCTCGAACGAGGGCTTGGTCGAGCACTGCACATTTGAAATTCTATTGGAGATGATGGGGCCATGAAATTGCTCAAACGCACATTTATGCTGTTGCTCAGCGTGGTACTGGTTGGAGGTACCGTTCTCGAGGCATCTGCAGACCGAGTTTATGACTCACGGAACAACCGTTGGGTAGATTCCAGCGAGCTGCAATCTTCTGGTCGCCGCGGTTCAAGCGTTAGGCGCACAACGGTTGATTACGATACCAAACTGGCCAAGGGCACCATCATTGTTGAAACATCAGAACGCCGTCTCTATTACGTTCTTGGCAATGGCAAGGCCGTAAAATATGGTGTTGGTGTTGGGCGTGATGGCTTTCGCTGGTCAGGTACACACCGCATCACCCGCAAAGCAGAATGGCCAGGCTGGACACCTCCGCCGGCGATGCGTAAGCGCGTTCCAGGTTTGCCAGCTTACATGCCCGGCGGACCTAAAAACCCACTAGGCGCTCGTGCCCTTTATATTGGCAGCACAATTTATCGTTTGCACGGCACTTCCGAGCCCTGGACTATTGGTCAAGCGGTATCATCAGGATGTATCCGTCTCACGAATGACGACATTATTGATCTTTATAACCGTGCAAAAGTCGGCGCACGGGTCATCGTTCGCCACTAAGGTCAACTCAAGATCAAATAGAATTGAACCGGGTTTTGTCAAAAGCCCGGTTTTTTTTGTGCGCTTTTGATTGAACAGGCCATGCATTGAAGTTAGTTTCATCACATGACAGAGATCACTTCCCCCCGCCCGCTTATTGATCAATTTGGCCGCGCCGTTACCTATTTGCGGATTTCGGTGACCGACCGTTGCGACTTTCGCTGCACTTATTGCATGGCGGAGAATATGACATTTCTTCCCAAGTCAGAGGTGCTGAGCTTGGAAGAAATCGAGCAAATCGCTTCGATATTTGTGGCACGTGGCGTAACAAAGCTTAGGCTGACGGGCGGCGAGCCGTTGGTGCGACGTGATATCATGACTTTGATTGAGCGCCTGGGCGCTCAAAAGAAAAATGGCCCTTTGCACGAATTGACGCTCACCACTAATGGCAGCCAGCTTAGACGCTATTCGACGCAACTCGTTGAAAGCGGTGTGGAACGCATAAATGTATCGTTAGACACGCTAGATCCAGAAAAGTTCGCCAAGATCACCCGCTGGGGTAGATTGCAACAAGTGTTGGAAGGCATTGAATGTGCACTTGATTCAGGACTGAAAATCAAGATCAATATGGTGGCCCTGCGCGGTGGAAATGACCACGAAATCCTGCCGATGATGGAATGGGCGCACAGCAAGGGAATGGACCTGACACTGATCGAGACAATGCCTATGGGCGCTGTGGATATTGATCGACAGGACCAATATTTGCCGCTAACTGAGGTGATTGAAAAAAATTGGCGCGCACTACACGCTTGAAGATCTGACGTTGGACACAGGCGGCCCAGCGCGTTATAAACGCATCGCACAAACCGGCGGCCGCGTCGGGTTTATTCGCCCCCTCACCCATAATTTTTGTGAAAGCTGCAACCGCGTACGCCTTACCGCCACGGGCGAACTATATTTATGTTTAGGGCAAAATGATAAGGTCAATCTGCGAGATGCGCTGCGCCAAGACGGCCCGCAAGCGGTCGCCGATTTACTGGACCATGCCATGGCAATTAAGCCTAAAGGGCATGACTTCGAGATCGATCGACGCAAGCCCCAGCGACATGTGGGGCGCCACATGTCGGTAACTGGCGGCTAAACTCTATTTCTTTTGCTTTTCCTGTTCGGAAAATTCCAGCGGCAATGCGGTGGTATATTTAATTTGCTCCATAGCAAACGCAGAGCTAACGTCACTCATCGACATCTCTGAAATCAGCTTTTGATAAAATCGATCGTATTGCGCAATGTCTGGAACGACCACCCGCAATACATAATCGACGTCGCCGCTCATGCGGTAAAACTCAACCACTTCATCATGGGCTTCAACGACACTAGCAAACTTTTTCAGCCACGCATCATTGTGCTGATTGGTCCGTACCGAAACAAACACGGTCACACCAGCATTGACCTTCGCCGGGTCCAAGACGGCGACACGGCGCTTGATGACCCCATCTTCTTCCATCTTTTGAATACGGCGCCAACATGGTGTTGTGGATAAGCCAACCTTGCGGCCGATTTCTGCCACAGGCGTGGTCGCGTCCTTTTGCAAAAGCGCGAGAATTTTACGGTCAATCTTATCTAGCATAGCGCACCGATGGAAAATTGTTCTACAAAGCGATATCTAAGTACTTCATATTGGAATTCAGAGCAACATTTTTTTAGCTCAATTGATATGATGTTCTAAAATGGCCAGAATTGCGATAGCCAGCTCAATGCCGATGATTCCGCAGAGCCATGTAATGCGCGCCATTGGTGTGGCGGTTGAAAATCGCTGGCCCAAATACCTCGCCTGTCGCGCCGCGCCAACACTTCATCGATGAGGTAATCATTATATGAAACGGCCCACCCTTCGCGCACAAGCCAAGCATTGAGATCTTCACGTCCCAAATAGCAAATCGCCAGCAAACGCCTATATTGATCTAATTTTTCGCCGACGCAATTGATTGAATTATTGCCAACTTTTTCTTTAAACGCAGACCGGGCGGCCTGGCCGCAAGCCCAGCTTTCGCCTGCCTTTTTACAATCCTGTTTCAGCTCTGGTGCGTCAATTCCAATCAAACGGATGCGCTGATTGTTGATCCGAACGCTATCGCCATCAGCAATTTGCGCAACGCCGCTGAGCGAGCGACTGCTAGGCTCCTGGGTGCCGATCACGAAAGTGACAAGGAGTGCCGCGATTACCAAAAATGTAACCGCGCGCCGAAAAGAAAAATATTTGCGCTTCATGAACATCCTGCGTTTTCGTAACGGGGAGTTAACCATCGCCCGTTAGAGTATTTTTAACCGTAGTTTTCGGACAATTTGTGAGTATTGCGTTCTAATGTCCATAGACTCTTCACCAGAGGCAAGAAAAGTTGTGCGCTCTGATCGCGGCAAGTCGCATCAGCGTGCGGTGAGCGATGCGCGTCAGCGCCTGACATCTAGTTCAGGCACAATGGCGTCCTATGACTACGAACTTTTGCGCGACTACGCCAACACCAGGCTTTCCGGAAAATATGCGATGCCGATTCTGGTTGTGGCAATTGCCTTGCTCACATCAGTCTGGGTCCCCCTACTTTACATGCTGACATGGGCCGCCATTGTGATGGTGGGCCATGCTTTGGTTATGTTTTCTTGCAAACAGTTTCTGGGCGTAAGCAATCCAAATTTAATGCCAGACGGCAGACAACGACTTTTGCCGCGATGGAAACGGTTTATGGCATAGGCTGGTCTACCATCGCCTTGTTGCCGACGACGGCCGCAGCACAAGAACTTGCAGTTATCCAATGGGCAATCTTGTTGGTGGGCATTGCGGCAAATGCAATTTCTTCGCGCGCGGTGCCGTCTGCGACGCTGGGCAGTTCCGTCCCGGGCATTTTGACGGTTGGCGGCATGTTGGTGTTTAACGGCGGCATGTTAAACTATGCTTTAGCCGTTCTTGCCGTCGGCGCTGGCGTATTTTTCAATTTTTTGGCGCGCACATTGCACAAATCAGCGATTAAAACGTTGGAGCATCGTGCAGAAAAAGACATGCTGATCTTCGAACTCGAAGAAGCCAAAAGCATGTCGGATGAGGCAAGGCGCGAGGCCGAACAGGCAAATATTGCAAAGTCTCGTTTTCTGGCCACGATGAGCCATGAGCTGCGCACGCCCCTGAACGCGATCATTGGCTTTTCAGAGGTGATGTCATCGGAAGTTTTGGGACCAATTGAGAACCCAAACTACAAAGAATACGCTGCTGACATCCACTCTTCTGGCCAGCACTTGCTCAACTTAATCAATGAGTTACTTGATCTTTCTCGGATCGAAGCCGGTAAATATGAGCTCAATGAAGAGGGCATTTCGCTGGTGAACATCGCCGAGGATTGTCGGCGCATGTTGGAAATTCGCGCGCGTTCAAAGGGCATTGAACTCGTCGCTGAATTTGATGAAAAACTACCTAAATTATGGGGTGACGAGCGCGCTATCCGTCAGGTCTGCTTGAACCTTTTGTCAAACGCCATCAAGTTCACACCGCAGTCCGGCCGAATCATATTTAAGGTGGCTGCCGGCGACAATCATTGCCAGATGATCTCGGTGCGCGACAATGGCCCGGGTATCCCGGAAAACGAAATTTCTACCGTTTTGTCTTCATTTGGACAGGGGTCTTTGGCGCAAAAAACCGCAGAGCAAGGCGCGGGGCTGGGACTACCGATCGTACAGAAAATCATGGATTTGCACGGCGGTCGCTTTGACCTATTTTCCAAACTTCGGTTTGGTACCGAAGTTATCGCAACATTCCCGCGCTCTCGTGTAATGGAAGCAATGGCGCCCGTGCGTGCCGAGCGCCGCAAATTGCAGATCTATAAGACAGGCTCCGACAAAGCCTAATTAAATTAGTGCTTGGTTTGCTTTCCCGCTACGGCTGCCTCTTCAAAGGTGGCCATATTTTTGTGTAAATGCAATGCGGTCTGCACCATCGTGGCGGCAAGGGCCGCGCCAGAACCTTCGCCCAAACGCATACCAAAATCGAAGAGAGGCTTTTTGCCCATCTTCGCCAAAACATCACTGTGCGCGGCTTCGGCTGATTGGTGGGCAAAAATACAGTGATCTAGCGACATTGGATTGGCGGCGTGCAACACCGCGGCGGCAGCTGTGGCCACGAAACCATCGACAATTACGGGCAATTTGTTGTGGCGGGCAGCAATAATCGCCCCGGCCATGGCAGCAATTTCGCGGCCGCCGAGACGCGCCAGAATTTTCAAGGGTGTGTCCAAATCACCCTTATGTAGCTCAAGGCCACGGTTCACCGCGTCAGCTTTGCGTTTCAGGCCCTGGTCGTCCACACCAGACCCGCGGCCCACCCAGTCCTCACCCGTACCACCAAACAAGGCGGCATAAATTGCAGCGGCGGGTGTGGTATTGCCAATGCCCATTTCGCCAACACATAGCAAATCTGGTTTGCCCGCAATCGCTTCCATGCCATAGGCAATAGTCGCCGCGCAGGTGCGATCGTCCATAGCCGCTGTTTGCGTGAAATCACCTGTTGGCATTTCCAACGCCAATTCGAAAACGCGCAAATTGATTTCGTGCTTGGCACAAATTTGGGAAATGGCCGCGCCGCCGTTTGTAAAATTTGCCACCATTTGCTGGGTCACTTCAGGTGGGAAAGCGGAAACACCCTGATCCACCACACCGTGATTGCCGGCAAAAATCGCCACCATTGGGTTGTCCAATGTAGGGCTTTTCTTTTCTTGCCAGCGAGCAAGCCATTCGACCATTTTTTCCAATTCGCCGAGTGATCCGGCGGGTTTTGTGAGCTGCGCGTCGCGCGCCTGCACGGCCTCAACCGCGGCTTCGCTGCCGTTTGGCAACAACATCAGCAATTCTTGGAAATCTTCAAAAGGGCTTTTCTGGTCTTGTTCGGTCATGGTATCGACTCGCATATGGGTTTTTCGGACGTCCCCTTTTATCCAACATTTAAGGAAAAGCAATTGACCAGCGCACCGCCGCCTCATGTAAATCCAATTAATGACAATGATGGCGCCGCGTCCCCGCCCAAGCTGCGCGGCTTTCACCACTGGAAGCTATTACGATGGGGCTGCGCTTTTATTCGCGTTTGCCGACAGGTGAAAGCCCGCATTTGCCCCTTAATTTTGGCAAAATGGTTCACTTTTTGCCCATTAGCAGCCTTATTATTGGCGTGTTCCCCGCGCTGACCATTTTGCTGCTTGGTGCGTTTGGCGTGCAATCATTGTTCATTGCGACAGTGGCCATTGCCATGAGCGCCGTGATCACCGGTGCGATGGCCGAAGATGCTTTTGGCGACGCAATGGATGGTTTGTTTGGTGGACATGATGTGGCCCGGCGACTGGAAATCATGAAAGATTCGCGGCACGGTACTTATGGCGTATTGGGCTTATTGCGCCCTTTATGCTGCGCGTGATTACGGTGGGAACATTAATCGCGCTTAGCCCGATAGCCGCAGCGCTGCTTTGGTTAGCATGTGCGATGATCGCGCGTCAGGCAGCCCCTATTGTGGCTGTAATGCTGCCGCCTGCCCGAAGCGATGGCGCATCAGCAGGCGCAGGCATTTTGTCATTTAAAGACTTTTTGATCGGGTTTATTCCTGCCTTGATATTGTTTGTGTTTCTGGCCTGGATTTTTGCAGGGACGATCGCACTGTTTTTGGCGTTGGCATTTGGATTCGCTTTAACGGTGTTTTGGCTTAAACTGCTGAAGCAATTTTTGGGCGGTCAAACCGGCGACACAATTGGTGCGTTACAATTACTCCTTGAAATTGTCGCATTGAGTGCCTTTATCTTAATCTAGATATCGACAACTGCCTGAAAGGATTTCCTTTTGCTATTTATCGGCATCGCGCTTCTGGTGGCGCTCGCGCTGGCCTTTTTGATCTCGTCAAACGCCGGGGCTGCCTTGGGTTTGGCTGAACAGGATTTCGGTCAGCTTGTGATCTTGGTCGCGGTGTTGGTTCTTGTGGCTGGTGGCGCCTTTGGCCGCCGAATCCGATTTGGCGAAATGCTCTCGGGCATTGTGATGTGGGCCGCAATATTTGTCGCCATCATTGTGGGCTATAGCTTTCGCACCGACTTCGAGCGGTTCGGCGCGCGGATTTGGACGCAATTATCCCCGGGCTCCGGCTTTTCGGACAGCGAGGCTGGCACGGTGATGTTCACTCGAAATGCCAATGATCATTTTGTGATCAATGCCCGGATCAACGGCAATGAGGAAAGATTTCTGTTTGATACTGGGGCATCGAGCATCGTTTTGACAGCCGACAGTGCGCGCGCTGCGGGTTATGACCCTGCCCGCCTCATTTTTTCTATTCCCGTACAAACGGCAAACGGACGGACCGAAGCAGCCTTGATCAAGCTGGATCGGATTGAGGTTGGCGGCATTGTGCGTGAAAATATTGATGCCATGGTGGCACGGCCAGAAGCGCTGAACGCGAATTTGCTGGGCATGAATTATTTGCAAACGTTGCAAGGGTTCAGTGTCGAGGGCGACCGCCTCACCTTGACCGATTAGGCTGCTTGGCGCGCCGCAATCAACAAGTCGAAAGCCTCTTCGATCAGCTCGACCCCGCGGTCGGCTTTCACCGCCTCAACAGTGAGCAATTGGCGGTAGCGGCGCGCGCCTGGCTTGCCAAATCCAAGACCCAGCATATGGCGGACAATCTGATTCAATCTCGCGCCCTTAGTCATTTGAATTTCAGCATAATTTGTCATCACTTCACAAAGTGATTCAAGTGAGATGGGCGGCGTATCATCGCCGAAAATCTGCTGATCCACGCCCCACAACAGCGTTGGATTATGATAGGCAGCGCGGCCCAACATCACGCCATCGACATGTTGCAAATGGGCTTTGGATTGAACCAAATCTTCAATGCCACCATTGATCATCAAGGCAGGTCGCCGACGTGGTTTTTCAGGCGATAAACGCGTTCATAATCAAGCGGTGGTACTTCACGATTTTGCTTTGGTGACAGCCCTTTCAGCCACGCTTTGCGGGCGTGGACATATAAAGCATCGACTTTGGCAGCGAGCATGTGATCGACAAAGGCGCGCAGATCTTCTTCGCTATCCTGATCGTCAATGCCGATACGACACTTCACTGTTATGGGCGTGTCGGTGACGTCGCGCATGGCGCGTACACAATCAGCCACCAGCGCAGGTTCAGCCATCAAACAGGCACCAAAACGGCCAGACTGCACCCGATCGGATGGACAACCGACATTGAGGTTAACCTCGTCATAATCAAACTGATCGCACAGCTTTGTGGCAGCCGCCAGTTCTTTTGGGTCTGACCCGCCGAGCTGGACGGCGATGGGGTGCTCCACATCGTCATTGTAATTCAACAGCCAATCGGCACCACCCCGTATTAGCGCGGCGCTGGTGACCATTTCGGTGAACAACAACGCATTGCGTGACAAGTGTCGGTGGAAAAAACGACAGTGTCGATCGGTCCAATCCATCATAGGTGCGACGGAAAATTTGCGCGCTTGCTGGATGCTCATGCTACTTTATTCACGATTGTTGAAGTTGAAGAGGCGCTACTAGCACAAAAAATTAGCTTTGTCGCCTACTTGAACCAATTGGTGGGGTTATGCGTTAATCTATCAACGGAGGTAGTTATGCAAGACCAAAGAAATGAACAGTCAGAGACTTTGAGCAAGACAGAAGCACGTCAAGGACAGCGCGGATTTAGTACGCGCGTACTGGCAATCTCGTTGGTGGTTGTCGTGGTGGCTTTCGCCGGCATCTATATCTATGCGGAATCAAATGACCGAGAAGATCCTAGTGTTGTCGGAACCCCAAGCCTCGAGAGTGTCCAGAGCGACTAACCCGCTTCTTCCAACTTGCCGCAAAGGCGAACCACATTTTCTGCAGGGGGCCTTGTCACGCGCGTTAGCTTAGCGCTAAAACCGACAGCGTCCCCTGCTGCTCGTTGCAGCAACCGATTTGCTGGAGTGCCCCAATGACAAGACTTATCTCAATTGGCGAATGCATGATCGAAATGAGTGCATTGGAAGATGGCCTCTACAAAAAAAAGGGTATGCGGGCGACAGCTCAATATGGCCTATTATGCTCGGGCATTTTTACCGACCACCAGCGCTGTGGACTACTTTACAGCGGTTGGTGATGACGTTGAGAGCGAAGCACTCGTTCAAAGCATCGCAGCGCATGGCATTGGCACTGAATTGATCAAACACCTACCGGGAAAAACTCCTGGCCTATATCTGATCTCATTAGACAATGGCGAGCGTACTTTTAGTTATTGGCGCGGCATGGCCGCAGCAAAGGAAATGGCCCAAGAAATCGATTACCTCGAACGATCGCTTATTGGAGACCAAGCCATATTTTTCTCTGGCATCAGCCTCGCCATTTTGCAGCCTGAAACACGGGCGCAATTTCTTGGTGTTCTGGGCGAGGCAAAAGCGAACGGGCAAGACGTTATTTTTGACAGCAATTTGCGCCCTTCTTTGTGGCAAAGCCGCCAAGAAATGGCAGATTGGACTGCTGAGCGTCCGCCGTAAGCACGATGGCTTTACCAACAGTACCTGACGAATATGTGTTGTTTGACGAAAAATCATCTGAGCAAGTCGCAGAACGCTATTTGCGAGCTGGTTGCCGTGAAGTGGTCGTTAAGGCTGGTCCAAACGACGCACTTTTGACCGACGGCGAGACCAGCGAATGGGTGGGCCCTGGCCAATCGATACAACCCATTGACACGACGGGTGCTGGCGACAGTTTCAATGGCAGCTATATCGCTGCCCGGTTAGCTGGCCAAAGTATGGGTGCTGCCGCGCAGTTTGCGCATCGCGTTGCAGGGCAGGTCATTCAAAATCGAGGCGCGCTTGTCGCCAACATCAAGGAATGCATTGGCACAGTTTAAATTTAGTGTACATACTGTTTTTCTTTAGTTGTTAAAGGGCGTTGACACACATGCCCCTTTTAGCGCCTGCCGATCTATGCAATGCTATGATTTAAGTGCTTTGCAGTAGGCAACGCGCAAGATTTAGCGCGCTGATGGTCGCACATGGGCACAAAACAAAAATAATTTCAGGAAACGTCTTACCAGAGGTCCTTATGAGAATCGCAATGCTCGCGCGCAACTCTTCGCTTTATTCCCACCGGCGCTTGAAAGAAGCGGCGGTGGCCCGGGGGCACGAACTTGATATCATCAACACGCTTCGATGCTATATGAACATCGCGTCGCGACGGCCAGAGGTGTATCACAACGGCGAAAAGCTGACAGGTTATGACGCAGTTATCCCGCGGATTGGCTCCTCCATCACCTATTACGGTCTTGCCGTGTTGCGCCAATTCGAAATGATGGGTGTTTATCCACTTAATGAATCAGTGGCGATCGGCCGTTCACGCGATAAATTGCGCTCGATGCAATTGATGGCGCGTGATGGCATTGGCTTGCCTGTCACCACGTTTGCCCATGATCCGCGCCAAACTGAAGAAGTTTTGCGTCTTGCCGGTGGCGCACCACTGGTGATCAAACTACTCGAAGGCACGCAAGGTATCGGCGTTGTTTTGGCAGACAGTAACCGCTCCGCGAAATCTGTGATTGAGGCGTTCCGGGGTGCTGGCGTCAACATTTTGGTGCAAGAATTTATCAAAGAAGCGGGCGGCACAGACATTCGCGCCATCGTGATTGGCGGCAAAGTTGTCGCAGCCATGGAACGCACCGGCGCAGAGGGCGATTTCCGCTCTAACTTGCACCGTGGTGGTTCTGCCAAGCGTGTGAAGATTACACCTGAGGAAAAATCCACGGCGTTGCGCGCGGCTAAATCAATGGGCCTAAATGTGTGCGGTGTTGATATGCTGCGCTCCAATCACGCGCCGTTGTAATGGAAGTGAATTCCTCTCCAGGGCTGGAAGGCGTGGAAACCGCCACCGGGCTCGACATTGCGGGCAAAGTGATCGATTTTATGGAAAAGAACCATAAACCGTGGGCGACGAAGACCAAAGGCAAGGGCTGATCGCATGAAAGTTGAGGCTTTTGAGATTGGCGGCGAGCGTATTGCGCCCGGCGAGCGGCGAACTGTGGACCTACCCGTCAGTGTTTTGTCGGACCATACCCCCGTCACCATGTCGACCCATGTCATTCATGGCAAACGCCCCGGCCCCACCGTATTTGTGAGTGCGGCGATCCATGGCGATGAAGTGATTGGCGTTGAAATTGTGCGCCGCGTGCTTCAATCGCCCAAACTTCGCGGCCTGCGGGGCACCCTTATTTGCATCCCGATCGTGAACGCCTTTGGCTTTTTGAACCACTCTAGATACTTGCCCGACCGGCGTGACCTCAATCGCAGCTTTCCTGGCTCTGAAAAGGGTTCTCTTGCCGGCCGATTGGCGCATTTGTTTATTAAAGAGATCGTCAAGAAATCTGACTACGGGATTGATTTGCATTCTGCCGCGAGCCATCGCGACAATTACCCTCAGGTGCGCGTGACGCCTGGCCGGCCGAAATTGCGCGAATTGGCCGACATGTTCGGCGCACCAATTCTTTTGACCTCCAAAGTGCGCGAGGGTTCGTTGCGTGAGGCGGCCTCAGCGGTGGATTGTGATGTTTTGCTTTACGAAGCCGGTGGTGGCTTGCGGTTCGACGAATTTGCGGTTCGTGTGGGAACAACGGGCGTTCTGCGCACGCTACACGGCCTTGGCATGATCGGTGGCAAGCCCGTCGCGCCATCAAAAGCCAAGCCGCTCGTGTGCAGCGATAGCTATTGGATGCGGTCCCCTGCAGGCGGATTGTTGCGCACATTCAAAAAATCTGGTGACACTGTCGTTGAAGGTGATCTTTTGGGCGTCGTGTCCGATCCGTTCGGCGAAGTGGAAACGCCAATCGCTGCGCACTCAGACGGTGTGATTATTGGCCGAAGTGAACTGCCCATCGTGAATGAGGGCGACGCGACATTTCATGTGGCCCACCCTGCCCGCAACCGCAATGCGGAAACCGCACTTGATCTTTATACCGCCGACGTTGAGGGTTCGACCCTATTTGACGAAGATGAAATAATCTAGCTTTTTGGCCCCTCACCAGGCTGGGGCTTGGCTCGGGCTTTGCCCGCGACCGAGGTGCGGGCTTTGGCTTGGTCTTGCCCGTTAGCTGATCCATAATTTTGGGGTCGGCATAACGAATATTGAGATCGCGTTGTGGGAACGGAATTTCGACGCTGTTTTCGCGGAAAATCCGATCAATGACATACAGCATATCGGTCTGCACGCGCGGATAAATTGTATAATCATTGACATGAACGCGCAGCTGAAAGTTGATTGAACTGTCGCCAAACCCCTCGAAAAACACAAACGGCTCAGGCCGCTTGAGCACGTTCTCATGATCGTGGGCGACTTCCAGCAACAAATCCCGCACCAGTTCCAAATTGCTGCCATAGGCGACACCGATCGGAATATCCACACGTCCTGACCGGATCTTATGCGTCCAGTTGCCCACAGGTGCGTTGATGAAGTCCGAGTTTGGAATGATGATGGTTTGGTTGTGGATGGTATTGATCTCGGTCGCGCGAACGCTGATTTTGGACACGGTACCGGAAAAGCCACTGGCTTGCACAAAGTCGCCAACTTTAATGGGCCGCTCAACCAACATGATCAGGCCGGATACAAAGTTCGACACCACATTTTGCAGGCCAAAACCAATACCCAAGGACAAGGCACCGGCGACAATGGCAAGGTTGCCCAAGTCCACCCCTGCTCCGGTGATGCCCAAAAAGATCGACAAGGCAATGCCGACATAGCCAACGCCGGTACGAATAGAATCTTTTACCCCCTGGTCAGCGCGCGTACGCTCCAAAACGGTGTTGCCCAGCCAACTTTGGAACAGGCGCGTGACCGCAACGCCAATCGCGAAGATCACGACACCATAGAATATGCTGGCAAGTGAGAATTCAAAGCTGCCAATTTGGATGCCAACAATGGCTTGCCGAATCCAGGCAACCAGATCTTCAACTCGGGATCCCCATTGGAGCAAAATAGCGGGTATGGCTGCCAACATAACCAAGATGAAAAAGCCAATGCTGGCGAAAAGTGCATATTGATCAACATCGCTTTCATCTAAAGAAAAGCGATTCTTGAGCCATTGGCCAAAGCGAGTGGGCGCCAACACGCCTGGCTTGCCCGCTTCGTGAAAAAGCAAATAGCACAAAAATGTGGTCGCAAGGATGGTGCCCGTCACCACCAATTGCTGCGCCATGAAGCGCGCCAAACCAATATAGCCAGCAACCGCCGCCAAAATGATGAGGATTGAGGCGAGCAGCAAAGGTATGCGCACCCATGATGGAAGGCTTCGCGACACATCATCTTCACTTTTGTCGCGCACGCGCGCCATAGCCAACAGGATCAGTGCAATCAAGACCGCGGCTAAAAAACTGTTCCCAATCGTGAAGGCCAAAGGCGCGTTGACCAGCTGGCCCAGCTGGCGCGCCAAATAGTCAAGTGCATGGACGACAGCTAGTGAACATACCAGCAAGTGGATGCGCTTGGCCGCGTAACCAGAGAGTGGCAAAAGCCGCAATTCGCCATTGCTTGGAATAAAGACAGCACGGCTTAAACGGAGCGAAAAGGAAACACCGAAAACCACAAAAAAACAGTGTTCTTACAAAAATGCGCAGTTCGGAATTGAATAGCGAGGCGAAATCGATCGCCCAATATCCAATTGCAAGCGAAAAACCCAGCAAAACCGCAGGAACAATGGCCGTGACGAAGGGGCGCATCAGCGCATTGAGACGCGTCGCATTGGTAGACAAAACGCTGTTGGCTCGTCGCGTAAGCACGCTGCGCCAAGAAGTAAAACGACGAAAAATGCAAAAACAAGTGCCGCGGGCCGCGGATCGGGCACAACTTTGGCGGTCCACCATGTGCGTAATTTAGATTGGAAACGGCTAATCGCCTTAAGACTATCACCGCCAATACTGGTCAAGAGCTCAACCGTGACCGGGGAGCGCTGCGACAGGCGATTGGTGAAGATCTGCCGCCTTAAATTAGCGATCTTTTCGAATGCAGCGTTGATCTTTTGATCCAGCTCTTCAGCGCGCGCGGTCACGATCCGTAAATCTTGCCGCAGCGCTCTGGCGTCCTGCCGATCACCGGAGATTTGGACACTTTCGGACTCGCCCTGCGCGGGCGCGGGCCCCAAGGCCTCCAATTGTGTGGTCAAAGTCGCAATCCGCGCCTCGACCGGTTCAATGACAGCATCAATTTCAGGCTGCAAATCGAGCAGTTTCGATCGAGCGCCGATCAGCGCGTTGTCATTGTCGGCGCTTTCAATCGTTCGGCCGATAAAATCAATATTGCGCTCGATTTTATCGAGCTCCGCCAGTTTTTGCTCAATGTCAATTACTTGCGCGGATGCAGCAGTGGCGATCATCACCAGCGCCGCTAACGCCAATATGGCGCGACGGCAGAACGTGTGGGCGGCAAAAATATCTATTTTCATAGCAAGAATTTAGGCTGCATGCCTGATTTGGCAACTCGAATTCGATGTTGTTTGTCGGCGTGGCGCTACGAATTGGCGGCGATCATATCGACAGCGTTTGCAAGTTGTTGCTGTGCATCAATCAAAGAATCTGTCCGACACAAATCTGTCGCTTCAACGAGAATTTCAATCAACAGATTAAACTCGTCGGCGTTTAGGTCGGCGGTCAAGGATTGGTTTTCAAGCTCGTGCACATGGTCCAAACAGCTTTCAGCGTCAGTGTAAACCACCCCCTCCTGCGCGTGGGCAGCGCCAAAAACGAGGCTGCTGAAAACAGTCATTGTCGCGAAAACTCTATTTAACGCTTTCATTTTGCACCTAATCGAGCAAGTGGATCTTTTTATGAAACGCTGCACAAGCCGCATTGGTTTCATTTTGAAAAAAAGATATGTGTGCGGCATATGGATTATTTAAGACCAAATGTGGTCTGTACATTAAATAACTCAAAGTGTGATTTTATTGTCGCACCAAACACAATGCGGGCCCTATTCGATGTGTTGCGGTAGCGCCCCCATAGCCAACAACTCATCAATGTCACCCCCAGGAATCCCATTCGACAATGCGTCAAACTGGGCACCATCGAACATTTGCTGCGCCGCTTCGACGATGGTTTTGTGCACAGCGCGGGCCAAGCTGCTGCCTAAGCTGATCCTTGCGACACCAATTTGGGCATAATCGGCCAAGCTATGCTGCGTGAACGACCCGGCACACAGCGCGTTGACCGGCACGTCCACGCTTTTCACAATTGCGGCAAGATCGTCGAATGAGGCTGGCATTGGCACATATATCACATCAGCCCTGCCCGCTCGAACGCTTTGATGCGTCTTAAGGCTTCGTCCAGCCCGTATTTTCCAATCATCACACCGTCTGCGCGCGCGGTAAGCGTGAATGTCATATCTAGCGCGCGGCACGTCGATTTTTTGGCATCAACCGCAGCTTCAATACGCTGCACCGACGCGTCAAATTCGTAAGGCGTGTGGGTGGGAAATTGGATGTCCTCGATGCCGCACCCTGCTAAGCCACTCTCGATGGATTGGCGAACCGTCGACTTGACATCTTCCAGATCGTCTCCAAACCCGTTTTCCAAATCCGCGTTTACCGGCAAAGCTGTCGCATGATTGATATCGACGGCGTGGGCAATCGCCTCATCTCGTCGCAACTGGCCGCCATCGGGCCGCCCCAGCGTAAACGCGTGTGCCGCAGACGACGTCGCCAACGCCTTGGCTCCGAGTGCTGCCATGAGTTGCGCCGTGCCCGCATCCCAAACATTGGCAAGGATGAAGGGACCATTTTGGTGCAATTGAGCGAAGCGAAGGGCTTTTGCACACTCCAGTGGCGTCGGGTGTTGGTTTGAAGTGGCGGCTGTGGAATCAATCATGGTTTTCCCCTTGCGGAAGTTAAGATGATTTTGGGCCACCCACCCTGTTTTGACAATCATCAAACTGACTGCGCTTTGCGCACCGCTATAAAAGTAAAAATTAACCCTAGAATAAAGAATAATTTCTGCGCCGCGGAAGTTAAACTGTATGGACACATTGTGTCGGTACTTTCCACCTGAAATGAACTCATAGGGGACTAGAGTTATGCTCGACCGACGGATGGATGGAGTTTTAACCGACTGGAAAACGCATTATGCCTCGCTATTTGGGCAGCATCCGCTGCGCTTGCAGCATAAGCTTGCGGACACCGGCTTGTTCACCGATGACGCGCTTGAACGCATTTTAGAAAATGTCGGCCGACATGATTATCACGTTAACTACATGGATCCGAAAACTGGCGTGCGCCGCGAAGGCGAATTTGGCAACGCCACTGGCAAGCAGATCCTAGATGCGGTCAAGGCGGGTAATATTTGGATAAATTTGCGCGCACCGGGTCATCAAGACCCAGCCTTCGAAGACATGTTGCGCGCAATTTATAGTGATTTTGAAAAACATGTACCGGGATTGAAAACCTACAAGCAAAACATGACCATTCTGATTTCATCGCCGAATGTACGCGTGAAATACCATGTTGACGTGCCAGCCAATCGCTTTGGCAAGTTCGGGGACGCAAAAAGGTTTTCGTTTATCCGGCGGAGGCACCGTTCTTAAGCGCAAATGGAATCGAAAAAGTGGTGATCAATGAAGCGCACGAAACTGATATTCAGTTCCAAGAATGGTTCGACGAATATGCCACGACATATGATTTGGAACCGGGCGAAATGCTGCATTGGCCTTTGAACTGTCCGCATCGTGTTGACAATTATGATTGCATGAACGTTTCGGTGACCACCGAACATTGGACAAATGCGCTGCGCAACAAATATGCAGTGAATTTTGCCAACGGTATGCTGCGGAAGATAGGCTTGAAAAATCTCGATCGGGGTACGCGTGGGCTTTCATTTTACGCCAAGCTTGTGTTGGCGGGTGCTGTTAAATTCTCCGGCGTCCAGCGCAAAGATATTAAACCATACAATGTGGATTTTGTTGTTGATCCGGATGCACCAGATGGCGTTAAAGATATTCCGGCCTACCAATTCACTAAATAGCTTCGGGGCAAAGCTTTTATGACCTTTGAGATAAAGGTGCTGCGTTCGGCAAGTGAAATCCGAGCGATTAAAGAACAGTGGCTGGCGCTAGAACAAAAGTCAGCAGGTACGACGCTTTTTCAAAGCTACGAGTGGTGCGCCCATATTCTAGAGCTTGATCGCGCCAGTGGCGACGATAGTTATTTTGTGGTCGCGGCCTATTCTGGTGATCAGCTGGCTGCACTGCTGCCCTTGACCATTTGGGACAAGAAAGGCCGCAAAGTTCTCACAGGTTTGGGCGAGCCCTACCAACAATATACAGAAATGTTTGTAGATCCAGCATTTGAGCCAGACCGTGTATTCGCGGCGATGCAGCCTGAACTGGAAAAATCTGGCGCAGATTATTTGCACTTTGGCCAGGTGCGCCATGATGGCAATCTGTTTGCCGGCAGCCAAACCTATTTCCACCATGCGGAAGAAGAAAAAGCGGCCCCTTTCGTCGACTTGACCCAATGGGACAGCTACGACGCCTATCACGCCGCACTGAAAAAGACGACGCGCAAGCGCTTACGCAATGCCTATAATCGGTTCGAACGTGAGGGCACATTAAGTCATTTCCATGCCTATGAGGGCAGCATGCTTGAAAGCGTTATCGATCGCGCATTTGATGGTCGTGTGGAGTGGCAACAGCGTATGGGCCTTACCTCGCGCGCGTTTCAGGACGATTCATTCCGCGCCTTTCTCGATCGATTTAAAGACAGTGCCGATGACACTGTACGCCCAATCGCGTTTTGCCTGACGCTCAATGATGAGGCTGTGGCAGATCAATGGGGTTTTATCTACAAAGGCTGCTATTACGCCTATATGTCCACTTGGAATGAGGCCCATTCCTATTCGGCACCAGGACGGCTCCATCTCGGCGAAATCATCAAGTGCTGTTATGATCTGGGCATCAAGTCGGTAGATTTTATGATACCGTCTGTACCGTACAAAATGATTTACGCGACGGGCGAAGTCGACGCGAGCGATTTGATCAAGCCACTTTCGACCAAAGGGTACATTTATGCTAATGTTTGGCTAAAACATGTGCGACCAAAATTGAAACAATTTGTACATGCAATGCCGGCTGAAAAGCGCAAAAAGATCATCAACACATTGTTTAATCGAAAATGATCGCCCATTTTTTTTCACCCTGAAAAACACAAAAACACATCTGTTCTCAAAACTGGAGAAGCAGAATGGGTGAGCGCCGTCAGCTTGCATCCAAATCTGCGCTGATTTTTGCAGTGCGCATCGGTGGCGCTGGCGTGATCTTTTTGGCGCAGGCGATGATCGCCCGGCTTTGGGGCGCGGCCCAATTGGGTGAATATTTGCTGGCCATCGCGGCCGCCAACTTGATGGCGATTGCGTTGCCGATGGGTTTCCAGACTGTGGGCGCCTATTTCGCGGCAGAATATAAGGCCAAGGAAGATGGTGCGACTTTATCGCGATTTGCCATACTGGCCTACGGCATGGCGATTTTCCCCGGCTTGCTGCTATTGTTTGTTGTGGGACAATTTATCCACCTTATAGGGCCTGCAGGCACTTTGCTCCAATCCATATGGCCAACAATTGCCATGATGGCATTTGGCACAGCTATTGTGAACTTAAACGGCGCAATCTTGGTGGGACTTAAAAAACCCTTTTTTGGCCTATTCGCCGACACTATTTTCCGCCCGCTCTTTATTGTACTGGGCATTACAATTGTGCTGTTTATTGGCGTGGAAAATGATCGAGTGGGCGCGCTGATCTGGTGGGTTGCCCTGTTCTATTTGGGCTTGGCGACAATTCATTTTTTTTCATCACAGTGCGCGCGATACAAGCGCTACCTCGCGAAACAGCGGTGCCCCAGTTCGAGACCAGGAGATGGTGGGTCTATGCACTGCCATGGATTATCGTTGCCTTAAGCTCTGATTTCTTTTTCGACATTGATTTGTTGCTGCTTTCCACCTTGTTGGACAAGGAACAAATCGCAATTTTTGGCGTGTGCGCCCGCATGTTCGTGTTGGCCTCTTTTGGCATAATTGCCATTGACGCGGTGGTATCGCCGGATCTTTTGGCTGCCGAAGAGCGTCAGGACAACGCTGCGCTAGAAGCAAAAATTGGAGACGCCAATTTGGTAGGCACCATTTTGGCCATCATTTTGACCATTGGCGTGATGATATTCAGCCCAATCGTGTTTTTCTTTTTTGGGCCGGAGTTCAATCAAGGTGTCATTCCGCTAACAATTTTGTGCAGCGCTTTGGTTGCGCGCGCAGCTTTCGGGCGGCCCGGTTATTCTCTCGTCACGAAAAAAAAGCCTTATGCCAGCTTGCCCGCCATCTTGCTTGGTCTGATCGTTTTGTTGGTTGCCAACTATTTGCTGGTGCCGCCTTTTGGCTTGGTTGGGGCAGCGAGCGCGGCCGCCATCTCATTCATTATAGGCGCCGGCGCGATTTGGTTCACCACTTGGCGCCTCACGGGGTTGAACGTGTCGCTAGTGCCTGCCCTCAAAAATATCTGGTACGCAGCGCTTAGATATAAGCCAGCGGGTCAACACCAATAACCGCGCCGTGGGCGTGCAAAATAGCCATATAGACAACAATGCCGACGCCCAGTTCAATCCAGAATTGACCGTCAATCATGCGGCGCAGCCGTTGCTCAAACGTGCCTTTTTCTTTTTGCAGGGCTTTTTGATGTTGTTCAGGCGAAAGCTTTTTCGGCTTGGTTTGGTTTAGACGCATCATACCAAGTACGGAGAATGCCAGCATGATGCCGAACAACAAAATGTTCGCCAGCTCGCCATTTACAATTATGTGCGCGAAGGCCCATAATCCAAACGCGACGATGATCGGATGGCGCACCAGTGCCAAAATCCCGGGCTTATCGACTTCCATGTCAATATTGCGACGAAATGACACCGATAGCGAATTGGGGCGAGAAGCGCCCATGACAAACAATATGACAGCAACAAGCATCAGTCCCATCGCGATGCGAACGGTGGTCGGATCAGCGGCATAATAGACTGTCTTTGGCGCACTCAACGCAGCCGAAATCAGCCAAACCAGCAAAGCAGTCGACAAGATTGAATATCCAATTATGTATATCTTACGGCTGGTTAGAGCGATAATTCTACCGCGCAGGTCGCCAATTTGGGGTAGAATATGTGCGAATAAAAAGACAAAAAGAGCGAGCAAAAATTCGGTCATTATTCAAAGCTTTCACGTGATCATGTGCCGAAAAGATAGAGCACATGACACAGACCCAAAGCAATGGCATGTCGCTCAGATTCAATGTGACATTTTCACCTATAACACTTATGATGAGGTAAATTCTCATGTTAGGATAAAGCTATGCGTTTAACAAAACAGTCCAATTATGCTGTACGCATATTGATGTATTGCGCCAGCAACGAAAAACTGAGCAAAATTTCCGATATCGCGGAGTTCTATGACATCTCAGAAACGTTTCTGTTTAAGATTTTGCAGATCTTGAACGCTGGTGGCTTTGTTGAAACCGTGCGCGGGCGTCATGGGGGCATCAAGCTCAAACGGGCTGCGGAAGAGATAGGCTTGGGCAAAGTTATCCGCGCAACGGAAGATAATTTTGACATGGCAGAATGCTTTGACCTTGAATCAAACACCTGCCCTTTGATTGGCACATGCGGGTTTAACCACGCGCTTTATCGCGCACTCAATGCATTCTTTGATGTGCTCGACGAATATACGATTGCTGACCTAACTGATAATCGCCGAAATATCCGCGTGCTTTTAGAACTCGACAGCGCCGTGCGCGATGCACCAAAACGCGTTGATGCATAAAGCATTGAATACCAAATCTTTTTTCACCGAAGTGGGAAATGGGCGCACTGCGTTCGCTCTGTCTCGCTGGGAAGATCTGTGATTTTGCGATGAGCTTTGATGCGAAATATCGAAAAGCGATTGAAGAGTTGCAGGCGAGTAAGATTTGGCGCGCAAATCAGGATCAGCCGCTCAACAAACTTTACCGCAAAATCGGCCTAAACGTGCCACCCCCACACTATGCTGCATTCGGCCATGTGTTTTTGGCACATGGGGTGTTTTTTTCTGATCGCGTGGATTGTGCTGTGGTCGCTAAACGCTTTTCAATGGCCCGGCGTGAGTTTTGGTTTCATCGTCGGGACCGGGCTATTGGGTGGCCTGATCTATTCTTTGGTCATGGCGGCTTACTATCGCTGGGATCGTAAGCGCCATAACCTTACCCCTTGGGATGAGCTTTAGACTTTATCCAAGGGCCATGTGTCGCTGAGGCGATAGCCTTCTGGCCATGGGTCGGACGGGTCCAGCATATGCTGATGGGTGCCCGTGATCCACGCGCGGCCATTGATGCGCGGCAGAATGGCGTCTCGGCCGCCGCATTTAACCTGTTCGGCAATATCGCAGTTGAATTTTGAGCCTGTGATCGAAGTGGCGATATATTTATCGGTCGCGGTCATTTCGCCTTTTGCCAGCATGAGCGCCATGCGGGCAGAACAGCCGGTGCCTGTGGGTGAACGATCGATTTTGCCCGGACGGATGGCCACAGCGTTGGCGCCGGAAAGCGTGTTTCCCTCTCGGGTCGTTTTGCCCATAAATTGGCAGAAGGAGATATGATCCCAATCTGGGTTTTCCGGATGGGTGAAGCCGAGTTGTGCGTTGGCGGCGGCGGTGATTTTGGTGCCGAGATCTGCCAGTTTTTTTCGCATTTTCCGGCTTGATCTCTAGCCCAAGCGCTTCTGCGCCCACCATCACAAAGCTATCGCCGCCATAGGCGGTATCGACGATGATCTCGCCCAAGCCTTCAACCTGAAGCGGCACTTGCAACTGGTCGACAAAGCTTTTGACGTTGGTGACGGTGATGCTCTCGCTTTGCCGTTTTTGCACTGCGCCACCACATTGATCAATCCACCGGGTGCTTCAAGCGTCAAATGGGTTTCGGGTTCTGTCATCGGCAGAATACCGCTGTCGAGCAGCACCGTGGATACGCAAATTGAGTTTGAGCCAGACATGGGTGGCGTATCGGCCGGTTCCATGATGATAAAGCCCATTTGTGCATCAGGATGCTTTGGCGGCACCAACAGGTTCACGTGGCGGAACACGCCGCCGCGCGGTTCGTTCAGCACGAAATTGCGCAAGGTTTCATCCTTTTCGATGAATTTGCGTTGTTCCCAAAGGGTGTCGCCAGGGGGCGGTGCGACGCCACCGACGATCACATCGCCAACTTCGCCTTCTGCGTGGCACGACACCACATGAATAGTTTTGCTCGACCGCATATTAGCCTCTCAATTCGAATTCAGGTTCACCCAACACGTCAAAATCTGGCTCCACGCCCAAGCCAGGCGCGTCCGCTGGCGACATAAAGCCATCCACGCGTTTTGGAGCGCCTGCGGCGAAGTCGACGGTGCCGTATGAGTTAAAGTCAGTAGCGGAGAATGAGAACGCTTCCGGCGTCGATGCGGCCAGATGCGCGATAGTAGCGGTGACGATATCGCCGCCCCATGTGTCTTCAATGGTCATGGCCAGGCCTGCATTGACGCAGATGTCGCGCATGAGGCGGGCCTTGGTGAGGCCGCCAACTTTGGAGATTTTCAGATTGATCGCGTCCATGGCGTCGTCGGCTAAGCCCCTGCGCAACATGGCTTCATCAAAGATATTTTCGTCCATAATGAACGGACGCGCGGTGCGGCGGCGGATGGACAAGCACTCCTCATAGGTCATGCAGGGCTGTTCGATATAGACATCCAAATGCGCTACAGCAGCCGCGACACGTGCGGCTTCATGTCGGTTCCAGCCTGTATTGGCATCGGCCACCAGCACTTCGCCGCGATCCAACACCTCGCGGGTGGCGTGAATGCGGGCAATATCGTCATTGGCATCGCCGCCTACCTTAAGCTGGAATTTGGTGTACCCCTCATTGCGGTAGCCATCGATCTTTTTGGCCATCACTTCTGGGTCTTCCTGTGAAATGGCGCGGTAAAGCGCCACCTTATCCTGCTGCTTGCCGCCCAACAGCGTATAGACCGGCAGGTTTGTTGCTTTGCCCAAAATGTCCCAACAGGCAATATCGATGGGTGCCTTGGCATAGAGGTGGCCGCGCAGTCCTGCATCCATGGCATTGTTGATGACGTTGAGATCGCGGGGATCAAGGCCGATGACATGAGGTGCGAGCTCTTTCAGCCCTTCTCGCACGCCTTTGGCATAGCTCGGCAAATAGGCTGAACCAAGCGGGCAACATTCGGCATAGCCGGTGATGCCTGCATCGGTTTCAACGGCCAAAACCGTTGAATCAAACACTTCCACAAAGTTGCCGTTCGACCAATTGTAGCGGCCCTCTTTTAACGGCAAATCGATCTGATAAACGCGCAGCGCAGTGATTTTCATAATGTCCTCCCTCGCCCCCTCTGCCTATGGCAGAATGAAGCCATGTTTGAATGGGTCACGATCATCAACAAAGATCGCGTTGTATCCGGTTTTGCGGGCCCAGCCGCCAATTGATGGGATGATCGCATCGCGGTCGCCGACCTTTGTGGCGGCTTCGACACGGCCACGGAATAGCGAGCCGATAATGCTTTCATGAATAAAATCTTCGCCTACGGCCAAATCACCCAAGGCGACCCATTGGGCCATGCGGGCTGACGTACCTGTGCCGCACGGAGAGCGGTCGATGGCCTTGTCGCCATAAAAAAACGGCATTGCGCGCCGTGGCTTCGGGATGCTGGGCGGCGCCGGTCCAAAGGATATGGCTTAGGCCGTTAATCTCGGGATGCTCCGGGTGCACAAAGTCATATTTTTCATTCAGCGCGGCGCGCAATTGCGGCGACCAGCGGATCAAATCAAGTGAAGACAGGCCGTCTATGTCTTTGAAGTTTTCTTGTGCTTCGACAATGGCGTAGAAATTGCCGCCATAGGAGACATCGACCGTTATCTCGCCCAGATCCGGCACCGTTGCGGTGAGGCCTTTGGCATACAGGAAGCTCGGCACGTTGGTGATCCGCACTTCTTCGACATACCCATCTTTCATGGTGTATTCGGCTTTGATGCGTCCCGCGGGGGCGTCCAGATAAAGCACACCGGGTTCTTTTGGCGTAACCAGTCCCTCTTCCAGCGCCATGGTGACGGTGCCGATGGTGCCGTGACCACACATGGGCAGGCATCCGGAGGTTTCGATAAACAGAATGGCAATATCGCAATCGTCGCGGGTGGGCGGATAAAGGATGGCGCCTGACATCACGTCATGGCCGCGCGGTTCAAACATCAGGCTCAGGCGCACCCAATCATATTCGGCCAGAAAGTGAGCGCGCTTTTCGATCATGTTCGCGCCCTTCAAGTCTGGACCACCCCCAGCCACAAGGCGAACCGGGTTGCCGCATGTATGTCCGTCGATACAGAAAAAGCTGTGTTTTGCCATTTAGGGCCTCTAAGAAAATCGAGCTGGATTAAAAGGGGTAAGATCAAGTGTTGGCGCTTGGTCGGTGACCAATTCGGTCATCAATTTGGCGGTGGCAAAGCATTGGGTTAGCCCCAAATGACCATGGCCAAAGGCGTAGCTGATTTTGTCGCTGTTGGTGCTTTTGCCAATCGCGGGCAAGGTGTCGGGCAATGAGGGGCGGAAGCCCATCCATTGGGTGCCGTTTTCCATTTTCAAATCGGGCAAGAAGCGCTTTGCCTTGTTGAGCATCACCTCTGAGCGTTTGTAATTTGGCGCGGCGTTCAGCCCCGCAAATTCCACCGCACCGCCGACGCGAATGCCGGTGGAAAGCGGAGTCATAACAAAGCCATGCTCGCCAAATATCAATTGTCGCTTGAGGTCGAAGGCATCCACAGGCAGCGTGGTGTTGTAACCGCGCTCGCTTTCAAGCGGGATATGATCGCCAATCTGAGTGGCCAGCTGATGCGACCACGCACCTGCTGCCACAACCACATGATTGGCCGACAGCATTTCGCCATTTTCCAGCATGATCTCGCCAGCCTTGGAGAGGGCCTTGACATCTTGTTGCACCAAATTGCCGCCATCTTGCTGCACCATGCGCCACAAGGTTTGCGCAAACTCAAACGGGTCATTTACGGTTTGCCACTTTGGAATGAAGGTGGCGCGTTTAATGTGGCTGGACAGGCCCGGTTGCAACTCAGCCAAGCGCGCCGCATCCACATGCTCGAAGTTGATGCCAAACTCTTTTCGCGCTTTCCAGCTGGACTGGCTGGCGGCAAACTCGCGGTCGCTCTCGTAAAGGTGCAACGCGCCATCAGTGCGGATTTGAGTGCCGATTTGCGGGATTTGCGCCATGCGGTCCACTTCGCTGGCCGAAAGGTCGAGCAAGGCAGACTGGGCGACAATAGATTTGCGATATTGATCCGGCCAACTGGCGCGGAAAAACTTGAGCAGGTAGGGCACAATGTTCAAGGCATATTGCGGCCGCACGGACAATGGCCCGAGCGGATCAAGCAGCCATTTCGGCGCTTTGCGCATAATGCCTGGGGAGGCCAATGGGAAAATGTCGGTCAGGGCAAACGCCCCGGCATTGCCAAAGCTGGCTTCCTGCGCCACGCCCTTGCGGTCAATCAAAGTGACCTTGCGCCCTGCTTGTTGCAGATAATGGGCGATGGCCACGCCAATGATGCCGGCGCCGATAATAATCACATCATGTTGGGTCGTGTTGGCCATATGCGCCTCGTGTTGGGAAGGGACTCGGCGACGCCGTCGCCGCCGAGCCAAAAGCCTTATGGAAGGGTGTAAGCTGTTTTTACAGTCGTGTAGAATTCAGCCGCATAGCTGCCCTGTTCACGCGAGCCAAAGCTTGACCCTTTGGTGCCGCCAAATGGCACGTGATAATCCACGCCCGCTGTTGGCAAGTTCACCATCACCATGCCTGCTTCAGCATTGGCTTTATAGTGTGACGCGTGCTTAAGCGATGTGGTGCAAATGCCTGAAGACAAACCAAACTCAGTGTCGTTGGCCACAGCAAGTGCTTCGTCATAATCCTTGACGCGGATGACGCTGGCGACGGGACCAAACACTTCTTCACGGTTGATGCGCATATCATTGGTGGTTTCTGTCACCAATGCTGGCGCCATAAAGAAGCCTTCTGTATCGCGGTTCAAACGCTGCCCGCCAGACACCTTGCCACCATCTTTTGCGGCAATGTCGACATAATCCAAATCTTGCTGCAGTTGCTTCTCGTCAACCACAGGGCCGATCTGGGTTTCTTTGCGCAAGGCGTGGCCCACATTGATATTGTTCAACTTCTCTTCAACCGCCGCGACAAATTTGTCGTGGATTCCCTCAGTGACGATCAAGCGTGATGAAGCGGTGCAGCGCTGACCGGTTGAGAAATAGGCCCCATTTACGGCCACATCAACGGCAATGTCGAGGTCGGCATCGTCGAGCACAACCAATGGGTTTTTGCCGCCCATTTCAAGCTGCACTTTTTTCACCAGTTTGCCACATTCCGCCGCAATGCCACGGCCAGTGCCCACAGAGCCTGTGAAGCTGATGGCGTTGACTTTTTTTGAGCCAATCATTTCTGGACCAACGACCGAGCCGCGACCAAACACAAGGTTGAACACACCTTCAGGCAAGCCTGAGCGGGAAATAATATCCGCAAGGGCATGGGCACAACCGGGCACCAATTCGGCAGGTTTCAACACAACCGCGTTTCCGTATGCCAATGCGGGTGCGATTTTCCACGCCGGAATGGCGATCGGGAAGTTCCATGGTGTAATCAACCCGACAACACCAATCGGCGAGCGGGTTACATCAACACCAACGCCGGGACGCACGGAAGCCAACACATCACCGGTTTGACGCAGGGTTTCACCCGCGAAAAACTTAAAGATTTGGCCAGCGCGCGCGGCTTCGCCAATGCCTTCAGGCAATGTTTTGCCTTCTTCGCGAGACAATAGCTCACCCAGCTCGGCCTTGCGGGCCAAAATCTCGGTGCCGATAAAGTCGAGCACATCAAAACGCTGTTGCGGGGTAGACTTTGCCCACTGCGCCGCAGCGCCTGATGCGGCGTCAACGGCGCGCGCCATATCGGCAGCGCCGCCCACAGCGGCATGGCCCAGAATGTCTGAGGTGTCGGACGGGTTTACGTTGGGGGTGCTGTCGGAAGTTTCTTCCCATGCACCACCAATAAAGCTCTTATATTCCATTCAATTACTCCAATCTACAGGATCGTGGTTTGGCGTATTTTTCGGGATTAGTCCCAATTAGTCGTTGAGGGCCAACACGTCCGGCTGCTGGCTCCAATTGCTATACCAAGCGCGGAACAATTCATATTGTTGCTCAATATATTTGCGCTGGGCGTCAGACAATTTGTCTGACTCGTTAAAGTGCAGCGTATATTCGCTGTCACCATTGAGCACCATCAAATGCTTGTAATAAAGCACCAAATCGGCACCCTCGTCGAAAGAGGACAATACGGCCAACGCATCGTCAAGCTCTTGCGCTTTGACACGTGCAGCCGCATGGCCTGTTGCTGCTTTTTGAGACAGCGCCACCAGGTGCAACACTTCTTTAGGCAACGCATTGCCGATGCCGGTGATCGCGCCGCCAGCACCGCAATTGACGAAGCCATGTACAACCGTGGTGTCAACGCCGATCATCAGGGTCACATCGTCGGACTGGCTGGTGATATATTCAGCGGCGTAACGCAAATCGTCCTTGCCGCCAAACTCTTTAAAGCCGACGAGGTTTTTATGGTCTTTGCGCAAGTCGAAGAAAAGGTCGGCGCGGGTAGCAAAGCCATAATAAGGGCTGTTGTAAATCACGGCCGGCAAATCAGGTGCCGCATTCAAAATGCCAGCAAAGTGAGCGCGTTGCGCCGGGATAGATGTGCCACGTGACAAAACGCGTGGGATGACCATCAAGCCGTGTGCGCCTACTTTTTGGGCGTGGGCTGCATGTTCCGCGGCAATTTTTGAGTTCACAGCACCTGTGCCCACAATGGTCGGCACGCCGGCCTTGACCAAGCGGGCCACGCCTTCCATGCGGTCCGCATCGGTGAGCAGCGGCCAATCGCCCATGGAGCCGCAATAAACCACAGCTGACATGCCCGCTTCGATGAGCTCTTGGCCCTTGCGCACAAGCGCATCAAAATCGGGTGTACGATCCGCCTTACAAGGGGTCATCAGAGCTGGGATACAGCCGGTGAAAATATTCGCAGTCATTGCACTTGTTCCTTCGCCATAGCTTTCTCGTGGCACAGGCCGTTTTTTTGGCCCGCGCAGATTCGTTTAATGGTGTTTATAAAAGACCTATCTCACGTTGGCCAAAAACTTGGCCGTGCGCTCGCTTTTCTGATTACTAAAAATCTGTTCCGGTGGGCCGATTTCTTCCATCACGCCCTCGTGGAAATACGCCACGCGATCACTCACATCACGGGCAAAACCCATTTCGTGGGTGACGCATATCATGGTCATGCCCTCTTCGGCCAAAAGCCGCATCGTGTCCAACACTTCGCCCACCAATTCAGGGTCCAGCGCCGATGTTGCCTCATCGAACAGCATATATTCAGGCTCCATCGCCAAAGCACGGGCAATCGCCAAACGTTGCTGTTGACCGCCAGAGAGGGCTGAGGGATAGACATCAATCTTATCGCTTAGCCCCACATGCTCAAGACGTGCCCGGGCAATCTCCCGAGACTCGCTTTTGGATTTGCCTTTAACGATGCGCGGGGCAAGCGCCACATTTTCCAAGGCGGTCAGATGGGGAAAGGAGTTCCATTGTTGAAACACCATGCCCATTTTGGTGCGCAGCTTGTTGAGGTCTGTGTCCTTGGCATGCACAGACACGCCATCGACTTTCACTTCGCCCTGCTGGATCGCTTCCAACCCGTTGATGCAATAGAGCAAGGTTGATTTGCCAGAGCCTGAGGCCCCGATAATCGAAAGCACCTCGCCTTTTTTAACATTCAGATCAATGCCTTTAAGCACGTGCAAATCACCGAAATATTTGTGCAGTTCTTTAATTTCGATCATGACTGCCACTTCCTTTCAAGATGTGCTGCATAGCGGGAAATTGGGAAGGACAATGCGAAATAAAACGCACCGGCCACCGCGAGCACAAGCAAGGGTTGTTGGGTTCGCGTGATTAAATCACGCGCGACTTTCAAGAGTTCTGGATGGCCCAAAACGGACACAAGGGCACTATCTTTCAACACGCCAAGCGCTACGCCGACCCATGAGGGGAACACGGCACGCAGACCAATTGGCCACACCACATGGCGCATGGTTTGAAAATAGCCCAAGCCCAAAGACCGCCCTGCCCGACGCATGGGCTTGCCGACGGATTCAATGCCGCCACGAGCCACATTTGCCACCAAGGCTGAGGTATAGACGCCCAGAATGATCACGCCTGCGGTAAAGGGGCTGACTGCCAAACCGATGACGTTGAACAGATTGTAAAACAGCACCAGTTGGATGATCAGCGGCACAGAGCGGAATGCATCCAGCACAAAGCCAATCGTGATTGAGCCGACAACTTTAGATTCCGACAAGATCCAGCCAAAAAAAGATGCCCATGACCGTACCTGCCGAGATCGACAAGACGGAAATCAAAAGGGTTTGCCAGGCGGCCTGCGCTAGATACCAAAGGTCTTTTGGTCCAAAACCGGAGAAAAATGAGATGGGTTCGTTCATCTGAATATCCTCCGCTTAATATCGGAACAAACGCCAAGCCAAAAGCCTGGAGATGCCGAGAATGAGTTTCACCATCACGTAATAGATGAGCGCGGCAACCGCGAAATACTCAAATATACGGAAGGTCTTGAAGCTTGCGCCTGTGTTTCGCCGGCCAGTTCACGGAAGCCGACAATCATCGCCAGTGAGCTCATCAAAACCGCCCAAACCAATTGGTTGGTCAGCGGGTGATAAACGATGCGGAACACTTGCGGGATAATGATGCGGATATAGGCTTGCGCTGATGACATACCCAATGAACGTGCCGCGCGCAGTTGCGTGTCGGGCACAGCTTGGAAGCCACCGCGAAAGTTTTCTGCCAAATAGCCAGCATTGTTAAAGGACAAGCCCATCAACACGATCAGGTAAGGCGTCAGGTTCAACCGAATGCGCCAAGGCCGAACGAAAAGAAGAAGAGCTGAAACAAGGCCGGTGTATTCCGGGCTGTCTCGATCCAGCCACTTGCCACCCAGGCCAGCGGCTTCGGACCGCCGATGCGCAGCAATGCGAGCACCAAGCCAATGGCAATGCCTATAATCATTGAGAGCACCGAGACCTGCAACGTGACCAAGCTGGCTTCGAGCAGCTCAGGCAGTTTGCGGAACACCGGACGCCAGTGGAACGTGTAATCGAAGTTCACTGCGTCGCCTCCTTTGGTTAGGGTCTGGACCCGAGGTTGGTGATATCCACCCGCAACACACGAGGGGGCGTGTCGCGGGCAGACAGTTTAATTCGCTTAGTACATTACGCCTGGGATGCGCAGTTCTGGCGCTGTATCGCCAACATATTTCTGCCAAAGCTCCTCATAACGACCTGAACGCACCTGATGGGTGATGAACAGGTTGATGTAGTTGAGCCAAGACACGTCTTTGCGCGGGCCAGCAACTGAGGTGTAGTCAGTTGTCCACGGCATACGTGGACCAGCGACAATTGAGTCATACTGATCAGAAACAGGCTTTACAGCTGTGTTGGTGGTGATGCCGGCGTCGGCTTTACCTTGGGCCACAGCGAGGAACACTTCGTTTTCGCTTTGGTAGCTTGGTAAAGGTTCTCTTCGCCCCACTCTTCAGCAATTTTTAGCCACTCTTGCTCTGGTACGGTGCCCACAGCAGCAGCAACACGCTTGCCCTTCATGTCTTCCAAGCTCTCGATGCCGCTATCTTTACCCACAACAGCTTGCGCAAAGTAGATGGCGTAAGGAATTGAGAAGCCAACTGTTTTCGCACGCGCAAGTGAATCAGATGTGCCGCCGAATACGATGTCGGCGCGGTTGGTGACGATGGCAGGCAAACGCTCTGCCCATGTCACGGGCACGATTTCAGCGTCAACTTCAAGCGCTGCTGCCATGTCGTTACAATACTCAACGTCAAAGCCTGCAGGCTGGTTGTCAGCATCGCGATAACCGATTGGCGGAAAGTCCAGCACAACCGCACAACGCAGCACGCCATTATTAATCACATCATCGAGCTTGTCTGCGAATGCTTGTGGTGCGGCCAACCCAGCCATCACTGCCGCCATTGCGGCCACTTTTAAAAGTTTCATACGGTCCTCCCGGATTTAAAAATACAAATATCAGCTCCATTGCGCGTTGATCGACACACCCCATCCAACGGACATGGCGTTCGCACTTTTGCGCAATATCAGCACGCATTTGCGTCTTGCTCTTCCTCTATAACACAAAATTGGATACAATCTACAATATTCTTTATAAAATATGCTATACCTTTGGATAAGTGGTTTGCGAAAATCGACAAAAGCGGTTTGTGACAAGGGTTGGCCAAAGGGAGGAGACTGGACTATGTTGTGGCGAAAATCTGATTTGGAAATACTGGCATTATGAAATTCAATGCAACGAATGTGCGCGCGTCCGCATCAGCGGCCGATCTTATTTTTGAAGCGCTGCGCGAAGGAATATTCACCGGTGAAATTCAGGCTGGCGAGCATCTACGACAGGATGCGCTGGCCGAGATGTTCAACACTTCCCGCATTCCTGTGCGGGAGGCGCTGTCGCGACTTGAGCAGCAAGGCTTGGTGCGAACGGAGCGCTATCGCGGCACAACGGTGACGTCGCTCTCAGTCGATGAAGTGCGTGAAATATTTGAGTTTCGTGCCCTTTTGGAAAGCGAAGTCATTCGCTACGCGGTTGAAAACATGGATGATGAAACCATCGATATCGCGCGGCAAGCGTGCGATGCGTTTGCCACCGAAACGGATTCTGCTCATTATGGCGAGCTCAATCGCGATTTCCACTATGCGTTATACGCCCGAGCCGAACGCCCTTATCACCTGAAAATTGTCAGTCAGGCGCTCGATCGCATTGAAAGCTATTTGCGGGCGCAACTGGTGCTGACCGACGGCATGGCACGGGCACGGCGTGAGCATATGGGGATTTTGGAAGCCTGCATCGCGCGCGACAAAGAGCGCGCTGCTGAATTAACGCGGGCGCACATCTTGGGCGCCAGCGCCTCCCTGATCAGTTTTTTTGGAAACGCGCGAAAACAACAAATAAAAAAGGCGCGTTTTGCAACGCGCCTTTCAAAAACTCATTCAAACAATTGCTGACTTAGGCAACTTGCTCTTTGTCGAATGGCTGGTTGTCGCGCAACCAAGTGATCACGTGCTCTGGGCTAGACACATCGTATGGGTCAGTCGCGCAATCATCTTCAAAGCCGTCTTCAGGGAACCAACCCACGATTTCGCCATCGTCGATGATGGCCGCATAGCGCCATGAGCGGTAGCCAAAGCCGAGATTGTCTTTTTTTGACCAGCATGCCCATCTTGCGGGTGAATTCGCCTGAGCCGTCAGGAATCAAGCCAACATTCTCCACGCCTTGGTCTTTGCCCCATTTGTTCATCACAAAAGCGTCGTTCACGCTCAAGCAATAAATGGCGTCGATGCCCTGCTCCTGAAACTCGCCGAACAATTTTTCATAGTTTGGCAATTGGTAAGTTGAGCATGTTGGGGTGAACGCACCTGGCAGTGAGAACAAAACAACGCGCTTGCCTTTGAAGTAGTCGTCAGTTGTTTTTTTGCTCCCAACGGAAGGGGTTTGGGCCTTCAATTGACTCATCGCGAACGCGAGTCTGGAAAGCTACCTTTGGAAGTTGCATGCCTACATGAGCCATTGTCATCACCTCTTTCGATCAAAAATTCTGTTGATTATTCGCTCAAAAGCGCCCTGCTGCCCCAAATGATGGGCACCACTTTTTTGTTCCAAATGGGAGCACTATAGAATGCGAACAATACGCAGCCGCGCTCATAACGCACTTTAGTGAACTTCTCAAGACGTTGGGTCCGGGATGCGCTATTTGGTCGCCAATTTCGCGTATTTATGCACCTATAATTCTGGTCGTATCCACGTTCAAAAAAAATTGATCGAAAAAAAATTTGACCTTTTGATAAAAATAATTCAAGATTTTCAAATCGGATCGCGACGTGTGAGCGCCGGATATGTCTGAGGAGGCACCTATCCATCACCATTGCTCACCATCAGTTCGTGACACATTAGGGAGGGGAGAACGATGACTGATCGACAGCCATTGTCGCGCGATGTGCAAAATGCACGTTTGAGTTCCGCGCAATATGAAGAGAACTTTTCAGATTTACACGCGCCACTGGATTGGCATGAGGCGAAGGTAGAGGCAGAGCGCTGTTACTTCTGCTATGACGCACCGTGCATGACTGCCTGCCCCACCTCCATTGATATCCCACTATTCATTCGGCAGATCGCTGCTGAAAACCCAACGGGGTCGGCAAAAACGATTTTCAACCAAAACATTATGGGCGGCATGTGTGCCCGCGTCTGTCCCACAGAAACTTTGTGTGAAGAAGTTTGTGTGCGCGAAGAGGCCGAAGGCAAGCCGGTAAAAATCGGTCAACTTCAGCGCTACGCGACCGACCACTTTATGGACGCCAAGCACCCTCACCCCTTCACCCGCAAAGCAGCGACAGGCAAGAAAGTCGCTATTGTCGGCGCTGGCCCTGCAGGGCTTAGCTGCGCCCACCATGTGGCGCGCGAAGGCCACGATGTTGTGGTGTTTGAAGCGCGGAACAAGCCCGGCGGTTTGAACGAATTCGGCATTGCCAGCTATAAATCCACCGATGATTTTGCCCAGCGCGAAGTTGAATTTTTGCTCGAGATCGGCGGTATTGAAATCAAAAACGGCCAGCGGTTGGGCGCAGAAATCTCGCTCGACCAACTGGCCGCGGAATATGACGCGGTGTTTATGGGCCTTGGCCTGAAAAACACCAACCGGCTCAACCTTGAGGGCGAAGACGCGCCCGGCTGTGAAGATGCTATTGATTACATTGCTGCGCTTCGCCAGGCCGATGATCTGTCCACATTAAATGTGGGTCGGGATGTTGTGGTGATCGGCGGAGGTATGACCGCGATCGACATCGCCATCCAAACCAAATTGCTCGGCGCAGAGAATGTGACCATCTGCTATCGTCGCGGCCAATCGGACATGAACGCCAGCCAATATGAGCAAGAATTGGCGCAAACTCATGGTGTGAAAATCATGCTTTGGCGCCAGCCAGCAGCATTCAAATGAATGAACAGGGTGAAGTCAGCGGACTGGAAGTTGAAACCACAGCTAATGAGGGCGGCAAGCTTTCAGGTACGGGCGAAACCCAAATTATCCCAGCCGATCAAATCTTTAAGGCCATTGGCCAAAAGTTTGACCCTAGCGCGTTGACTGCCAATTTGGTGGATCTGGACAGCGGCAGGATCAAAGTAAGCGACACGCGGCAAACGTCACACGATAAGATTTGGGCGGGCGGCGATTGCATCGTCGGCGGTGAAGATCTTACCGTGGTTGCCGTGGAAGACGGCAAGATCGCAGCGCAACATATCAACTCAGTTTTACAGGGTTAGGAGGAGAAACATCATGGCTGATTTAACCTCAAATTTTCTTGGCATTTCGTCTCCCAACCCGTTTTGGTTGGCATCTGCACCACCTACCGATAAAGCCTATAATGTTGAGCGTGCCTTTGAGGCAGGCTGGGGCGGTGTCGTTTGGAAAACACTCGGCTCTGAAGGCCCGCCAGTGGTGAACGTGAATGGCCCGCGTTATGGCGCGATTTATGGTCATGACCGGCACTTGATCGGGCTAAACAATATTGAATTGATCACCGACCGCGACCTTTATGTGAATTTGAAAGAAATCACAGAAGTGAAAAAGCGCTGGCCAGATCGCGCGATCATTGTGTCGTTGATGGTACCTTGTGATGAAGAAAGCTGGAAAGCCATTCTGCCTTTGGTGGAAGAAACAGGCGCCGACGGCATTGAGCTGAACTTTGGTTGCCCGCACGGCATGAGTGAGCGTGGCATGGGCGCGGCTGTTGGCCAAGTGCCTGAATATATCAAAATGGTCACAGAGTGGTGCAAAAAGTACTATTCAAAGCCTGTGATCGTGAAGCTGACGCCGAACATCACCGATGTGCGCTATCCAGCGCGTGCAGCATTCGAAGGCGGCGCCGATGCGGTGAGCTTGATCAACACCATTAACTCGATTGTTGAAGTTGATCTCGATAATTTCGCACCTGTGCCCACCATTGATGGCAAAGGCTCACATGGCGGCTATTGCGGCCCAGCGGTGAAGCCTATTGCCATGAGCATGGTGTCCGAAATTGCCCGCGACACGGAAACACCTGGCCTGCAAATCTCAGGGATTGGCGGCATCACCACGTGGCGTGATGCAGCTGAGTTCATCTCCCTTGGTTGTGGCAATGTGCAAGTGTGCACCGCTGCCATGACCTACGGCTTTAAAGTTGTGCAGGAAATGATCACCGGGCTAAGCGATTGGATGGACGAAAAGGGCATCAAGTCGATTGACGAATTTGTGGGTCGCGCCGTGCCAAACGTGACGGACTGGAAATATCTCAACCTCAACTACGTCACCAAAGCGAAGATCAACCAGGATTTATGCATCGAATGTGGCCGTTGCTACATCGCATGTGAAGACACTTCACACCAAGCGATCACGAATATGTTGGATGGCAAACGCCACTTTGAAGTGATTGACGACGAATGCGTGGGATGTAATCTATGCGTAAATGTCTGCCCGGTTGATGATTGCATCACGATGGAAGCCATCGACGGAACAGATCCCCGCACGGGTAAACCTGTTGATCCAGAATATGCCAACTGGACGACGCACCCGAACAACCCCAGCGCCAACACGGAGGCGGCCGAATAACGCAGGAACCCGCTTTAGCAGTTGAGCGCCCTTATTTTAAGCGCACAGTAGATGGCCGCGAAAAACTTCGCGGCCATTTGGCTATGATCCTTTTTTCCATGTTGATTGCCGCCTCGTTTTCCTTCGGAGCGCTGGCTGCACCCTTTATTGACGCTGGCGCCTTAAGCGCATCGCGCTTTGTTTTGGCCTCCATCGTGATGGCGTTGATCGCCTTTTTCAGCCGTGTTCCGCTGACTGAAGGCAAAAAAATACTGCCCCAAAAGCCTTACCGCTTTTTGGTGCTCGGCGCGCTTATGGGCGTTTATTTCGTGACCATGTTTGAGGCGTTGCAAATCGCCTCCCCCGTTTCAACAGGGGCGGTTTTCACGCTGATGCCGCTTATATCTGCTGGATTTGGTGTGGTGTTTTTGGCGCAACGGGTGTCGCCGCGCATGATGATCAGCCTAACCATTGCCGCCATCGGCGCAATCTGGGTGATCTTTCGCGGCGATTTAGAGGCTTTGCTGTCGTTTAACATTGGCACCGGCGAGGCAATCTTTTTCATCGGCGTGGTGGCCCATGGCGCTTATGCACCTTTGGTGCGGCGACTCAATCATGGCGAACCAGTGGTGCAGTTTTCGTTCTGGACACTCGCCGCGTGCGCGCTTTGCCTGAGCATTTATGCCATCTATGGCATCATTGAAACTGATTGGCTCAACTTACCTGCGGTGGTTTATTGGGCCGGGCTTTATCTGACGATTTTCACAACCGCCCTCACTTTTTTCCTGCTGCAATATGCCAGCTTGCGCTTGCCCGCTTCAAAAGTGATGTCTTATGGCTATCTCACCCCAAGCTTTATCATTTTGATTGAAGGGGTGAGTGGGCGCGGATGGGTGAACCCAAGCGTGGCCGTTGGGGCGTTAATCACAGTGCTGGCGTTGGCTGTTTTGGCGTTCGCCAAAGAAAGCTAGTCGATTTTCAAAACAGATGTGAAGAGCTGCTCAAGGTAAGACTTTGTCGCCTCGAATTGAGCTGGGTCGTCGATGCCCTGCCCCAACACAACTTTCACCTGAACCTCAAAATCGGCGTAGTGCTGGGTTGTTGCCCAAATCGAGAAAATCAGATGCCGGGGATCAACTTGCTTGATGCGCCCTTCTTGCATCCATTTGGTCATAATGGCTGACTTTTCGAGCACAAGTTTGTTGATGTCGCCTTCAATGATCGGTTTGATGCGCGGCGCGCCCTGCACAATCTCATTGGCAAATAGGCGGCTTTCGCGCGGAAAATCACGCGCCATTTCTATTTTGCGGCGCACATAATTCAAGATTTCTTCCAGCGGATCGCCGTCGGCGCTCAATTCATGCAAAGGCGCAAGCCATGAATCTAACAAACGCGCCAGCAATGTTTCGTGAATATCTTGCTTGGATTTGAAATAATAAAGCAGGTTGGGTTTGGACATTCCTGCTTCTTCAGCGATCTGATCAATGGTGGATCCGCGGAAGCCGTTTTGTGAAAACACTTCCAGGGCGGCCTCAAGAATTTTTTTTCTCGTTCGCGCGTTGAATACGTGTACGTCGCTTTGGTTTTTGCACGCCAGCACCGACCATCAAAAATTCCTTTTCAAAACCGTCTGTCGGCGACCTATTTTAGGCACTTATCAGCATTGCTGACAGAACGACACTTTCTATTTTTACCGCATCACATAAACTTATCTTAGCCAAGCGTCTAGCGCATATCATCAAGACCTTAGTTTATGTTCGGCGTAAAACGACTATGCTCACGCCCTCAAAGTATTCAGTCGAGATACCATTCATCATCAATTTCGCTCAGAATCTTGATTTCTTTTATCGCCACCCCGGACACCTGATATGAACAGAAATATCGCAATCAATTCTATTATTTCGCCCTGTAGATTTCCCAAAACCGAATTCAACAGACACCCGCAAGAATTATTAAGCTAAACTCATAATATTTCGTACAAAAACAGCGCAGTTTGCGCTTGACCATTGTCATAGACTTGTTAAACTTTGATCAAGCAGTCAATTTTTTTGCATAGTATTTTTCACCTTGCAAGCTCTTGATTGATCTGCAACGATTTCGCGAGGGGGAGGCGCGCATCAATGTCTGACGCCACAAATGTACCTAATGATCTAAACGCATTTTGGATGCCGTTTACATCCAATCGGCAATTCAAGAAACAACCACGCATGTTTGTGGGTGCAAAAGATATGCACTACACCACCAGCGATGGCCGCGAGGTGCTGGATGGCACAGCGGGTCTTTGGTGCTGCAACGCGGGCCATTGCCGCCCGAAAATTACCGAGGCCATTCAGCAGCAAGCCGCTGAACTGGACTATGCGCCCGCCTTCCAAATGGGACACCCTAAGGCGTTCCAATTGGCCAATCGCTTGGTCGATGTGGCGCCAAAAGGCATGGACCATGTGTTCTTCACCAATTCTGGCTCTGAATCAGTTGAAACGGCGCTCAAAATCGCCCTCGCCTATCACAAGGTGAAAGGTGAAGGATCGCGCACGCGGCTCATCGGTCGTGAACGCGGCTATCACGGCGTAAATTTTGGCGGCATTTCTGTGGGCGGCATCGTCGCCAACCGGAAAATGTTTGGCACGCTGCTGACAGGTGTTGATCATCTGCCGCACACCCATTTGCCAGATCAAACGCCTTCACGCGCGGCGAACCCGAGCATGGTGCCGATTTGGCCGACGAGCTGGAGCGCATCGTGGCGCTGCACGACGCATCGACCGTTGCAGCCGTGATCGTTGAACCCGTTGCTGGCTCGACTGGCGTATTGATCCCACCGAAAGGCTATTTAAAGCGCTTGCGCGATATTTGCACCAAGCACGGCATTTTGCTGATTTTTGATGAGGTGATCACTGGGTTTGGCCGTTTGGGCTCTCCTTTTGCGGCGCAGCACTTCGATGTGATGCCCGACATGATCACCACCGCCAAAGGCCTGACCAACGGGGTTATTCCCATGGGCGCAGTGTTTGTCAGCAATGAAATTCACGATGCCTTTATGAACGGCCCGGAACATCTGATCGAGTTTTTCCATGGCTATACCTATTCAGGCAACCCAATTGCCAGCGCGGCAGGTTTGGCGACCTTGGAGACCTATGAAAGCGAAGGCTTGCTGACCCGGGCGGCGGAATTGGATTCCTATTGGGCAGACGCGTTGCACTCTTTGAAAGACGCCAAGCACGTGATCGATATACGCAATATCGGCCTGATTGGCGCCATTGAACTGGAAGGGATTCCTGGGGAGCCGACAAAACGGGCTTTCTCTTGTTTCCTAGACGCTTATGAACGCGGGCTTTTGATCCGCACCACGGGCGACACCATCGCCCTCTCCCCGCCATTGATCATCGAAAAATCACATATTGATCAATTGGTGGACACCCTACGCACAGTTTTGAACGAGGCCGCATAAATGAACACCATCCAAAACGCCATCAACGGCCAAAAAGTAACGTCAAACTCGTCCAATCGGGTGCCTGTGTTTAACCCGGCAACGGGCGAACAGAGCGCTGAATTGCCGCTTTCTACAGCAGATGAAGTGAATGCAGCCGTTGCGGCAGCAAAGGCCGCTGCGCCTGCATGGGGCGAGATGCCCCCGCTTAAGCGAGCGCGGTTTATGTTTAAGTTCAACGAGCTGTTGAACAAACATGCGGATGACATTGCACGCGAAATCTCAAAAGAACATGGCAAAACCCATGATGATGCTTTGGGCGAGGTGACGCGCGGCATTGAAGTGGTGGAATATGCCTGTGGCATCCCTTCATTGTTGAAGGGCGATTTCAGCCGCAATGTTGGCCCATCGGTCGACACGGTCGCAGATCGGAAGCCATTGGGCGTTGTGGCGGGTATCACGCCGTTCAACTTCCCGGCCATGGTGCCGATGTGGATGTATCCCATAGCGATTGCGTGCGGCAATACATTTGTGTTGAAACCATCAGAACGTGATCCGTCTGCACCGATGTTGGTGTGGGACCTGTTTAAAGAAGCGGGCTTCCCCGATGGTGTGCTGAACGTTGTGCATGGGGACAAACTGGCCGTTGATACATTGCTGGACCATCCTGACGTGAAAGCCATCAGCTTTGTCGGCTCTACCCCAATCGCTGAATATGTTTACAAGCGCGGCACAGATTCTGGCAAGCGCGTGCAAGCCCTTGGCGGCGCGAAAAACCATATGATTGTGATGCCTGACGCGGATATGGACAAAGCTGCGGATGCCTTGATGGGCGCGGGCTATGGTTCGGCTGGCGAACGGTGCATGGCGATTTCCGTCGCGGTGCCTGTGGGCGAAAAAAAACCGCTGACGCGTTGGTGGCGAAACTGCGGCCGCGCGTTGAAGCGCTTAAGGTTGGCCCGGCCACCGATAGCGATGCGGAAATGGGCCCCCTGATCACCAAAGCGCACCAAGACAAGGTGCTTGGCTATATCAACGAAGGCGAAAAAGATGGCGCCGAGTTGGTGGTTGATGGGCGTGGCTATGCCCCGCAAGGCTATGAGAATGGCTATTATGTTGGCGGCACGCTGTTTGACCGCGTCACAACCGACATGTCGATCTATAAAGAAGAGATTTTCGGCCCGGTTCTATCCGTGGTGCGCGCCAAGGATTATGGCGAAGCGTGGATATGATCAACAGCCACGAATATGGCAATGGCACGGCAATCTTCACCCGTGATGGCGATGCCGCGCGTGAATTTGCAGACAAAATTGAAGTGGGTATGGTTGGCGTGAACGTGCCGATCCCCGTGCCGGTGGCTATCATAGCTTTGGTGGCTGGAAACGCTCTGCGTTTGGTGCCCATGGCATGTATGGCCCAGAAGGCGTACATTTTTACACACGGCTGAAAACGGTCACCACAAGATGGCCGGACGGCATTAAAGAAGGTGCAGTATTCACCTTCCCGTCGTGAGCAAGACAATGAAAATCTAAGGGATGAGACCAATGACAACACCAGGGACAAATCACAAAATCAACGGCGACCGGCTTTGGGACAGCTTGATGGAAATGGCTAAAATCGGTCCCGGTGTGCGCGGTGGCAACAACCGCCAAACCGTAACCGATGAAGATGGCGAAGGTCGCCATCTTTTCCGCAAATGGTGCGAAGATGCGGGCATGACCATGGGCGTTGACCAGATGGGCAACATGTTTATGCGCCACGAAGGCACAGACCCGGACGCCCTGCCCGTTTATGTTGGCTCTCACCTTGATACACAGCCCACAGGCGGCAAATATGATGGCGTGTTGGGCGTGTTGGCCGGGCTGGAGATTATCCGCTCGCTCAATGATATGAACATCAAAACAAAACACCCCATCGTTGTGACCAACTGGACCAATGAAGAAGGGACTAGATTTGCCCCGGCGATGCTCTCGTCCGGGGTTTTTGCTGGCATGCACACCCAGGATTGGGCGTATGATGCGAAGATGCGGAAGGCAAAAAGTTCGGCGCTGAGCTGGAACGGATCGGCTGGAAAGGCGAAGAGGAAGTGGGCGACCGCAAAATGCACGCCTTCTTTGAATTGCACATTGAACAAGGCCCCATTCTTGAAGCCGAGGGCAAAGATATTGGCGTGGTGACCCACGGCCAAGGGCTTTCATGGACACAAGTTACGGTGACAGGTAAAGAGAGTCACACCGGCTCCACCCCTATGCCCATGCGCAAAAATGCGGGCTTGGGCATGGCGCGGATTTTGGAGCTGGTGGACGAGATTGCCTGGTCGCATAAGCCAGATGCTGTGGGCGCGGCAGGCCATATTGATGTTTATCCCAACTCACGCAATGTGATCCCCGGCAAGGCTGTGTTCACCGTTGATTTCCGTTCGCCGCAATTGAGCGTAATTGAGGACATGGAAAAGCGTTTGGCCGAAGGCGCGAAGAAGATTTGCGACGAGATGGGCCTGGAAGTTGAAGTTGAAAAAGTGGGTGGTTTTGACCCGGTCAAATTTGATGATCAATGCGTCAAAGCCGTGCGCGATGCTGCGGAACGCTTGGGCTATTCTCACCGTGACCTTGTTTCTGGCGCGGGCCACGATGCCTGCTGGATCAACCGCACCGCCCCAACGGCGATGGTGATGTGCCCTTGCGTTGATGGCTTGAGCCACAATGAGGACGAGGACATTTCACAAGAATGGGCCACAGCGGGCGCCGATGTGTTGTTCCACGCGGTGGTGGAAACAGCGGAGATTGTGGAGTGAGTTGACAGGCCCCGGATCAGGTCAGGGGGTTCCAAAGGTGGTAAAGTCTTAGAGTTTGCCCCGGATCAGGTCCGGGGCGGCCACGAGTAAACACTTTACCCACCCCACGTGGCATTCCCGGCCCAGCGCCGGGATCGCTGAGAAAGGAAAAAGAAGCTGAGCTATTTTGTCTACATACTCGCCCATAAGCCGAAAGGCGCGATTTATGTAGGTTCAGCGCGAGATTTGAGGCATCGTGTCGAGCAACATCAAAGTGGAGCAGTTGATGGGCACGCAAAGAAGTATAACATCAAAACGCTGGTGTATTTCGAACACTTCGAAGACCCAAACGAAGCAATTGCCATGGAGTATCGGCTGAAGAAGTGGCGACGCGAATGGAAAGAGAAGCTAATTGAAAAGGTAAATCCGGAATGGCGCGATGTGTCCGCTGACATTCCATTTTGAGGAAGCCGTCAGTTGGCCCCGGATCAAGTCCGGGGCGGCCACGAAGAAATAACGTGCTCACCCCGCGGGGCATTCCCGGCCTTGAGCCGGGAACAATGACCACACAAGAACCGCAAAATTGCGGCAACGACGTGGGACTAAGAAACAACACACCGACATATGGTCGGGCACAATAATACGACCGGAAAAATCCGGCGCATACATTAGAGGAAAAACTCTAAATCTAAGAGGAACTTATAAGCAGCTCGGAAAGAGCGATCCATAGGAGGAAAAAAAATGGCATCAAAAGTGATCAAAGGCGGGACAATTGTCACCGCAGATTTGACCTATGAAGCGGACGTCAAAACCGAAGGCGGCGTGATCACAGAGATTGGCCCGAACCTGTCTGGTGATGAAGTGCTGGACGCCACGGGCTGTTATGTGATGCCGGGCGGCATTGACCCGCACACCCATATGGAAATGCCCTTTATGGGCACCTATTCCAGCGATGATTTTGAAAGCGGCACCCGTGCGGCGGTTGCAGGCGGCACCACCATGGTGGTGGATTTCTGCTTGCCCAGCCCTGGCCAATCGCTGTTGGAAGCGCGGCAAATGTGGGACAATAAATCCACCCGCGCCAATTGCGACTATTCGTTCCACATGGCGGTCACTTGGTGGAGTGAGCAGGTGTTTAATGAAATGCACGAAATCACCAAGCAAGGCATCAACACCTTCAAGCATTTTATGGCCTATAAGGGCGCACTGATGGTTGAAGATGATGAGATGTATGCCTCATTCAAACGCTGCGCCGAAATTGGTGCCCTGCCCTTGGTACACGCGGAAAATGGTGATGTGGTCAAGCAGCTGCAAGACCAATTGATGGCCGATGGCAATAATGGGCCAGAAGCACACGCCTATTCGCGGCCACCAGAAGTGGAAGCGAAGCCACCAACCGCGCGATTATGATCGCGGATATGGCGGGCGTGCCGGTTTATATTGTGCACACCTCGAGCGAACAGGCACACGAAGCGATCCGCCGCGCGCGGCAAAACGGTATTCGCGTGTTTGGTGAACCGCTGATCCAGCACCTCACCCTTGATGACAGCGAATATGCCAACAAGGATTGGGACCATGCGGCCCGTCGGGTGATGTCACCGCCTTTCCGCAATAAAAAGCACCAAGATAGCCTTTGGGCCGGACTTCAATCTGGCAGCTTGCAGGTTGTGGCAACAGACCATTGTGCCTTCAGCACTGAACAAAAGCGTTACGGCGTGGGCGACTTCACCAAAATTCCAAACGGCACAGGCGGTCTTGAAGACCGGATGCCAATGTTGTGGACCTATGGTGTGAACACCGGACGCCTGACCATGAACGAGTTTGTGGCCGTCACGTCCACGAACTCTGCCAAAATCCTCAATATGTATCCTAAAAAGGGTGCCATTTTGGTGGGGGCAGATGCTGACATTGTGGTCTGGGATCCAACCAAAGAAAAAACCATTGAGGCCAGCACGCAGCAATCTGCGATTGACTACAATGTGTTTGAAGGCAAGCATGTAAAGGGTCTGCCACGATTCACGCTGAGCCGCGGTAAAGTGGTGATCGACGATGGCGCGGTTAAAACCGAAGAAGGTCACGGCAAATTTGTGAAGCGGGACTCCTTCGGGGCGACGAACAAGGCCTTGTCGCAATGGAAAGAGCTCACGCTCCGCGCAAAGTTGAACGTACCGGCATTCCGGCAAGTGGGGTTTAAACCGAATAATGGATGAAAACACTGTAATCCAGACCAAGAATTTGGACCTGACATTTGAAACCAATGATGGCCCAGTTCATGCCCTAAAAGATATTGATTTGAGTATCGACCGAGGCGAGTTTGTGTCTTTTATCGGGCCATCCGGCTGCGGCAAAACCACGTTGTTGCGGGTGATCGCTGATTTGGAGAAGCCCACGGGCGGCTCCATTGAAGTCAATGGCATGACGCCTGAGGAAGCGCGGATGAAGCGTGCCTATGGCTATGTATTCCAATCGGCCGCGCTTTATCCGTGGCGCACCATTGGCGACAATATCGCCTTGCCACTTGAGGTGATGGGCATAGACAAAGCCGAGCGACAAGAGCTGGTGAAAAAGAACCTTGAATTGGTGAATCTCGATGGATTTGCCAACAAGTTCCCCTGGCAGCTTTCTGGTGGCATGCAACAGCGTGCCTCCATCGCCCGGGCGCTGAGCTTTGATCCGGACATGCTGCTGATGGATGAGCCATTTGGCGCGCTTGATGAGATCGTGCGCGATTACCTGAACGAGCAATTGCTGGATTTGTGGGCAAAGACCAAAAAGACAGTGGTGTTTGTGACCCACTCAATTCCTGAGGCAGTGTTCCTCTCCACCAAGATTGTGGTGATGAGCCCCCGGCCCGGTCGCATACATGAGATTATCGACTGCGATTTGGGAGACAATCGCACACTGGATATTCGGGAAACCCCGCGCTTCATTGAAATTGCACATCAGGTGCGCGAGGGCTTAAAGCTGGGGCATGCCGATGACACATGATCGAGAGGGATTTTCCGCATTCTTACATGATCGGTTAATCCCGATCGGTACTGTGCTTATTGGGATATTCATGCTGTGGTATGTGTTTACGGTGGTGCTCAACGCGCCCTTTGAACGCGACCAAGCAGCACGGGCGGACACGGAGATTTCAACCACCCAGCTGATCGCCAACACCATGGCGCAAAAGCGACCCATTTTGCCTGCCCCGCATCAAGTGGCGGTGGAAATATGGGAAACAACTGTCCTGAAGAACATCACGTCTAAACGTTCGTTGATTTACCACACTTGGGTGACCCTATCCTCAACGTTGCTCGGCTTCGCCATGGGCACAGTGCTCGGCGTTTTGCTGGCGGTGGGGATTGTGCATTCGCGGGTGCTGGACAAAAGCTTGATGCCATGGATCATCACCTCGCAAACGATCCCGATTTTGGCCATTGCGCCCATGGTGATTGTGGTGTTGAACGCCATTGGCATTTCTGGACTTTTGCCCAAGGCCATTATTTCGATGTATCTGTCGTTTTTCCCGGTCGCCGTGGGCATGGTAAAGGGCCTTCGTTCGCCCGAAGTGATGCATTTGGATTTGATGCACACCTATAATGCGAGTCGCAATCAAGTGTTTTGGAAGCTGCGCTGGCCTGCGTCGGTGCCGTTTTTGTTCACGTCGATGAAGGTTGCGGTTGCGATTAGCCTTGTGGGCGCCATTGTGGGTGAGTTGCCTACAGGTGCATCAGCAGGATTGGGCGCACGGCTCTTGTCTGGGTCCTATTATGGACAAACCATTCAGATTTGGTCCGCCTTGATCGCAGCCTCGCTTTTGGCCGCTGCCTTGGTGATGGCTATTGATTTAATTGGTCGCTCAGTGACCCGGCGTATGGGGATGGTGACATGAATTCGTCTTGGATAATTGTAGCACTGATTTTTTGGATTGCCACTTGGGCACTCAATCAAAGACTGGCCCGCATGCGCTTTGAGAACAATTCTGTTCAGACAAGCGTTGACGTGTTCATTCCCATTTTGTTTGGGGCTGCGCTGCTGATGTTGTGGGAAGGAATTTGCCGCGGCTTTTCCATCCCAACCGTTTTGTTGCCACCGCCTTCGATGATTTGGGCACGGATTACCTCGTCAGTGGATATTTTGTGGGCTGACTTTCAACAAACCTATTTGAAGGCCGTTCTTGCGGGATATGCCATTGGTTGCGGCTCAGGTTTTGTTGCCGCGATCATCGTTGATCGCATCCCGTTTTTACGCAAAGGTCTCCTGCCCGTCGGCAACCTCGTGGCGGCATTGCCAATTGTGGGCATGGCCCCCATCATGGTGATGTGGTTCGGGTTTGACTGGCCCTCAAAAGCGGCTGTTGTGGTGATCATGACCTTCTTCCCCATGTTGGTGAATACGGTTTCTGGTCTGGGCGCGACAGGCCATATCGAACGAGATTTGATGCACACTTACGCGTCAAACTATTGGCAGACGCTTCTCAAAGTGCGCCTGCCTGCGGCAATGCCGTTTATTTTTAATGCGCTTAAAATCAATTCCACATTGGCATTGATTGGCGCGATTGTTGCCGAGTTTTTCGGCACACCGATTGTTGGCATGGGCTTCCGCATCTCTACCGAGGTGGGGCGGATGAATGTTGACATGGTCTGGGCTGAGATTTTTGTCGCGGCCCTCGCCGGCTCCCTCTCCTATGGGCTTCTTGCCCTGCTGGAACGGGCAGTCACTTTTTGGCACCCTTCCTATCGGACACGATAACAACAAAAAACGAGCACCGATTGGGATTTAATAGAGGACTTTGAAGAGGAAACAGGATGAAAAAAAACACTCGCACTGACTATAGGGCTGGCCACCAGCCTTATGGCTGCAACAACCGGCTTGGCGCAAGACAAGCTGACGCTGCAGCTAAAATGGGTCACGCAGGCCCAATTTGCTGGTTATTATGTCGCTCAAGACAAAGGCTATTATGATGAGGCTGGTCTTGATGTGGAAATCAAGGCAGGCGGCCCTGACATTGCGCCGCCACAAGTGATTGCAGGCGGCGGTGCCGATGTGATCGTTGACTGGATGCCTTCTGCTTTGGCTTCACGCGAAAAAGGCGTGCCTTTGGTCAACATCGCCCAACCTTTCAAACGCTCTGGCATGATGCTGACATGCTTGAAAGAAACCGGCATCAAATCTCCTGAGGACTTCCCAGGCAGAACACTTGGCGTTTGGTTCTTCGGCAACGAATATCCGTTCTTGTCATGGATGAGCCAATTGGGCTTGGCAACAGATGGCAGCGAAGGTGGCGTGACCGTTTTGAAGCAAGGCTTTAACGTTGATCCATTGTTGCAAAAACAAGCCGACTGCGTTTCTACAATGACCTACAACGAATATTGGCAGATCATTGACGCAGGCATTTCTGAAGATGAATTGGTCACCTTCAAATATGAAAATGCCGGTGTTGCCACATTGGAAGATGGTCTTTACGTGCTCGAAGAAGACCTTGATGACCCTGAAATGGTCGACAAGTTCGCACGCTTTGTGGAAGCATCCATGAAGGGCTGGAAATACGCAGAAGAGAACCCAGACGAAGCTGCTGACATCGTGCTAGAAAATGACGATACAGGCGCTCAAACTGAAGAGCACCAGCGTCGCATGATGCGCGAAGTGTCTAAATTGACAGCGGGTACTGACGGTCGTTTGGATGAAGACGATTATAACCGCACAGTAGCCACATTGTTGGCTGGCGGTTCTGATCCTGTGATTTCTGCACCGCCTAAAAACGCATGGACACCAATCGTGACCGATAAAATGGGCATGTAAGCCACATCGTTCATGATCGTAAAAAAAGCGCGGCTCTTTTCACAAGGAGCCGCGCTTTTCTATTTGAGCATCAAATGCGCAATTGATTATTTGTTGTGCGCCGCAATCGCATCCTTTGCCGATTGCAACAATTCCTCACCCGATATGCCCGCCTTGTTTGCCTCATCAACCCAGCGATCAATAACGGGCTTCAGCGCTTGTTCAAACGCATCGGTTTGCGCCTGATCAAGAACGATGTGCGTATTGCCTGCGGCGGTGGCCTGTTCGATGCCCTCAATATCATTTTCAGCCCAAACCTGGCCCAGTTGTGCCAGCCATTCTGGACCAGAATGATCTTTAAAGATTTGCTGAATATCTTCGGGCAGCGTTTCCCATTTGCCCTTGTTCATCGACATTTGGAATACCAGCGTCCCAAAGCGGGTTTGGTCGGCGCCCTCAATTTGATATTGGGTTTGCTGTTCCAGTTTTAGCGACGGGATAATCTCAAACGGCACAAATGCGGCATCCACTGTTTTCTTGGAAAGTGCTTGCGGCAGGCTGGGCACCGGCATGGCAACTGGTGCCGCATCCAGCGCTTCAATGGTCCACGCACCGGTTCGGGATGGGGTGCGGATTTTCAGCCCGGCAACGTCCGCCGGGGTGCGCACGTCTTTATCGACAGTGTGCAAGCCATTGCCCTGGTGCACATGCAAGAACATCACCTCAAGACCCATATATTCTTGCCGCAATTCTTCGTCGAACAAATCATACATGGCAAGGTTGGTGGCGGCGGGATTGTTGCGGTGCACAAAAGGCAGCTCAAACACTTCGGTCCGCGGAAATAAACCTGCTGTGTAGCCATTCACGGTCCACACAATATCTACAACGCCATCGCGCGCTTGGCCCACCAATTCAGGTGGCGTACCACCCAAGGACATGGACGGGAAAATCTCGATCTCCACGCGCCCGTCGGATGCCTTCTCGATGGCCTCGGCCCACGGGGCAACTGTTTTGAGGTGCGAGGGTGTCTGCGGCCCCAAAAAAATGGTGCAATTTGAAAGTGTATTCAGCTGCAAAAGAAGCCGATGAGGCCAGCAAACTGGTGGCCAAGCCAAGCATAGTGGCGATTTTAGAGGAGTTCATCTCAAGTCATCCTTTCCGGTTCCAGCTCCAACTGAAACAATTTGAGGGATATGCTGGGCTTGTGCCCGATTGGCCGCACCATTCACAATTTGAATGCAACAAGCAACCGCTAAATGCGGCACTCGGCCTAAAGTTGGCGCACCAATTCAAGACCAAAACGTTGTAAATGATGAAAGCGGCGAGACTGGAAATTCGGCTGACTGGCAAAAAACGAAAGCCACACTCAATAAATAAGTGTGGCTTATATGCGTTTCGTGCGGCAAGAACGGCAAGAGTGCTGGGTATCGTTATAAAGATCCCTACCGCTCGCCGCCACGAGAGTAGCAAGGGCATGATCACTCTAGGAAAGAAGCGTTGACGTTTCTTATCAACGTTGGACCGCATTTGAAATAATTGAGGCGGTAAATCCTTCAACTATTTCGCAGCGGCGGTGGTAGTTGCGGGCATGCATGTATGCGGTGCCAATTCACGGTAGGCATGGTATTGGGACAGAAACACTTTGCCCGTCAGGTGCTGCAAAAAGTCGGACTTTTCCAGCTTGTCCATCACTGGGCCTTTGATTTCGCTAAAGTGCAGCTTCACATCCAAATTCGCGAGGCGCTCATTGATTGCTTCTAAGCTTTCCAGCGCAGACATATCAATTTCATTTACCGCCGGACACATCAAGATCACATGCTTTAGGTCTTTGTTCTTGGCGACAAGATCATAAACCTTGTCCTCCAAAAAGCGTGCATTGGCAAAATAGAGCGATTGATCCACGCGCAATGAAAGCACTTCGTTTGAGGTGATCACATCATGACGGTCCACATTGCGGAAATGCTCGGTGCCCTCCACCCGACCAACAATGGCGGTATGGGGTTTTGACGTTTTGTACAAATGGATGGCGATGGATGTCACCACGCCCGCGGTGACCCCAAATTCAACACCCCAAATCAAAGTGATGGCCATTGTGGTGGCGACAGCGGCAAAATCCGCCTTGGAGTAACGCCAGGTGCGGCTGAGAATTGAAAAGTCCACCAAACTGAGCACCGCAACAATAATCGTGGCGGCCAGCACGGCCTTGGGCAAAAAGAAGAGAAACGGGGTCAAGAAGAAGGTCGCCAGAGCGATGCCCACGGCGGTGAAAGCGCCGGCAGCAGGCGTTTGCGCGCCCGCATCAAAATTGACGACTGAACGGGCAAACCCACCTGTGACCGGATAGCCACCGCCAAAAGCAGAGGCCAGATTGGAGGCCCCAAGGCCAACCAATTCCTGGTCCGGATCGATGCGTTGGCGGCGTTTCGCCGCCAAAGTTTGCGCCACGCTGACCGATTCAACAAAGCCAATAACCGAGATCAAGGCTGCCGATCCTGCCAAAGCGAAGATCAACTCTAAGTCGAATGCTGGTAGAGCCAGCGCGGGCAAACCTTGCGGCACGCTGCCCACCAACGCGACGCCTTGTGAACCCAATTGAAAAATAGCGGCAATGGCAATGCTGATCGCAACCGCAAAGACAGGGCCGGTTTTGGCCAGAATATCGGCCAGGCGCGGCTTCAAACCGAGCTTGATGAGCAATGGCTTCAATCCTTTGCGCACCCAGAACAGAAAAAGTGCTGCGGGTATACCGATTGCGGCGGTGATCCAGTTAACCTGCCCGATGTGCGCGGCCAGCGATATCAGCAAATCCAAAAGATTGTGGCCGTGTGCATCAATACCAAAAATGTGTTTGAGCTGACTGGTCGCAATGATGATACCAGAGGCCGTGATGAAGCCGGCGATAACCGGGTGGGAAAGGAAATTCGCGAGAAAACCCATCCGGAACAGGCCCAAAGCCAGCAACATCAAGCCAGAAATGAACGCCAGTAAAATTGCGGCAGCCGCATATTCCGCAGTGCCCTGCAAGGCGAGCTTTCCCACAGCGGCGGCGGTCATCAGCGAGATGACAGCAACCGGGCCAACCGCCAAGGTGCGGGATGACCCAAAAAGCGCGTATGCGACCAACGGCAATATGGATGCATAAAGCCCCATTTGCGGCGGTAGCCCAGCCAACAAGGCATAAGCTAACGACTGGGGGATAAGCATAATGGTCACGATGATTGCGGCAATCATATCCGCCGTAAAAATCTCACCATTATAGGTTTTTCCCCAATCGAAGATGGGTAGTTTTTTTTGATGCGATCAAGCATTGGTATTCACTTTCAACCCACAGAAGTATTAGCTGTTCGCACGCGCCTCGTCGTCCAGCTCCCACAGGGCGTGGGCGCGCATCCCAGAGCGGCAATATCCCAAAATCGGTTTGGGCAATTGTTCGAATGCCTTAGCGAATTTGTCCACATCATCACCGCAGGCCTGGCCGGGTTTTATCGGCACATGAGCAGCTTTGATGCCAACTTCTTCGGCCTGTTTTTGCAGCTCTGCAAATAGTGGTTGATTGCCCTCTTCATTATCAGGACGCGCACAAATCAGTGATTTGATGCCATGATCCGCCAAGATCTGTAGATCGGAAAAACCGACTTGGCCCGAAATGAAATAGTCTTTGTTGATTTGCTTTAGTTGCATCGGTTTTCTCCTATTTCAATTTGTTAACGGGCACCTTGAGGTACACGTGGCCATCATCATCCTTCGGCGGCATCTTGCCGGCCCGCATGTTCACTTGCAGCGAGGGGATGATCAGCTTTGGCATGGCCAATGACGCATCACGCTCTTCGCGCATTTTGACAAATTCATCTTCGGACACACCGTCTTTAACGTGGATATTGTGGTCGCGCTCTTCCTTGACCGAGGTTTCCCACGCAATGTCACGGCCGTTTGGCCCATAATCATGACACATGAAAAGACGAGTCTCATCAGGCAGTTGCAGCACCCGCTTCACAGAGCGATAGAGGGTGCGCGCGTCACCACCAGGAAAATCAGCACGTGCAGATCCACCATCAGGCATAAACAATGTGTCGCCAACAAAGGCTGCGTCACCAATCGTGTGGGTCATACAGGCGGGTGTATGGCCCGGCGTGTGCATGACATAGGCTTTCAGGCCGCCAATAGTGTAGCTATCGCCATCCTTGAAGAGCTGGTCGAACTGGCTGCCATCGCGCTGAAATTCAGTGCCTTCATTAAAGACTTTACCAAACGTGTCCTGCACAATGGTGATGTTCTCACCAATACCCAGCTTGCCCCCAACTTTTGATTGGATGTAAGGCGCAGCTGATAGGTGGTCTGCGTGCACATGGGTTTCGATCAGCCATTGCACATCTAAACCCTTGTCTTGCACATATTTGACGATGCGGTCGGCCCCGTCATAGGTGATGTGACCCGCGGCGTAGTCAATATCCATGACGCTATCGATAATGGCGCAGGCATTGCTATCCGGGTCTTGCACGACATAAGAAATGGTGTTGGTGGGTTCGTCAAAGAACGCAACAACAGTCGGCTTTTGCCCGAGGTCAGGCATAAAGGGTAGCGGTTCGATCATCGTTGTTCTCCTATAAACTTGAATTGCTCGCGCGGTGACCAAATGAGGTACGGGACCGCAAAAATTTTGCGAAAATGATGCCAACAATCATTGCTGTGACAAAGATAAACGGCTCTGGCAGGCCAAGACCAAGCGCGGGAATGGACCCGCCAGGGCAGTACCTGTTAGCCCCCAGCCAATGCCAAACACCGTTGCGCCGCCAATTAAGGGCAAATCGATTTGCTTGGCTTGCGGCAGACTAAACACGTCAGCCCAAATCGGCTTAGGCCGCTTGAGAATGAAAAAATACCCGATGACTGTCACCAGCCATGCTGAAATCATCACAAGCAACAAACTTGGGTCCCAATTGCCCGCAACATCGAAGAAATTGAGTACCTTGCTGGATTGGCCATGCCCGAAAGGGCGATGCCCATGCCGAAGATCAGGCCGATCGCGAAAAACGAAATCAGTTTCATCCTAGAACACTCCCAAAACATGACGCACCACGTAAACGGTGATGAAAGTGGCGAGCATAAAGGTCGCCGTGGCAGCGATTGAGCGGATGGAGAACCGCGCCATGCCGCATACACCGTGACCCGACGTGCAACCTGAGCCGTAATTCACACCGATGCCGACAATAACGCCGCCCACAATCATCGCCCAAATTGGCACTGGGTTTTGGAAATCTACTGGCGCGCCAGTGAGGATGAAAATGGCAAGTGGGCCCCCTATTGCGCCGAGTAAAAAGGCCAGACGCCAATTCTTATCAGCGGCAAAGGGCGGCAGAACGCCCGCCAAAATGCCCGTCATACCGGCAATCCGCCCATGCAAAGCCATGAGCAGCACAGACGCCACGCCGATCAACCCACCGCCAATGATGGCTTCAAATGGGGTAAATTCAGTCATATTCGGTACCCTATCGTTCAAATTGTTTTGTTTGTATCATCTCACATATTGGTATATAAGCAAACACTAATATAATGCAAGGGCCTTTGTGTAAAAACTTTAGATTTGCGGATTGGGCAAAATTTGTTAAAACGCATCAGGGATTTAAAGGAAATGAGTGTGATCGCACCAATCGAATTTGAGCAGCTGGAAGCACGCGCCGCGGAAGCTTCTGAACTGTTGTCTGCCATGTCCAGCCCAAAACGGCTGCTCATTTTGTGCAAGTTGGTTGAGGCTGAAATGTCGGTTTTGGATCTGGCAGGCCAAGTGGATTTATCGCAACCTGCCCTATCGCAACATTTGGCGAAACTGCGCAACTTGAAGCTGGTCAAAACCCGGCGCGAGGGCAACGTGATCTTTTATTCTCTCGCCTCAAAAGAGGTTGAGGCCGTGTTGAACACGCTTTATGGCATTTATTGTGGCCCGGAGAGTATAGCCTAACCAAAGGCCCAATTGATTTATCTTTTGCGACGCGCCAAAGTGCGCGCAAATTCGCTCGGCGCGGATTGAATTAAGCAGCGCGACCCATAAAGGACCCGCAAATGAGTGCCAATTCCAAATTCAAAACACCCAGTGGCCATGCGCTAAAAGCGCAAAAGGGCCAGGAGCCAATTGTTTGCCTCACCGCCTACACCACACCGATGGCGCGGCTGGTGGACAAGCATTGCGACGTGGTGCTGGTGGGCGATAGTGTTGGCATGGTGCTGCACGGTTTTGAAAGCACACTCAGCGTTACAATGGACATGATGATTATGCACGGCCAAGCGGTGCGACGGGGCGTTGAACAAGCACTGCTGGTGGTGGACATGCCTTTCGGCTCTTATGAGCACAGTAAAGAGCAGGCCTTTGAAAATGCGGCGAGGCTGATGCGGGAATCCGGCTGTGAAGCGGTGAAACTTGAGGGCGGCGCGCATATGGCCGAGACCATTGCGTATCTTACACAGCGCGGCATTCCCGTGATGGGCCATATCGGCCTCACCCCGCAATCGGTGAAAGCGATGGGCGGCTATTCTGTGCAGGGCCGTGGCGATGACCATCAACGCATTATTGCAGATGCCAAAGCCGTTGAAGACGCGGGCGCCTTCGCCATCGTGCTGGAAATGGTCACTGAGCCATTGGCCGATGAGATCACCAAGCTCGTCACAGTGCCCACCATCGGCATTGGCGCGTCGGTCAATTGCGACGGTCAGATTTTGGTGGTCGATGATTTGCTGGGCCTGTTTTCCAGCTTTAAACCGAAATTCGTCAAGCGCTATGCCGAACTGGCAGACGAAGCCGATGCGGCGATTGAGCATTATGCCAGCGAAGTGCGTGCCCGCACGTTTCCCACGGATGCGCATGTTTATGCGGCCAAGCCCAAAAAGAGCTAGCGCATGCAGATCGTTCGCACTGTAAAAGAGCTGCGTGCCGTTGAAAGAGGTTGGCACGCCAAAGGCGATGTTATCGGAATAGTCCCGACGATGGGGGCGTTGCACGAAGGCCATCTCAGCTTGGTCGAAGCAGCGCAAGCACAAAGCGACAGGGTGATGGTGTCGATCTTCGTGAACCCGACACAATTTAACGACCCCAAAGACCTCCAAGCCTATCCGCGCACGGAAGCGGCAGATCTTGAAAAGCTCGCCCCGCTAGATGTTGACCTTGTTTATATGCCGAGCGCCGAAGAAATGTATGCCCAAGGGTTTGCAACCAAAGTGAGCGTTGATGGCTTGACCGACTGCCTATGCGGCGCGTCACGGCCCGGACATTTTGATGGCGTCGCCACCGTTGTCAGCAAGCTATTTTTACAGACCGGCGCGAATAAAGCCTTTTTTGGCGAAAAAGACTTTCAACAATTGCAAGTCATTCGCCGTGTGGTGGCAGATCTCAATATTGATATTGATGTTGTTGGCTGCCCGACAATGCGCGAACGCGACGGGTTGGCCATGTCTTCGCGCAATATGCGACTGAGCGCAAAAGGGCGCGACCTTGCGCCGATGCTGCATCGGATCATGCAACAGAGCGCAAACGCAATGCGCGCAGGCACCGCATTTGACGATGTGACTGCGGCGGCCAAAGCGGAGCTTGCTGCGGCTGGATTTGGCAGGGTCGATTATTTTGAGGTGCGGGAGTTGGACCATCTCAAGCTGGTCAGCACAACAGACCAGCCCGCGCGCTTGTTTGCTGCGGTATTCCTGGAAGATGTGCGCTTAATCGATAATATCGAGATATTAAAAAGGCGGTGTTGCCACCGCCCTTTTTGCTATGCAGATTTTTCGTTTTCTTCATCACTATAGTCAATGAAGCCGCCGGACTGGCGTTTCCACAATGATGCGTAATGGCCATTGAGTTCAAGCAATTCGGCGTGCGTGCCATCCTCAATGATCTTGCCTTGATCCATCACAATCAATCGATCCATCTCGGCGATGGTCGACAAACGGTGGGCGATGGCAATCACGGTCTTATTTTCCATCAATTGATGCAATTGTTCTTGAATGGCCGCTTCCACTTCACTATCCAGCGCGGAAGTTGCTTCGTCCATGATCAAGATTGGCGCATCCTTCAGCAGGACCCGCGCAATGGCCACCCGCTGGCGTTGACCGCCCGAAAGTTTCACACCGCGTTCGCCCACATGGGCGTCGTAACCCGTCCGGCCTTTTGGATCGACCAAATCGAGAATGAATTCATGTGCTTTGGCCTTTTTGGCGGCGGCAAGCATCATTTCCTCGGTGGCATCAGGGCGACCATAGAGCAAGTTTTCGCGCACAGAACGGTGCAACAATGACGTATCCTGGGTCACCATCGCCAATTGCTCGCGCAATGTATCCTGCTGCACATCCGAAATGTCTTTGCCATCGATCATGATGCTGCCCTGCTCCACATCATAAAAGCGCAGCAAAATGTTCACCAATGTGGACTTGCCTGCGCCGGAGCGCCCAACAAGGCCAACTTTTTGGCCCTGCGGAATGTGCAAATTCATGTTGGTGATGACACCCTTTTCGGCCCCATAATTAAAGGTGACATTATTGAACTTGATGTCGCCCTTCACTTTGCCAATCGGTTTTGCCTCTTTTTTATCGGAAACCAGACGTGGCAACGAAATCGAGTTGATCCCGTCCTGCACTGTGCCGATATTTTCGAACAGGGCTGACATTTCCCACATAATCCAGTGCGACATGCCCCAAATCCGGAGCACAATGCCAATGCCGATGGCAACGGGACCCGGCGTCATCACACCATTAAGCCACAAATAAATGCCCATCGCCCCGACTGAGAACAGCAGCAGCGAGTTAAGCGTGTCAATGATGATGTCGAGGCTCGCGCCCAAGCGCATTTGCTTATAAACGGTTTGCAAGAAGCCATCCATGCCTTCGCGGGCATAGCTGGCCTCACGACCCGAATGGGAAAACAGCTTCACGGTCGCGATGTTTGTATAACTGTCTACAATACGCCCGGTCATGATAGAGCGCGCGTCGGCCTGCCGTTGTGACACATCCCGCATGCGCGGCACGAAATAACGCATGATCGTGACATAGGCGACCAACCAGATGGCAAATGGCGCCATAAGCCGCCAATCTGCGCTGGCCATCACGAACAGGATGCCGATGAAATAGACCGAGATATAGACCAGAATATCAAGGATCTTCATCACTGTTTCGCGCACAGCCAGGGAGGTTTGCATCAGCTTGGTGGCGATACGACCTGCGAATTCATCCTGGAAATAGGTCATGGATTGGCGGATCAAATAGCCGTGCACATCCCAGCGAATCCGCATGGGAAAATTACCCATCAAGGTTGGTGCAGCACAAAGGATGAGAATGCGGCGGTTGCGGGTTTGATCAACAAGATAATGACGGACATGATCAGCAAGGTCGGCCACTCATCCCGCAAAAATGTTTCCGGGTCGGAAGAGGACAACCAGTCGATCACATTGCCCAAAAAACCAAATAGCATTACTTCCAGAACGGCCAACAAGGCTGCACCCAGCGCCATAAGCAGCAACCAGGGTTCCAACCCTTTTGAATAATGCCGACAAAACGCCAAAAGCGTTTTGGGCGGCAACTGCGGTTCATTCGCCGGAAAGGCTTCAACCCGGTTTTCAAACCAATCAAATATTCTTCTTATCATTATTCTTGACCTTTTTAGAAAGATTATTCTTTCTATATTCTAGATTGGTTGAATGATCAACCATTAGGGATTGCAGGGTCGGCACCTTCCATATTTGCAAATCCGCCAGACTGGCGACGCCAAAGGGAAGCATAGTGCCCATTGGCTTTTAGCAATTGATCGTGCGTACCCTCTTCAACGATGCGCCCTTGATCCATCACCAACAAACGATCCATCGCGGCAATGGTGCTCAACCTGTGGGCAATGGCGATGACGGTCTTATTGGTCATCAAATGCTGCAATTGCTCCTGAATGGCGGCCTCCACCTCACTGTCGAGTGCTGAGGTGGCTTCATCCAAGATCAGGATCGGCGCGTCCTTGAGCAGCACCCGCGCAATTGCGATACGCTGGCGTTGCCCACCGGACAGTTTGACCCCACGCTCACCAACGCGGGCATCATAGCCCTTATTGCCATTTTCATCCTCTAGACCCAAAATCACATCGTGAATTTTGGCCTGTTTGGCGGCCGCAATCATGTCCTCATCGCCGGCGTATGGACGACCATATTTGATGTTTTCACCCACCGAACGGTGGAGCAAAGATGTGTCTTGCGACACAAAGCCGATGGCGCGGCGCAAGCTATCTTGCGTGACCTGATCAATACAATGACCATCAATCTTGATTTGCCCCGCCTGGGCATCGAACAGGCGCAACAACAGATTCACCAACGTGGACTTACCCGCACCAGAGCGCCCGATCAAGCCGATCTTTTCACCGGCATTGATGGTGAGGTTCAGGTTTTCAATCACACGCGGCTTATCTGTTAGCTTGTCCGCATCATAGGCAAAATGAACCTGATTGAACTCGATCTGCGCATTTTCTGCTTCTAGTTCTGGTGCATCGTCTTCATCCAACATTGTGATCGGGCGGGCAATGGTTTCAACACCGTCCTGCACCGTGCCGAAATCACGAAAAATGGATGAGGCTACTTCCAAAATCCAACCGGAGATATTCACCGTTTGCCAAGCGAATGGAATAATGGTGGCCAGCTTACCCGCAGACAATTCTCCGCTATCCCAAGCGCTGATGGCCAAATATCCAAGGCCGATCAACAAGGCTGCATTGAGCAGGAATAGCAAGGTCCACATTTTGGTGTATTCGCGCATAAGGCGGTGCAACACTTTGGTGTGGTCTCGAACAGAATTCGCGACATACTCATCTTCAAACTTGCTCGAAGCAAAGGTCTTGAGGGTTTGGATATTGGTGTAGCAATCGACAATTCTACCTGTCACCACGGAGCGGGCATTTGAGTTGTCCTTCGAGCGACGCGCAATACGCGGCAGGTAGCGAAACATGATCGCAAAATATGCAGCAAGCCAAATCAGAAGCGGCACAACATAGATGATGTCGACGCTGGCCAAAACGGTGAACGCAACAACCAAGAACACAACCATGTACCACACAGAGTCGATGACCTGCATGGTGCTGCTTTCAAGGGAGTTACCGGTCTCCATGATTTTATTGGCGATACGGCCAGCAAAGTCGCGCTGAAAATAGGCCCAGCTTTGTCGCACGACATGCCAATGGCTTTGCCATCGCGTCCGCGCCATCAGCGGTGGAAAAATCGTGTGAAAATGCACGAGCGAACTCAGGATAAATGACGCAGGGCGGACAATAATGACCAAGGCAAACCCCAGCAGCATGGTGCCGTGCGTGGCAAAAATACTGCCCGGAGTGTTGCTGGTTGCCACTTCCACCAACTGCCCCAAAAACACCGGGATCATCGCATCAACGATCGCACCAACCGCGACCAAAGCCATTTTGGCGGCCAAACCCCAGCGGAATTGGGTTAAGAAATAAATATAGAAATCCTTCACCCCTTGCGGAGGGTGCGGATTTTTTTTGCAAGCTCGGTCGGCGGATAAATCCGCTCGAACCAATTAAAAATAGAATTTAACATTTTGGACCTTTAAGATTAGGCGCTAGGCAATTGCGACCCAGCCGTTCAGAATATCGGCAAACACGATTCGTGGCTGTTGCCATCACGCAACAGTGCGACAAAATGTTCCAATCATGACCATCGACCCAACTTCAATCGGATAAGAAACATGCGCAGCGAAGAGCAAAAAAAACGTTTATTTAGAAGACTATAAGCCGAGCGATTACCTTATTCCGAAAGTGGAAATGTGGGTGGATTTCAAGCCCGACCGGACACGCATCACCACCGATTTACATATAGAACGCCACCCTGATGCGGAGGTGGACACACCGCTAGAACTGGATGGCGAACATATCGAATTGGTCTCAATTGCGATTGGCGACGAGGTTTTGGGCGCGGGTCAATATGAGTTGAGTGACAAAGGGCTCGTGCTGTTGGCGCCGCCTGAAAATTTTGTCTTGAGCACAGTTGTGGATGTTGAGCCGGAAAAAAACAAAAGCCTTGAAGGGCTTTATCGCTCTTCTGGCAATTGGTGCACCCAATGTGAAGCTGAGGGCTTTCGGCGCATCACTTACTTTTTGGATCGGCCCGATGTGATGTCCGTTTTCACGGTCAAAATGGTTGCCGACAAGGATTTGGCGCCGGTACTTTTGTCCAACGGCAATCCTGTTGATCAAGGCGAGATGAGCAACAATCGACACTTTGCCGAATGGCACGATCCGCATCCGAAGCCCAGTTACCTTTTTGCGATGGTAGCCGGCAAGCTCGATCATATCTCAGAAAAGTTCATCACCAATTCCGGCAAAAAAGTCGATCTCAATATCTATGCCGAGCCCGGCAAGGCGGAACTTTGCACCTATGCCATGGACGCGCTTGTCCGTTCCATGAAATGGGATGAGGAACGGTTTGGCTGCGAATATGATTTGGATGTTTTTAACATCGTTGCAGTGAGTGACTTCAACGCTGGCGCGATGGAAAACAAGGGACTGAATATCTTCAATGATCGTTTTGTATTGGCGGACCCCAACACGGCGACAGATGAAGATTATGCCCTGATTGAACGCATTATCGCCCATGAGTATTTCCACAATTACACCGGCAATAGAGTCACATGCCGCGACTGGTTTCAGCTTTGCTTAAAAGAAGGGCTGACCGTTTTCCGCGATCAAGAATTTTCATCGGACGAGCGGTTTCGCGATGTGGAACGCATTGATGATGTGAAGGGTCTACGTCAATCTCAGTTCATTGAAGATAGCGGCCCCCTCGCCCATCCGCCGCGCCCAAGCCAATATGAGCAGATCGATAATTTCTACACCACCACCGTTTATGAAAAAGGTGCGGAAGTGGTGCGCATGTTGATGACGCTTTTGGGCAAAGAAGTGTTTCACAAGGGCGTTGATCTCTATCTGGATCGCCATGATGGGGACGCGGCCACGATTGAACAGTTTATCAAATGCTTTGAGGATGTGAGTGAGCGCGATCTTAGCCAGTTCCAAAAATGGTATACTCAGGCTGGACGCCCCAACATCACATATAGCAGCACTTATGATGCGGACCAGAAAGTGCTGACACTTGAATTGGCGCAAGAGGTGCCGCCAACGCCGGGAGATTCCGAAAAATCGCCTATGGTGCTGCCAATAAAATTTGGGCTTATCTCCAACAATGGCGAGGATTTGTCTTGGGAACGGGCAGAAGGCGCAGAAGTGCGCGACGATCTTATTGTGCTGGATCAGGAAAGTGCGAAGATCACCTTCTATGGCGTTTCAAGCGCACCTGTTTTGTCGCTGTTTCGTGAGTTCTCCGCCCCCGTGAGCCTGCAAACCCGGGCATCTTTGGAGGAGGATCTTCACCGTGCGCGCTTGGATGGCGATCCCTTCAACCGCTGGGAAAGTTTACAGTCGGCGATTTTGAACATCGTAACGCCTTCCATGGCACCGGACGGGCCGAGTTTGGACGAGAATAAACTTGAAGATGTTGCATCCGCACTCAGTCAAACGCTTGAAAGCCAAGAGCTTTCACCATCGTTTAAAGCATTGTGCTTGAGGCTACCGAACTACCAGGACTTTGCGCAAAGGCTTGGCAACAACATCGATCCAGAGCGGATCAAGCAAGTGCGGCAACAGGCTGTGCGCTTGGTGGCAAACCGTCTGCGCGGACAATTGGTGTCACTTTATTCCGCCGTACATTTGCCTGACGATTACAAGCCAGATGCCAAGCAATCGGGTTTGCGCGCCTTACGCAACCAAAGTCTGGCCCTTCTTACTGGGTTGGAAGACAAGCAGATTTTTGAAATGGTGGAAAGCCATTATCAAAGCGCACAAAACATGACAGATCGACAAGCAGCGTTGGCCATCATGTGTGCATATGCGCCAGAACGCGCACAGGAATTGCTGGAGCACTTCAAGCAAAACTTTGCTGAACCCATGACCGTTTATGACAAATGGCTCGGCCTAAATGCATCGATCGACGACGGCCGCGCCATTGATCGGGTCAAAGCGCTGATGGAAGATGAACGGTTCTCGTTGGAAGTGCCCAATCGTGTCCGGTCATTGTTGGGTTCATTCATTCAAAGCAACCCAACCCAATTCGCCCGCCAAGATGGCGCCGGTTTCGAGCTTTTGGCTGATACAATTTTACAAATCGACAAGTTTAACCCGCAGGTAGCGGGCCGATTTGCCGTGGCTTTCAGGATTTGGCGAAACTACGAATCAAATCGTCGAGATGCCGCTCGGAAGGCACTCGAACGTATGAAGGATGAGGAAAGGATTTCGCCAAACCTTTCCGAAATGGTGAACAAAACTTTAGCCGACTAAAATTTTTTTAACCGATAAGTGATTCAAAAGACTCACGGTTTTAACAGCGGCAAATTTTGCCTATTCAAAGGGGGTCGACAACCCCCCTTTTTTTGATTCAAATAGGTCCTGTCGAAGGGCGATTGACTGCTCTTTGGGGGCACTTTTTAAAAAAATTTGGAGAGTTCAAATGTTGTCGATGGAGACATCCGACGCAGTCGGGACAGGATTCTTTATTAAGCTTTTAAAGCGATTGAAAAACCTGAAGCAGAAGCCTTCTTCCCTTTTAGGACAATCACCCAAAAACCTTCGCTCGATACTTACGCAAACTGGCACGAAAAAGCTCAATGCGTCCACTTCTCGCACGACAATTCAACCGACAAAATCTCTCGTTCCAACAACGGGAAAGCTAGCGCTAGCATGGTTTATCGCCGTGCTCGGCGCAGTCTTTTTTACGGCAGAGATGGCCATTGGTTTTCAGCTGTTTTCAGTGGGAATTCTATGTGCACTTGGCGGCTTTGCGATGATGCGACTGAGCGCCCAAGATGAGCGACAGCACCTCGACTATCTGATGCGTTTGAACGAAGCGAAAGAGGACAAAGAGCTTTTGCGCGCGCTTATAGACCTCCCCCACGGCATCGCCTATTGGGATCGCGCGGGCAATCTTTTGTGGCACAACCACGCCTATCGCGACATGATGGGCCTTTCAAAAGCAACCAAGCTACGCGGCCGAACCTACACCAACATCATGTCCATGGCCGTTAATCCAAACCGGTTTGAAACAATTTGTGATGAGGATAATCACCGCCTCGCGACGGCAGCCTGCCTAGACGGGCGGCATATCCGGATAGAGGATATTGCACAAGCCAAGCGCAATTTTGTGACAATTATCACCGACATATCTGAGGAAGTGCGCGCCAAGTTTGACAATAACGCTTTGGAGCGTGAACGGCAAAAACTTGTGCGCCAATGCACTGCTGACAAACTGGCTGCTGAGGCAGCAAGCCGGTCCAAGACAACGTTTCTGGCACATTTGAGCCACGATATGCGCACCCCACTTAACCACATCATTGGGTTTGCAGACCTTGTGCAACATGAGCCGTTCGGCCCGCTTGGTGACAAACGATATATCGGCTATTTGGGCGATATTAAACGGTCTGGTGAGGCGCTACTGAATTCGTTCGCGGCGATCCTCGAACTTTCGGAACTTGAAGCTGGCAACACCTTACAAAATGCCGAAGAAATAGAAGTTGGCGCCATGCTCCACGGCGAGCTTGCGAAATATAAGAGCCGTGCGACACGAATTGGCGTCGAGTTTGTGGACTTTGCCAATGCAAATGGCAGCATCTATGCAGATAAAAACCTGATAAGCCGCATGTTCGACAATCTCTTGGACAACGCACTAAAATTTACACCTAAGGGCGGCAAGATTGCCGTAAATTCTTGGGATGCGAGTGATGGAATTGTTATCGAAATCACCGATACCGGCATCGGCATTCCCCACGAGCGCATGGCTTTGCTTAACCAACCTTTTGTTCTGGGCGAATCCTCTTTGCAAAGGAAGAAAATTCATTGGGCTTGGGCATTTCCAAAGCGCGCGCTATCGCAGAGCTAAGTGGCGGACGCATACACATCGACAGCGCTGTCGGCATTGGCACAACCGTTTTGGTCACCCTGCCTAAGCATGAGGCCAATCTAGAGGTTGCACTCGATAACGTCGCGTAGTGCTTAAACGACAAACTCATTCATCAGTTGGCGCACACGCTGCTGCTTGGCTTGTAAATCCGTCTCCAGTGCTTCTAGCGAGGGAAAATGCGTGACGCGGATCAACAGCTCTTCAAAGCCCTCACTCCAATTTTCGACCTTCAACGGATCGTTGAGACAAGCACTCATCAGTTGCAAAACAGCGCCGTACTCGGCATGAATTTCCTTCAGTTCTAAAGCCTCAGGCAAAAGCGCTGTTTCAGCAAGCCGCTCAAACACGCGCACAGGTGGGGCTTGGGGCACCTGCAAATGATCGCCATACGCCAATTGCGCGAATTGTGTGATGAATTCTAGATCTATAACACCACCGACTGAGAGTTTAAGATCCCAAACCGATTTCGCCTGCCGCTCCTTTTCGATGCGCCCCTTCATATCCCAGATGTCATCGACCAATTTCTGTTTGTCGCGCTTCGCGTTAAGTGCACTCGAAATCACATTGTGAATTCGATCACCCAAATCACCATCGGCAAAGACAACCCGTGCGCGTGAAAGTGCCATGTGTTCCCAGGTCCAGGCCTCTTTGTGCTGATAGCGGTCAAAACCACGGAAACTGGTCGCCAGCGGGCCGGCATTGCCGGACGGGCGCAAGCGCATATCCGTTTCATAGAGCACCCCCTCCGCCGTCGGCGCGGACAGTGCTGCAACAAGGCGTTGCGTTAAGCGTGTGAAATAGTGCGGTGTTTCCAACGGGCGTTTGCCGTTCGATCCATCGCTGCCCTTGGGCGCGTCATAAAGAAGGATAAAATCGAGGTCCGAGGTTGCTGACATTTCCCCGCTTGCCAATTTGCCGAATGCCAAAAGCGCGACTTGGGCACCTGGGACTTTACCGTGTTTGTGCTCAAACTCTTTGCGCACCCCCTCAAAAAGCCATTCCATTAGATTTTGCGCCAAGGCAGAGAATTGTTCGCTGGCTTGATCAGGCGTGACAGTGCCCGCGATCAAGCCTGCACTGGTGAGAAATATTTGCTCTTGCCCGAAAATACGCGACCTGTCGATCAAGTCTTCATAATTGCGCGCCTCGCCGAGAAAGTCATTGGCCTTTTGCGTCAGTGCAGCCACGGTCGGAATTTCGTCATAGAAGGCAGGATCAATAAGGCCATCGACGATGTGTACGCGTCGCAGGATCGCATCGGTCATCCGCGGTGCCGAGGCCATAAAGTCTACCAGCAAGTGGCGTAAACGCTCATTGTTGCGCAACAGGGCGAACAGCTGCACACCTGCGGGTAGCTTTGACAAGAAAATATCAAAGCGCTTCAGCGCTTCATCCGCGTTGCGGGCATTGGACAAAGACTGCAACAAATGCGGCACCAACGCCGTCAGGTTTTGCCGGGCCTTATCTGCCCGTGTGGCGGCATAGCTGGCATAGTGCCATTTCTTGATAATTGCAATCGCGCTGCTTGGGTCGCGAAAGCCCATATCAGACAAGGCTTGCCACGTGTCAGGATCGTCATCGCTCCCCGTAAATACAAGCTTTTGCGCCAAATGTTCGTCGCCATCATCTGAGAATAATTCCCCATAATGACCAACAACGCGCATGAGGCAGTTCTGATAGGCGGTTTTAAATGTCTCGACATCCTCAAAATTCATCAGCGACGCGATTGGGGCGATGGCCTTGTCATGATCTCCCAATTGGTGGGTTTGCTCATCACGCAACATTTGCACACGATTTTCCACAGCGCGTAAAAACCAATAGTTTTCTTCCAGCTCTTGGGCGATGGTTTTGGAAATCCAGTGGCAATCCGCCAATGCATCAAGCGTGTCCGCAGTTGATCGGGTGCGCAACCCTGGCTCACGTCCACCGGCGATTAACTGCTGTGTTTGTGCAAAAAAAACTCAATCTCTCGAATACCGCCAAAGCCGAGCTTGACGTTATGGCCATAGACTTCGCGACCAACGATGTTTTTGGCAACATTGATTTGACGCTTGATGGCACGAATATCATCGATGGTGGCGTAATCGAGATGCTTGCGCCAAATAAACGGCGTAAGCTCTTTTAAAAACGCTTTGCCTGCATCCAGGTCACCTGCGCAGGGGCGCGCCTTGATCCACGCGGCACGTTCCCAGTTTTGCCCTCGGCTTTCATAATAGGTCATGGCCGCGCGGGTCGAAATTATCGCCGGCGTAGACCCCGGATCGGGGCGCAACCGCAAATCCGTGCGGAAAACATAGCCGTGCTCGTCTCTATCCTGCATCAGTGCCACGAGTTGGCGCACAATCTTTTCGTAGATGCGCCCGTGGCGGGCATCCTCAATGATTGGCGATCGATCTGGATCAAAGAATATTACAATATCAATGTCAGAGGAGTAGTTCAGCTCGAGGCCACCATGCTTGCCCAAGGCAAAAACACAGATCCCGAGTTGACCAGACGGGCGTTTTTGATCGCTGAGTTCGAATTTGCCTTGTGCTGCCAAATCGCGCGCAAGGAAGTCTAGAATAGCGTCCAATGCCCGGTCTGCGAATAGCGCTAATGCGCTGGTTGTTGTGGCCGTCTGGGTGGCCTGCCCAATTTCGGCGAGCGCTGCGATTAGTGCCAGCCGGCGCTTGTTCTGTCGCAGGGCACGAGACAGTTCCTGCTCGTCATATTTTTGACCCAGCTGGTCGGTATCGGCCAGCAGATCTTCAATGGTTTGATCAAAAGGTTGCGCCAACGCGGCGGCCAGCCACTCGGCGTCTTGATGGGCGCAATCCAGCAAAAATGGGGATGCTGCGAATACTGGTGCCAAAAGTGCCTTAGCGTCATCATCAACACTAATGTTATGTTCAGTTTGCCAGGCATTAAACTTTTCCGCAGTACCAACATTGAAGCGAAGTGGTTTCAATTCGGCCATGAGCGGCTTGGACATATATTATTTTTCCTTTGGCAGCGTGATCAGCACTTTGGTGCCGGGATCATTGTCCTTTATTTCTAACGTGCCTTTATGCAATCTGGCAACGGCTGAGACCAAAGAAAGGCCCAGTCCAGAGCCGGTTTCTGAACGGCTCACTTCCAACCGCACAAACCGCTCCAACACGCGTTGTCGATCCTTTTCAGGAATACCGGTGCCATTGTCGCTGACGCAAATTCGGATATGTTCAGGTTGTTGTTCAAGGCCGATCTCAATTTTTGGAGCGCCTTCTGCCGTTTTGGCATATTTGATCGCATTTTCAACGAGATTGACGATGGCTTGCCCGATCAGTTCACGGCTGGCTTTAACGGGAGGTACCGCAGCCAGATTGGTCGATAATTCGATTCCGGAATCTTCGGCAACCGGTTGATATAAATCGACAATATCATCAATAATCTGATCAACGGCGACAGGTTCAAACGACCCATCTGGCGCCCCTGCTTCGACCCGTGCAATCAGTAAAAGTGCATTGAATGTGCGGATCAATTGATCGCTTTCTTCAATCGTGGCCTGAAGCGCCTGACGCATTTGTTCTGGATCATCATCGTGATGTAGCGCCCGCTCGACCTTGTTGCGCAGGCGCGTGAGCGGCGTTTTCAAATCGTGCGCCACGTTGTCGGTTACCTCTTTGAGGCCAGCCATCAGGTTTTCAATCCGATCCAACATCTGATTGAGGTTTTCAGACACACGATCATATTCATCATTGCGCTTTGTGAGGGGCAGTCTTTCCGTCAAATCCCCGGTCATGATTTTCTTTGAGGCAACTGAAATCATGTCCAGTCGGCGCAAAATATTGCGCGCCAATATTGTGCCCAACAAAACCGATAAAATGATGATCCAGAAAACGCCCCATCCAAAAGCTTCAAAGATAATGGCACTGAAGCCGCGTCGTTCTTCAATGTCGCGTCCGACCACTAGATAGAAGCCTGAGGGCAGTTGAAAACTTTTGACTAAGGCAAGGCCTCGATCTGGCCGGGCGTAGGCTTGCTCGCCCGCCATTGGCTCCTCGACCTCATAGCGGAAACTGTGCACGCCCGGTGATTGCAGCACAAAAGTGGGTATCTGATCGACATTGCCTGCCAGTTGTTGCCCGGTTGGGTCTGCAACATAATAGATGCCTGGCCCCGGTCGATCAGCCATGCGCTGCACACCGCGGATAAGACCCGGTGTACCCGTGCGTTGATAGGTGCGATTTAGCTGCCCCAATTCGCGATCAATGGCGCCAATCTGCTGGCGTTGGATCAATATGCTGGTCTGGTAGGCAATGTAACCAAGAATAAGCACCGAAAACAAAACGAAAAGCAGCACAAAGAAGCCGCTTTGACGGAAGGTGGTTGTTTTCCAGATGCGCCAAATTCTATTCACGGATCATATATCCTGCGCCGCGAATGGTATGCAGCAATTGCTGGGATCTGCCTTTGTCGATTTTGGTGCGCAATCGTGACATGTGCACGTCAATCACATTGGTTTGCGGATCGAAGTGATAATCCCACACATTTTCGAGCAGCATGGTGCGCGTGACCACCTGCCCTGCATGCTTCATTAGATATTCAAGCAAGCGGAATTCACGCGGCTGCAAAGTTATCCCCTCGCCGGACCGCGCGACATTGCGCGACAATCGATCAAGGGTAAGATCGCCAACTTGGTAGGTTGTGGCGGCTTCTGCGGGGGACGCACGCCGCGCCAGAACTTCGATACGCGCCAGCAACTCAGAGAAAGCATAAGGTTTGGTGAGATAATCATCACCGCCAGAGCGAAGGCCTTGAACGCGGTCGTCCACCGCCCCTAAGGCTGACAAGATCAAAGCTGGCGTTGAATTATTTTCCGCGCGAAGCGATTCGATGATGGATAAACCGTCACGCCGGGGCAGCATTCGATCCACGATCATAACATCATAGTCCATAGACGATGCCATGGCGTAGCCCGTTTCCCCGTCCGCAGCGTGGTGCGCAACATGGCCCACCTCGTCTAGCGCTTGAATCAGATAGGTTGCAGCATCACGATCATCTTCAATAAGTAAAACTTTCATAACGCTGCACCCAAAATCCAATGAAATGATACTGCCGCGCCCAAAAGGCGCGGCAGATGTTGGCCTAATCTTTACTCGATCGCAAGTCCGACAAAGCGCGTGACGCCTTGGCGGGCAACTTTCACTAGAATTGACGAACGTCCAGCTTCTTGAACATTTTCAATCTGTGCTTCGAATTCTGCCACGGTGTTTACCGACTCGCCATTGGCTTCAAGCACCACATCACCGGGACTAAAGCCTTTTTCGACCGCCGGGCTTTCGGGATCGATGTCAACGATCAACAACCCGTCACCCTCATCATTCGGCATCAAGGTCAGGCCGGTTTTGGTGCTGTGTGGCTCAGACGGATCAATTTGAGGTGTTTCCTCTTCTTCAATGATCGCTTGTTCGTCTTCCAAGCGGGCCAATTCGACACGCAGCTCAAGCGTTTCACCATTGCGCCAAATGCCGACTTCGACAGTTGTGCCGGGCGAGAATTCCGCGATGGTCCGCGACAGATCCCGGGCGTCTTCCACTTCCTCACCATTCACCGACGTGATGATGTCACCAGATTCAACGCCGGCTTTTTTGCGCGGGGCTATCTGGTGCCGGTTCGGTAACAAGCGCGCCGATAGCCTCATCCAATCCAACGCTTTCTGCGATATCTTTGGAGACGTTTTGGATCTGCACACCAAGATATCCGCGTGTCACCTTGCCATCATCCATCAAATCAAACACAACTTGCTTGACCGTTGCGGCCGGAATGGCAAAGGCAATGCCAACATTACCACCACTTGGCGAAAAGATAGCGGTGTTAACGCCGACAACTTTACCCGTTGTATCAAATGCAGGGCCACCCGAGTTACCGCGGTTCACCGCAGCGTCAATTTGAATAAAGTCGTCATAGGCGTTCGCATTGATGTCACGGCCACGTGCAGAAACAATACCTGCAGTAACGGTACCGCCCAGACCAAATGGGTTACCAATGGCAACGACCCAATCACCGACGCGCGCTTCATTATCGGAGAACTCAACATATTGCATGTCGCTGGCCGCTTCAATTTTCAGCAATGCCAGATCGGTGCGGGGGTCAGTGCCGACGATATTGGCGAGCATTTCGTCGCCATTATCCATCACCACCATTACTTCTTCAGCGTCGTCAATCACGTGGTTGTTTGTCACAACAAAACCATCAGCAGAAATCACGAAGCCAGAACCAACGGCTTGGCCAAACCGCTCACGCGGACGATCACGATCGCCACGACGGTCTTCAAACTGCTTGAAAAAGTCTTCAAAAGGGTGCCCTTCTGGCAAGTCAGGCATATTGAAGCCTTCGCGGTTGCCCATGGGGCCACGTGCCTGTTCAATGCGGGTTTTTACGCGAATAGACACTACAGCTGGGCTAACAGCATCGACCAGGTCCGCAAAGCTGAACGGTGCCACATTCTCAATCGAGATTTGGGCATTCGCTGGCGCAGTCGAGAGAACGCCAGTGGCAATCGCACTGGTTGAAATCAACGCAGCGGCGGCGATAGCCTTAAATCGGTTACGAGTGGTTTTTGATACAGATTGCATCAAGTCCTCCTAGTTGGGATGAGTTGCTATGCCTGCCAATATGAAGAAGTGTGCCTTGCGACATGATTACATGAAGATTAAACTTCCGTAATGTTGCGGGCTAAACTGTGGCAACACATTGCATATTTTTGTCGTATTTGCTTACACGAAGGGCGGTTAACCCAAAACAGTTTGGGCCAACAGCCAAAGTGCTAGCATTGTCAGTATCAGTTTAAAGATTTTGCGGAAGATTTGTTCCTGAAGGCCATCCAACAATTTTGACCCTACAAGGGTGCCCAAAAAGCCGGTCGCAATCATCATGAGGATGAGGGTAGGTAACTCGCGAATTGGAAGCCTAATAGCGTAAACGCCGCCAGTTTCAGAATGTTTTGCACAGTCATTAAAGCGGCATGGGTTGCAATGATCGCGCGGCGATCCGCCAAGCCTTGCAAAAAGCCGATCACCAGCGGCCCAGACACTCCTGTGATCATGCCGATGGCGGCGGTCACCGCGCCGGTGAGAGCTGTGATTGGAGATGAGGTCAGCACTGCTTTCAGCTTGGGGGCCCAGGCAATATAAATAAGGAATAACCCGATCAGTGCGCGAAACAAGGTTTCGGGGAGAAGGTGCGCGATTTGCCCACCAATGGCGACGCCGAACGCACTGCCAATGCCAAACCAGATGAAAAACGGCCAGGCTATATGGGGGAAGCGGACGAGTGCACGGCCGCCATTGCTGCCCAGTTGCACAGCGCCGTGCACGGGCACAGCGACCAGCGGATTCATAACCGTCGTCATCAAAGCGATCAACATCGCGCCACCGCCAAGACCAAACGCCGCGGTGGTGGCTGAAGTAAAAAAACTAGCCAAGATCAACAGAAGTGAAAAAGATGGGGTTAGCTCAGAAGGAATGAGCGCCAAGAACATATCCATGGCGCTTTTCTATCTCGAAGCGGTTGACCTGACAAGATCGCCTATTCGTCAATCAGCGCCGTGCTTATATGCGATTGCTGCTCCAGTGTTTTGTGCACGGGGCACATATCGGCAATTTCCAACATGCGCTGGCGCTGCTCCGGCGTGATGTCGCCCACGATCTTTATTTTGCGATCAAAATGGTCAATGCGCTTTTTACCATCCTCGCATTCTTCACAATCGTTCACATGCCGCTTCTCGTGATCAACGTAGGTTTCGATATGCTCAACATCTAGCTTTTTACGATTTGCGTAGAGCCGCAAGGTCAGAGTGGTGCAACCGCCTAGAGCTGCGCCGAGCAAATCATAAGGCGACGGCCCGCGGTCGGTGCCGCCAACGGATTCGGGCTCATCAATTTGCAAGGCATGTCCCGCCGCATTGACATTGAGGTGCAACGGCCCCTCGCCGCTCTCCGCGGCGATGATGTGGCCGGCATCCTCATAATATTTGTCTGGGCTGGGGAAATGGCGGGCGGCCCAAGCTGAAATAACACCTGCTAAATAAGCAGCATCTTCGCGCTTGGAGAGCAAATGGTCAGACTGGTCGAGGGAAATAAAGCTCTTCGGGTGGCGCGCCGCAACAAAAATGTCCTGTGCATTATCAATGCCGACAATCTCATCAATCGGGCTATGGCAAACCAGCAGGTCTGCCCGCAGGTCTGGCAGCCGCTTGGGCAAATCAAAAGCGCTAACATCATCCACAAACTGCTGCCGAATTTTGAACGGCCGTCCGCCGAGCAGCACGTCAGCTTCACCGTCACGCGAGATCGCTTCACGCTGATCACCCAACAAATGGAGCACATGATCAGGCGCGGCGGGCGAGCCAATCGTTGCGACAGCTTTGATGTGAGGCATATCCAAGGCTGCCATCAAAACAGCCGTCCCACCAAGCGAATGCCCGATTAGCATTTCAGGCGGTTGGTGCTGTTTTGAAAGCCACGCACAAGCCGCTTGCAAGTCTTCAAGGTTTGTGGAGAAATTGGAATTAGAGAACTCGCCATCCGAATGGCCAAGGCCAGTGAAGTCGATGCGCAAAACGGCGATACCGGCGTTTTGCAACGCGTTGGCGATGTGTCGGCTGGCGGCGAAATCCTTAGAACAGGAAAAGCAATGTGCGAAAACGGCGTAAGCACGTATCGCCGATTTCGGCAAATCGAGCGCTGCAGCAATTTTTATGCCGCGGCTGTTTTCGAACTCAATCTTTTGGCTGGCTGCGGGTTTGATCTTTGTCGGCATGGTCGGGCTCGCTTTCGGTTAAGTCAGCCAGCACCTGTTCTTCTTCAGGCGTCATGGCGGCTGTGGTCGACACTCTGCGGTTGCGCAATGAAACAGCAAACAACATCACAAGGCCAATCACAAAAACTAAAGGCGCCGCGATCCACAACACCAAATTGTGCCCTGAAAACGTTGGTTTGAGCAGCACAAACTCGCCATACCGCGCCACCACATAGTCCACAACTTCATCATTGGAATCGCCCTCAACCAAGCGCTCACGAACAACGATGCGAAGGTCGCGCGCAAGATCAGCGTCGCTATCGTCAATCGATTGGTTTTGACACACCAAACACCGTAGGCCCGCCGAGATATCACGTGCGCGCTCTTCCAACACCGGGTCGTCAAGCACCTCATCGGGTTGCACCGCGAAGCCTTGCGGCACAAAGCTAACAAGTAGAATCAAGACCATCAGAAATCGATTCATTTTGTCGCCTCAACCGGTTGTTTTCGAACAAGATTTGGCGCTGCGATGCGGTACTTTCTGTCGGTCAGCGAATATGTCCCAGCGGCGGCCATGACCACACAACCGAGCCAAATTAGGAGTATCCAAGGCTTAGTCCAAATCCGCACGACACGCCCATTTTCACCAGTTCGATCACCGATCGAGATGTAAACTTGCGACAGGCCAAAGGTTTTAATACCAGCCTCAGTTGTTGGCATTTGTCTTGCTGGATAAGTGCGCTTTTCTGATGAAACCAAATCTTCGCGTTTACCAATTGGCGCCACTGCAAAGGTAACCGTTTCAGAGGTGAAGTTTGGGCCGGCCAAATCCACTTCATCCACAAACCGCACGCTGTAGCCATGGGCTTCAATTTGTTCGCCCGGTTGCATGGTGGTGATTGTTTCTGTTTCATATGCGGAGACGAACACCACCCCTAAGACTGTAAGCCCCAATCCCATGTGAGCTAAACTGCTTGACCAGGCATTTTTGGGCAATCCCGCAAGTCGGCGCAGTGAAATTGAAGGTGCGACTTTGAACAATTTGCTGCGCTCAGCCAGATCAGCCAGAGATCCAATAATTACCCAGAACCCGAGTAACATACCCAAGGGTGTTAGGCTGAAACCATCCCATAAATAGGCGGCCACGACGATGCTAAGCACGAGGCTGAGCACGATTGCACCAAACAGGCGCTTGCTGGCTTGCGCAATACTTGCGCGTTTCCATGGCAAAAACGGGCCAAACGGTACGACCAACAGCAGCGGCACCATAAGGGCGCCAAATGTGAGATCGAAAAACGGCGCGCGACTGAGATTTTGATCCCGGTAAAGGCATCCAAGACAAGCGGATAAAGCGTGCCGACCAACACCGCGATCGTGGCGGTGGCGAGGAACAAATTATTGAACACCAATGCCGCCTCGCGCGAAATGGGTGCAAATAGCCCACCTGCTTTCAGGGTGGGCGCACGCCATGCGAACAGAATAAAGGCACCGCAGATAAAGAAGGTCAACATGCCCAAAATCACCAAACCACGCGATGGGTCGGTGGCGAATGAGTGGACCGAAGTCAAAATGCCAGAGCGCACCAAGAATGTGCCCAACAGGCTCAGCGAGAACGTGATAATGGCGAGCAACACTGTCCAGATCTTGAGCGCGCCACGTTTCTCCATAACCAATGCGGAGTGCAGCAGTGCTGTCCCCGTCAACCAAGGCATAAAAGAGGCATTTTCAACCGGGTCCCAGAACCACCAGCCGCCCCAACCGAGTTCATAATAGGCCCAGTATGACCCCATCGCGATTCCCAAGGTGAGGAAAATCCAGCTTAGCATCGTCCAAGGGCGCACCCATCGCGCCCATGCGGCGTCGATTTTGCCGGAGATCAATGCGGCGATCGCGAAAGAGAAACAAACGGAGAAGCCGACATAACCGAGATAAAGCAAGGGCGGATGAATGGCCAAGCCGATGTCTTGCAAAATCGGGTTTAGATCGCGTCCCTCAAGGGGCATTTCTGGCAGGCGTTCGAAAGGGTTTGAGGTGAAGATTGTAAACCCGATAAAAGCAAAAGTTAAAAAGCCTTGGGTGCCAAGAACGAGGTTCAACGTCGCCTTAGGCAGGTTCGCCCCGCCGATCGCCACGGCTGCGCCAAACAGGGTTAAGATCAAAACCCAAAGGAGCATTGATCCTTCGTGATTGCCCCACACTGAGGTGAACTTATAGAGCGTTGGTTGCAGTGAATGCGAATGCTCGTAAGCCAGTTTCAGGGAAAAGTCAGATGTAACAAAGGCTGTAGTTAGCGCTGCGAAAGAGAGCAAAACCAACAAAAACTGCAAGCCACTCGCCTGCTGCACAAAGTTGTAGCCGCCCTGATTTGGCCGCTGCCACGCATAGATCGATACGCATACTTGTACAACCGCCAGCGCGAAGGCCAACACAAGTGCAAAATGACCAAGTTCAATGCTCAACATATCGCTTATCCTGCCGCTTGATCCGTATGGCCGGGACACAGCCCCTGCTCTTCAAATTTATCGACCATTTCTTTAGGCACATAGTTTTCATCGTGTTTGGCCAACACATTGGTGGCTTCAAACAGTTCATTATTGGCCATCGCGCCCTCAACGATAACCTCCTGACCTTCGCGGAAAAGATCGGGCACAATGCCGCTAAAGTGTACAGCAATATCGACCTGACAATCCGTAACGAGAAAATTATGGGAGGTGCCTTCTTGCGTCCAGCTGTCAGACTTAACAATCCCGCCCAGACGCACGGCCTGATCGATCGCGATATTTTGCGTTTTTATTTCACTCGGGACAACAAAGAAGGATGCTGTGCCGCGCATTGCAATGGCTATAAACACAACAGCCGTCAACACGACCGCCGACAATCCGCCAATGATGGCCAAGCGCTTTTGCTTACGGGTCACTCACTCTGCTCCTTCTCAATTTGATTTACTTCTTGTGAAATTGCTGCTTCCAGCGCAGCCGCGTTAGCTTGATCGTTTTCAAACGAAGCACGTGCGCGCTCAATATCTTGTTTTGCTGCATCAAAACGCCCGAGAACAGCTCTTGACCGGATCAAGCGTGCCCATTCTTCCACACTTCCGCCGTCTGCATAGAGCCGTTCCGCCAAGCCCTCGACCATTTGGACAATCATATCATCGCGGTCAGCCTCGTCCATTTCAGCGGCGGCAGCAACATCTTCTTGCGTTGGTCCCACTTCGCCCAAACCAGCCTGCGCCGCGGTAAGGCCGCTTTGCGCTGAAGCAACCCAAGGTTCATCGCCCTCTGCAAGCGCCAAAATCCCCAGCCATCTCTGCTTGGCCACCTCAAACTCTTCATTGTTTAGCGCAATATTTGCCAGATAAAAACGAGACCGCACGTGACGTGGATCAAGATTGGTTGCTTTTTCCAGCAATTCAACCGCTTCGTTGGTTGGGCGGCCGTTTGCCTTCATTAAATAGGCTTCAGCGATGTCCGTTAGGTTTTCTGCGTTTTCGCCTTCAATCCTAGCGATGTTCTCATAGGCAATTATCGCCTTCTCAACAGCTCCTTGACGCACATATACAGGCACGAGAACACGCCATCCGCGGATATCATCAGGGGTCGCTTGCAGCTGCGCCTCAATTTTCGCCACGGCATCGTCCACATCCAAATTCTCAATTGCTGCCAGACGAGTCGTCAAAGGCTGGTTTTGGAGTGACGGGGAGCCCAAGTAATAATATGTGCCGAGACCAATCCCCATAAATGCAAAAAGTGCGACGAACGTATAAACCATGTTCCAGTGCCCACGCACATGATGATTTTGGTTCATTTTTTTTGCGAGGCCAGCGCTTCACGCGCAAGCTCAGCGCGGGCTACGCGGAATTGCTCGTCGTCTAAGAGCCCAGTCTCTTTGTCATTTTCAAGTGCTTTAATTTGGCTCTTGTAGAAGGCTTCATCGGCACTCGACTTGGTTTCGCCGATTTCATCGCCCCCCTCCGACTTTTGGCTGCGAGTCCGTGATGAAATCAGCAACACCAGTGCGACCACCGAAGTAAGAAAGAACGCAGATAACCAGAACGAGTTCAATTTGGACAACCTTTAAGCATAAGTTTGCAGTCTGTTCGTCTACTTACCTCAAAAATCGAAGAATCTTAAGCAAATATGATCAGGCGGATTGACGCACAGGCCCGGACGTGTTGCAAATCAAAGGCTGGGGACGGAACACAATTTTTTGATATGGCAGACAAATACCATTTGGTCATCTTTGGAAGTACGGCAACGGCCCAGCTTTTGGCCCTGCACCTCGCCCAAACCCATGATGTGAAGGTATTGGTCGTGACAGATCCTGATCGAACACATTTTCTGCCGACGTTTCCCCAGTTGTCCGCTGGCTTCTGCACCTCTCCCGCATTTTTCAAGCGCGTAAATCAAAGTCTTGCAACCGGGCTACATTTGCTTGCCCCTTTGAAAAATGACCGTCTATTCTCAAAAGAAATCGTGTCCGCATTCGCGAGTCAAAAGCAGCACCTTCCGTTGCTCGAGTTCGCCGAAGGGGCAGCGATTCATGCGCAGATTGTTTGTGAACGTCGCGTCCATCGGGAAACAAACACGGAGCAATTGGTTTTTCCTGGCACAATTTGCTTTAATCAAAAAGAGGTGTGCCAAGACCTTACCGCACAAAACGAGGAACAAAAACACTACGACATCTTGCGTCGCGATTCATTGGTCACCTCCCACTTTACAAAAGATGGTCGGTTCTCCGGTCGTTCCAGTGAAGGTGCAAAAAAGGCTGATCGTGTTTTGCTACTAGACCAAGATTTAATTTTAGAGGAATTGAATTCAGCTCCGAAAGATTTGCCAATCATACCGCACAACCAGCAAATTATGCGTTTTCACGACGCAAAAGCAGGTACGCTCGCAGCACAACAAGATGTCAGCAACGGGCTTTGGCAATTTCAGGGGAGTGAAAGCGATGTCTTGTTCAGTGCAGCAGGAGAGATCGATCAGTTGGCTACTCACTTGTTTCAACATCACGGCGAACTGATTAACCGGCGCGTCCGTCAAATCGATCATATGCGCAAGCTGTCGACGCAGGATGGCTATCCTGTTTTTGATGCTTTGGGGGGCCGGAAAGCGCTATGCTTTTTGGGAGCGCAGCAATATGAAATGGCCCTTGCACCTGCGCTGGGTGACCGTCTTGCGCAAATTCTGCTGGGCAAAAATATCGAAAGAGACAATTTTTGGGATTTTGCTCGGATAGACAATCGCCGCGGTGGCGATGGTACGCTTCTCCGGGCGGCTTGGGCAGGCGCTCATGGCTAAACGTATTGAGAAAATTGGCAATCAAAGGTTTGGACACCTCATCGACTTCAGTCGACCGATAAGTGTTACCGTAAATAAACGATCACTTAGCGCCTATTTTGGCGACACGCTATATTCTGCCCTCATTGCCAATGGGTTTACCGAAGTAATTGGCGGAAATGGCGAGTCAATTTCGCTGAACAAATCTTTGCCAATGTTCGTTCGCAACCTACGAAGCACCGAACTTAACGCTAAAATACTGGCGGCCGATTTGGTCCTGCATGATGGCGACGCACTTGAGGTGGATTTTGGTGCGCTGGGGCTTGGGCGGAAGATTTTGCGCTTTCTTCGGGGTCAACATTCAGCACCGTTGGGGCTCAATTGGGTTAACAACGACCACTTTGATTTGCCCCATGCGCCAACGTTAAGGCGTAAGACAGTCGTCATCGGTGGTGGCATCAGCGGCATGCAGGCTGCGCTTCATGCCGCAGAATCTGGTCACAGTGTTTTGCTGCTGGAAAAAGATCAGCTGCTTGGCGGGGTTTGCGCCTATTATGGCCGAGCAGAAGGCGAGACCGAACCTGAACTCTTGATCAATCAGCTCATGCAAGAGGTTGAAGCAAGTAAACGGGTAAATGTCTTCACGGGGAGCACGGCGCTAGACATCCAAGGCAAACGAATTCTCGTGCAGCACAGTCTTTTCCACGAACAAACACAGCGCACTGAATTAAGTTGGGTTCACTTTGACCAATTGGTTATCGCAACCGGTGGTGAGCATCACGGCTTTGGTTTGGAAAATCACCTGCCGCACAGAGTGCTGGACAGCAAAGAAGCATTCCACGATTTATGGGCGTACGGCTAGTACGTTTTGAGAACCAATTATTCTATACATTGGAAAATGGCGCATATAGATTTGCTATGCATTTGAAGGAAGCTGGGTTCGACCAAATTAAAATTTTTGATGGGCGGTCGGCCCCCACATCGCGGCACATTGATTTTTCAAAGGCTGTGGGTGTTCAAATGGGATCAGCGGTGAGACTAAATTCCGTAGCGCAAACCTCCAAATTTCTACAGGCTCATTTTAGTCCAAGCCATCTCGACGGCCAGGACCAACAATTCCAGAGGGAAGCGGAGGTATTGGTCGTTGGGTATGCCCCTCAGCCAGACAATAGGTTTTGGGTTAAGGCTGGGGGAACATGTGCACTTGATGAGAGAACCGGTCGTATTTTACCAGATGCTGGACCGGCGGATATTGCCGTGGTTGGCACAGCGGCCGGTTTCAGCGCACAAGCGGATTGCTCTGCCAGTGTCACGGCGGCAATGGCTCGGTTGGGACGGTCTGGGCTAGTTGCGGGTGCGAGCCATGAACACAATAGTCAAGTCTACGAAAGTCCCGCCGCCTATCGACATCCACTTCCACTTACCATAACGCGCGCCAACACCGCATTTTACGAATATTCTGAAGCGACAAACTATTACCTGCGTGCCTTGCCAACGACAGACCAGACGTTGCGCCAATATTTCGCGAATGGTTATTTTGAGGAATTGCAGGCGCTGCGAGATATTGACGCTAAAGCGCCGGGACATTTGAAGCAGTCCATTGCAAATGGACTTCAGTTTGAGATCCGGCCCGAACACGATGAACGGCTCCGCGTTGGGCAAATCTTGTTCGTTGCGGGCCAAGAAAAAGAGGCAACCGTTTTAGGCATTATTACAGAAATCAAAAATGGGCGGATCATTGCCTATTGCAACGGCCATATCGCAGAGGAAGGATTAAATATTTCCGTTGAACGGCGCAACAATACAGTCACCTCAGCACAGATTTTAGGGCAGATCGACACACAGGCAGCGTTATAAGCAAGCACTACCCCCGTTTGGCGTTGCGGCCGTTGCCTATTCTTCTGAGGCTTTGAGCTTGCGTTGCTCTATGTTTTCTTTGTTTTTGACCATGATTTGCGCGTAATCCGGGCCAAAACGAATTGCACATAGCTTTATCGCAATATCAACTTTGGCAATGGCCAAACTATCAGCAAATGGCGCTGCCTTTTGCTCGATCAAGGCTCGGTCCACCAAGACTTCCAAAGCCTTCCCAAGTTCATTCCAGGCGCGATCGACTGTTGTATTCACTGCCAACGACTCCTTGGCATTCCGCGCGGCATCAAGCAGGTAAACACTGTTGTAAGCGTTAAGGACTTTGTCGGTAGTGAATAGAGTTTGTGCATTTTGCGCCGGTGTTCTTAGGACGTTGGTGACGTTGGTCACAACCTCTGAGAGCCGTTTTTCCAGAGCTTTGGCAGCACGCCCCGTTAAGATTTCGATACAGTGGTTCCACTGACTGGATTTGCCCAGATCCAAATAATAGTGCAATACTCGCGCGATGCGATGAAAGCGGTCAATCGCGAGACACATCAAATCTATATCGCCAAACAGGCCCGCCTGTTCTTCAATCGTATCGACTAGTTGCTGCAAATTCACCACCATTGCATCGCCGTAGGCGCCGTACCCAGATTTTCTTACGGTTTGTTCAGTCTCGCCATAACAATGATCAAGAACACCAAGCATAAATTTTCCGGGCCAGGCCATTTCATGAACCAGGGCGGTACACCACAGTTTTTGCTCTGGTCCGCTTGGCAACTCTATGGTCTCAACGAGGTTGGAAAACTCCTCTTTCGTCTCATACTGTTTGATGTGCTTGGCAAGCGCTTTTGCTGCATTTAGTTGTTCAAAATGCTTGAACGCTAAAACGATTAGCGGAAAAGCTCCATAAACGTCATAACCACCCAATTGAATGGTCAGTCGGCGTTTATGTTCTTCACTTGTCTCTGTCGCGCGAAATTGCTGCTCGAGTGGCTCCACCAATTGCGTGAATGCCGCAATAATAATTTGGTTTATGTTTTTTGGGTGCGCGAGGGCACTCGCTTTGAGTTCCCCAACTGCTTGGGGTGCGCCATCCCGCTCCAACCAAACCCAAAATCTTTCAAGGTGCTTTCGCTCAATAGCCGTTGCGAATATCAGCGGCGTCGTCCGCATAATTACGGGCTCGAGCAAATCGAGTACTGCACCAAACACGCCATATTTGGCAACGCGCGAACTCGCCGCCGAAAAATCAAAATCTTCGGCAGGGTCAAGACCGGACCCACTATGATCATGGGTCTCGTGCAAGACGTGATGTGACGAAGAAAGGGGCATGTCTACGCTACTTTACTAACAATAAGCCCTAAATATAGGCGATCTTAGTAAATAAACGATTGCGACGGTGTTCTAGACTGATTCAACTTGCCACTCGCCGTTATCGACGCGACACGCAGTTCCTGTCGACACGTAGCGCTTAGCCGAAATAATGACAGTATGGGTAAACTCGCGACAATCGCGGCCGTTGACCTTCACATATGGACCGACAGTAACTTCGCCTTTTGCTTCACTGTCTCCTTGCCAGGTGCGAAACGCGCCGACGCGGCCAAACTGAAGGGCATAATATTGCGCGCTTGCTGCTTCGCTTGTTTCTTTGTCGCTTAGCAGGGAAGCAGCCTCTGGCGTTATGAAAGCCAGAATCTGCCCAGAACGAAACTCATCGCTTGGCGTCGCACTTACTGTTGGCGTCGTCGTGGTGGTTGCGGCGCTGGCTGTGCTGGTTCCACCATATGTTGTGCGGCTTGTGCCGATGTCTAGGCGAGCGCAGCCAGCAACAAATGCAGTCGCGCCCAAAATTAGCGCCAATTTCGCGAAGTCTTGTGTTTGCTTTTTCATACCTTCACCTTTGCCTTGCAAATGCGGCCAAAATTGGCTCGCTACGCGACGCGACAGGGAAGCGACAAGCATACCGCCAACCCCGAATCTTGCGGGCAATCAAATTTAACCTGCCCACCGCTTAATTGAACAAGTTCTTTGACAATATCAAGACCAAGCCCACTTCCTTGTGTATTTTCATCAAGTCGATGGCCTCGTTGAGATATAGTGCGAAGTTTTTCAAGCGGCACGCCGTCGCCGTCATCGTTTACAACGATATCAACAAATTCATCATTGAGGGCGCAAGTTATAACCACCTGTGTGCTCGCCCACTTCCCTGCATTGTCCAAAACATTTCCCAATACCTCGTCCAAGTCACCGGCATCCATGCGCACGCTTACGACCTTGTTTTGTCGCGCTTGCTGCCACCGAAAGTCGATTGGATGGTGTATTTTACGCATCGCTGAAAGTAAACGCTCGATCGCCGGCTCGAGCGGTGTATATTGGGTCTGCAATTGAGATCGGGCTGCCATTTGAGCGCGCTGCAAATAGCGTTGCACAATGTCTTCCATGCGCGTCAATTGAGTTCGAACCATATTGCTCTCAATTTGCTTCTTTGCGCGCGCTTCATTTCTCAGCACTGCAAGGGGAGTTTTCAAACCATGGGCTAAGTTTCCAACATGATTTTGCGCTTGTCGCACAATCTCTTTATTGCTGGAGAGTAGCGCGTTCAATTCGTTTTTTACTGGCGCAACTTCATGTGGGTAGATTCCTTCGATTTGCTCCACTTCGGCATTCTTTATGCGCCCAATTTCCTTGCGCAGTTCTTTCATCGGGCCGAGTGAGAAACGCGCGATAAACGCCGCCAAAAATGCAAGTACAATTCCAACCGCGCTAAGTGCAAAAACAGTTTGGTTTCGGAATAATGCAACATCGCTGTTTAACTCGTCCCAATTTGCAGTAACGAGCACGCGATAGTCACCATTTTGTGTGAACAGCTTCCGTTCTGCAACACGTTGTAAGATTCCATCTGCATCCCGCACGTCCGCGCGTCGACGGTTTTGCTCGTCGAAAGGCTCATCAAGGTTGGGCACATCAACGCCGAACGTCGATTGAGATGTGGCAAGCGGTTGTCCCGCAATATTGGTGATTTGCCAGTACCAACCGCTACCCAATTCCTGGTAGCGCGGATCGATGTCTTGAAACGACCAATCCTCAGGCTCTTCTTCATCTAAAATTGAACCAATGAGCTGATCAGACTGGCTTTCGATCACATTATCGATATTGCGCTCGAGTGCGCGTGCATAGACCAGGGACAAGGCCCAAGCTGTCGCCCCTAAGCCGATCACCAAACAAATGGCGGTCGCTAAAAAGATACGCGTGAAGATAGAAAGACTTTTGGTCATTCAGCCGACAGCTTGTAGCCAAGACCACGCACGGTTTCGATCAAGCCATCGGGCAGTTTTTTTACGCAAGCGGCCGACAAACACTTCAATCGTGTTCGAATCCCGATCAAAGTCCTGATCATATAAATGCTCAGTGAGCTCAGTGCGCGAGATGACCTTGCCATTATGATGCATCAAATAGGATAAGAGACGGTATTCGTGCGAGGTGAGCTTTATCGACGAGCCATCGAGCGTCACCTTGTTGGCGCCAATATCGAGGCGCAAAGGCCCTATTTCGATGGCGTTAGATGCATGTCCGGCAGCCCGTCGCACCAAAGCACGCAGCGCGCCAACACTTCTTCCATGTGGAATGGTTTGGCCACGTAGTCATCAGCCCCGGCATCAATGCCCTGCACTTTATCGCTCCAGCGGTCGCGCGCGGTAAGTAATAAAACGGGCATATCGCGCCCTTCCCGGCGCCACTCTTCCAAAATTGAAATCCCGTCCTTGACCGGCAAACCAATATCCAGAACGACAGCATCGTAAGGCTCGGTATCTCCGAGAAAGTGCCCTTCCTCGCCATCAAATGCCTTATCAACAACATAGCCTGCTTCCTCAAAAGCGGCACATAATTGCTTGTTTAGATCCGGGTCATCTTCGACCACCAATATCCGCATTTTTCTGACCCCAAACTATCGAATAACTCTTCCGCTGACCGCATCCACATTTAGGCGGCGCTCGACACCATTGTCATTCACAATCATCAGCGCATAAACAGGACCTGCAGGCCGCACACATAATTCCGCGCGCAAAACCCTGTCACCAGGTTTCAGCTTAATCTGTTTTTTTTGATTTGTACAAATGACTGAATTTCACCATTTTGCACCGCAAGGTTGATTGCCATGCGGTCCACCGTACATCCAGCGTTTTGCGCCTGTGCAGCGGGTATCGAAATCAGCGCAACCGTCACTAAAATGGCGGTTGCAATGCGGTTGAAGAGTCTTTTTTTGTGTCATGGGATCATTGTTAGCAGCCAGAAGCTGAATACAAAATGAACGCCTATTTGAACGTGCTTTCTTTTAGCCCTTTGCGTAAGAAGATGATCGCGAACGCTTCCATGACCAATTGGCCAACGTTGGCATGGTCGAAATTTGGCACGTCGACGCCGGCGAGCTGGCCTAAACCTACAAGTAGCATTAGTGCGGCGGTGATGTAGGTTTTGTATCCTTGCAGGTGGAACATTTTATTCCTCTTAGTTTTTGATGAACTGGATTGTGTTTGAGCGATCATGAGCGCCTTTTGCCGCGTACTTGCCACACGTCGTCGCCATCCTCGCCCGAAGGTGGAATAGTGGCGAAGGCGTTGCAAAAACTGCAGGCGTTGGATTGAGACCTGCTCAATCAGATTGGCTTCTGAGCGTAGGCTCAAGGCGACTTTAATCGCAGTATGAGTAATGGGGCCCATGCGTCCGTCCTGCGGCACATCTACCAAGTCTTGGAGGGTTTTAATTGCGCGGGCTGGTCCCGAATTCACGGCAAAATCGAACAGACAGAACGCCAAGCCTGGCGGCAATTGTGAACCGTGAATTGGGTTCCAATAGTAGCGATAGTAGATTTTCGTGGCTTCGCTTTTGCGCAGGTGACGCACTGCTGATTTTGGCAAGTTGTTTGTTGGGCGAACATTTCGATAGCGCGCCAACGTGCGGCGGGTGATGCCATATTTTGTGGCACCGCAGGATCATTGGGATGGTCGACATAGCCGCCTTCTTGCGCGAAAACGTGCGCAAGGGCAGTTTGAAAACTGTTCATGATCTACCTTTATGAAACGGAATAAATGCTCGGAATTAGCCCCTCAAGCGGATCAATTTTGATCCGATCGTTGAAAATTGAGGGCAAGGCAAAAAGTAATTCATCGCCGCTATTCGCGTAAAAGGGCAGCAAGTCGACAAATTGATGCTTCGCCGTGCGCGCGCCTGCCGCATATTGCGTACCTATATGCACCCAATTGTCACTTGACGTCAGCAACTGATAGTCAGAGACGGCCACGCCATCCACTTGCACATCACATTCGCTCGCGGAAACCAACCACGTGCCTGTTGTCACCTTCACATAGATGGAGGCCGCCTGCCGTCTGCCGAACAGGCCGTCATAGGCAAACTGTCGGTATTTTGGGGCACCGCTTTGCGTGTTTTCATAATAACCGCTTGACGCTGCGGTGCATTTGGCGACCCAGAATTCAGGATGATATCGGGCGGCCCAGCTCTCACGCAATAGGTCCGAAAGACCCTGCACATCAGCATCTAATGAAGTGCCCGCGCCGCCATAGGTGCTGCTGTCATAATGGAACTTGCCGTGACTGCTGAAACTTGAGCCATTTTCATTTTTCAAATAACTCGGCGCGACAAAAATTGTCACTGCACCCGTTTTTTCCGCCGCGAAGCGGCCACTATCTGGCAATATCGACACTTTTTGCGCCACGCCCTGCACTTCACCTGCAACACCTTGTGGCACCTCCAACTGTCCGGTCTGGGCAATGCCTTTGAATAAGGTCTGCCAGGCGCTGCCATCTGGCGACAATCGCAAGATGAAATCATCATCGTTCATTAGGCCAAATTCGGTTCGGCTCGACCAGTTGGATTGCAACGCAAGCACCGCGTCATTGGCAAATGCAGCCTTGTTCAGCGTTAATCTGGTGTCCCCTGACCCGCCATCTGCTGGGTATTCCGCGGAAAGGAGGCTCGAAGGCGTTTTGGCCAGCAATTTATTGTAGCCGTCGGCTGTCCCACCGAGGCCAAGCTCGGTCAAATTGTTTAACGCGGTGATGCGGGCGAAAAACGGTGTCCACGCCCCAGCCTCAAACAAATAGAGCGTCTGATCATCAGCATTCCAAGCCAGCCAGCCAGTTTGCGGCGTGCTGAATCGCCAGCCTGCCTCTGTGTAAAACGCAATTTCGCCGCCATGATCGCTCCAGTCGCCACTTGGCGTGTCGTCCAGCGCATAGGCTTTGCCGATATCGGCCGGGTCTGGCGGTGTGGCTGCATCAATTTGTTCCAGCTGGATTTGGCACAATAGATCTAGCGCATGCAGCGCTTCATTATGGGTCACATGTTTCAACGCTTGGTCTGGTTGAATCAGCGGCAGCCCTAGGTTTGCGGTGTTAGTCACTAAATTCGATCCTTTTCCCGTATCCAGCGCCCCAAAGTGCGCTGTGTTGATCAATCTCGATCCAAATTCCGTCCGCCAGCGCACCGAAATCGTTGATTTGAGCAGCGGCGGTATAGGTAAATTCTGGTTGTGAAACTTGGGTCGCGCGCACGTTCGTTTCGCCGGCGCCGATGCGCAGATTGAACTGCAAACTATCCGTATCCAACGGCACATCGGTGCCCTGCCACATGTCGCCGCTTAACCGCGTGCATCGCACCCACTGCACGGCAAGATCTTGCGTTATCGGATCGCGTTTGGCCCGCACATGCGCGGGCGCAAGTGGCAACAAGGGTGCGCGCTGTGGCGTGAAATTGAGCGGAATAGCTTCCGCGCTTGCCTGGCCAGCGTAGGCAAATAGCGACAGGTTGGCGCCCACCAACTCACTGCTTAAATTCAACGCTTTTGTGTCCCCAGCCACCAATACACGCCCACCAGCGATGCTGGGCTGGCGAGCGGCAAACTGGGTTTTGTGGAGACCGCGCAACAATTGGGTTAGCCGATAGGTTTTTGGCGCAACAAGAGTTGCCGTGGCAAATCCAATCTGCTCCCATGCCCCATCATCACACTCCACCCATAGGCGGTTTAGTCCCTGCAAGACGGCTGAGGTGCTGGCCGAGGACAAATGGCCCTGCAGCATCCGCACCAATAGCGATTGATCCTGCACCCAACTCCCGAGCTGATGTGCCATCGGCACATCCTCTTGTAAAATACCCATTGCGTTGGGCGCTTCAATTTCTGCGAGGCTTTGGCTTCCAGATCGGTCAGTCGAATGGTGCCTGGCCATGGTTTGGCGTAGGCGGCGGCGAGCACTTTTGTCGATAGTTCAGATGCATCGGCGTTTGGCACCTGCGCCAAAACAATCATCGGCGCGCTCTGCGCTGGCTCTAGCGCCCTGCCGATCCGACCGGTTTCACTCGTGCCGCCTTGCCCGTCAATTTCTGCCGGCACGGCCAGCGAAAGGCGCTGGGTGTGACCGACTTGGGTGGCATTCACCGTTGCCGCCAATGTCTTTGTGTCCACCGACACTACATCGCCGATCTGAATCGCTGCCAAGGAAGGTGGCAGGTCAAACTGATAACTCACCTTCGCCGCCTGACCATTGCGCCACTGCGCGGCCGCAATTTGTGATGCGGTCGCTGGGTCCAGGGTTGTCGGCCAATTCAGATTTGCGCGGTCGCCGCTGGGGCCGTCGCTATCGTAAAAAGCGGTCGCTGCAGCATAGTCGGCCAATCGCTCCGCATATTTAAGATCAAGCGACGCACCTGATCTTCTGTATCCGGATATTTGATGTTGACGATTTCACCGGCATCCACCGCCAGTTGCTCATAGGATATGAGCTGAGGCACGTGCACACTCGGCGCGCGCAGGGTGAGCTGACCGCCAATGTCATCGATAAACAAATCTTCACTCGCCAGCAGACCCGCCAATTCTGCACGCACGGTCGCGCTTCCGCCTGCATTTTGGCCTTCGACAAACAGGCGAGAACTGGCGTTTCGTGCCAGATCGATCTGCGCCTCTTTGGCGATGGCGACCGCGAGTTCATCTATTGTGGCACCGCCCAAACGCCCATTTAGCCAGTGCCCGGTGAAATAGGCGCCCCCGTCAGACCATTCGTCACGGCGCAGGGGAAATGCCGGGAACGGACGTGCATCCCATGCCCAAATATAAACCTGTCCGGGTCCAGCATTGGCCCGCCATATAGTGGCGAGATAGGGTTATTTTCAGCCAGATAATGCGCGCCATTTTCGCGCCAAAACTCGATATGCGCCCTCAAAAACTGCCTTTGCATGGCAGGGTCTGGCTTGCCTTTAGAAAAATAGGGTGTTTTGTGTTCAACGCTCTTTGGGTCGGAAAATGCATTGGGCTGGTTGCCGCCCAAATCCACGGCGCCGCATCCTAGTTCGGTCAGCCACAGCGGCTTGCTACCGGGCACCCACGCGGTTGGCGTTGCGGCCTTTACGCCATTCGGGCGGTCAAAATGCGCGTTTTGCCACCATGATTTGAGATCCTTGAAGCGCCACACCCACGCTTCTCCGGCGGCGCCATCTGCAATCGGCGTGCGGTCCTGCTGGGCTCTTGCATCGCTTGAGGCATAATACCAGTCATAACCCTCCCCGGCATAGATATTGCCTGAGAGATAGTCCAAATCCTTTTCATGAACGGCGATGGTGTTGTCCGCATGTTGGGCAGAAGACCGCCAATCGCTGAGCGGCATATAATTGTCGATGCCCACCGCATCAATTTCGGGATGCGCCCAGAGCGGATCGAGGTGAAAATATTTCCCGTCCGGTTCATCACTCGGTTGATAGCCGTGATATTCGCTCCAATCTGCGGCATAGGTGAGCTTGCAGCCCGCGCCAACAATTTCGCGCACATCGTCTGCTAAATCTTTCAAGGCCGATACAAAGGGAAAACTGGTTTGACTGTCGCGCACGGTGCTCATTCCCGGCATTTCTGAGCCGATAATCATCGCATCAACGCCGCCTGCCGCCCGCGCCAAATTGGCGTAATGCATGATATAGCGCCGATAGCGCCATTCATTCGGACCGCTATAGCTGGTCTGCTCGCCGCTCACACTGAAGTCTGTAGGCTGACACACGCCCATGAACTGCGCAACCTGCGTGCTGGCTGCGGCTGACTTATCTGCGCTGCCAATTTGGCCAATGGCCGGATCAACCGTTACGCGCCCACGCCACGGATAGGGCGGCTGGTTTTGAGCGGCATCATAAGGGTTCGGCAGGGCATTACTGGGCGGCACATCCATCATCATCAAGGGATAAAGCGTGACGCTGATGCCGCGCGCATGCAGATCTTTGATCGCGTCGATGATGGTTTGATCAGAAGGCGTGCCGCCATAGGCTGGACCGTCACCATTGTCGCTGGCGATCTGGGTCGATGCACGCGCGTTCCCAGCCACGCGCCATTCCACGTCCTTTATTTGACGTTGATGGTCGATCACGCGCGGTGCCACTTCACAATTGCCACAACGTAGATCATTGCCAAACCAACTGACCACCAATGCCACATGTTTCAGGTTCGGGCAAAGCGCCGTCAGCTCATCAATCGACACGTCCCAATCAGAACGCCCCACCATGTGATGAGCATTTTCTGACATGGTTTCGCCATAGCCCATCAGCCGCACGCGCGGGGTTGGGTCATACCCAAATTCGGTTGAACCGGGGATGACGCAAACTGCCTTGAGATTTTGCTCAAGATCGCCAACGGGACGGCAGAGTTCCGCAGAAATTTGGGGAATCCTATTGCCAAACGGGCTGAGGTCAAGATTTTCGAAAACGATATAGCAAAGACCGCGATAGGCAGGGCAATTGTCGGTGCCTTGCAACGCGGCCATCAAACTATCTTGCGGTTGGTTGGGGCCACCTTTGTGAAAGCGAAACGTCAGGTTTCGTGTGTCCAGCAATTGGCCATCCGCCAGATGCGACCGAGATGCGCCACCTCGCCTTCGCAAAACCCGACCGCCAGATTTGTGATGATTTTGCTATCATCTTCCTGGGTCGACATAGATTTGGCGCCACTGCTCGCGTTGGTGCGGCGCTCAAGTTCGGTGGCCCAAATAATGTTTCCGGAAAGGCGGGACCAGCCATAGAGGCGCGATATTGGCGCGCCCTCTCGCGAGCCGAGCAAGCGCACACCTCCCTGAAGGTCGGCTGATCTTCGCCAAACAATTGATTGTCGATGGCGCTGCCAGCCAGAGCGCCCAGTGCACGGCCAATGGTTGCACCTACTGGGCCACCGAGGGCCGCGCCAAGCGCTTGCCCGCCAACTGAAAGTAAAAGAGTTGCCAAAAGAATTGCCTTAAATTGGAAAGTTGTAACGCGCCACAAGCCGACGCTGCCAAGGGATGTCATACGCCAGTTGAATGGTGCCGACCCCTTCTTGCGCGTGGATCATTTGGTCTGGCGCGATAAGGATTGCGCAGTGCTTTGCGGGCAGATCGCGCCGCATACGAAACAGCAAAATGTCGCCGGGTGCAGCCTCGCCGGGGCGCTGTCGCTTGAGATGGCGATCCGCCATCCGTTCGAGTTGTTCGCCTGAAACGGGATCGCGCCAATTGGCAGAATAGGCAGGGATCGTTTTCGGCAAGACAACGCCAAGTTCGCGTCCCACGCCGAGGATGAGCCCCAGGCAATCGCAGCCGATGCCCTTTGTTGAGGCTTGATGTAAATAGGGCGTGCCGAGCCAGGTTTTTGCGGTGTCGATCACATGGTCAGATGTCATCATTTAAACAGCACCCCGCCGTTCAATTCGTCACCGGGTCGCGGATAACGCAAAACAAAGTCATCACCGGGAATATGCGGAAAGCCCTGGAAATTCGTGCTATTGCTGAACTTGTCACGGCAGGTGGAAAACTGTTTATCGCAGCCGATAAAAGCGCGCCCCTGATCGCCCACAGCCAGCGCAGCATTGGTCTGTGCGCCCAATGTCAAAACATCCACGCCCGCCATGCGGGCATGGCCATAAATCACTGTCTGATCATTCTTGTGAGCCCCCGATTGCCAAATCATGGTGCCGTGGGTTGCCCAGTGTTCCGGACGCGCTTCAAGCCCCGTCACAGCGATTTGCCCATCATCATGCACTTCGGTGATCGTGATTGGACTGGAATAGGCTGAACCATCGGCATTTAAGCTGCAACGCCCATCGCCAAACTGGGCATCACAATGGCGTTGAAACAAGCGACCGCGGGTTTGATTAAGCTTGGCATGGTGCGAGCGCAGTTCTGCTTCAAAGCGCCCGTCGATCTGTTTGATCTCGCCAATATAGTCTCGTCGCATTAGATGGCGCTGGCTCGGATCACGCCAATTGACCCACCACCACGCCACTTCCGCGTTGGCAAACAATCCCGCCCTCAAAGCCGCATCGGTGATGCGCTCATCATCGACAAAACCGAGCACCTCTGCCGTATCAATTGCTTCATTTCGCTTGGAGGTCATGGCGCTTGGCTGAAACCCAGCCTTTGGTTCGAAGATATGACCATCAAAGCTCAGTTTTTGGTCGTGATCTGTGAAACCCAATTGCTGTTCATTTCGCAACGTCACCAACCAGCAATTGCAAAGGCTCGTCGCGCCGCTTTTCAGGTGCGCATCAAACTCGGGTGAAAATGTTCTCACGTCAAAATCTCGATTAATGGAATGGACGGGATCATGCCGGCATCAAAGCTGGAGAGTTCGACATCCAGATGATCGTTATCGAACCGCACAGGCACATCAAACGCGCAGCCTGCTGTCACGCTCGCACCGTCGCCCGGCGCGGTCGTGAAGCTGATCTGCCCTGTTGTGTGATCAATTGTGAAATCAACATTATCAATCAGCTCGCTGCCATTCACCGCCACCCGCACGGTGCCAGACACGGGTTTGGTTAGCGGACGAATATAGGGGTCATGGGCACTGCCATATTGCTTGGACAATTGAAAACCTGTTTGGCCGCCATCGCCAAAGCCAAGGTCTTGATCGAAGGGCGTAATGGCATTTTGGCCCGTTTGAAAATCCAGTGGATCGCGAAACAAAAAAACCATGAAACCGCCCGCGCCGTTCTTCAAAGAACGCCAATATTTGATGCAAGTCGGTGGCGCTTTTTACGCCATAGCCCGCATTATATTTGCGGCGCGAACGCGACCAGCGCGTGTTGCGTTCCTCAGCGCCGGACACCAAGGACACAATGTCAGTTGACCATTGCGGGCCGCCGCGCGCGCCCATGGCAATATTTATCGGAAAACGCACATGATGAAATGCCATTAAGAAGCTCTTTGTCCTCGTTTGATTGCGTGCAATAACCCAGCAGATATCTCGGCTTCTGCCTGCGCGAAGCTGCGTGCGTCTTGGGCGTTTACCGTCATGGAAACCATGATGGGAGCTTGGCCCGAACCTGCCGCCACGCCCAACTCGCCCCGGCTGTTGCGCTTAAGCGGCATAATCGCTTCAGCCCCGGCCTCACCAGCCAGCCCCACCGCCCCTTGCATTGGGAAATAGCTGGGCGCATTGATCACCCCGCCTTTGGCAAAGGGTTTGATGGGGGGGAGCGCGCTGTTGCTGCCTTTAAAAAGATCGTCAACGAAACCGGTGATCATATTGCCCAGCGGTTTCAACGCAGCCTTGACCGCAATATTCGCGAATGAGCGCGCAATATCGACGAGCAGGCTTTTCAGCGACTTACCTTCGACCAAAGCGCTGGTGAAGGCGTTGGTGATGGTGTCGCCAACGCTTTTCGCCAGTGCGTCAATGCGCGCTAACTCCTCTTTGATAGGGTCGAGTTCTTCGCGCGCATTTTGCAGGGATTCAATTTCTTGCATTTTGGTCTCCATCGGGAAAATTCGCCATCAGGTCTGCCAATTGCTTTCGCTCGAGCGGCGCGGCAACGCCATGAATGTGTCGCTTGGCCTGTGCCGCAAGTGTTAGTTCGCGCGGGCTACTTGCCCAGAACGCCGCTGGCGGGAGTCGCAGCAGGCCAAAGCCAATCTGCGCCAGTTCCGTCCAGGGAAAGTTAGGCTGGTCGCTCATCATGCTTCTCCAAAGGTGCCGTGAAAGTCAGGTGCAAAAGCTGGGCCACCGCTTTTGCGGCTCCCATTGCACCACCTTCTATGTGTTTGCTTTCGAGATCATGGTCGCTGATCGGATGTCCTGCGCCCCGCAATCCAGCGCCCAATATGGCAATGATATCGCGAGCGCTGATCCGCCCTTCTTGAAAGCGTTGTCCCAACCCGTTCAGATCGTTGAGCTGCAATTTGGCTTCCAGCTCGGCAAGTGCCCCCAGCGTCAAACAAAGGGTGTGACTCTGACCATCGATAATTAGGTCGATTTCGCTGCGTTTCGGATTGGCCATCAGCTGATCACCGCAAACGCGATTTCGCCTGCGCTTTCCAGCGCCACGTCAAAGGTCACTTCACCATTGTGGTTGGCCGCAAATTCTAAGGCGGTGATTTGAAACTTGCCTTCGATGGTGCCAAAGTCCGGCACGATCACCTGCCAGTCGCGCACGGTGCCGGCAAAGAAAAGCTCGCGTATTTTCGCGTCGCTGGTCGCGTCTTTAAAAATACCGCTGCCCGATAGGCTGGCGGTTTTCACCCCACCGCCTTGCAAAAGCTCGCGCCATTGTCCTGCGGATTGGCTGTCGGTTGTGTCGATGGATTGGGCATTAAATGCCAATTGCCGCGAGCGGATGCCCGCCACTGTGATAAAGCTGCCTGTGCCGGTTTCATCCAGCTTGAGCAGCATGTCTTTGCCGCTTTGTGCGCCCATAATGTCCTCTTTGTTTTAGCTCAATGGCTCGATGGTCACGCGCAAGCCGATCAGGGTTTTCGCCCAGCCTGTGCGGTGTTCAATGCTTGTTTTGGTGTGCCGATGATGTTGCCGCACGGCGCGAAAGCTCACGCCAAATGGGTGGGCCAAAAACAAATCCACCACCCGCTCCGCGACTTGAAATCCAAGTTCGCGCGCGCCCCGCGCATGCCAGAATTCAAGCTCCAACTCATGATCGTAAAGCGCCGTCGCGATCGCATCGCGCGGCGAAAAATTGTGGCTCTTGATGACAATGAACGGCGGGCGCTGCCCACGTCGTGGCGCATCAAATATTTTGTTGTTGCCGATCAGTGCCGTGAGTGCTGCATCATCGCGCAACAACGTCACCAGTTCAGTTTGCAGGTCGAGCGCAAAATCAGCCATGGTGCGCGCCCTCCAGCTCAATATGCTTGGCGTCGCAAACGAGATAGGCGTTTCGCCCGGCGAGATTTTCGATTTGCTCAATCTGATAGTGAGCGCCCTGCCATTCGATCAGATCGCCGCTTTTCAGGCTCGCATCATAGCGTAGCGTGAATTCAAACCGCGCCGCAGTGGACGTGCCTGCGGCCGTATATCCCGCTTGATCTGAATTGACCTGTACGCGGGCCCAGCTTTGCCCAAGGCTTGAAAGTGATAATGCCGTGCCGCCGGAACCATTGTCGGTTTCGATCTGTTGCCATAGGCTGACGCGGTTGCGCAAGCTGGCAAGGCTTGGCTGCTTGCGGTGAATGCTCATAGGCGCACCTCGCAATATTTGCCGATCAGCTGATCAAATTGCGATGGGATCACGACCCCGCTGCCCGCCAACAGCACTGCCTCGCGGTGTTCGTACCAATGGCCAATGAGGCGCAACATCGCCAGGCGCAGATCCTCCGGCACGTCCGCTGCCGCATCGCCAAAACCAACCTGATAAGTGATTTCCACTGCATCATAAGCCCGCAATGCGGGCAATGGCGTTTGGCTGGGTGCCAGCTTGATCGTGACCTTGCCTGATTGTCGGTCGGTTTGCACTTCGGCCAAGGGCCAAATGTTTGTTGTGCCGTCGCCATCAAACAAGGTGATGCCCAACACTTGCTGGAAGGCGCAAGAGGCAGATTGATGCCGTCGGACGACCAAGTGTCGCTCACCCATTTCCATTGCTGGGTGATCATGCTTTGCGGGTAACACTTTCAATGTGGCTGCGCGCCGCTGCAATCAACGTGCTTAGCAGCGCATCATCTTCCGCATGGTCCAGCCGCAAATAGGTTTTGGCTTCGGCCACACTAAGCGGCTCCACCGCCGGGCCAGCAACTAATATGGAGGTCATGACGCCTCTTCTTTTGGGAATAAAAAAGGCCGATCAAAATGATCGGCCAGTTGGGGAGGGAAAAAATATGCACGCCGCTTATGACGTGCCGAATTTGAGCAATTTGATCGCATCAAAATCGTGCACACCGCCACCAACTCGCTTGGTGGTGTAAAACAACACATAGGGTTTGGCGGAATATGGGTCGCGGATTACATTGACGCCCTGACGATCCACAATCAGATAGCCGCGACGGAAATCACCGAAGGCAATCGGGGTCGCATCCGTTGTGATATCCGGCATGTCTTCCGCTTCGACCAGATTAAAGCCCATAAAATTGGCATGGCCGCCGGGTTGGGTGGCGGGTTGCCACAAGTAATTGCCGTCTGCATCTTTCAATTTGCGCAACGCGGCTTGGGTCGTGCGGTTCATCAACCAGCTGGCATTTTGGCGGTAGCCGCCTTCAGGGTGTAGACCAGATCGATCAGTATGTCGCTCTCATCTGCAGCAGGCAAATCGCCTGCGACACCTGTTGCGTTATAGCCCAGATTTCCCCAGCTCCAGCTACCTTCCGCCACTTGCGGCGCCGACAAAAAAAACCGGTTGGTTTTTTCACACCGTCGCCAATGATAAACGCCGTCGTTTCCTGCTCGGCGAACGCTGTTTCCACTTCATCGGCAATCCAGCGCTCAACATCCACCGCCGCATCATCCAAAAAACTCGCCGTCGCAGCGGGCATGGCATAAAGCTCAGTGGTGGGAAACTCAATTTCGGCCAATGTTTGGCTGTTGGTTTCGGGTCGGGCATCGCTTTCGCCCACCCAGCCAACGGCTGGTCCGGTGATGGAAACGGGCTTTTTATAAACCGATGAAGAAACCTGCCGCACGCTGGCAATAGCGCGGATCGGCGATATCGCGGTCAGCCGACGGGTAATATCGCTGTCGGTTTCGTCCGGCACCAAATAGCCGCCGTCCGGGTTCGACCCAATGGATAGTGACTTTTCCTCGCCCTTGCGCACATAGGCAGCAAACGCATCTTTATACTCGCCGTCCAACGCCATTGCTGACGCATCGCGCCCCAGTGTTGGGCGCAATGATTTGGCCACCATGCGGTCCATGCTTTGCTTTTGGCTGTCCATCGCGGCGTTCAACCGATCCAGCTTTTGGTCAAACAGCACGTCGTCGCGTTGTTTTTCCAGATTGCTCAATCGCTCATCATTGGTGGATTTAAACTCTTCAAATGCGCCCATGAAGTCATCGAACATGGCGCCGATTGATCCGTCGTCTGTTGCGCCGGTGTGCGCCTTGATTTCGAGATCGGTTTGGTTGGTTTTGCTCATTTGTAGTCCTTAAGTTTTGGAGGCGAAGATTTGACTGGTTCGGTGCAATTGCTGCGCCAAATCGGCAGGGTGGATGCGGGCGCTTTCAAGCATGGGAAAGGTCACCACGGAGATCTCCCACAGATCCACTTGCCACAATCGGCGTGGCTTTGCGGCATTGGCGCGGCTGGCCCGCACAGTGCGAAACCCAATAGACAGGCCATCGACGCTGCCATGCTCAATCAACGCCGCCAGCGCATCGGATCGCGGCACCTTTGCAGTGAGTTGGCCCCGCACTTTCAGCCCGATATCGGTTTCAAAAATGTCGAACCATCGGCCGATGGGCTCTTTTGGGTCATGTTGAAACAGCATGCGCACTTTTCGCGCGGGCCGGTTTTTGAGGCTCTTGGCAAATGCACCAGGCATCACCACGTCGCCGCCTTTATCGATCTTGCCGAAAATGCTGGCATAGCCCTCAAATCGGCCAGATGTGCCAATGGTGATGCTGCCGCTCAATGGCTCGCCACCTTGCGCAAGCGTGTTGAGCGGCGACGCGCCTTCATCGCCATCAAGTTTTGGGCGAATTGCCGAAACGTGTGCTGCGCGTCCTGCTTTGAAATAGTCTCATTGTTCAATGACTTAAAGAATTGCTTTAAAAAAACGCATGTTTAGCTCCCGTTTTTGAAAAGTCGATTCAGGGCCGCGATTTCTTGCACAAACAAGTTGAAACGGCGGTGGGCATCAGCCAGCTGCCGCATGTTCCAAACCAGCAGTGTTGAAGCACCGCTTGCCCATAAAAAAAAGCGCCAAATGCGCCAAATCTCCGCGTTCAATGATGGTGGATGTCAGTTCACTCATGGTCCTCCCCTTCGTTGTGTTGTGGGCGAAAGCCCATCAATTCGCGCTTTTCGGCGCGGGTCAGTGCATTGAGGCCGTCGATTTGCGCCCACCCTGCAAGGCGCTCCACGGCGATGGCTTCGATGGCTTCAAAATCTGGTTTGATGTGCAATTCTTGGTCAAAATGCGCACTCAGCCATTGGCCCAGAGCCGCCGAAATGCGCGTCATCAGCGGGATCATGGTTTGTCGCCAAAAGGCGCGATTTGCCTCACGATAATTGGCGTACGTATTGTCACCGGGTAAGCACAGCATCATCGGTGGCACGCCAAACGCCGTGGCGATATCGCGGGCGGCACTGTCTTTTGCCGCCAGAAAATCCATGTCGCGTGGCGAATAGCCGATCGACTTCCAGTCGAGGCCACCTTCAAGCACCATGGGGCGGCCAGCGTTGGCGGCACCTTGAAACCCATCCGCCAGCTCGGTTTTAAGCCGCGCAAACTGCTCATCACTCAGATTGCCATGTTGGGCATTGTAGACCAGCGCACCGGAAGGACGCGCCGCGTTGTCCAACAACGCCTTGTGCCAATCACAAGCGCTGTTGTGGGTTTCAATCGCCTGCATTGCCGCTGCTGCTGGGGCCAGCCCCGTATGGTCACTCAGCGGGTGCAGATTTTTTTTAAATGCAGCAAGGTATGTCCTTGCGCGCCTTCGGCTTTGATTTTTCGTTTATGACCGTCAACCTGATAGATATAGCGTTGACCCAGCCATCTTTGCCGACGCACGGGGTCACCCGATCTGGCCGCAGCACGAACATTTGCGCCAGCTCATCCACCCGCACCATTTCGATATAGGCGCTGCCCGCCAGCAACATATAGGTGATCAGTTCTTCTGCCAGATCGGGCCAGCTGGTTTCACTGTTGGGGCGGTTCAACAGCGCTAGCGCCGAGTGATCGCTTTGTTTTTGCCCACCTTGCTCCAGATGCAAGGGCACACGAGCGGCGCTTTCGGCGATCAAGCATACGGCGCGATATGCGATTGGATTACTCATCATGCCCAACTTGGCGTGAGCGGCGAAGTTCTTGCCTGACCATTGTGCCGATTGCTGCCGCATCAAAGTGACGAAGGAACTGTTCGCCGTCTTTGTTTCGGGCACAAGCGTGCGGTGTCGGCCGCGCCAGCGGTCGATCCATGAAACCATGATGATGTCTCCAATATGCTTAAAAGTTGCGAATGCGCGGGCGCGTATCGCCGCCAAGGGCGAGTTCAGTGATGGCCCACACCAGGGCATCCATTCGGTCGGGCGAGCTACCGTGTTTGTGCCTGGGGCAAAGGCACACATTTCGTCTTCCAACTGGCGCAAATCGCCCACATGGCGCACCAGGCCGCGTTCATACAGCAATGCGACAGGCTCCGCGCGGGCAAATTTTCCCCGGTGCGCACGCACTTGTTTGAGCGGCAACGTCGGCGCCAATTGCTTGAGGTTGAGCCCTACCAAATCGCCGCCTTGGTTGGTTTCCGCCACCACCAGATCCGCATCAAACTGGTCAAACGCTTGGATCACCTTGCGCGCCCATTTCAGTGCCGGTGCGGGCTTGAATGACAAATCTGCGAGCACATAGGTCGTCTCGCCCGCCTGCCTGCCACCACAATCCCGCACTGATCCGAGTGCTTGTGGCTGGTCACGGGCGGGTCCACCGCGATAATCACGCGGTCAAAATGGTCCGGGGCATTGGCGCGCGTTTGATCCAACTGATCGTGACGCCACAGCGCACCATCAATTGTCTCCACCAGCTCACCATCGAGCTCCTGGCGTCCTAATCGGGTCCCCGCATATCGTGCGGTCACTGTTGTTAAAAAGTTCGGTGCCAGGTTGCGGGCATTGTCCGCAGTGCAGGCATGTGTGACCACACAATTCGGGTCGGCAATCAGCGCTTTTAGCGCTGAAATGGGACGTGGTGTTGTGGTCACCAATTGTTGCGGTTTGTCCCCAACGCGCAAGGCAAATTGCAGCATGTCCCAGCACAATTGTGGGTCTGGCCACTTGCAAAACTCATCGGCCCAGGCCGCCGCGAATTGAGGTCCCCGAAGCGCATCAGGATCGTGCGCCGAAAACAATTGCGCAATTGCACCATTCGGCCATTCCAACTCGCCTCGCGTTTTATGAAACACCGGGCGCTGGTCTGGCGGATGAATTTGCATCAGGCCAGACACGCCCTCAATCATCACAGCGCGCGCATCAGCTATATCTTCCCCGAGGAGCGCGATGGGACTGACCGCCTGTTGATTTAAGCCCAGTGCCCTTTCGCGCACCCATTCGGCCCCGGCGCGTGTTTTGCCCGCCCCGCGACCGCCCAGCATCAGCCAGGTGAGCCAATTACCAGATGGTTCGATTTGGTCGGGCCGCGCCCAAAACCGCCAATCAAAGGAAAGCGCTTGCACCTCCTCATCGCTGAGGTCGGCAATAATCTTTCTATTTCGCGTCACTGCGCAACGTGTCGATCCGGTCAATAATGCGTTTGCGCAAGGCTACCAATTGTTTTGGCGAAAGGCTGGCAGACTTCTCCTTTTCTCCTGCCGCATTGTCTGACTTATCAAACATTTTGAGCAAGTTGGCGATTGCGGTCAGATCGGAGGTTTTGGCCCCGGTCAAGTCCTGTTCAATTTCGCTAAGTTTAAGATCCAAAATTGCAGCGAGGCGTTGGCGGAAGGCGTCGGCGTTGAACCGATTTTTGCGATGGGTACGCTTTTCCCATTTCTGGATGCGCGCACGGGCATAAAGCGTTGTGGGCGATAACTCGTATGTGGTGCAGATTTCGCTGACCCGCATATCGGTTGATTGATAGGCTTGCTTGATTGTGTCCCACTCCGCCTCGCTACGTTTCAATTCATTTTCCCAATAAAAAAAACCCGCCTTGCGGGGCGGGTGTATATTTAATTCAAACCGGCGGCTTGCGCCTTATGTGTTGGCCGCACTTCTTCGACCATATCCAAACACTAGCAAATGAGCGTCACGCTGTCAAGGACTATTTTCCTATTTCGAGACAATTTTCTTATTTCAACCAGCTAAATGCATCTTTGATAAATTGCTGTCCGTTGCTTTGCACCGGCGTGCCGTGCGCCATCAGCACTTGTTCGCAGGGCCAACTTTCAATTTTATCGATTGCCTCGCGCGCAGCTGTGCGATCCCTAAATGCCAACCGGAATTTGCGCGGCACCGTCGGTTGATCTTCGGTCATCAGGTCCAACTTTGCCACTATTTTGCGCCAGCCTTTATACCAATCCTTTGGCATTTGCTGGAGCAAATCGGTAAACAGCACGGTGCGACTTTTGCTGTGATAAAACACTACTTCTTTGGTCAAAGCATTGCCATTGACGACCACCTGATCAATTTGATCAATCCACTCCATGTTCGGTATGTCGCCCAAAACGCCATCGAACTTTAGATCAGCTCGTTTAGGGGCTAAATCAGGCGCGGCGTAAAGCTTTGCCAACGGATAGGCATAACGCCATTCGGCTAGATAAGTATGGTGCAAGCTATTGGGTGCAATAAGAAATTTCACTTCGCCCAGTGCATTCACAGCATCGCGCAAGGTTTGGTCCAACTCGATGGGCGACCAAACAAATAAGCTGTGGTCAGCGAGACGGATAACCGCCATGCGTGTGGGATAGTGGAATCCTGCTGCCGCTCCGATCTCCGGCCCATCAGCAATCCAAATGTCTTTTGCAAACTCCTTTAAAGTCACGACTAAGCCCCCGTTTTGTTGTGACTTAAACGCTATTCATCGCGATCTGGTTCCGCAGTTGGGTCAAATTCGGGCCAACCAACGATATGTTCTTCCCATTCATCTTCGGCCACGTGCTCTTCACTTACGGCGCGACCTTTGACAGAAATTCCAGCTTGATAGACAGTTTCTGGCGTGCCGGACACCAAGGGGTGCCACCAGGCTAAACCCTTGCCTTCAAGCAAACGACGATAAGCACATGTCACCGGCATCCATTTGATCTCACGCACATTTTGTGGTGTCAGCTTAATACAGTCAGGCACCAGTTTTTGCCGGTCCAAATATTGAGTGCAGCTACAGTCATTGGTGTTCATCAGCTTACAATGCACATCAGACGTCACGATTTGACCTGTGTCTTCATCTTCCAGCTTGATCAAGCAGCATCGGGCACAGCCATCACACAACGCTTCCCATTCGCTATCGCTCATTTCATCGAGGGATTTTTCTTCCCAAAAATTCATTGGTTTTCGCCTGTGTTTTTGCTCAAAAATAGATCAACATATGTTATGTCTGGGCTTAGGTTAGAAGCGCTTAGCACTTTTTGGTGCAAAAAGCAGCAAGTTTACTGAGTGGTGAATCGGTGCACGATCCGTTTTATACAAAAACAAAACGAAAGAAGGCGTCGCAATTCATTCGCTTTGACGCCTGGCTCGATTCTTCACTTTACGACTTTTTTCAGTCCCTAGGTCGCGGCTATCAAACGTTCAGCGACATCATGGCTAAGTTCAAAGTCACTGGATTTCGTCGCCTTGTTGTTGAATTGGTTTCAGATGGCTTGAGCTTTTTTGCCATGGGCCTCGTTTTGATGACGGCCCTAGCCCTACCCTCCTTCACCGCCACAGCAAGTGGCGAGTTTAATCAGGCGGAAGACTATTCGGTTATTTTTTTTGGATCGGTATGGCAATGAAATTGGTCGGCGGGGCATCAGGACCGACGATTCCGTTCCGTTAGAGACCCTGCCGACCTATATGATCCAAGCAGCACTAGCGACAGAAGATCGGCGTTTTTACGACCATTTTGGTATCGATTTGGTCGGCATAACACGCGCGATGATCACCAATGTTCGCGCCAACTCTGTGGTTGAAGGTGGCTCCTCTATCACGCAGCAATTGGCGAAAAACCTGTTTCTGACTTCCGAGCGGACCTTTGAACGTAAAATCAAGGAAGCGTTTTTAGCGCTTTGGCTCGAAACACATTATACAAAGGATCAAATCCTAAAACTCTATTTCGACCGCGCCTATATGGGCGGCGGTAATTTTGGCGTCGCGGCCGCTAGCGAGTATTATTTCGGCAAAAAGGTACAGGATATCTCCTTGTCGGAATCGGCAATGTTGGCCGGACTGTTTAAAGCGCCCACCAAATATGCGCCACATGTGGATTTGGCTGCCGCGCGCGGGCGTGCGAATGAAGTTCTTACCAATATGGTTCAGGCAGGTTTTCTCACTGAGGGTCAAGTTACCGCCGCACGGCGAGCGCCTGCGACTCCTATCGAACGGCAAAACGAGATAGATTCACCAAACTATTTTTTGGATTGGGCATTTGAAAATGTAAAGCAACTTGTGGCCAACGAAAATGAATCCGTCAGCTTTGTCGTGCGGACAACAATTGATCCGGTACTGCAAAGCCACGCTGAAGACAGTGTGACTTCGGTTTTGCGCGAGGAAGGCCAAGCATATCGGGTTAGCGAAGGCGCCATGGTGGTGCTCGAACCGAATGGCGCGGTGCGCGCCATGGTGGGCGGCACCGACTATGGCAAGAGCCAATTTAACCGCTCCACCAATTCGGAGCGGCAACCTGGATCTTCATTCAAACCCTTTGTCTACGCCACAGCACTTGAGACAGGGCGCTTCTCGCCCGATACGGTCATCACGGATTCTCCAATCTGTATTGGCGATTGGTGCCCGCGAAATTATGGGCGCTCCTATGCTGGTCGTGTGACGTTGAAAAATGCCCTAACACGCTCGATCAATACAGTTCCTGTTCGGCTATCTCAGTCTACGGGCCGCGGCCCAATCGCGGAGTTGGCGCACAAAATGGGCATTGAAAATGATTTTCCAGTCACGCGTTCCCTGCCCTTGGGTGTAATTTCGACAAGCGTGATAGATATGGCTTCGTCCTATGCGGTGTTTGCGAACGGTGGCTATCGTGCCAAAGCCTTTGGCATTAGTCGGATCACCACACTTCGTGGCAAAACCATTTACGACGCACGAAATAATCCACCACCTGAACGAATTTTGAGTGAACGTACGGTGACGGGAATGAATGAGATGTTGCGCTCGGTCGTCACCTCGGGCACAGGTCGCCGCGCGGAGGTGCCCGGCACGCCAGCGTCTGGTAAAACGGGTACCACGCAATCGTATCGTGATGCATGGTTTTGCGGGTATACAGGCAATTATGTTGCAGCCGTCTGGTATGGGAATGACAATTATAGCCGTACGAACAATCTAACTGGTGGTCGTTTGCCCGCACAAACCTGGCAAAAGTTTATGGCATATGCCCATTCCAACGTAGATGTCAAAGATCTGTCTGGCGCAGAATTCCAACGTATTGAAGACCCCGTTATTCCGGCAGATGGCCTTGGCGAAGATGGCGAGCCTGTGTTGCAGCGTCCACCGTCTTTAACACCAGGCGCGGGCGAAAAACTAAGGGATCTTCATCGGCTGTTTGAACAGTTGCACACGTCCATCGAAGTGGAATTGGCCCCAGAAACCCAACGTCGCGCGGCGCTTCCAAATGGTGGAGCGGCCAAACTGTGAAGCAACTAATCTATCCTCTTGTTTTGGTGATCACCGCATTGGGTGTGGGATTTGGGTTGAGCTATTTTAGCTTAGAGCAAGGCCGTGAACTCACCGCCACACATTATGGGGTCTGGTCCGGCTGGCCTGAACTGGGCACTGCCCAAATTGATCCTTACGCCCGCGCGCATTTGGCACGGCAAGGCATTCTGCCTTTGGGCAAGGGTGAAGGGGTCAGGTTTTTGCGCAAAAGATACCGAAGGAGCCCCTTTAAATGGTCGCTGCCAATATGGATTAAGCGGCCATATGCCCAACCACTCACTTTGGACCATTCAGGTCCGCGATCCCGGCTCAAACCAGGTCTATGGGTATGCGGAGAGCGGTCAAATGCAGTTTGCGACAGACGGCGCATTCGAATTGACAATTTCTCCGGGTGTCAGACCTGGCAATTGGGTCAATACGGATGGGCTCGATCGGATTGAATTGCTGCTCACTTTGTACGACACCAATGCATTCACGAGCCTAGGATCTGAAGAAATCTCGCTGCCGCAAGTGATATTGGAGGCGTGTTGATGGCTCGATTTGCGCTCTGGCTTCTCGCAGGACTTGTTCTAGCGGCATCATTCACTTAAGTGTAATTTTGCTTGTGCCCAGTTTTGCGGAAAAAGATGCTTGGTCTCGCCTTGCCAGTATCGCCCCAGACCAAGCCTTTATCACTCTAGATCCAGACAAAAATGAGCTGAGCCGAGCCTTGCAGCTTGATCCAGCGCTAAGCTATGGCATCTGTCAATTTGATTTGGCACGTGGGCCAGTATTCATTGATGGCAAACTGCCGCACAGCTTTTGGTCGGTGGCAATTGCAGCACGCGATGGGCGCGTAATTTACTCAACCACCAGCCGCGCAGGCAGTGGTGATGAAGTTAAAATCGGTGTGTTCAACCCCGCTCAGTCGCGGCTTTTGGCAGAGGAAGGCCTGGAAATTGGCCAAGGTTTTTTAATCGTGAATGCCCCGACGGATCAACTCACTGCATCGTGCGTCTTTGGCCCGAACATGAGGCCTTGCGGCCACGCTTTAACGATGCACTTGGCCAAATCAGCTGCAGCTATGATGCTGCTATTTAAGGATTTCGGCTTCTTCTGGTGTGTCATAATCCATATCTTCATAGCGGGATTGGAGCGCGGGTAGCTCCTGATGCGCCGAATAGGTTTGATCCGTAAACGGATCACAGAACTCACCCTGCTTTGCCCTATCGACAAAGACTGCCAATCGGTTCAGTGCCACATTTGATAGCCCAGCCTCTTGGTGCGGTGTTTCCACCAGCAATCGGTTTAACGCCACGTCATAGCTTTTGTAACGATAGTCCAGCGCCCTTGTGAACCAGGCGACAACATTGGCATTCTCGAATTCACGCGCGCGCACTTCTTTGCGCACCGCGTCATTGTTGGGATAAAGTCCCTTCAGCGCAACCGACCGGCGACGTTCAATTTCTATAACTTCACAAATAGCGTTGAACGTGCCTGGCACTGTTTTGAGATCGTTACCGGCATCTTCGGCAATTGTGACATATCTTGTTGTCGTCGAATTATATTCGGCGAGGCGCAGATGTGTGTAATAGCGATCTGTAGTGTAGTTTAGATCTGTTGGTTCGGTTAGCCGGGTGCGCTGCAGTTCAACTGCGGCGTCAAACATCCAGTCATTGGCGTGAGGGGCAATAAGGAATCGCCAAACGCGATTGCGCATGAGCTTTTCTTCATCAGTTAAGATAAACCTAGACACAGGCTCGCCACGTTGACTGGCAGACATGGCGCCCACACGTGGTAATATTTCATCATGAATGACACTTTCGTCGGCGCGGCCAAAGTCGCCCACCGGACGCGCGCACGCGTTCAGTGCTAGCAGCGGCACCAACAATGTCAGCAATGCCTTAACGTTAGTGCGGCTTGCGCACTTTGTTTTTCCGGCGTTTTTCATTACTTGCGCGATTGGCTCGTTCATAACGTACACCTGGAAAAATAACGATATTTTCCGCGTTCCCACTTATTTTATGATCTCGCGAAATTCGGCGCTGCGGTTGAAAAAATAATACTTTCCCCATGGGGGCCTCTTTGAAAAAAATCTGTGTCTATGTCGTCATAAAGCTCTCGATACTCACAATCCTAAATACGAACATGTTAATCTTTGTGCAAAAATGATTAAGAAATCGTCAAGGTTAATAGTCTGCTAACGAATTAATGAAAAAAAGTGGGTAAGTGATTTGTTTTGACCCACTTTGGTAAAATCAGGCAAGAGATGATCGGCTTCCAACCCTACGAAACGTTTAAATTGTTAATTGAGAACGGCGGCATTGAACGCGCGAACACCCTGTTGGTGGCCGCTTGCGACGCATTTGCCCAACGGCCCAAGCCTGACTACGCGGAGCTGCAACAGTTCGAAGCATTGGCAGAACGGCTGTTTCCTTCTGCCGAATCGGAGGCCCGCACAAAGGCGGCACTTAAACTCATTAATGCCCCTCACCTTTCGCCAAAGCTTGAACGCTTGGTGATGGACAATATTGGCGAGGATGTGGATCAGTTTTTGGCAGAAGCTGAAGATGTCTCTGACGACATACTATTATCAATCATTGCCAAGAACGATGCTGATCAAATTGCAAAGATAGCCACCCGGCCGAACCTAAGCAAAAAAAATGGTCGCAACGCTCTTTCCGATCAATAGCCGCAAGGTTTACCGCGCCTTGGCTGCCAACCCATCTATCGAATTTAAGGGCCCTTATCTGCGCGCTATCTCTAAAGCAGCAGGCATGGATCAAAAGGTTGCTTGGTCGCTCGCGGCACGGGATGATTTTGATAAGGCCTATTTGCTGCATGCCTTTTTCGACCTTAAAGAATCAGACCGAATAAAGGTTCTGGCCGCGTTTGAGAATCGCTACACACCTAAAACGCCGATGCACCGCACCTTTGAACACATCTCGGTAGCGACCAGCGAATTCACTCAGGCCATGATGAAACTCTTGTCGAAAAACCAGCGCCCAAAAGTCACGCGTTTGCTGACTCAAGTCACTGGACTTGATGAACTGAAATGTGGTGAGATCGCTCACGATGTAAGCGGGGCGGCCTTGTTTGTGGTTTTGCGGGCATTCGGCTGCAAGGCACAGGATGGGCTAAAGGTGCTTATCCATGCAAGTTCGCGTGATCGCGACAACTCAAAAGATCTCAAACAATATGCGCATTTGTTCCAACATTTGAAGCCGGAGGCAATGGTGTTTATCTTGTCGCTTTGGCGCGGTGATGTTGAACTGAGCGACCTGGACAGATCAAATGAACATATGCCGGCGGGACGCCAGAGCATCCGCACATTGGCCGCGGCGTCAGCTGCAAAACAGCGCGCACAAACATCAGATGTGTTGGACCGCGCGGCAAATGCCGTCAGCCGATTGCGCAACGCGCGTTAGGATTGTATTCCAGCCAAATCTAAACCTATATCGGTGTCACGAGTCTCTAGGCTGATTACCCAAAAATCGGGGTCAAAGGCTTGTTCCTGTTGGATACGGGCATTCACCTCCTGATGCGGCGCGTGATCAAAACGCGATTCAAACACGCGTTCATGTCCGTCTGAATCTAGCTGCATAGCTGGCACGAAAAGACTGCAGTTGCCGTCTAAATGATCAACTTCCACCCAGATTTGTCCTGCGACATCGTCGCCCCGCTGGCGGACAACGCACATGTTTCCTCGCTGGATATGCAGCCGCACAAAGGCAGACACCCAAATATCTGCGCGTAAGCGTTTCATTTGCTACTGGTGCTATTCAAAGCTGGCGTTCGCAGCAAGTAGCATATCAAACAATTCGGGCGAGATTTCACCGGTTTCACGATAATTGTTAAAAACCTCGAATTGGCGGATAGCCCGTTCTGTCTGAGCGCCGGGCACCCCGTCAATGGCGCCTTGCAAGAAACCGAGTGAATAAAGCCCTTTTTGTATCTTAATCACATATTCGCGCGAATAGCTTTGGGACACAGTTTCCGGTTCATCGTTCGCAGCGCGCATTGCAATTTCAGCCAAAGGGTCATTGCTGACACTCGCCGCAGGTGTGCTGCTAGGCTTTGTGCCGGGGTCGCCGCCCACAACACTTTCAAGCTTTACAAGGAGTTCGTCGCTCACGGCGCCAGTTGGTGTTAGCCCATATTGGCTTTCAAAAGCGCGAATAGCTGTCGCGGTTTTAGGGCCATAATAGCCATCCACTTTTTCTTTGAATATGCCGAGTTGGGCCAAATTCTTTTGTACTCTAAATGTGGTCGGATTGCCGGTTACTTCCGCAGGGATAGGAGTAGGCTGAGCCGTTGGCGCTGAAATCGAGCTGGTTGGCGCATTATCTGTTGCCGGAACAGGCTGCGTTTGCACACTGCGCTGACTTGGCGCTGGCGGAACGATGGTCGGTGGCGTCACCGACATTTCGCTTTGAGCTTCTGTATCGACCGCGCCCCAAAAGGGTGCAGGATGCAGGTTTTTTTGACCGTAAAGCGCATTCCAACCAGAAACGCCAATGCCAACGGTGAGCAGCACGGTGCAAATAGTGTTTGTCGGGTGCGTGCGCACGAAGGTCCACGCGCCATTCAAAATCTGCATGGTGATCCCTTGAATATCTCGCTCGTCTCCTGAATGTCCAACGCTATATGCGCTCATATCCCCGGTCCTCTTTTAGCTTACTTTTGCGGCTTTTTCTTGTTCGGCTTCTTTGGCGGCGCGTTCCGCCTCGAGTTTGAATTGCATATCGCTAATTGTTTCGACATTATCCGCGACGGAATCCATTGCCTCCTCTGCGTCCAAAGGCAACAACACACTTATGGTCGTTCCCTTTTTCAGGCGCGATTTAATTTTAAACTCGCCGCCGTGCAATGCCGTAAGGCCCTGCACAATCGATAGCCCCAATCCTGTGCCTTCATATTCGCGTGCAAGGCCATTATTTGCTTGGAAGAATGGCTCTCCGATGCGCTCGATGTCATTCTGCGCGATGCCGATTCCTTGGTCCAAAACGCTCATTTCAATGCGTGTTCCCTTGGGCCGAATCCGCAAAGTCACCGTCGCCCCTTCTGGGCTAAACTTGATCGCATTCGACAGCAAGTTAATCAAAATCTGGCGACACGCGCGCTCATCCGCCATCATTGGGGGCAGCATTGTGCCCTGCTCCGCTGCGAGTGTGATGTTTTTGGCCTGTGCAGCACCTGCTACAATCGAAAAGCATGGCTCAATCAGAGAGGTCGGTTCAAACTGACTGGTTTGCAACTCGAATTTGCCTGCTTCGATTTTTGACATATCCAAAAGCATATTAACCGTGTCCAGTAGGTGCATACCGCTTTGACGAATCAACGTTACATATTCTTGGTGGTCTTTGCTTAGCTCACCGCCGATATCGCTCAGCATCATATCGGAAAACCCAACGACAGCGTTAAGCGGCGTGCGCAACTCGTGGCCCATTGTGGCCAAAAAACGTGATTTTGACTGGTTCGCGTTCTCCGCAGCTTGGTGCGCCTTTTGCGTGAACACTTCTTGATCTTTGCGCTGCGTAATATCGCGGAAGATAACCACAACTTCATGCCCCGGCACGCTTTGCTGTTTCTCCTGCACAGGTGACAAGGAGGCTTCGACCCAAACAAAACTGTATTGATCGTCGCGCCGACACTGCATTCGCATTTCCACGCTGCGGGGTTTGCCTTTTACACGGGCCTCGTCTAGCGCCTTGAGATAACCAGGGCGGTCTAAGACATGAATACGCTCAACAAAACCACTGCCGGCCAGTTCATAACGCTTGCACCCGAAGAATGATTCCGCTGTGTGGGAAAGATAGGTGAGGTCGCCCGTGCTTGTATATTTGGCGACGGCGTCATGGACGCTCTCAACCAGATGCTTGAAGGCGCGTACCTGGGCTTTTGAATGTGTGTAGTAGCTTCGCGCAGCAAGGCCAAAGACATCGCAACAAAAGCCAAAGGAATCATCACATAAAGCACGGATAGGTCGATATGTTGGGCAGCATGCCGCGGGTCAAAGCCGGCCACCTGGATCATGAAACCGCCCTGCACCAAAAAGCCTACGATAGCGATTGCAAGAACCGCTTTAGTGGTTTTGGTGTCGCCCAATAAATATGCGTAAAGACCTGCGATAGCGGCAACTGTCATGCCAATTGCACCAGCTTGCACATTCAACATTGTTATGCAGGCGCCCATGCTTGTAAGGGCGAGTAACTGGAAAAGCATCGCCCAGCGCACGTTACCGTTGCGCGCCAGTTGCCACGACATCAGCGATCCGATGGTCAAAGGAATTGCGTGCAGCACCAACTGCATGTCGTGACGCAACGCCAGCATCACTGCAAACGGTGCAGCCAACGCAACGAGAGCAAGCCCCAGAACCGCGTTGGTTTGGATAACTCTTTGTCGCAGCTCATCGACGCTGTCATGAACGGCCCCATTTCGGGGTGACCGATACGCCTCTTGTATCATGGTCAAGGGATTACGCATTACTTTTCCGCTTGATGCCTTTTTTTTGGTTGGCCCCACCATGACAATAAGAATCTAAAGGGGGATTAAACACACACCACCCAACCAGCGAAAAGGACTGATTTAGCAACACTTTTATCTAGTGTGGTAAACAAAGTGTTGTGCCATGCTGGGCGAGGCCATCGGCCTCAAGAAAGCGTTAGCGAAGCGGTCTCTTAATAGCTATCTAAGCGTCGCTTCCAGCAAGCGGCGAAGTTCTTTCCGCTCTGCGCGCGATCGGATCTGGCGTGCCTCACTGCTATAGGGATGCACCTCCCATGCATCCTTTTTCTGCACCACCTTAAAACGGCGAGAGGCACCTACCGGCAGCTCTTCTGAGCTATAGCTCGCGATCGCTGTTACCTTTAGGCTCTTGATCGCGGGCCATTCTTGCTGCTCAGCAGCCAGTGTGCCGTTTTTCTGTCCCAGCGCGTTTGCAATCATTTCCTTAAATGAGCCATGTCTCTTACCTTGCCGGGATCCAACGGACCTTGCCGACTTTGGATATGGTCATCTGAGGGTTTGTCAGAGTTTTCAAACCCTTCAATCTCGGTAATCGGATAGCTTTTTGAGCCATCATGGGTTTCCAACTCAATAAGAATACTCATTAAATAGGTCGCTTCAGTACTCATATTGCACACCAGGCAACGGGATTCCACGCTCACCACGCCGCTACGGGTAATCATAATTTTGGGACGGGTTTGTCGATGATAGCTGGAAACAAAAACCTGCAAATAACCTACCCAAACAAACAGCATGGCCAAATTGATGGCCATGTTTACAAATTGGCTATTGGCAAGAACCCAATCCAGCATTGGCAGGATAATCCTCCAAAAAGCTCAGCGTGCGAGAACGGGCAGACAGATCGTGCCCTCTATGTGCCAACGCAAATCAGAAAGAATAGTTCCGTTTGCTGATCGGCATAAAAATGTCATCGCCTCATATTAATGCCTGAACTGACGGCTGCGTCGCTCACTAAAAGGTCGGTCAGTCGCGAGACGCCAAAGGGTTATCCACTGTTAGCACCTCCAATATTTTTTGCCGTTCAATATCCTGCATACTGGCAAAATTTGGACAAAATCAAATTTGTATAAAATTTTATCGAATTTCTGAATTTCGGTTTCACAACTGTGAGTTAGTTTGCTTTCAATGAGTTTTTAAAAGTCGAGAATTAGGGGGCCAAATTGTTTTTATTGCGTTGTTCATTTTGGCTATTGATCGGATTTCTTGTGATCAAACCCTTCGCATTTGAACCGGAACAGGCCTCGCAAGCTTTGGCGAGTGCAGCGGTCAACGGGGCCACTGAGCTTGTTGTCCAACATGCGGATCGTCTCGACTGTACCGATATTGGTTGCAACAGCATGAAACACCTTGTTGTCGCCAGTGCTTTGGCCTCCAAGCCGTCGAATACCCCGGCCCTTTCAGATGGGATGGCGAACTTCCCCGTGCCGCCACCGCGTCCCGCTTGGGCTGGATAACTAAACAAGACCGCATCACTTCCCCGATGCTACTCCAAATGCGGTCTTATTCTGAGCCGTGCACCTTCCCCGGGTGCCACGGCTCTTTTTTTTGTGCCTCCGGGTGGTCAAATCGATCTGATTTAGTTATCAAATCTGGGCAAAGGAGTGCGCCATGACATTTGATGACATCAAAGAAAATCTCGAATTTTTGGATGATTGGGAAGATCGATATAAATATGTCATCGAGTTGGGCCAATCCCTGCCCGGCTTGCCCGAAGAGGCTTATAGCCCCGCAAACAAAGTTGAGGGATGCGTTTCCCAAGTTTGGCTAACCTCTGAGTTTGAAGAAAAAGATGGTGAACGTGTTTTGGTCCTCAAAGGCGACAGCGACGCGATGATCGTAAAGGGTTTGGTTGCTATCGTGATCGCGTATTTTTCGGGTCACAGAAAAGAGCAAATCGCCCAGCTCGATGCAGAACAGGATTTTGCGGCCATTGGCCTGCAGGAGCATTTGACGACCCAACGGGCCAACGGTTTAAGAGCGATGATCCAACGCGTTGAGGCGGTGGCGGCAGCAGGTTAAAAGCGCTCTCGCCGCACCTGCCACCTGATTTATCCTTTTCGCCGTCGGTCGGCGATAGTGAGCTGGCCAATCCCCCATATTGCACCGAGTTGATCCAAGCCGATTTTTGCCACTAGCTTTGCGCTTCTGCGGGGCCACTTACGGCTGGTTTCAACTTCTTGCAATCCTTTTGAAAACCCACACACGTCGACCAGCAGATTGATGCAATCTGCGGGCAATTGATCGTAAAGGCTCGCCAACTCCTTCCGGGCATCCGCAGCCATATCGCTAATGTCATTTTGTCCGGCCGATCTTGTTTGCCCAAGCGCGGTGTTTAATCGACAATAATCGCGCGTGATCTGCGGGGTCAGCATGGCGCGTTCCACGAGCCTTTCCAAACGGTTTGCAGCCCATATATGATCTTCGGTCAAAAGGCCGCCATGTGGCCCACGGCTGTTGCACATTCTGTTAAGTTGTCCGTTGCCAACAATGGGCAATTTCTCTTCAGTTGGCTGCTTGCACCGACCGGGAACCGCCGGAGATTGAGAGCTCATTAGCCACAGTTTTTGTCGGCGCATCCAGTGCGCGGTCTCTGCTGTTAGCTAAATTGATCTCCATTTTGCGCCAAAACGCCTTGGCTCACTAACGCTTTTAGATATTGGCTCTCAAGCGATGCCGTCTCTAGCCCATTTGAAACACGATAATAATCTCCTGCCCGTTGGATCTTTCCGGCCTTGTGTAGCAAACGCACAAACCTCAATTGTCTTTTGATCTGTCGCATCAGCCACACTCCTCAATATTCTTTATATCTTCACTGGCCAAAATCAGCGTCCGTTCAAAACAGCTTAACACCCGATCGAAGTGCGGCCGCTCGCGTAAATCCTCTATGCGCCCACACGCATAAGCAACCGTCCGGCGATCGCGATCAAAGAGCACACCGGTGTAGGTAAGCGAGCGCCGTAGAATCACATTTGTGAGATACATTGCGATCTGGCGCGAAAGGCAGACGCGTTCGTCACCTCGCTTTTTGCTCAGCAGCGCAAACGGGTGCACTTGTCGAGCGCTCGCCACAAGATTTAAGACAAATTGCGCTTCAGGATCGCTTTCCAATAGCTGGATTGAGTCGACATTCAGGTTAGTTTCAACCCGTGTTTTGTATGTGTAAATTTGATAAATATGCATGATCATTCCCAATTTTAGGTATATATTCCTATAACCTACATGGGAAGGACCGGGGATAAGTTTATTAAGTTAAAATTAACGGTAAACCATTGTTTAATAGCAAAATCAATGTGTTAAACCCATTAACCCAAGCCAAAAATGCAACTTTAAATGGTACATAAAAAAGGCCGACTTGGCGCCGGCCTTCTTCAAAATCGATCGAATATGCAGATTATTTTCCTGCTTTCCGTCCCAAACCCATCTCGCGAGCAAGACGCGAGCGCGCTGCGGCGTAGTTTGGCGCGACCATAGGATAGTCGCTCGGCAAGCCCCATTTTTCACGATATTCTTCTGGCGACAAATCATAGTGTGTGCGCAAGTGGCGCTTCAATGATTTAAACTTTTTGCCGTCTTCCAAACAAATTATGTAATCTGGTGTAATTGATTTTTTGACAGGCACAGCAGGCTTACGATTTTCCTGTTCCGCTTCGCTTGGGCTATTCGCAAGACCTGCAAGGGTGGCATGCACATCAGCAATCAATTTAGGCAAATCTGCTTGGCTTACAGCGTTGTTCGCCACGTAAGCACTTACGATATCTGTACTTAGCTCAATAATTTCGGCTTTTAGGTCAACTTGATTAGTATCTTGTTGCTCAGTCATTATTTAACCATTTCCTGCAGATTGCTTCTGTTTTAGCGGTCGCTAATATTGAACACTTAAATATGACCCAAAAGTCCAAAATGCAACCAATAAACGACCAAAAGTTGCAAATTTTTTTCTTTATTTCTGCGACAAGTCGTCCAAAGCTATCTGTTTTTATTTAGGATCCATTTCATCGACCTTAGTCACCTCGGCAGGTTTATAACCAGCGAAGTAGGCGGCACGTGCCAGCAAATGGGCTGAAATTGGTGCTGTTAGCAACAAAAATACGAACCCTGCAATAGCGCGCAACACTACAGACCCTTCAAGCGATGCTAAGGCAATTGCCATAAAGCCAAAGCCCGCACCAGTGTGCCCGCTTTGGATGCTGCGTGCATACGTGTGTATAAGTCAGGTAGGCGCAGCAGCCCAATCGCGGCTCCCAGCGAAAAAATGGCGCCAATGATCAATAGGATTCCTACTAGATAGGCAATGATCTCTTCAATCATTCTTCAACTCCCATGTCTCGGTGGTCGTTTGCGAGGCGCTCAGCTTTAATTTTCCAGCGTTGCAACACAAAGCGCGCGAACGCGACTGTGGCCAAAAAGCCCACAAGTGCCAGCGAAATAGCTATATCCAGATAGAGTGAATAGCCGGTTTTAATCGCGATTACCGCGATATAGCCAATCCCGACGGTCAGCAACATATCAAGAGCCAAAATACGGTCTGGCAGAGTTGGCCCCCGCATAATGCGCACCAACACCAGCAAGAAAGCGAGGCTCAGCAATCCAAGTGCAATATTGATTGAAAGCTCTAAGAATTCTGCGCCGCCCATCATGGTTCAAACACCTCGATAATTTTTGCTTCAAAGCCGTTGGCGATATCTTCAATCATCTGCTTTTTATCTGGCATTGCTAGTGCATGCACATAAAGGCTTGATCGATCAGGCGAAACATCAACGCTTAACGTGCCCGGCGTCAGCGTAATCAGATTTGCCAATAAGGTAATTTCGGCGTCTGACTTTGCTTTCAGGGGAAAAGCAATGATCGCTGGCTGCAATTTTTTGTGCATGTTGGGCGAAAGCACCAAAACCAAAACTTTGAAAGCACTCAATATCAGCTCATAAAGAAACAAAATTGCGAGTGAGATGATTTTGGGTACTTTGCGCAACAATTGTGTCTGGCCAAGTTGCAAACGGATCATCCACAGTGACGCGCCGCCAACAACAAAGCCCAAAATAAGATTTCCAAGAGAAAACGTACCCGTGATCGCAGCCCAAGTCAGGGCCAAAAGCACCGAAATAAGCAAAAGTGTCATTCGCCTTCTCCTTCACTTTCAGGTATGCCCTGAAAAACCGCGCCGACATATTGTTGGGCCGCCTGCACATCATACGCAGCACCACCACCGGCCCTAAACAAAGGCTGTGGCCATAGGCCAACGAACACAATAGAGGCGACCAAAGCCCCTGTTGGCAACAGGCCCCACACAATCGCGCGCTGCGGCAATGGGCGAATTTTGGTGTTTATCTGTTCAGAGTTTACACCTTCTCGACCATCTCGCCAGAATATATGCGCCCACAAGCGGGACCCTGCAATTGAGGTCAGAATTGAATTGAGCAGAATGAGGCCGACAAGCCAATAATTCTCGACGCCGATGCCTGCCTGCACCAAGATCATTTTGGCCAAAAACCGAGGAATGGGGGCAACCCGGCAACTGCAAAAACCAGTACAATAAACATGATAGAAAGCCAGCTATTGGCGCGATAAAGCCCGCCCAGCTTGCGAATATCGCTTGTGCCGCCCATGCGTTCAACCAAGCCAACAACGAGATACAGAGCTGTCATCACCAACATGGAATTGACGGCATAAGCCGCCAAGCCAAACACACCGAGCGACGTGCCTATGGCCAACCCGGCCATCATGCGCCAATGCCGCCGATAACCAAAAAACCGAGGGCGCGGCGCACATTTGTTTGCGCCATGGCACCCAACGGGGCCAAAATAAGGGTCGCGCCGGCAACAACTTCCATCACCAATTGCAGCTCGGCGTGGGATTGAGGGATCAGCAGCAAATGGGTCCTAACCAGCGCATACACGCCCACCTTTGTCAGCAACCCAGCGAACACAGCCGAAACCGCGGGGTCTGGGGCATGATAAGAAGCGGGTAGCCAAGAATTAAGCGGGAATGCCGCAGCTTTCATCGCGAAGGCCAGGAAGAACAAAGCCGCCACAGCCGCAATGGCCCCACCCTGCACTTGAGGCGCCTTCAATGCGATATCCGCCATATTTAGGGTGCCCACAAGGCCATAAAGCAAGCCAATCGCGATCAAGAAAAAGGTGGTCGCAAGGAAGTTCAGAAAGCCATATTTAACCGCGCCATCCAGTTGGATTTTCCGCCCGCCGATCACCAACAAGCCAAATGATGCAATCAGCATCACTTCGAACCACACATACAGGTTGAACAGGTCACCGGTTAGAAACCCACCGGAAACCCCGGTTAACAGCAACAATAAAAGCGGATGATAGCCATATTTGTTTTCGCGCGTTTCAATTTCTGACTGCACGAACAAGATGACAATCAGCAAGATAAAGGCACTCACCATGGAGAACAAGGCACTAAGCGAGTCTGCGACCAAGCTGATGCCAAATGGCGGCAGCCAGTTGCCCATGGTCATGCTTAGCGGTCCTTCTGCCTGCACACGCAAAAACAGCATCACGTTTGCCACCAGAGTGGCCAGCAGGATCACAAAGGCAAATGGCGACTGCCACTCTGGGCGCTTGCGTGCCATAAGCAAAATAGCTGCGCCCAACATTGGAAGCGCGATTGGCCAAACAATAACCCAATCGGCGGCCAGGGTCGCACCTTCAATCATAGCGGGCGGTAAATCGAGATTTTTTTTGGCGTCGACGAACTGGCCATCAAAGTCTCCTAGTAGCTCAGCGGTGGCCGAGGACTGTCCTCAGGCTCCGCTACGCGCATTGTGTCAGTATTATCGGCATCCAGTTCTTGATAGGCACGATAGGTCAGCACCAACAAGAACGCGAACAATGAAAAGCCAATCACAATTGCCGTCAAAATCAGTGCCTGCGGCAGGGGGTTTGCAATCGGCTCAAGCGGCGCATATTCGCCATCAGGAACAATCGGCGGGACCTCGCGTGTGACACGTCCTACCGTAAAAATCATCAAGTTGACGCCATTGCCAATAATGGCAATGCCCAACAACATCCGGATAAGTGAGCGCGAAAGAAGCAGATAAATAGCAACGGTGAAAAACAAGCCAACAAGGCAAGCGAGTGCAATCTCCATCAGCGTGACTCCTCGTCTTCTTCCAGCGCCAGCGCAATCGATGAAATCGCCCCGACAACAACGCAATAAACGCCGATATCAAACAACAGGGGCGTGGATAGCGCCAACTCACTGCCATCGCTTAATTCAAGGAACAGCCATAGCCCCTTCAGGAACGGCGCATCCACAAACAGCGACATCAGCCCGGCGATGGTTGCGAGAAAAACACCAAGTCCAGCAACGGCGATTGGGTGGAACACAAGTGCCTTTCGCACTTCGTCTACACCTGCTGCTATACCATAAATCGCAATGGCGGAGGCGGCGATCAAGCCGCCAATAAAGCCCCCACCCGGCTCATTGTGGCCGCGCAAGAGAACAAAAATGGAGAAAAGCACCATCAATGCCGCAAGGTAAGGGGCGACGGTTCTAAATATCACCGTATTCATGCGCGCGCTCCTTTGCTTCTCGGTGTTGTGCGTTTGGGCTGCCTTTGCTTCGGCGCCAATTTTTTCGGCGCACCGACGCCACGTTTCGGCCCGCCCAAGCGGATGCCGATCAGGGCCAGAATAGCAATGCCTGCCGTCATCACGACCGAGATTTCACCAAGCGTATCCAAAGCTCGATAATCGACCAAGATAACGTTCACGATGTTTCGGCCGTGAGCGATTGGCACGCTGGTCTCCACAAAGAATTCCGACAGAGTTGTATCTAGCTCGACACTGAGAACCGCCAGGAGCAGTGCCACAAAGCCGAAGCCACAAACGATGGCAATTGCGCCATCGCGCACTGCTTCCTCTAACACGCGGGCGTCGCGTTGATCCAGGTGCAGCCTGGTCATGACCAGGGCCAAAATCACCACAGAAAGCGTTTCGACCATCAATTGGGTGAAGCCCAAATCTGGCGCACCAAACAAAAGGAAAATCATGGCGACCGCAAAGCCCTGAATGCCCAACGACACAATCGCTACAAGACGGGTTTTGGCTATGATCACCGCGCCCAAACCAATTGCTGCAATTGCCAAGATCGCCCATTCATAGAAGCGCAGATTCGGCAGTCGCGGAATTTCGGGCAGAGCATTTTGCATAATCAATGGGGTGAACAAGGCGCCAGCCAAGCAGACAAAGACCAAGATCAAATAGAATTCCAAGCGGCCGTGGTGGAATAACCGTGTAATCCAATCGGCAAACCGGATCAGCCCGAACATAAACTGGTCGAAGCCCTGATCTGGCCCCCAGCGCCATACATCTGCGACGCGACGCAGGAAGCCCCGGATTGCGTCAAGTTGGAGGAATGCAATGGTGCCGACGACCCAAGTGGCCACAGATAGACCGACGAGCAGCCAGTCGAAATGGAGTTTGAAGCTTGTTTCAACCAGCTTGGCATAAACTGCAGTTGCGGCCGGCGCAAAGAACACTTCGCCAACCTCAGTGATATAATACCCCGCTGCAAAGCCCAAAACGCCGAGCACAAGCGGGCCCCAAATCATGGAGAGTGGTGCTTCGTGAGGCGATTTTGGCGTCTCCAATTTGGCGCCAAAGAATGGTTTGATTGCGATTGCCAGCCCTGCTGCCATCATCAAGCCATTTCCGATGAGCGCGACAAGCACGAGCAGCATGCTCCAGATATTTTCCGGGCCAAACAGTAAGTAGATCTCTTCCTTAGCAAAATATCCAAGTGAAATTGGAAAACCTGCCATGGATATGGCCGCCAGCACAGCCGCAATAAAGGTGAACGGCAATTTATAGCGCAGACCCGAGACTTCAGTGATGTCGCGGGTGCCCGATTCATGATCGATTGCGCCAACCACCATAAAAAGGGCGCCTTTATAAAAAGCGTGGGCAACAAGGAACAGTAGCGCCGCCAAAATGGCGACTTTCTCACTGAGGCCCAAAAGCATCACCAACATGCCGAGTGAGCCCAAAGTGGTGTAAGCGAGCATCTGCTTCATATCAGTTTGACGCAGCGCCATGATGGCACCAGTCAACAAAGTGATGCCGCCCATAATCGGCAATATGGTGTTCCAATAAACCGTATCGTTAAGCACAGGGCTCATACGCGCCAAGAGATAAACACCGGCTTTGACCATTGTCGCTGAGTGCAGATACGCTGAAACAGGGGTCGGCGCTTCCATTGCGTTGGGCAACCAGAAATGGAAGGGCACCTGAGCTGATTTGGTGAATGCCCCGCCGAGCACCAACAAAAGGATCATCAAGTAGAAGGGGCTGTCGCGCAAAACATTTTGATCGCGAAGCAAGGTGCTAAGTTCACTGTGGCCGGTCACGCCCATAATCAGCAATAAGCCGAACAGCAATAGCAATCCACCGCCGCCTGTAATGACTAGGCTTGTATCGCGGCGCGACGCGACGCCTCTTTATTGTGATTGAAGCCAATCAGCAAAAACGAGGTAATCGAAGTGAGTTCCCAAAAAAACAAACAGGGTGATGATGTTATCTGCCAAGACAAGGCCCAACATCGATCCCATAAACATCAAAATGAACGCGAAAAACCGCCCCTGGTGACGGTGACCTTTCAGGTAACCACCTGAATAAGTGACAATAAACGTACCAATACCCGAGATTAGCAACGCAAAAATCAGCGACAAGCCATCAACAAAGAAACTTAGATTGATCGGGAAAATATAAAAGTTCGCGCTTACCCAAGTAATTGAAAACGAAACTGTGCTGCCTGCCGCTATCTGAGCGATATAGGTGGTCAGCACCAAAAAGATCGCAGCAGGTACCGTTGCTAATATCCAACCTGAAACTGGCTTTGCAAACCGATTGACCCATGCGCAAATAGCGCCGTTATAAAGGGAGCCAGCGCGATCAGCAGCAAAGCGTGATTATTCGGCAAGTCGGACAACGATCACTCTCCATTTCGCGCCCCTACACTGCGGACGCATTTCTTGCATTTTGCCGCGCTTCGCGATTGCGCGGAGTGGATTTCTAGCGCTTGAAATGCGGTTCAAATCGAATCGCAAAAATCTGTTGACCAATTTGACCCAGTCTCAACGCGAACAACAAGGGCAGGCGCCGCAGAAACAACGGTTTTGCAGCGTTTTTGGATCATCAAATTCGGATTTATCGTATAAACACTGCAATCTAATTTGCAAAGACTTGATTGTTGCGTCACTGCGCCCCAAATTAGTTGGGAATATAAACTTTCCTGATTGAGCATGTCCAAATCATCTGACACCTTAAATGCTGAGCGAGACTGGCAGCACGAGCTTAACCAACTCGAATTTCACGTGATGCGCAAAAAAGGCACCGAACGCGCCTTTTCGCATCCCTATAACACTTTGGCAGATGTCGGCCGGTATCTTTGCAAGGGGTGCGGGGCCACCTTGTTTTCCTCGCAGCATAAATTCGAATCTGGCTCAGGCTGGCCAAGTTTTTACGATAAAACACAGGGCAGCGCGGTCAAGCTTGAGATTCAGCGCACGTTTTTTGCCCGAAAAGTTGAGATTTTATGCGCGGTTTGCCGCTCGCATATTGGACATATGTTTGAAGATGGGCCACAACCCACAGGAAAACGATATTGCACCAATGGCACCTCATTGCAGTTTGTGCCGCAACCGGAAGATAAGTGAATTTATGAGCGATTTGACGCCACCTAAAGCCGCTAAGAAGGACCACTTCACCACCCATCACGGCATCGAGCGCAATGATCCGTACCATTGGTTGCGCGACGATAATTGGCAACAAGTGATGCGCGAACCTGAGTCGCTCGACAACAATATCCGTGCTTATCTCGAAGCCGAAAATGAATATTTCGAAGCGCATATGGACGATAGCGCCGATTTGCGTGAAAAAAATCTACACCGAGATTCGCGGACGCATCAAGGAAGATGACAGCTCGGTTCCGTTCAAGGATGGCGACTATGCGTATTTCTCGCGCACGCTTGAAGGCCAGCAATATTCTCAAATTTGTCGTACTGATCGCGATGGCGAAAATGAAACAATTTTGCTCGATATCAACAAGGAAGCCGGCGATAGGTATTTCCGCTCTGGTGGCGCCACGCACTCCCCTGATCACACGCTTTTGGCTTGGTCAGCAGATCGCAATGGGTCCGAATATTTCACGATATTTGTACGCGATCTTGAAACCGGCAACGAACTGAAGGACGAAATCAAGAGCACCACAGGCGGCGTGACATGGGCTGCGGATTCGAAGAGCTTTTTCTACACCGTGCAAGACGATAATCACCGGCCGCACAAGGTGTTTCATCATAAATTGGGTGATGATCCTGCCGATGACGCGATGATCTATGAAGAGCCGGATTCCGGGTTTTTCCTCGGTGTTGGGAAAACCAATTCTGGCAATTACATCATCATCGATAGCCATGACCACGAAACAAGCGAAGTTCGTTTTATCGACGCGCACACTTTGGGCGCGCCGACTTTGGTGGCTGCGCGCCAGAATGGCCGTGAGTATTCAATCGATGACGCCAATGGCCTATTTTACATCCGCACCAATGATCAGGCGCAGAGGACTACAAATTGGTCACCGCGCCAATCGACAATCCCGGCATTGAAAACTGGGCAGATTTGGTGCCGCACCGCCCGGGTGTGCTGCTCAAGGGTTACTTCTTGAAATCACGCTATTTGGTGCGCAAAGAAGAATTTGAGGGCCTACCCCGGATCATCGTGCGCGCGCTTGAGAGCGGTCAGGAAGAAGAAATCAGCTTCAAAGAAGAGGCGTATACGCTTTCTGTTTCAGCCGGTTATGAATTTGAGACCGATGAAATTCGCTATTATTACTCCTCACCGACCACACCGCCGCAGGTTTATGATTACCAAATCAGTGACAAATCGCGCACCTTGTTGAAAACGCAGGAAATCCCCTCTGGCCATAATCCGGATGATTATGTAACGCGGCGTTTGTTTGCCACCGCGCCGGATGGGGCGCAGGTGCCAGTCACCATTTTGCACCGGGCCGACTTCACGCCAGATGGCAGTGCACCACTTTTGCTTTATGGCTATGGCTCCTACGGCATGTCGATGTCTGCTGGCTTTTCCATCTCCACGCTTTCGCTCGTGGATCGAGGCATGGTCTATGCCATCGCCCATATTCGCGGGGGCATGGAAAAAGGCTATAACTGGTACACATCTGGCAAAAAGCACAATAAAAAGAACACGTTCAATGATTTCATTGCTGCGGGTGAAATGCTGGTCGAACAGGGTTACACCTCCAAAGGCAATATTTCAGCAATGGGCGGCTCTGCTGGTGGCATGTTGATGGGCGCGGTTGCCAACCAAGCGCCAGACCTATTTGCGTCGATTCTGGCCCTCGTGCCGTTTGTGGACGTGTTGAACACAATGCTGGACGACACGCTGCCCCTCACCCCGCCGGAATGGCCGGAATGGGGCAACCCCATCACCTCGAAAGAGGATTATGAATATATCGCCAGCTATTCGCCCTACGACAATATTGCGGCCAAGGATTATCCAGCCATTTTCGTCATGGCGGGTCTAACTGACCCTCGTGTCACCTATTGGGAGCCCGCCAAATGGGTGGCAAAGTTGCGTGAAATGAAAACTGATGATAACCCATTGATTTTAAAAACACATATGGGTGCGGGCCATGCCGGCATGTCCGGACGATTTGAGAAAATCAAAGAGACCGCCCTCGCCTATGCGTTCGCCTTGCAAACTACAAAAGGCGCGAAATAAAGAAAGTTTTTTCTTTCCATAACTCTTGTTGCGGAACGAAGAACCGATTATAAGAGTTGGGAGAATGAAGACCAACGAATAACAATATTGGAGGCCAATCATGTCTTTTGAATTGCCAGAACTTCCCTATGCCTACGACGCATTGAACCCCTACATGTCAGCTGAGACGCTTGAATATCACCATGATAAGCACCATCAGGCTTATGTGACCAACGGCAGCAAGCTGCTTGAAGGTTCTGGCCTTGAGGGCAAATCATTGGAAGATGTTGTGCGCGAGAGCTATGGCAAGAATGCTGGCTTGTTCAACAATGCGGCACAGCACTTCAACCACAATCACTTCTGGAAATGGATGAAGCCAAATGGTGGCGGGTCTATTCCAGGTGACTTGGAAGCACAGATCAAGTCAGACCTCGGCTCTGTTGAGGAATTTCGCGAAGCGTTCTTGAATGCTGGCGCAACACAGTTTGGTTCAGGCTGGGCATGGCTTGTGATGAAAGACGGCAAGTTGGCCGTAACCAAAACACCAAATGGTGAAAACCCATTGATTCATGGTGAAACACCGTTGCTTGGTTGCGATGTGTGGGAGCACTCCTACTACATTGACTACCGCAACGCGCGCCCGAAATATCTTGAAGCTTTCTTCGATTCCCTTGTGAACTGGGAATATGTTGCAGAGCTTTATGAAGCCGCTAAGTAAGCTCACGATAAAATCGTGAAACATATCTATCCGCCAAGCCCTTGGGTTTGGCGGATTTTTTTTGGCCTGTGAAAAACATAACGAATCTCTAGGCAAATCACCCTCTCCAATGTTAACCATTCATTAACCACGGGAGAGGTGATTTGTTTGAAACGAAGGTCGTTGGAATACTAACGCAAAACTCAGCGCTAAGCTCAATCTTGGCCATGGTCCTGCGCGACGTAGCGGGACTTCGCTTGCGCGAATTTTCCAGCGCAGCACATCTTTTACGCTATGCCGACATTGCGCCTTTGGACCTTCTGATCCTTGATTATCAGCTCGCCGACCGTTCAGCGCCTGATGTGCTAAACAGCCTGCGCACAAATCCAAATGTGGATGTTGATGCCCTGCAAACAATCACCATGATCAAGAATATTGACCGCGAATTGCAAGCGAGTGTGGTGAATGCGGGCATTGACGAGATCATCGTAAAGCCCATGTCCCCGGCCTATATTAAGGAGCGCGTGAGCGCACGTTTGGGTGCAAACGGCAAGTTTGTGCGGATCCCAACCTCAGCGGCATCAAGCCGCGATTGGCGTGACGACGATTCGCACAATGAAAATGGGCGCCAACCGTTTGAACAAGGTCGACTTGAACAAATCAGCGCTCAACATGACAATGTGATTGAGTTTTCGGCCTATCGAAATAAAATGATGAGCTTGGCAGACAAGCCTCATTGAGGCATCGGCCGTGGCGGGGCACCTACTTAGGCACAATTACGGAACTAGCTTAGCCCGCCTTCAGCGCGGCGTTTCAGACAGCAACGCGGCAACTTTATCCCAGCCTTCTTCCACTGACTTAGCAAAGATAATACGCTCCATCACATCAGGCCGGTCGACGGCCACGACATCTTGCACAAAGCCTCGCAGCAACAAGAATTCGTCATTTTTGGAAATACAAACCAGCGGCCGACAGGCAGAGGCCAGCCACGTTTCCAAATAGCGCCCCAAATCCTGAACACCACAAGGCAACACCCAAAAATGCGAAACAGATTGGGCCACCGGATCCATTGGTGCCCCTTCAATCTCGATGATTTCAGCACCGGTTGGCAGCTTGACGCTGGGGGTGTTTTCTTGATGATAGATCATCACCCGACCTTTTTTGGACAATGCGCCTGAAACAAAGCCAGATGCTACCTCGCCAGTGGGCATCGCACAGCAAATGTCCACTTTTTTTCTGCGCTAAAAACTCGCCAGTTTTGTGCGCGGTCGTGATTTGTTTTTGGTGTTCGGCCCGATCGGCGGGCACCAGAAATCCAGCTGTTTTGATAGGTTTTTTCCCCTTCATGCTAACGCCCCCGCTTTAGTGAGCCAAGAATACCACGAACCAGCTGGTTGCCCAACTGCCGCGCAACGGTGCGGGCAAATGTATTAACCGCAGTCTCGGTCGGCGTTTGACGCCGCGATCGGCTCGACTTGCGTTTTGTTTTGGGGCGATCATCACGATATTTATCGCGGTATCCCGTGCGGGTTTCCCAAAGATCACCGTAGTCTTTTTCTTGTTCGCGCTCTAGCTGCGACTGCTCTTCGCGCAATTTCGCCTCAGCGCGGCGCTGCAATTCTTCATAGGCTGAATCACGGTCCATCGTCTCACCATAAAGCGCGCGCACTGGGCTTTCAGAAATGATCTTCTGGCGCTCATCGGGGGTAATAGGCCTAGTCGCGACGACGGCGGGCGCATCATGGTGCGACCAACAATTGAAGGCACGCCTTTTTTTTCTCCAAGGTCGAAACCAGCGCTTCGCCCACACCCAACTGGGTAATCACATCGGCTGTTTTGAAATCTGGGTTTGGGCGAAATGTATCGGCAGCCGTTCTAACTGCGCGCTGCTCACGCGGGGTATAGGCCCGCAACGCGTGTTGCACCCGGTTGCCCAATTGCGCCAATACAGGGTCGGGAATATCCAGCGGGTTTTGCGTCACAAAGTAGACGCCGACGCCTTTGGAGCGCACCAGCTTGACCACTTGCTCAACCTTATCCATCAGCGCGTCCGGTGCGTCATCAAACAGCAAATGCGCTTCATCAAAAAAAGAACACCAAATGCGGCTTATCTGGATTGCCGACTTCAGGCAGTTCCTCAAACAATTCAGACAGAAGCCACAACAAAAACGTTGCGTAAAGGCGCGGCGATTGCATCAATTCATCTGCCGCCAACACATTGACCACACCACGACCATCCTTGTCGGTGCGCATCAAATCGCGAATATCCAGCGCCCGTTCGCCAAAAAAAGCTTTCAGCACCCTGTTGTTCAAGCACCAAAAGTGAGCGTTGGATCGCGCCAATGGAGGCGCGAGAAACGCGACCATAGCGTTTTGAGATGATGTCGGAGTTCTCGTCGAGGTCAGCAAGGATGGCGCGCAAATCTTTAAGATCCAGCAGCAGCAAACCTTCATCGTCAGCATAAGCAAACGCGATGTTGATCACGCCCTCTTGAACCTCAGTCAAATCCATCAGGCGCGCCAGCAACAGCGGCCCCATATCAGAGATGGTGGCGCGGATGGGATGGCCCTGGCGGCCAAACAAATCCCAAAAAAAATGGTCGGAAACGCTTCGTACAGATAATCGTCGAAGCCGATATTCTGGGCGCGCTCTTCTAAAAAGTCTTTCGACTCCCCGCTTACCGCAATGCCCGACAAATCGCCTTTCACATCTGCGCAGAACACGGGCACCCCTGCCCGCGAAAAACCTTCGGCCATGATTTGCAGGCTCACGGTTTTGCCGGTGCCGGTTGCGCCGGTGATCAAGCCGTGGCGATTGGCCAATTTAAGATCGAGATATTCAGCTTGGGTGCTGGTGCCAAGATAAACCTTGTCGTCAACGAACATCCATTCGCCCTTCCAGAATTTTGAAGGTTTATATAAGCGGTGCGAAGAGGAAACCTCAATAGGACCTTTGTTTTTTTTGAGGTATATGCCCAGACCATCAGTTCAGTTCGACGCTTGACTTGAAAAGATCAATGCAATGCCCCATTTGTCCAACATCTAATATCATGGGGGCTGGACATGCTGACGACCACAACGGACACACTCGATGGATTCGAAATAACTGAATATATGGGTATCGTTATGGGCGAAACCATTTTGGGCGCAAACTTTATTCGCGACATCATGGCGACGGTCACTGACTATATCGGTGGCCGCTCTGGCGCTTATGAAGAAACATTGAGCAAATCACGCAAGGCAGCGCTTGAAGAAATGTGCGATCGTGCAAGCGCTATTGGCGCCGACGCTGTGATTGGCATCGACATCGACTATGAAACCGTTGGCTCGCGCGGCGCGATGTTGATGGTCACCTGCTCGGGCACTGCGGTTAAACTGCGGAAAACCTGATCAGAGTTAACCAGCACATCTCTCTTGGCTTGCAATTCTGCGGCATTTCACGCTCAATAGGTTAGCAATTCCGGAGGGTGCATGATTAGTCGGCGACAATTTTTTGTGACAGGTGGTGTGTCGTTTTTGGCCGGCATGTCAGGCCTTGGCTTGTCCAGCACTGCAATGGCGCAAAACAATGTGAGCGGCGCGCTTCTCGACGGCCGAAACTTTGGGCTCACCCCTGGCGCGCCTTATGATCAGGCAGATATTTTGCTCACTGCGGTCAACGCGGCCAATAGTGCCAAGCAAAAACTGTTTTTGCCTGCGGGCAGCTATAATATATCTAATGTCAGTATCCCCACGAATACCCAAATCATTGGTGCTGGCGGCGCGACCAAGCTGGTTCAAATGACCGACAAGCCGATCTTTACCGTGGTCGGTGGGCAGAATATTGCGTTTGAGCAGTTCGATTTGGTGGGCGCTCAGGATTTGGCCGCCGACGCCATCCTCTACATGCAGTCCGTGCGCAATGTGAACATCGAGGAATGTGGCTTTTTCGCCAGCGCAAACATGGCGTTTGGGGCTATGACGCTCAGGTTCAACTTAACAGCAATCGCTTTGAGCAAATTGGCAGCGCGGCAATCTTTTTGAACAATGGCGTGCAATCACAGGTGCGGGGCAATGTTATCAAAGGCTGCGGCAACAATGGTATTTTGATTTGGCGCGATGAACCCGGTTTTGATGGCACGATTGTGAGCCAGAATCAGATCGAAAACATTGAATGGCGCGATGGTGGCAACGGCCAGAACGGCAATGGCATCAATGTGTTTCGGGCTCAAAATGTACTCGTCGCCAACAATGTGATCCGCGATTGCGGATTTACGGCGGTGCGCGCAAACGCCACGCGCAACACGCAGATCATCGGCAATAATTGCCAACGGTTGGGTGAAGTCGCTATTTTTTCTGAGTTTGGCTTCTCGGGCTCGCTGATCAGCGACAATTTGATTGATGAAGCTGCCACGGGCATTTCCATCACCAATTACAATGATGGTGGATACCTCGCAGTATGCGCCAACAATATTGTCCGCAACATTTGGGAAAGCAGCCCAAACAACCCTGACACGATTCCACTAGGCATTGCCGCTGAGGCTGATTGCGCGCTTACAGGCAATGTGGTGGAAAACGTACCCGGTGCGGGCCTGTTGCTTGGCTGGGGACCTTATCACCGCAATTTGCTCGCCAATGGCAATTTGGTGCGCAAATGCAAATATGGCATTGCGGCATCCGCGGTTGAAGGCGACGGGCCGATCAACATCACCGGCAACTCGTTGTTTGAGTGCGAGCAACCCATGGTCGGGAGCGAATGGCAGGACGTTACTTTTAATGACCTGGCGAAGGCATCGCCAGACCACATTCATTTGGCCAACAATGTGGTAGGGTAGACCCTGCTAGAGGAACGAGGCGAACTCGCCGCTCAAATGGCTGTCCCCACTTCGAAGCCACGCCAGTTTTTATTCGTTTTGTGAGACCATTTTGCCAATAATTCCTTTTGGGCATCAGATGCATCGGCCAGCTGAGCCACCAAGCCTGCTACAATCGCTTCAGCAGCAGGTACAGAGCCATCGTCCACTTTTAGGGCAAACCCTAGGTGACTACCGCGCAACGCGCCACAGAACACGCCATCGGCGCCCACCTTCATCATCAATTGGCCTTCAAAGGCGTCCATTGCGTCCGTATCGATACGATCGGTGCCGGCGACCAGCATGGCGTTTTGCGCGCATGCATCAAAAAGGCGTTGTCCGGCCTGCGTGTAAAGAGCAGGCAAATCGGAATTGGGGTCGCTGAGTTTGGCAAAGCCTGTCGCGAAACCGCGCAGTGGTGACGCCCAGGTTGGAATCGAACAGCCGTCGCGGCCGCACCTGTCGGTGCTCATGGTTTCGCCAACCACCTTTTCAACGCAAGAACGCACCAGCTTTTGCACAGCGTGGTCTTGCTCGATATATCCTTTTGGATCAACGCCCAATGCCTTTGCGACAGCCAACATGCCGGTATGTTTGCCAGAGCAATTGTTGTGCAAAGCGGTGGGCATTTCGCCATTCGCGCGCATGGCTTCACGCGCGGCCTTATCGGAAGGCACATGGGCACCACATTCCAGCTGATCTGCTTTCATGCCGATCTTGTCCAAAAAGCGCTTCACGCCATCCACATGGATTGGTTCGCCTTTGTGCGACGCGCAAGCCAGCGCCAAATCACGATCATCGAGATCAAATTGTTCAACCGCGCCGCTTTCAAACAGGGCAAGCGCTTGCAATGATTTAATAGCAGAACGTGGGAAAATCGGATGTTCGATATCACCGGCACTGGCAACAATCCTACCGCTAGAATCGGCAATGCAAAATGCTGCACGGTGGCGGTTTTCCACCCAATTGCCGCGTGTGAATTCTACCAGAACCGGATTTGCGGTATTCTGCATCGAATATCCCTATTGTTGCCTTTGGCGCTTTTTGGTGACCCATAGCATAGCAAGGCGTGCGCACCAATGCGCCATTTCGGTAATACGGTTTAGCAGCCCCATGATGTTGACGCACATTGGTCTAAACCTGCATCGGACGACTTTTCTAAAACTCGGAATGCCGATATTAAATTATGCAATGAAAAAGAAGCTGCGTAGGCATTGATTGTGGCGTGCCTACCTTCAAGGGAGTGAGCGTGATGCGCTTGAGCGACTGTTACAATATTCATGATTTCCGAAAGCTCGCCGAACGGCGGCTGCCCGGCCCTATTTTCAATTACATCGATGGCGGTGCTGATGATGAGGTTACGCTTGTAGAAAACAGCAAGGCATTTAACCGTTGTGATCTTTTGCCGTCAGTTTTGGCTGGTGTGAAAGACGTGGATATGTCGGTCACGGTGATGGGGCAGAAATTGGATATGCCCGTTTATTGTTCCCCCACCGCCCTGCAACGGCTGTTTCACCATCGGGGCGAACGCGCGGTGGCGGCGGCAACAGAAAAATTTGGCACCATGTTTGGTGTGTCGTCTTTGGGCACCGTTTCGCTAGAAGAGCTGCGGCGAAAGCACAAAAATCCACAAATCTATCAGTTTTATTTCCACCGCGACCGTGGGTTAAACGCAGCGATGATGCAGCGCGCCAAGGAAGCGAAGGTGGACGTGATGATGCTCACAGTCGATAGCATTACAGGTGGCAACAGGGAGCGCGATTTGCGCACGGGGTTTTCGATACCTTTCCGTTTAAACCTGTCTGGTTTGCTTCAGTTTATGCTTAAGCCCATGTGGGGCATAAATTATGTCACCCATGAAAAATTCCGCCTGCCACAACTTGATGATCATGTGGCGATGGGCAGCGGCACGAGTTCGATTGGGAGCTATTTCACCGAGATGCTCGACCCGACATTGAATTGGGATGACGTGGCCAAAATGGTGAAAGACTGGGACGGTCAGTTCTGCCTCAAAGGGGTTATGACGGTCGAAGATGCGCGGCGCGCGCGGATATTGGTTGCACAGGTATTGTACTGTCCAATCATGCGGCCGCAACTTGATGGCTCGCGCACGCCGTTTGACCAGTTGGCCGAGATTGTTGACGCCGTGGGCGATCGTCTTGATGTACTTATGGACAGCGGCGTCCAGCGCGGCACCCATGTGCTTAAAGCCTTATCGCTGGGCGCAAAGGCGGTCGGTGTGGGGCGGCAATATCTCTACCCATTGGCAGCTGCAGGCCAGCCCGGCGTTGAACGCGCACTCGGCCTGATGCGTGCCGAAATAGAGCGCGACATGCGGCTAATGGGTGTGAGCAACGTCGGCGAACTTGGCCGCCATAATGTGCGCTTTAAAGATCAACTTGGCCCGCACGGCGAGGGTCATTAATGCAGAACAATGAACTGATTGAGGCCTTCCGCGCCATTGTCGGCAAGCGTCATGTGCGCACGGGCCAACGCGCCACTGAGCGGTTTCGTCGTGGTTTTCGCTCCGGCGAAGGGGAAGCGCTTTGTGTGGTTCAACCGGGCACGTTGCTGGAGCAATGGCAGGTGGTGAAGGCCTGTTGGTCCGCGGACAAAATCATCATCATGCAGGCGGCAAATACCGGACTAACCGAAGGCTCAACGCCTTCAGGCAGTTATGATCGCGATGTTGTGCTGATCAACACGCGACGTATGGATAAAATCCATTTGCTCAATGAGGGAAAGCAAGTGATCGGCTTTCCTGGGTCCACCCTGTTTTCACTGGAAAAGATTTTGGCGCCCTTGGGTCGCGAGCCACATTCGGTGATCGGGTCATCTTGCATCGGCGCGTCGATTGTCGGCGGCGTGTGCAACAGCTCAGGCGGGTCGTTGGTTGAGCGCGGCCCGGCCTACACCGAATTGTCGCTGTTCGCTCAAATCGATGCGGATGGGCAGCTTCAACTGGTCAATCATTTGGGTATTGAGCTGGGTGAAACGCCAGAAGAGATGCTCTCGCGGCTGGACAATGGCGACTTTGACCCGAACACAGCTGAGACTAACCGCAAAGCCTCTGCCACTGATTATGCGGACCATGTGCGCGCTGTGGACGCAGATAGTCCTGCCCGCTTCAATGCCGATAAGAAGCGGCTGCATGAAGCCTCTGGCTGTGCTGGCAAGCTGGCGATATTTGCCGTGCGACTCGATAGCTATGCCCAGCCTGAAAAACAAAAGACATTCTATATCGGCACCAACAGCACCGAAGATCTCACAACGCTGCGCCGTCATATCTTGGCGCATTTCGACACGCTGCCTGTGTCTGGCGAATATATAGAGCGCGACGTGTTCGATTTGACCGAGCGCTATGGCAAAGACACGGTGATGATGATCGATTGGCTGGGCACAGATCGATTGCCTGCCTTTTTTGCCTTGAAAGGCGCAATAGATTCGCGTTTGCGCAACGTTCCCGGCCTTGCCAATTTGACCGACCGCACGATGCAGCTCTTCGCCCGCCTCACACCAAGCATTTTGCCCAAGCGCATGGTGGATTTTCGCAACCGCTATCGCCATCATTTGATTCTCAAGATGCGCGATAAGGGTGTTGATGAAGCCGCCGCCTATTTGGCCAAGCTTTTCGCTGATCGAGATGGCGATTATTTTGAGTGCACAGCGCGCGAAGCCAAACTGGCGGGCCTACATCGCTTTGCCGCTGCTGGTGCCGCTGTGCGCTATATGGCTGTGCATCGTGACGCGGTGGAGGATATTCTCCCGCTCGATATCGCTTTACGTCGCAATGATCGGGATTGGTACGAACAATTGCCACCTGAAATCGAAGATCAGTTGATGCACAAGCTCTATTATGGACACTTTTTCTGCCATGTTCTGCACCAAGATTACATCGTTAAAAAAGGGGCGCACACCAAAGCGCTAAAGGCGCAGATGCTTGAGCTGCTGGACCAGCGCGGGGCCGAATATCCGGCCGAACATAATGTGGGGCATCTCTATGTCGCCAAGCCTGATTTGGCGGCGCATTATCAATGCTGCGATCCCACAAATTCGTTCAATCCAGGCATCGGTAAAATGTCAAAGAACAAGCATTATTCTTAGCGCACATGCGTGCGCAGTTTCGCATCGAAAAAAACGTATGCGCTGCGCGTTTTTCGTTGCTCATTTAGATCGAGAATTTTTGGAAAATGATGGCTGGGGCGGCAGGATTCGAACCTGCGAATGGCGATACCAAAAACCGCTGCCTTACCACTTGGCCACGCCCCAGTATGTTCGTCAAATTAATGACTGAACGGTGTCGGTATATATGCGGTTTCAATTGGATGTGCAACCTTTGAAAACCACCTTTTTCAAACTTTTTGCACAAACTTGTCTTTAGGGGGCCATCGTAGTGCATAAGGCGCCCAATATTATGCATTAAACCGAAATTTTGCGGCCAAACCAGGGTTTTGGCCAAGTCTAAACCAACCTTCACCAATTCACACTCAATTTGACTAAATTGCCCAATGTTGCAGTCTGCAAGAATTGCCCCTACAAGTTATGCTTTCAGCGCAATACCCCTGTAACGCTAAGGCGAACATGACTTTGCAACCGCAAACCGCACCTGATTATCACACAGACTTTTCGCCTCAGATTGGCGTTGCTGAGAGCGTTGCTCCATTTGTCGAGCGAATCGTTGCGCCCAACGCGTCACCCTACACGTTCACAGGCACCAATTGTTTTTTGGTGGGGCAGGATGAATTGGCAATCATTGACCCGGGCCCAGACGACCAAGCGCATATCAAAGCGATTGATGATGCCTTAAATGGCCGGCGCGTTAAAGCTGTGCTGCTCACCCATACTCACCGAGATCATTCTGCCGTCGCACCTAAACTTGCTCGGAAATATGACGTACCGCTGATGTTCGCTGGCCCTCATCGGCCGGCGCGGCGATTGCGCCTATTTGAACTCGACCCCATGAAGCGCTCGGGCCACTATGGATTAAGGCCAGACCGCACGCTGAAGCAGGGTGACCTAATTCGGCTTGGTGCGGTGGAAATTGAAGTTATCGAAACGCCAGGCCACTGTGCCAATCATGTGTGCTTTGCCTTATCGGATCGCGCGCATATTCTGACGGGCGATCATGTAATGGGCTGGAACTCCACACTGATCGCTGACCCAGACGGCGCCCTCGCCCCCTATCTGGACTCGATCGACCTGCTTTTGTCCTGCCCTGGCCAGATATACCTGCCCGCCCATGGAGACAGAATTGCAAATGGCAAACAATTCGCCAAAGCGCTCAAAGGGCATCGATTGCAACGAAATCGCCAGATTATTGAGCTTCTTAGAACTGAGGGATCGCAAAGCGCATGGCAGCTCACTGAAAAGATGTATCCCGCTGTTTCAATGGCAGTAAAAGGGGCGGCATTGCTGACGGTTAAAGCGCACTTGCACCATTTGACCGAGCAGAAAAATGTCCAGAAAAGCACGCGTCTGCTGCGCCAAGCCGTTTATCGAATCGTTTAGTTGGAATCGTCCACAGCGGTTTCGTCGTCCAATGGCACTTCCTCCAGCGGCACTTGGCGGCTTAGGGCTAAAAGCTTTTTGCGCACTGCGGCATCTAAATCCGCCAGAAAGGTTTGGATGCGTCGACCGTTGGTGCCCAAATCTGACTCGCCAAAATATGACGCGGAGCGCATATCGATTTCGCTTTGGCTGTCGTCATATATCGCACGTATGGCAACACGATCTTCAAAGCCAAGCCAGGTTTTTACATCGCCGACGTAAAGCGTTTCAGATTCGGTCGCAGATTGACGCGTCACGTCCCCGTCCCAACCCGCCGCCGCAATTTGACGTTCCAATATAGGCAGCATCTCGCCGCCCCCTAGGGGGTAAGCGCGCGTCACAGCCGTTGGGAAGCTTATTGCCACCTCTTGAGCCATTTCCGAAAGTTCGGCTTGTTTGGCTTCCGTTTCAAGCGCGGGTGCGTTCAAAGCGGGTGGGTTTTCAATATTTGTTGTGACCTGATTTGTCACCGGGTATTGGGCACCCAATAAAATTGTTAGTCCCAACAGGCCAACGGCGGCGAGCCCAATCAAATTTGCCCAACTGGCCGTGCCCCACCCATGATCGCCCGTATACCACAAACGCACAAACGCAATGGTGCCAAGGCCGAGGCTGCCAAGCCTACCAGCGTTGCCAGCCCAAACATGAAAACAAAGATGTCGCTGTCGATCAGCTCGATGTGGTGCGCGCCCACCGAAACCACATAGAGCGGGATAACAAGTCGCCCGAAACGCCCTGCCCATATCGCCCAAGCTGAGGTTTTGATGAAGATGCGCACCTAGTTTTGACCTACGGGTTCAGGCGCTGGCGTTGCCAAGCGCCGTTATTATCGCGCGTAAACTGCACCCGGTCGTGCAACCTAAATTCACCATCGCACCAAAACTCGATTTCGCTTGGGACAACATTATAGCCGGACCAATGCTTGGGCCGCGGCACATCTTTTCCCTCGAATTTTTCGGTTTCCTCTGCGACCCGGTCAATCAGCTCTTGCCGCGACGCAAGCGGCTTTGATTGATCAGATGCATGAGCACCAATTTGCGAGCCACGCGGGCGTCCGGCGTAATAGGCGTCAGCTTGCTCGGCAGGCACCGGCTGCGCCTCGCCACGGATACGCACTTGCCAATCTAGCGACTTCCAATAAAAGCCGAGCGCGACCTTTGGATGGTCAGCTAATTCTTCGCCTTTTTTTTACTGGTGGTGTTGGTGTAGAAGGTAAAGCTACCGTCTTTACGTTCCTTCAGCAGCACGATGCGGATATTTGGCAACCCATCATCGTCGACTGTGGCCACCGACATGGCATTGGCATGGCACGGCTCAGTTTTGCGGGCCAACTCCATCCAACGATCAAACAATTCGATGGGTCAATGTCCCCCTTGAAAGACGGGTCAAACAGTTGCTTGTTGCGAGATTTTACCAAGTCTTCAATATTGTCTTGCGCCATTTATGCCGCTCCTTTTATCGGGTCGGCCTCGCGCAACAAACGCTTATCCGACCGCTTGCAGCCTTTCCGCTTTATGGCAAAAACTGCCGGTTTGCGGATCAAGCTGATACTGATCCAAATATGTGCCTGCACTATTGGCCAATTCGTCAACCTTATCAATGATGAATTGGGCTTTTTGATCATCGAACAAATAGCTGAAATTGAGCCTCACCCAACCGGGTTTTGCCAGTGCATTACCTTGCTTTATCTCATTGCGCACCTGTTCGGATTGATGCTGATCAATATTTAACAAGTGATGCCCATAAGGTCCGGCACAGGCACATCCGCTACGGGCTTGGATGCCATATAGATCAGAAAGCGCCCGCGTGAAAAAAATTGTGCGGCACGGGCAAGCCCGCCTCGTCGGTCACGATGAACGAGAAAATTGGGATGCGATGAGCCTCTAGATTGCCCAGCAGATGGATATTTGGATTTTTCCGCCAGCGCGCCAAAGCTTGCTGCACAAATTGTGCCTGACGCTCTGCCATAAACTCGGCGCTGATCGCCTCTTTCACCAAAAAAACAAAGCGCGGCGCGTATATCGCCAATAATATTGGGCGTGCCCGCTTCTTCGCGTTCGGCAATTGAATCCACATAGTCGCGGTCCCACTCGGACACATAGGTGACGGTGCCACCGCCGGGCCAGGACGGCACATTGCGCCGCACAATCTCATTTTTCGTCGCCAAAATACCTGAGGCAGCAGGCCCGCCAGAAAATTTATGCGCCGACATAAAGATCGCGTCAATTTCCAACCCGGCGCTGGGGTAAGGCTTACAGGCAGATAAGGTGCGCCGCCCGCAAAGTCCCAAAAGCTGAGCGCGCCTCTTTCTTTGAGCAACCGCGTTGTTGCTTCCACATCTGTTGTGATGCCAGTCACGTTGGACGCGGCGGAAAAACTGCCAATGCGCAAACAATGATGCGCATATTGATCAAGCAGGTCGGCCAGCGCATTCAAGTCCAGGCCGCCATCTGCGGCTTCGGGCACATACACGATTTTTGCGCCGGTTTCGACCCAAGGCAATATATTGGAATGGTGCTCATATGGCCCCAAAAAGACGACAGGCACTTGGTCCGCGCGCACCAAATCTTCCAGCCCAACCAGCTTGACCAGCCGATTGATCGCCGCCGTTGCCCCGGCCCCGGTGAAGATCACTGAATGATCGGGTCCAGCGTCGATAATGCGGGCGATTTCAGCCCGGCCGGCTTCGCGCATGGCGGTCATCTTTTCTCCGCAATAGGAGGCGCGCGTGTGGGAATTGGCGTAATAAGGCAGCACTTCTTCGGCCACAAAATCTTCAATCACTCGCAAGGCGCGTCCAGATGCCACATAATCGGCATAGACCATTTTTTGGGGCCCAAATGGCCCATCGATCATGGTGTTATCGCCGATCAGTTGCCGACGTAAATAGGCGGGAAGATCGCGCTGCGCAGCGAGGTTTTGCGTAAAATTCTCAAACATTTAGGCCACCTTTTCGAAAAGGAATGATTGTGACATTTGGATCTGTCCGTCAGCATTCAGCTGGGCGTGGACAATCGAATTGGGCGGCACTTCGCGCCAATTCTCTTCAATGTCATCAAGAGGTTCTGAGGCCAGCAGCAGATGGTCGCAATGCTGGCGCTGGTAGAGTGATGGGGCGTGGGCGTCGTTTGACCAGCGGATCGCCCAGATATTTTTGCCGTCAGCCACAGCGAAAGTCGCGCGAAATGGCGCTTTGACCTCGGCATGGCGCATGTGAACCAAAATCTGGTCCAATGTCGCCTCGATGGCCTGCACGGGGTTTCGCTTCAGCCCATTGGTGCACAGCAATGCAAAGATCAATTCGCTATCGGTATCGCCTTGGCGCATTTGATAGCTATCATCGTCAAGCTTTTGCTCAAGCGCACGTTTGACCTTGTCAAATTGGCCGATTTGACCGTTGTGCATAAACAGCCAGCTATCGCAGCGGAAGGGATGGCAATTCACGAATATATTGGGTGCACCGGTAGAGGCACGGACATGGGCAAAAAACAGCTTACTTTCGAGCTGGGATGTGAGTTCGCGCAAATTCGGATCGCTCCATGCTGGCCCCGCATTGCGGTAAAGGCCAGGAAAAGGCTTCCGATCATACCAGCCTAGGCCGCCACCATCTCCATGCACGCCGAGTTTGGCTGATAGGATTTTTGCGCTTGCCCACACAGGGCGTGCTCCCCATCATACAAATAATCTTCCATATGGGTCGGTTGACCCAAATAAGCGATCCAACGGCACATTTTGACACTCTTCTGATCTTGGATTTCTATTATTGCGCGAAAATATTGAAAATTTTCCACTTATTTCATGGACAATGGGTCCAATGTTTGGTCAAATGACCACATGAATGGACATAAACTCGATCAGTATGATTGCGCCATATTGCGACATATGCAGCGCGATGCGTCTTTAACTCAGCGCGATTTGGCAGATTTGGTGCATTTGAGCCAAAATGCCTGCTGGCGTCGTTTGCAAAATCTGAAAGCGGCAGGCTTTATCAAAGGCTCGACCATTTTGCTGGATCGCGACGATCTTGGCTTTGGGCTTGTGGTTTTTGTGATGTTGCGCACACGACATCATTCGGCGGACTGGCTGGAAAAGTTTCGCGCCCACGTCTCCACTATTCCCGAGGTGATCGATTTTTTCCGCATTGGTGGCGACTACGATTATTTCTTGAAAGTGGTGACCCAAGATATGTCGAGCTATGACGATGTTTACCAGCGACTCATATCGAAGGTGGAGCTTGATTCGGTCACTTCGTATTTCGCTATGGAAGCGATTGAGGAGCAGCGTCCCCTGCCGATCTAGTTTTTGAGCGGAAAATATAGCTTTTCAGCCCCAAAAGCTGGACATTGGCGGTGCCCATCTCCATATATGAAGCAATTGTGAAATCGCGCTGGTGGAGAATTTCCATCAGGGCCAAATTTTGGAGTGACTCGTTTTATGCGTGATCCCTATAGCGTTTTGGGTTTGGCGCGCTCGGCGAGCGATCAGGAGATCAAGTCTGCCTATCGTAAACTGGCGAAGACCTATCACCCGGACCAAAATAAAGAGCCGAAGGCACAGGAAAAATTTGCTGAAGCCACGAATGCGTATGACTTTTTGTCAGATAAGCAGAAGCGTCAGCAATATGACCGTGGCGAAATAGACGCTGACGGCAACCCGAAAATGGCGGGTTTCGACTTTTCCGGCTTTGGCGGCGGCGGGCGCAGTGGCGGCCCGCAAAGCGCGGGCGGGTTAACCCAGAGGATATCCTAAAAGAATTCATGGGCGGCCTTGGCGGCGGCTTTGGTGGCCGTGGCGGCGGCGCTGGCCCGATGGGCATGGGCAGTGCGCGCAACTTCTCGACTGGCGGCCGCAATCGTCCAAAGGGCGAAGACGTCAAGGTGCGGTTGAACGTTACTTTGGAAGAGATCCACGCCCGCGAGCCTGTGCCGGTCACCCTGCCCAATGGCAAGGTCCTATCGGTCAATCTGCCTTATCCGCTTAACGACGGCCAGCAAGTGCGCTTGAAAGGCCAAGGCGAAACCTCCCCAATGGGCGGCAAACGCGGCGACGTGCTGGTGCAGGTCAAAGTGAAAAAGCACAAGCACTTCCGCAAGGATGGTGACGATCTGCGCGTTGATGTGCCGATCACGCTTTATGAAGCTGTGTTGGGCGGCAAAGTGCGCGTCCCCACCATGTCAGGCGCCGTTGAGCTGAAGGTACAGCCCGGCATGGACACATCTAAATCCCTTCGCTTGAAGGGCAAAGGGCTGTTCGGTGAAGGCGATCTGTATGTCAATTTACGGATTGTGTTGCCGGAGAAAAAAGACCCCGACCTTGAAAGCCTGATGCGCTTTTGGCGCGATCAAAAGCCATATTCCCCTCGCGAAGACAGCTAAGTTCGGTCGGCAGCGGCGCGGCGCAAGCGGTCATTGATCGCTTCGCCCAATCCTGCATCGACGACAGGGGCCACCGCGATCGTATGTGCCCCCACATCATCCAATTGCCGCAAAAAACTAAACAGATTGCGCGCTGCTTCGGCCAAATCCCTTTGGGGGATAGGTTTTTTGCGCCAAACTCGCTTGTCAGCTGGCTTGATCCAAAGTTCAGCGCCGCCTCGCCCGCTTCGCAATGCGTGGCATTCAGGCGTACTTTGGCGTTGGGCGCGTAGTGCGACAGCAACATGCCTGGCGCTTTGATGCTCTTGTCCTGCGGGTCGAGCACCACCGCGCCTGTCGCCTCTGCCAGAGCCTCACGCGAAATCGTGCCGGGCCGCAGCAAAATCAATTGGTCGTCTTGCACCGCGACAATCGTCGACTCCACGCCTTCACTGGCCGCACCGCCATCGATAACAGCACCTTACCGCCAAAGCCATCCAGCACATGCTGTGCCGTCGTCGGCGAGAGTTTGCCCGATGGATTGGCCGATGGTGCCGCAACAGGAAAGCCCACTTGGGCAATCAATTCCCGCGCCACTCGATGCTTAGGCATCCGAATGGCAACGGTTTCAAGTCCGGCGGTCACCAGGTCTGACAATTTTGCATCTTGGCGCTTGGGCAGCACCATAGTCAGCGGCCCCGGCCAGAACGCGTCGGCCAGCTTGATTGCCAGTTCTGGCAAATGGGCCAGCTGCTGCGCCATATCCAAATTGGCACAATGCACGATCAATGGATTGAAGCGCGGGCGGGCTTTGGTTTCGAATATTTCGAGCACCGCGTCATCGCGCGCCGCATCGCCCGCGAGCCCGTAAACGGTTTCAGTGGGCATCGCCAATACATGGCCGTCCCGCAATATTTGGGCAGCTTGTTCAATATTAACCAATTGTGTGCTATCGCGCGGCTCTCTCATCGGTGCTGTTTGACAAGGCTTTGCAAGAAGGTCAAGAATCAAGTTCGGCAAACGCAAGTAAAGGCGAAACAAAAAAAATGGCATGTTTGCTCATTCAACATCCGCAAGGCGCTCAACATCAAATGCCAAAAGGGCATCCAGAATGCGCTGATCGCCTGCATTATTTAGATCTATTGTTTGATCATGAGAGCTGTGCCAGCTTTGATCGCTATGATGCCAAATATGCCGATTTGGGCTTGGTGGATTTGGCGCATTCGAAAGAGCATATTCAGCTGGTCAAATCCCGTCGCCCGGTTGAAAGCATTGCCGAGATTGATGGCGATACCTTTATTTCGGCCAATAGTTTTGAAGCCATCATGAGTGGTCTTGGCGGCAGCATGGATGCGGTTGAAAGCGTGATGAATGGCCAACATCAAAACGCCTTTTGTGCCATTCGGCCTCCCGGACACCATGCGGAGCGAGACCGTCCCTTGGGCTTTTGCCTGTTCAACACCATTGCAATCACCGCGTTGTGGGCGCGAGAGCATTATGGGCTTGAGCGGATTGCCATTGTCGATTTTGACGTGCATCACGGCAATGGCACGCAGGACATTTTCTACAATGACCGCAATGTGTTTTACGCCTCCAGCCATGAGATGCCACTTTTTCCCGGCACCGGACAAAAGCGCGAAACGGGCGCGGGCAATATTTGCAATGCCCCGCTTTCGCAAGGCACCGATGGCAGCACCATGCGCGAAGCCTATAATGACCGTATTTTGCCTGCGCTTGACCGGTTTAACCCTGACCTGATTTTGCTTTCCGCCGGCTTCGACGCGGACCAGCGCGATCCCTTGGCATCGCTTAATTGGGAGCCCCACGACTTTGCTTGGGTCACGGGCAAAATCATGGATATTGCCGATAGAAGATGCGACAACAGAATCGTGTCTTTATTAGAAGGTGGATATCATTTAAATGCATTGGCCGAAGGTGTTGCGGCGCACATCAATATGCTAGAGCATGGGGAAATGGGCGCGCCCTTTGATGCAGCAAAAGAATTAGAAGGAATTTGGCGTGAGCGAGAAAACGCATAGCGATATTGCGAGATGGATTTTGAAACGGCGCTCACCGAGCTTGAGCAAATTGTGGGCAAGCTTGAAGCTGGTCGTGCCCCTTTGCAGGAGAGTATTGAAGTTTATGAGCGCGGCGGTTTGCTGAAAGCTCACTGCGAGAAATTGCTGAAACAGGCCGAAGCGCGGATCGAAAAAATCACCCTCGATGGCAATGGCCAACCTCAAGGCACCGAGCCGCTCGACAGCTAGAAAGCCCAACAAAATGCGCGATAGCTTGCGGCAAAAAGCCGTTGAAGTGTGCGACAAGAAGATCGCCCAAAAGGGCGATAATGTCGGCATTTCTTTTTATGCGTTTTTCAAAAACAAAAATGACACGCCTGAAATTTTGATGGAAGCGGCGCAATGGTGGATTGAAACTCACCGGCTGGACCATTTTGAAAAGGCTGTCAAAATCAAATCCATGATTGAAAAAGGCGAATAACGCCAATCTGTTAATTGGCTTTATTCATCAATAGAGTCTGCAACTTCACACATTGATTCAAATAAATGCTGCAAGGACGATGGGTCGCATCGCCTTTACAAGGGCATGGATTTAGGTTTCAAACGAGTCCAAGCTGAGTTGGAGATACATCATGAGCCTCGCACGTGTGCGCCTAATCCTATGGGCACTTGTTTTAATCGTCGGCGTTACTGCCACCATTTTTACCCTTTATCGGCAGACGCTACCCGCGTCGGAGACCGTGCGCTTTGGCGGTGATTTTGAATTGGTGAACACCAAGGGCGAAACCTACACCCAAGCCGATTTGGCGGGTGAGCCAACCATGATGTTTTTCGGTTATACCTTCTGCCCTGACGTTTGCCCGACCACGCTTTATGAAAGCAATGTGTGGCGGCAGGCGCTTGATCTGACCAGTGACGACATAAAAACTGTGTTTGTAACGGTCGATCCTGAGCGGGATACACCGGAGCAGTTGGACACCTATCTAAGTTCGTTTGGCGAAGACATTATCGGCCTCACCGGCACACCAGAACAGGTGGATGAGATCAAATCCAATTATGGGATTTTTTTCAGAGAAAGCCGTCGATGAGGACAGTTCTGACTACTTGGTCAACCACACCGCAACGCTCTATTTGCTGGATGAGAACGGCGTTTTCGCAGGCACCATCGCCTATGGCGAAGGCAAAGAAAGTGCAGTCGCAAAACTCAAACGCTTGTTGAATATCGAAGGCTAGGTTTGAAGCGGCTAGATCAATTCTTGGACGAGCACGATTTTTGTCGTTCGCGGGCCCGTGCCCGCGATGCGATTTTGCGCGGCTGCGTCACCGTCAACGGCCAGTTGGCCAGCAAAGCTGGGCTCAAGGTTTCGGCGACCGATGTGGTCGAAATTGACGATCCAACGGCCCCTTACGTGTCCCGCGCCGCGCTTAAATTATTGGCCGGCATTGAAGCGAGCGGCATTGAGGTGACAGGCAAGACCTGCCTCGACCTCGGCGCGTCAACAGGCGGCTTCACGCAGGTTTTGTTGGAGCATGAAGCTCAAAAAGTATTTGCTGTCGACGTGGGACGCGATCAACTGGCCGACGAGATTAAAGCTGTGCCGCAGGTAATCAGCTTGGAAAACACAAATGCCACGCTTCTTTCTGATGAGATTGTGCCAGAACCAATTGAGCTCTTGGTCAGCGACATTAGCTTTGTTTCCTTGACCAAAGTCATCGCCCCAGCTTTGGAGCTTTGCGCATTTGGCGCGGATGCGCTGTTGTTGGTGAAGCCGCAATTTGAGGTGGGACGAGAAAAAGTTGGCAAGGGCGGCATTGTGAAAGATGTGGCCGCCATCGAGGCCGCGCGCCAGCGCGTCGACAATTTTGTGGTGCAACAGAAATGGGAAAAACGTGCTGACGTACCCTCCCCCATTTCGGGCGGCGACGGCAACCAAGAATTTATCCATTGGTATCGGAAGGTGAGTTAGCGCTCGCGGTTGCGTTGGGATTCCCCTACCCTAAATCCCTCCCCACAAGGTGGAGGGACTTTCTTTATTGCCAAAAAACTCTTGAAACCTAGACATTGCGGCTGGCAGCATGAGCTCCCTCCTTGATGGGGAGGGTTGGGGTGGGGTGATGGCTGAAAGCATTCCGCGTCTCGCCCCTAAAACCCAACGCCGCCTTCCCGGCCCGTCTGGCCGCGGTGGCGCAGAAAATGGTCAGCCATCACCAGCGCCATCATCGCCTCGCCCACAGGCACCGCGCGGATACCAACACAAGGGTCATGACGCCCCTTGGTGATGATGTCCGCATTTTCATTGTTTTTGGTCACGGTTTCGCGCGACACCAAAATAGAACTGGTTGGTTTCACGGCAAAACGCACCACAACCGGATCGCCATTTGAGATACCGCCTAGAATGCCGCCCGCTTTATTGGTTTTGAAATAAGGTGCGTTTTCGCCTGCGCGCATTTCATCGGCGTTCTCAATACCGGTCATCTCCGCCGTGTCAAATCCAGCACCGATTTCCACCGCCTTCACCGCATTGATGGACATCATGGCCGAGGCCAGATCTTGGTCCAATTTGCCATAAACTGGCGCCCCGAGACCCACGGGTACATTCTCTGCCACCACTTCAATAATGGCGCCCACTGATGATCCGTCTTTGCGTATGCCGTCCAGATAAGTTGCCCATTCTTTTGCCGCCACTGGGTCGGCGCAAAAAAACGGGTTGTTGTTCACTTCATCCCAGTCAAACCGATCATAGTCGATTTTGTGCGGCCCTACCTGCACCAAGCTGGCGCGGATTCTAATATCCGGCACCACCAATTGGGCTACGGCGCCAGCGGCAACACGTGCCGCAGTCTCGCGCGCCGACGAACGGCCGCCACCGCGATAATCGCGAATGCCATATTTTTGCTCATAGGTGAAGTCAGCATGGCCGGGGCGGAATTTATCGCGGATATCGCCATAATCTTTCGAGCGCTGATCGGTGTTTTCAATCATCAACGAAATCGGCGTTCCGGTGGTGCGCAACCCATCGGTGCGCTCATCTTCGAACGTGCCGGAGAGGATTTTCACCTGATCAGCTTCACGCCGCTGGGTCGTGTATTTGGATTGACCTGCTTACGCCGATCCAGCTTTTCCTGAATCATCGCCTCTGAAAGGGCCAAACCTGAAGGACACCCGTCAATCACCACGCCCAAGGCTGGCCCATGGCTTTCGCCCCATGTGGTAAAGCGGAAGAGATGGCCAAAACTGTTGTACGACATGGTGTGTCCTAGTGGTTTAAAAGGGTGAACCGCGATTTTGCGCAGGTGCAGCTAAAATGTCTAGGCTGCATACTCGGTAAATTGTCCATTCTCAAAGCGAAATACGGCTTCCTGCGATGGCGCCCATTTGTCGAGCACGTCTCCCGGTTCGCCCGTCAGCAAATGACGGAATGTGCGGGCAACGCCGCCATGGGCGACCACGATTGTTGGCCGTTCAATATGCGCGTGCATAAATTCGTCCACGCGCGCGATCACCTGTTGATAGCTTTCGCCGTCTTTGGGGCGGTGCCGCCATTTGCTTTGTTCGCGTTTGGCGTGTTCTTCGGGAAACATTTTTTCCACATCGCTCGCCAAAATGCCTTCAAGATGGCCAAACGAGATTTCTCGCAGGCGTTCATCATAGGTGACCTCTGGCAGATCGCCATCGAATTGCGCGCGCACAATATCCATGGTTTCCCGGGTGCGGCCAAGGGGCGAGCAGAACCAATCAAACTGATCGGGTGTGCCGCCGTCCCTTGTCATCAATTCATTGAGAATTTCACCGCTCAATCTGGCTTGATTGCGCCCATATTCGTTCAGCGGCACATCCCGCTGCCCCTGAAATCGGCTTGCCCGATTCCAGTCAGTTTGCCCGTGCCGCACGAAATAAATCAACGGCCAGTTTTGATGTGCCATAACGCTTAACGCTCTTACATGCCGTGATGTTTTGCTTATTCTTTGCTGTCGAGAACGCGCATGCCCATCACATTGTAGCCGCTGTCCACATGGTGAATTTCGCCAGTGGTGCCAGATGAGAGGTCAGACAAGAGGTAAAGCCCAGCATTGCCCACTTCGTCAATTGACACGTTGCGACGCAACGGTGAGTTGGCTTCACCGTAAGACAGCATTTTGCGGAAATCGCCAATACCAGCAGCAGCCAGTGTTTTGATGGCGCCAGCAGAAATCGCATTTACGCGAATGCCTTCGGGGCCCAAATCAGCAGCGAGATAGCGGACAGACGCTTCCAGCGCAGCTTTTGCGACGCCCATGACATTGTAGTTCGGCACCACTTTTTCGGAGCCGTAATATGTCAATGTAACGAGGGATCCGCCTTCATTCATGATCTTTTGCGCGCGCTTGGCGACCGCCACGAATGAATAAACCGAAATATTCATTGAGTTCTGGAAATTGGCAGGTGTCGTATCGACGAAACGGCTTCAAGCTCGTTCTTGTCGGAAAAAGCGATAGCGTGGACCAAAAAGTCGATCTTGCCCCACTTTTCTTCGATTTTGGCGAAAGCTTCGTCCAACGCGGCTTCGTTGGTCACGTCCGCTTCGATCAACAGGTCAGAGCCAACTTCGGCGGCCAAAGGCTCCACCCGACGCTTCAACGCTTCACCTTGATAGGTAAAGGCAAGCTCTGCGCCTTGGCCCGCAACTGCTTTGGCGATACCCCAACCGATTGAGCGGTTGTTGGCCACGCCCATGATTACGCCCCGTTTGCCTTGCATCAGGTTGCCGCTGGTCATAAATGCACTCCTTGAGAAAAACCTTTGAATTGGGTTTTGACACAGCAGGCGAAAACGGGCAAGTTTTTGTATCAGTTTTCTACCATTCCGTTTCCTTATCAAAGAGCAAAATAATCCATGGCCCCGGCGCAACCATTTGACAAACTTCTAGAAATTGTCGGCGAAGCAAACTTTCATCAGGACCACGCCGCCATGGCCCGCTTTTTGGATGAGCCGCGCGGGTTGTTTCAAAAAGGGGCGCAATGTGCGGTCACGCCCACCTCGGTGGAGATGGTGCAAAAGGTGATGCAATTTGCCTATCAGAACGCAATTTCGGTTGTGCCACAGGGCGGCAACACCGGCCTGGTGGGTGGGCAAGTGCCCGCCAACGGCAATGAGATCATTCTCAGCTTGGTCAAAATGCGGCAGGTGCGCGATGTGGATTCTTCCACCAATGTGATGACGCTGGAAGCGGGTGTCACGGTGCTGGAAGCGCAAAAACATGCTGAGGAAGCCAATCGCCTTTTCCCACTATCGCTTGGGTCGGAAGGCACCTGCCAAATTGGCGGCATTCTGTCCACCAACGCGGGCGGCACTGCCGTGCTGGCCTATGGCAATTCGCGCGACCTTTGCATGGGCGTTGAAGCGGTATTGGCCGATGGGCGCCTCTATAACGGCCTGTCAAAACTGCGCAAAGACAATACCGGATATGATTTGAAAGACCTGTTGGTCGGCGCTGAGGGCACGTTGGGGATCATCACCGCAGCCTCTATGAAGATGTTTCCGCGCCCCCGCGCGTTCGAAACGGCATTGCTGAATATCGCGTCTCCGCAAGTGGGGGTCGATATTTTTGAGATTGTGCGCGAGCGCAGTGGCAACCGCCTCACCTCTTTTGAACTGCTGCCCACCATCGGCATTGATTTACAACTCAAACACGAGTTGATCGGCCGCGACCCGCGCCCGCACGATGCGCCGTCAAACTGGCATATCTTGATGGAGCTTTCATTGTTTGAGGGCGATCAGGACGGTGCGCTCTTATCGGTGCTCGAAGAGTTGGTTGAAAAAGAATTGGTCGCCGATGCGTCGGTCTGCAACTCGATGGGCGATCGGCAGTTGATGTGGCTGATGCGGGAGAATTATTCCGAGTGCCAAAAGCGCGAAGCAGATTCGATCAAGCACGATATTTCGGTCGCGATTCGCGATATTCCCACTTTGATCGAAGAAGTGGACGCTGTGGCGGAAGAGATTCTTCCCGGCATTCGGTCGATTGCGTTTGGGCATATGGGCGATGGCAATATTCATTATGATTTCTTGGCACCCGAAGGTTATGACGGCGATTTGCAAGCCTCCGCCCCGGCGATTCATGCCGCCACTTACGAAATCTTGGCGCGTCTGAAAGGGTCCATTTCCGCTGAACATGGCATCGGGCAATTGAAGGCCAATCTGCTGGCTGAGAAAAAAGACCCGACAGCTTTGGACATGATGAAGAGCATCAAGCTCGCGCTTGACCCGAAAAACATCCTCAATCCGGGCAAGATTATTCGCTCTTAGAACAAATCAAGCTGTGTCGATTTTTTTGGATTTTTGCGCGGCTTTGTCGTTGGGCTGATCATCAAGGCTGACTTCCTTGATCAATTCTGCCCCCTCATTGCGGGCATTGTTGACCTCTTTCGATACGGGAAAGCTGGTCACGCCATGTTTGATCAGCGGCTTTACCAATTTCAACGCATTTTTGCCATTTACACTTTTGGTGTCGAGCCACTGTTCCATGTTTTCTTCAGGCACATGCACTGGCGTGCGGTGGTGAATGTCGGCCAGCTCTCCGGTCGCTTCTTGAGTCAGGATCGCAAAGCTGTCGATCTCCTCGCCATTCGGCCCTTCCCATGTGGCGTAAAGGCCCGCAAGCGCCAACAATGAACCATCTTCCTTATGGATGTGAAAAGGCTGCTTTTCGCCATTCTGGCGCAGCCATTCATAATATCCGCTGGCGGGCACCAGGCAGCGTTGGTTTTTGAGCGAGCTTTTAAAGGCTGGCTTTTCTGACACTGTCTCGACGCGTGCATTGGCCAAAACGGTGAATTCACGCGGATCTTTCACCCAATGCGGCACGAGTCCCCAGCGCATCAGCTGGGCAACATTGCCGCGCCCATGATTGACAATGCTCAGCACGGGTTGCGTCGGCGGGATATTATAGCGGGCGGGAAAATCGTTCAATTCGGCATCCAAATTGAACAGATTGATCAGTTCTTGCCGTGGGTGATGAAGGTCTAGCCGCCCGCACATAGTGTTTACCTATCCTGATTTCGCAGGCAGTTTAGCTGCATTCGTGCGGTCGATAAAGGGCACGCGCCAGCGCAACGTCATGGCGGCAGCACCGAGCAAAATCGCAGCGGACCCCACCCATTGCAGCCAGGTCAGTTGGCGATCAAATGCCAGATAGTCCACCAAAATCGCAGCAATCGGATAAATGAAGGCGAGCGCGCCGGTCACAGTGGTTTCCAGCCGTTGAATGCCGTCATACATGATGATGTACATCAGCACCGTACAAACTAGGCCAAGGGCAAGAATGGCGCCCCATTCGGTTTGACCAACGGGCATAATCTGCCATTGCATCAATGGCAGTAGCATAATGGTGCCCACACTGACATGGGTGAGCGCCACCAGATGCGGCGGCACGCCTGTCAGTTTTTTCACCAACAGCACCGTGGTTGCATAAAGTACCGCCGCGCCAAACGCCATGATCACGCCCATTAAATAGTCAGTGCCCGTATCGGTTGAAATGTCTCGGGCGCTGACAACGGCGATCATGCCGACAAATGCAAACAGCAGCCAAAACACTTTTGAAAAATTGAGCTTTTCGCCCAGAAACGCCACACCCATCATCGCCAGAATGATCGGCTGGGTGTGATACACAACTGTCGAAATCGTAATCGAGGCTTTTGAAAACGAGCCGAACAGCAAGATCCAGTTGGTCACCACGGCGACGCCGCTCAGCACCGCGAGGGTGATGTTGCGTTTGGTAAAATATTCTCGCTTAAACATCCCAAGGGACGCGCAAACAATGCCCAGCCCCACGGCACCAATAATGCAGCGCGAAAACACCACGTTAAAGGTGGGTTGGTTTGAGATCACGACAAAAAAAAGCCGATGGTCCCTGAAATCATCATGGCGGAGACCAGCTCCACCACACCTATCCAATTGCGTTGCATAATCTTCACTTTCAATCTGTCTTTTACCCTTTATGCAGCCTAGGCCCAAGACAAGAGACTTGAAAATGACAATAATTCGGCGATAATATCGTAATTCCTTATTCATTTAGGCAAAAAGACCCTTTTACATGGACAATGCAGATAAAACGCTGATTGAAACTCTTTTTGAGAACAGCAAAACGCCGCTAAAAGACCTCAGCGCCAAGGTGGGCCTTTCGGCACCAAGCACATCGGAACGTTTAAAGCGGCTGGAGGAGCGCGGGGTCATTAGGGGCTACACGCTCAATGTGGTGCCAGAAAAGATCGGTTATCCGTTGCGGGCGATCGTGCGGGTTAGCCCAATGCCGGGGCAATTGCAAAGGGTCACCAAACTGATTCAGCAAACTGCTGAGATCACCGAATGCGACAAGGTGACGGGCGAAGATTGCTTTGTATGCAAAATTCACTTGAAGTCGATTGAACAGCTCGATCTTATCTTGGACAGCATCAGCCAATATGCTGCCACCAACAGTTCCATTGTTAAAAGCTCGCCCGTCAAACGGCGGTTGCCACCCCTATGAGTGCGCAGGTCGACGTGGTGAGCGCCGCATTATTTGACGGGGATAAGGTGTTGCTGGTGCAACGCAAAAATCCACCTTACCAGCATCATTGGTCGCTGCCCGGCGGGCGTATAATGCCCGGTGAAACCGCTGACAACGCGATCCAGCGCGAGATTTTTGAGGAAACTGAACTGCGCGTTTTGCATTTTCACAAAGTGCAAAAACACAAGTCGGCGGGTTACACTTTGCAAGTGTTCGCCGCCAGCGCTGCGATCGCCGATGCGCACGCGGGAGATGATGCGGCAGCGGTGCGGATCGTGCCGATTGATAACCCGCCTGCGCTTTTATATACGCCAGACTTATGGGCCATCATTCGGGCAGCCCATCAGCGCCTCACCGAACTGTGACCGTTCTTGATTGGCTCCTCTAGGACGAATGCGGCAAGCTACGCAGAGTTTTGGGAGACAAATTATGCGACAAATCATCTACAATATTCTGATCGCCGCCGCATTGGTGGCTGGCGCCCCTGCGATTCTGGCGCAAGAACTGCAGCCTGAACAAGCAGTACCCCAACGCTGGATGGTTGAAGGTTGGGAGACCGATTTTTCACAAGCGACTGTCCGATATAATGAAGTGGTCAATGTGATTGGCCGCGATAATATTCCCTCAATTGATGACCCGCAATTTATGCCCGTTGCTGAGGAAACAGATATTCCCGGCAATGAGCCTGTGATCGGGCTTGAGTTGAATGGCGACGCCCGCGCTTATCCATTGCGTATTATGATGTGGCACGAGATCGTCAATGATGAGGTTGGCGGCATCCCGGTGGCGGTCACCTATTGCCCCTTGTGCAACACATCAATTGTTTTTGACCGCCGCATTGATGGAGAGCCGGTAGAGTTTGGTACAACCGGCAAGCTGCGACACTCTGATTTGATCATGTATGACCGTGCGGAGCAAAATTGGTGGCAGCAATTTAACGGAGAAGCGATCGCCGGCGTCCGTGCAGGCGAGCAGCTTAAGGCTTACCCTTCGCGCCTGATGAGCCTAGACCTTTATCGTGAGCTCCATCCTGACGGTGATATTTTGGTGCCTGACCCACGCCGCGTTCAACAATTGGGCCGCAACCCCTATGTTGGCTATGACAGTTCTGCCCGCCCCTTCCTGTTTCGTGGCGAAATCCCAGACGATATCAACCCAATGATGCGGGTGGCCCTGGTGCAATCACCTACCTGTTGGTGTGGCCCTGCCGCTCTTGCAAGAAAAAGGCGAAGTCGTCCATGAAGACTGATCTTCCGTTGGTCCGCCGGCCAAGCATCAGCATTGGACAGCGGTCGAATTAGCCAAGGCCGTGATGTGGGCAATATTGAAGTTCTGCGCAAAACAGATTCGGGTGAAGAGGTGCCCGTTGTGCATGAAATTACATTCGCTTTTGCCGCACGTGCCTTTATGAGCGACCTAACCATCCTGCAATAAGTATTGCCTCCATGGCGGCATCGTTTTAAGATTTGATCAGCACCAGCATATCTTGACGATGCCGCACTTTTTTGGAGGCTTTTTTTTGCGCGCAATTCTAAGACCCTTGAGTTTGGCTATAGTTTTTGCGGCAACCGCTGCCCGTGCGCTCGATCCCCCTATCAGCCGCAAATGGAACGTTTGGCCGAAATTATGGGCGCGCTTTATCACCTAGACGATCTATGCATGCGTTCTGGCGTTGATTGGCGTTCACAGCTTGCCGAACTAATGGAGCTCGACGAAGTGGATAATGATCGCCGGGCGAGATTGGCCGGTGCCTTTAACGCCAACTACAGTGATTTTCAACAAACCCATAACCGCTGCACCGACTCAGCCTCGCTTCTCACAGCGCGGTTTCTCGATGAAGGGGCTAAGATTAGCTACGATATCCACATCCGCTACGCCGAATGATGTGGATTTCTCGCCCAAATTAACCTTTATTAAAGAACCTTGATGTTCGCGCCTGAATCCCATGTTAATGCTTGGATGTCAGGAGAACTAAATGTTTGAAAATTCACGCACACAATCGCTTTTTGAACGCGATGATGAGGAACGCCAAATTGCGTTGCAATATTTGGCCGAAGCTTGGCGCAATGCTGATGTTGAGGGTGTTGAAAAAGAAGCCCTCGCGCACGCAGCACTATTTGCAGCGATTGCTACGCTTGTAGAGCAATATGGCGAAGCACCAATCGCGAAATTGTTGGAAAAATTGCCTAGCCAAGTCGAGTTGGGTGAATATACAGTCGACCGCACAATTCAATAATCCTGTCCTTTGACGGAAGGCTGTCGCATGGCCAAGCTTCTCGCTCCAATTGCTCTGACCATGATTCTGAGCGCAGGTGCCCTCACCGCACCTGTACTTGCCACAGCAACCGACAATAGCAGCCCAGCCAACAGCGAAATCTCTTCGCAGTTCGGCGTGGAAGACATTACCGATGATCAAATCATCATTCCGCCCAACGAAAATGCCGACGAGCGTGCCGCAGCCTATGCCAATCTTGATCCACAGCGCGACCTTTCGATATTGCCAATTGAGGTTGTTGAAACGCGCGATCAGTTGATGGATGCAGCGCGTTCTGGCGATATTGAAAATTTCCGCACCATTCTTGAGGCGCAGCCGCAAACACCACGGCTGAGCTTTGGCGAGGTGGACAACCCGATCCAATTTCTGCGCGAAAGTTCCAATGATGGCGAAGGCCTCGAGCTCATGGCCATCATGCTTGAACTGCTCGAAGCGCCATACGCAGTGCAAGATTTAGGTGAAGGCGAACCCAAAATGTTCGTTTGGCCCGCCTATGCCACCCACAATTTGCAAGAGCTAAACCCACAAGAATTGGTCGAAGTTTACAAAATTGTCAGCCATCTAGACGTTGAAGAAATGCGCCTTTATGGCGGCTGGTACTTCTTCCGCGTCGGCATTGATGAAAATGGCGTCTGGCGCTTTTTCGTCGCTGGTGATTGAGTACTCACTGGTGCAAGCTCAGCGTGAATGCAGCCGATATGACGCATGTGGTTTTGCCTTAGGCATTTCAACAGCGCACCGCGTCATTCCCGCGAAGGCGGGAATCCAGGCCGGACTATAAGTGCGGCAAAATTTGATGCTGTGCACCTTGGGTTGCGCTTAGCTGGATCCCCGGGTCAAGCCCGAGGATGACGGTGGTGCAGTCGGGCGCGCTGCGCGCAAATACCCCTACCCCGCCATGCTTTCAGCAAAGCGCATGGGTTCGCCTTTATGGGCATCGACCAACTCGCCTTCCCACATCACGCGATTGCCGCGCAAAATGGTGCCGACGGGCCAGCCCTTCACTTTCACGCCATCATAGGGCGTCCAGCCGGGCTTTGAGGCGATCCAATCGTTGGTGATGGTCTGTTCGCGGTTCATATCAACAATGGTGAAATCTGCGTCATAGCCCACGGCGATGCGGCCTTTATTATTGATTTGGAACAGACGGTTTGGGCCGTGGCTGGTCAAATCAACGAAACGCTCAAGGCTCAACCGACCTGCATTGACGTGGTCCAGCATAATCGGCACCAGGGTTTGTACGCCCGTCATGCCTGAAGGTGAGTTTGGATAAGGCTGATCTTTCTCTTCTTTGGTGTGTGGCGCATGGTCTGAGCCGAGCACATCCACAATGCCCAAATCGACGCCACGCCAGATGCCTGCGCGGTGTTCCGCATTGCGCACGGGCGGGTTCATCTGCACATAGGTGCCCAACCGATCATAGGCGGTCTCGTCCAGCGTCAAATGGTGCGGCGTCACTTCTACCGTCGCCACATCTTTATTGGCAGCCAAAATATCCATTTCCTCGGCAGTAGAAATATGCAGCACATGGATGCGTTTGCCGGTTTTGCGGGCGATGGAGAGCAAGCGCTTGGTGCATTTCACTGCCGCTTCCACATCGCGCCACACGGGGTGGCTGGAGGGGTCATTTTCAACCCGCAAATGCTTACGCTCATTCAGGCGTGGCTCATCTTCCGAGTGGAACGCCGCGCGCCGGGAAATGGCGGACAGGATTTTTTCAACTCCATCATCATCTTCCACCAACAGGGACCCGGTTGAGGAGCCCATAAAAACCTTCACGCCGGCGCAACCGGGGAGTTTTTCAAGCGTTGGCAATTCATCCACATTGTCATGGGTGCCGCCAATATAGAACGCAAAGTCACAGTGCATCCGATGGGTGGCGCGTTTGATTTTGTCTTCAAAATTTGCGCGGTCGATGGTCAGCGGGTTGGTGTTAGGCATTTCAAAAACGCCTGTTACCCCGCCCATCACCGCAGCGAGCGATCCGGTCTCCAGGTTCTCTTTGTGCTCGGCGCCCGGCTCGCGAAAATGCACCTGCGTGTCGATCACACCGGGGAGAATGTGCAACCCCTTGCAATTGATGGTTTCTTTCGCGTCAGCGTTTTTCAGATCGCCAATATCTGCAATGCGGCCATTGATAACGCCGACATCCGTGAGCTGCTGCCCATCATGATTGACCAGCGTTGCGTTGATAAAAACTTTGTCAAATTGCGCATTCATGGTGGTGTGCTCTTTTTTAGATGTTATGTAGTTGCTTATCGGTTTAACGCGATGCCCCTATCAAGAGCAAGCCAAGTGAGAGGCCCTATGCCAACAATTTTCAAACTTGACCGCAAATTGATTTCCTTTTCCGGCCCGGAAGCTGAAAAGCTGCTGCATGATACGCTGACGGCGAATGTGCGCGCTTTGGAAGAGAAAACCTGCCAATGGTTTGCGCTGCTGTCACCGCAGGGCAAAATCCTGTTTGAGGGGCAGGTTTTCCGCAAAAATGATGTTTTTTTACGCTGATCTCGATTCGGCCTTGGTCGATGATTTTTTCAAGCGCATGCGGCTTTATAAAATGCGCGCCAATGTCGAGATGGTGCTTTTGGGCGATGAGATGGTCGTTGGCTGGTCCAGCGAATCCAGCGACGCTGCGTTCAAGGATATTCGCCCCGGCATGGGTTTCCGTCATTATGAGGATGCGATGGCTTCATCTTCTTGGGAGGATGGCACATCGGCATACACACAAACGCGTTTCGACAACGGCATTGCCGCTTGCCCGGCAGATTTTGAAGCCAACAGTCTTTTTGCCCACGATATCGGTATGGATTTGTTGCCCGGTGCAATTGATTTTAAAAAGGGCTGTTATATTGGGCAAGAAGTGGTGTCGCGCATGCAACACCGTGGCACGGCACGTAAGCGGGTGATGATTGTCAGCGCGGAAACACCGCTCGGCGCACCGACTGAGATCGAAGCGGAAGAGAAAAAAAGTTGGCGACATGCTTAACACTGCGGGCCAAACCGGTCTGGCCTCATGCGCATCGACAAAGCAAAGCATGGGGCCACATTTTTGCATCAGGCACGCCGATCCAACTTGCGGCGCCAAACTGGGCAAGCTACGATTTGAGCGATTCTTAAATCCCGCGCAATTTTCTAGATTTCGGAGCGTCCGTTCAATGGCGAAAACTCAACCCCGTGCATGGCAGCGCATGCTGTCTGGCCGCCGTTTGGACTTGTTGGACCCGTCTCCGCTGGACATTGAACTGAGCGATATTGCCCACGGTCTCGCGCGGGTGGCCCGCTGGAACGGGCAGACCAATGGGGATTATGCCTTTTCGGTGGCGCAACACTCCGTTTTGGTGATGCAATTGGCCGCCGCCGCCAACCCTAAGTTTGACGCTCCGCCCGGCTTTATGCGCTACTGCATGACGCACCGGAATATGTGATGGGCGATATCATTTCGCCGCTTAAGGCCGCGATGGGCGGCGAATATAAGCAGCTGGAAAATCGCCTGCTTGGGGCGATCCATGTGCGCTTTTCACTGCCCGCCAATCCCACGGCCCAAGTGGTCAAGCAAATCAAGAAGGCCGACCAGCAGGCCGCCTATTTCGAGGCGGTGAATTTGGCTGGTTTTGAGCCTGAAGAAGCGCGCAAGCTGTTTGGGGAACCAAGCCTTGCCAGCTTCGATATGCCGGATTTTGAAAATCTGATCCGGCCATGGCCAATTCATGTGGCCCATGAAGAATTTATGAGCCATTTTTCGAAAATCTCAGGCCCCGCCGCTCGCTAACGCCTCAACTCAGCTCTTAAAAACCTGATGTTCTGCGTTTAAGTCGTTGTGCGCACTTTGTCTCGTTTTGACACGTAAATTAACCATTTCTTAAGCATTGTTTTGACGCCCCACCCCAATGGTTGATAAATCCTTAATCAGCATTTTTTAAGGAGATTCATCATGAGCAAGTCGCCATTTTCAAACTTCCACTACGGCCCGCTGGCATTCTTGTTGGCGATCACGGGCGGTTTTGCTTGGCTGAAATGGGACCCGAATTTGTGCGCTCGGTTCAGGCTGGCGTTGATGAAATCCAAAATAGCGACGAGCCCAAGCCGATCAATATGTCAGAATTTGTGCGCATCGGTGATGAGCATTTTCGCGTTACCGCCAGTGAAAATGTCGATATGCAGCCATTTGCAAGCGCGACCGTACGCAAGGTGGGTTACGGCAACGAAACTGACGTGCGCATTGCCTATACCAGCACCGGCACTTATTCGACGGATGGTTTTGCCTCGCCAAATGTGAACTATCCGGGCATTAAAGTGGAAGAAGTTTTCCCAGTCGTGCCAGGCTTTGTAAGCGGCTCAATGGTTTATTTTACAAAAGCTGAGATGCACCAGCGCAACATCGCACTCGCGCATTCTCCATCGTCAATCGTGAATTATTATAAATCGATGGCCAACTAGGCCATCGCAGGCAACCGCCTAGCTACGTTTAAAGCGATAAAAAATGTGGGTGCCGATTTTTGTCATTCGCTTTAGTCGCGGCGCCCAATGCGGGCTAACATAAGTCGCGTGATAGTGGGTGGAATTTGCTACCTCCGGCAGATAAATATCACCACTGATTACCTTGTCAGCAATTTCTTCGGCCGTCGCCCAAGCGCCTTTTTCGTTGATACGTTCAGGTATCCCGTCGCACGCGAATGAGAACTGGCAGCGGTTTCGCCACGTCTGATTTTGGAACACGACGCCACAAATGGTATTTGGGTAGGCCTTGTGCTTCACCCGATTGCGCACCACTTGTGCAACAGCGACTTGGCCACGATATTTTTCGCCCCGTGCTTCAAAATAAATCGCGGTGGCCATGCACCATTCTTCGCGCTCATTCGCCTTCATAGCAGCCTGGGTCAATGGCGCGGTTAAATCCTTGGTTTTAGGTGCATTGTCCCGCGCATATGCCAGCTTTGTCGGCACAGTCACTGGGAATGGCAGGCTTGGGTCGCGATCAACCGCATCCGCATCGCCTGAAATCGCATCAATTGCTTTGAGCGCTGCCATTTGCGGCATATCTTGTGGCTTGGCCACCAATTCCACATCCGCAGCTGGGCTGGATTTGGTTTTTTTCGGGCCATCGGCAATTGATGCCACCATTACAGGATCAGGCATTGGCAAAACTTTTGGTGTTCGTGCTTCGGCAATTTGGAAGCGAGTGGCGGCAAAGCTTTTAGCAACCTCCATGGCGGAAGGCCCGCGACGACGATCCGTTTTCGCATCACGATTGGGCCCCACAAATGCGGCAGCAACAGAGAAATTTTCCAATGAGGGTTCCGCTTTACGTGACGCAATTAGATCATCAATCTCCATGGGATCGACAAACCATTCAGCGCTTTCGTCCAGCCGCTCCAGTGAAACGTTGGTGAAGGCGACCATCACAATTGTAAAGCTCAATATCGCGCAAAAGGCTTTATATAACGGCCTGTTTTTTGCGCGCCCCTGCCCTTCCGGGCCAGCCATTTTTAAACTCATTCTTTACTCGATGCTACTCAACGGCATTTACGCGCCGCGGAGTTATTATCGCTAAACTTGGTTTATGGGGAGTAAACGCGGATAAAGTTCTGAATGTGACCCGTTTGTAGCGCAAAAAAGATGATTATTTGGCAAAACTTTGATCGTGGCCAATTAGCACCTAAATCGCGGCTTGAGCAAGCGCGAGGCGCGCAATGGTATGCGGAATGGTGAACAGCTCACATAATCAACATTTAAGCTTGCGAAAAACTTCAAGCTTTCAGGGTCGCCTGCATGTTCGCCGCAAATCCCGATCTTTAGGTCGGGGTTCGACGCGCGACCACGGCGGATTGCGGTACGGATCAACTCGCCCACGCCCTTCTTGTCTATGGTCACAAAAGGATCCCCATCATAAAGCTTCTTGCGCTGATAAGCGGCCAGAAAGGCGGGCGCATCATCGCGCGAAATGCCAAATGTGGTTTGGGTCAAATCGTTGGTGCCAAAGGAAAAGAAGTCAACATGCTTTGCAATCTCGCCGGCGCGAATGGCCGCACGCGGGAGTTCAATCATGGTGCCAACTGAGTATTTAAAGGTCTCTGATGGTGACACACCCAACTGCTCCATCAGCGACAGAATATGGTTGCGCACCCAGCTCACTTCCCGCGAGGACGATACAAACGGCACCATGATCTCAAGATTTACCGGCACATCGTTAGTTTGGATTGCTGCCTGCCCGCCCGCAACAAGGGCCTTGATCTGCATTTCCAAAATCTCAGGATGCGAAATGGCCAGGCGGCACCCGCGGTGGCCCAGCATGGGATTGACCTCAATTAACCGTTCGAGACGGCGCTCAAATTCTTTGATGTTCAAGCCCAGCGAAGCCGCAGTTTCTTCCACCTCTTCTTGGCTACGAGGCAAGAATTCATGCAAAGGGGGATCAAACAACCTAACAGTAATGGGTCGCCCATCCATTTCGGTGAACAACTGCGCATAGTCGTTAGCCTGGTATTCCACCAAGCCTTGCAACGCCTCCACTCGATCATCCAAATCCTGGCTGAACATCATGCGGCGCAGGGCCACCATGCGCTCAGCGGAAAAGAACATATGTTCGGACCGGGCAAGGCCGATCCCTTCGGCGCCAAAAGAAAGGGCTGTTTTGGCCCCCTCAATGGTTTCCACATTTGTGCGCACTTCAATTGTGCGGCTGCCATCAGCCCAATCCAAAAGCTTACCAAGCGCACCGCCAATATTTGGCTGATTGAGTGGCAATGCCCCGGCATAAACTTCGCCGGTATTACCATCGATCGTCATTTCAGCCCCTTGAATAAGGGTGCGTTCACCCAGCTGGAGCGTTCCTTTTTCAGCATCGATCACCATGGAGCGCACGCCCGAAACACATGGTTTGCCAGTAACGCGCGCGATCACTGCCGCGTGGCTGGTGATCCCGCCGCGCGCTGTTAATATCCCATTGGCGGCTTGCATGCCTTCAATATCGGCTGGCCCGGTTTCCAGACTTACCAAAATGCAATCCTTGCCGCGTGCCTGATAGCGGGACGCATCCTCGGGCGAAAACACAATTGCGCCGCTCGCCGCACCGGGCGAAACGCCCATCCCAACGGCCAGTGGCGTTGCTCGTTTCTTGTTTTTGAGCCGTGCGTGCAGCAATTGGGGCAAGCGTCCTGGGTCAACGTGGCTCACGGCTTGACGTGGCGTCCATATGCCGCGTGCGACCCGATCGCAAGCAGCTTCTAAAATTGCAGAAATAGGCGCTTGGACTGGCCGGGCCGACAAAAATACGACTTTTTTTGCCAGAAAGTGCAGTTAGGCAAACCATGTGCGTGCCGGCCAATTGATCGACACTTGCGCAAAGCTCTTGGCCGGCGGGACCGGTAAAGGCATCGGGCAAAGCTCGTTCGCCATTCGCCGGTATCGGGCCCATCATGCCGGTATTTGTATCTCGGGTTTGCATTTGCAGCACTGGCTGATCGAACGCAGCCTGGACAATAACGATCTGCTCATCTTTAAAGTTGATACCACTTTCGTCTGCCCAAACAGGTGTGCCGCCTTGATAAGAATCAAACGCGCGCTGCACCGCTCGCCCAAGCGGCTTTTTCACGTCGATGGCTTCGATATCTGTGGCTGGGGCCTCAATCGCACCGCGCACCCGCGCCAACCCCGCCAAATGCGTGTGCGCCGCCGTGCGCACCACGAGCTTGGGCGGTTTTTGTCCTTTTGGCACCAATTTAAACAGCGTCGCCACCCAGTGCGCCGCAATCGGGCTAGATACATCTGCTGTTTTCAAGGTTTCCCATGCGCGTCCCGTCAAGCAAATCGTCGGGGCCGTCGGCACCCCGGTTTGTGCCATGGCATAGATCCACGCCGCCTTGCCCACCACCAGTCTTTCCTGATCTTTGGTCAGTCGCGGCAGCTCATTAGCCGGCGCGAGCGCAAAGATTTGCTGATTGATGGAACGAGGCACAATTTTCACCCAAGACAAATAGATTCACATTTACTACTATGAGGATCAAATCAGTCCAGAGCAACCGAGCAAAGGCGCTGGCCTTGACTTCACCACAAATAGAACGCATCTCACCAGTATGACAAAAAAAACGACCTTTGGAAATAATTCTTTGTGCACCGCGCGGATTTTGCGCAGGTGTGGACCGCGCGATACAGATCGTAGAGCTGGCACTTCAAAAATATGGAGCGCCCGTTTATGTACGACACGAGATCGTGCACAACAAATATGTGGTGGATGGTTTGCGCGAGAAAGGCGCTGTTTTTGTTGAGGAATTAGATGAAATTCCCGACACAAATGCACCTGTGATCTTCTCTGCCATGGGGTGCCAAAATCAGTTCCGGCGAATGCGCAAGAGCGGAAAATGTTCTATCTTGATGCCACCTGCCCCTTGGTGTCCAAAGTGCACGTTGAGGCGCAACGGCACTTTGAAGTGGGCAAGGAGATCGTTTTGATTGGTCATGCTGGTCACCCAGAAGTGATCGGCACCATGGGCCAATTACCTGAAGGCGCAATCACCTTGATCGAAACGGTCGAGGATGCGGAAAATATGAACCCAAGTCACCCGACGATTTGGCGTTTGTGACCCAAACCACGTTGTCGGTTGATGATACGGCAGCGATTGTTGCTGCGCTGCAAAAGCGCTTCCCCTCAATCAGTGCGCCGCACAAAGAAGATATTTGCTATGCCACCACCAACCGCCAAGAAGCGGTGAAACAAGTCGCGCCGCATGTGGACGCCATGGTGGTTGTTGGCGCACCCAACTCGTCCAATTCGATGCGATTGGTTGAAGTCGCGGACCGCGCAGGCTGTCCGAAATCCGGTCTTATTCAACGCGCCAGCGATATTGTATGGTCAGACTTCGAGGGTGTTAAAAAACTTGGCATTTCTGCCGGGGCGTCGGCGCCGGAAGAATTGGTCAATGAGATCATCGACCGCTTTGCCGAACATTATGACCTCACCGTTTCGACGGAAGTGACGGCTGAGGAAAACATTGCCTTTAACGTGCCGCGGGAATTAAGAGCCTAGCTTATGGACGGCAAGCCTTTATTTGAAAGCGAGCGGCTGGTGTTCAGCACTTGGACACCGGATCAGCTTGACGACGTGTTTCGCTTGCATGACGATGAGGACGTTGGGCGCTTTTTGCTCGGACGTGCGGAAACCCGCGAAGACGCGCAGAAGCGCATGGATGAATGGGCAAAGAACTATGCTCAATTCGGCTTCTGCAAATTCCGCCTGACGCGAAAAGATGATGGCGCGTTTGTTGGCCGCGCTGGCTTTGGCACGCACGGCCCTGAAAACACACCAGAGCTTGGCTATGCAATTTTGAAATCTGAGTGGCGCAAGGGCTATGCCACTGAAGCGGCAATCGCCATTCGCGACTGGCTGTTTCGCGAAACCAACCATGATTTTTGTTGGGGATTTGCCTATTCCGCCAACAAGCCCTCGATTAAAATTCTGCGATCAATCGGCATGGAATTTACCCATACCGAGATCGAAGACGAAACCAAACAAGAACTGACTTTTCACAAATATACGCGAGATATGTGGCATGGGTGATCGGGTAACGATCTTTACTGACGGGGCGTGTTCAGGCAATCCTGGTCCCGGCGGCTGGGGCGCTTTGTTGCGCTTTAACGGCAAAGAAAAAGAATTGTGTGGCGGCGAAGCGCTCACCACCAATAATCGCATGGAGCTGATGGCGGCGATCAATGCGCTGACCACACTCAAACGCGATTGCGCTGTAGACCTTTACACCGACAGTCAATATGTCAAAGGTGGCATCACCGGTGGATCTCCAATTGGAAGCGCAATGGTTGGCGCACGGCTGCCAAAAAAAACCCGTTAAAAACGAAGATCTTTGGCGGCAGCTTGACGCAGCTCTTGCCCAACATGATGTCAATTTTCATTGGGTGAAGGGCCACGCGGGCCATGAAGGCAATGAGCGTGCTGACCAGTTGGCCAACCAAGGCATGGCCCCATACAAAGGATAAATCAGATGCCCTCTTATGCGAAGTATTTACTGAGGTTAGAGGGCGCTCTGGTCGCGGGTTTGGCGCTTTGGGTCTATGCCACCTATTTTGGTAATTGGTGGCTGTTTGCGGCGCTTATCCTTTTGCCCGACCTTTGCTTGATTGTATATTTGCTAAACCAAAAAAAATCGGCATCCGCACCTATAATGTCGCCCACACCTATTTGGTGCCTGCGGCATTGGCGGCGTTGGGCTTTTTATTGTCGCAAGATTGGCTGTTGCCGGTGGCAGTGATTTGGGCAACACATATCGGCGTGGATCGCTTGGTCGGCTACGGCCTAAAGTTTGATGATGATCATAAGCGCACGCATTTAAGCTGAGCGCTTAATTGACCGCGCAGATCGGCGCACCGTCTTTCACGATCACCAATTGTTGGCCGTCGTAACGGCGCTGCTGCACCGCATCGAATGAGCCGGTGGCCATCCAAATTTCATTAGAGCAGAAATAAGCTGAGGTGCAATTGGCGCTGGCGAGTGCTTCACAATCAGCTTTCGCTGACCATCCCAGTTCATTGCCATTTTGGGCTTGTACTTCAAAGTTTGCAGCGAGAGCCCAACTGGGCAGGAGCGCAAAGGCGACAACTAAAACAAATCTACGCAACTGCATCACTCTCATTTCTCACACACTCGAATTCTTGAAGATTAGGCATTCTGCATAGGTGCGTCTAGCCATTTATGATTAATGAAGTGTTTAGATTTGTTCAAATTGAAACAAACGCCGCAAACTCGGGGCTTACGGCGTTTACCAATCTTGCAATTAACTCAAGCTTTTAACCTTCCAACTTCGAAAAGTTGGCGATTAGGTGCATTGTTTCGCGCAGTTTGGCCAAAAGATTAAGGCGATTGACCCGCACAGCAGGGTCATCATCATTGACCAGGACGTTTTCGAAGAAAGCATCTACGGGCGCCCGCAAGGACGACAATTCATTGATGGCCGTGGCAAAATCCTCTGCTGCGATATTTGCAGCCACCGCTTCATTGACCACTTCAATGGCGGTTGCCAGCTTCTCTTCGTCGTCGGTTTTAAACAGCTTGTGGTCGACCTCGTCGCGATAGGAACGACCGTCTTTTTTCTCTTCAGCGCGCAAAATATTGGCAGCACGGCGATAACCAGCCACAAGGCTTTCGCCCTGCTCGCTTTTGACCAAACCGTTCAGCTCGATTGCGCGGGCCGCAACGTTGACCAGGCTCACGCCTTTGACCAATCCATTTTTATAAAGCACAGCACTCAACACGTCGTGGGCGATACCCTGCTCGCGCATTTGCACGGTGAGACGATCTTCGATAAAGCCGCAAAGCGATTGCAGGATTTCGGTCGCATCGCCGGCCAAATCGAACTTGCTCAAATGCTTGGCCAACAATTGGTCCATAGCGAAGTCGAGCTTGTTTTCCAAACAAATGCGGATGACGCCGAGTGCGGCACGGCGCAAGGCAAATGGATCTTTCGATCCGGTGGCTTTTCATCAATCGCCCAAAAGCCGGTCAACATGTCTAGCTTGTCAGCCAAGGCAACAGCGGCTGATGTCAGCTCTTCAGGCACGCGGTCACTGGGGCCAACTGGCTTGTAGTGGTCTTGCAACGCCGCAGCCACATTGTCTTTTTCACCTTGGGCCCCGGCATAATAGCGGCCCATCAGGCCCTGCAATTCTGGGAATTCAAACACCATATCGGTAACAAGGTCAGCCTTGGCCAATTTGGCGGCGCGTGTCGCGTCTTCCACTGGCGCACCAATCTTTGTCGCGACCTCTTCGCTCAACGCAACCAGCCGCTCTACACGTGCGCTTTGGGTGCCAAGCTTTTCGTGGAACACCATATTGTCGAGCTTCGACAGGCGGCTTTCCAGCGGCACATTCAAATCCGTATCGTAGAAGAATTTGGCATCGGACAAACGGGCTTTGATCACCCGTTCATTGCCGCCCACAATCGTGGTGCCCCCGTCTTGGGCCACAAGGTTGGAGACCAGAATGAAACGATTGGCCAATTTGCCTGTTGCACCATCGCGCAAACAAAAGCATTTCTGGTGGGCACGAATGGCGGTGATCACCACTTCTTCTGGCAATGACAAGAATTCCTCATCGAAGCGCCCCATCATGGTTTGTGGCCATTCAACAAGTCCTGCGACTTCGTCCAGCAGGCCTTCATCCTCAATCACATTGAGGTTTTGGGCAAATGCCAAGTTGGCCGCATCGGCGCGGATCATTTCTTTGCGGCGTTCAAAGTCCAACACCACTTTGTTCTGCTCAAGCGCTTGGGCGTAATCGTCAAACCGGCGCACTTTAATTGCGTCTGGCGCCATAAAACGGTGGCCATAGGTGATGTCACCGGATTTAAGATCGCCGACTTTAAAATCAATGATTTCCGGGTCTTCGCCTTCATGGCCAAACGTCGCGGTGATCGCACGCAATGGACGCACCCAATTCAGTTTACCTGTGCCCCAACGCATGGATTTGGGCCATGGGAATTTTTCGATGGTGGTGGGCAGCAAATTGGCAAGGATGTCGGTGGTCAACTCGCCCTTTTTCTCGATGATCGCTACGTAGAAATCGCCCTTTTTAGGTCGGTCTGCACTTCTGCTTCATCTACTGAGTTGAGGCCTGCCGCGCGCAAAAAAAACCGGCAATGGCTTTTTCTGGCGCGTCAATGCGCGGGCCTTTGCGCTCGGTCTTTACATCCTCAGATGCTTTGGGCAGGCCGGCAATATGCAGCGCCAAGCGGCGTGGTGTGGCGTGGGCCACGGCGCCCTCATACAGCACGCCTTTTTCCACCAGTTGGTCGGTGATCAGTTTTTTGAGGTTTTCAGCGGCGCGACGTTGCTGGCCGGCCGGAATTTCTTCTGAAAACAGTTCAAGCAAAAGTTCAGGCATGATGATGATCGCTTGTTAAATGAGTGTTGATATCAGTGGCTTGATAACGGGCTTGGCTGGGCTTGTCCATGGCAAATCCGAGCAGAGCGCACTGGCTTTACCAGCCGCCGCCGCCGCCACCGCCGCCGCCGCCGCCGGAAAAACCGCCCCCGGACGAAAAGCCTGACGAGGATGAGGATTGAGGTTTCGAAGCAATCATGGCCGAGCTGATGGACGCTGTGGTTTTAGCCAGGGTGGACGCGAGACGGTTTGCAGTGAAGCGTCGGCCACTATACCAACCCAAATGCACATCGGCTTTTTGCCCCGTGCGTTCCGCCACCCGCTGCATTTCATTTTGAAAATGCTCGGCCCACGGCTTTTCAACGCCGAGGGCAATAGCATAGGGCAAAATTGCTTCGAAGCGTTTCTTGTCGAGCTCCGGCTCGTCATTCAGGTTTAACCGCTCTTTTTCAGCGGTCTCGAGATACATTTTAAACCCTTCAATCTGGTCCATCACCTTCCGGCCTTGAATGGTCGGCGCGCGCATCAGCACCGCGAAGATCGCGTTGATGGCCACAATCGAAAGCACAGCGATCACCGCCACGTCGCCCTTCCATTCGGTCAACGCGGTTTCAAAAAAAACCGTCGCTCCAGGCGGCTTGCAAAACTTCCCAAAGCCCGGTCGTGCTGAAAATGAAGGGTATCAAGTTCCCAAGGATTGCAGTGATGGCAAAAGCTTTGGCCCAGGCAAACATGGAACGCGCCGCCAACAGGTGCGATAGGCCAGCAGTAGCTGTCATGGTCAGTGCCGCGACGGCGATGGCAATGGGCAACCAGATAAAATCAATGATTTCGAAAAACACCATGCCGAATATCGACAGAGCAGAAAAAATTACACCGAAAGCGATATAGCCTACATTATGATTGAAGTAAGACCGACGATTTTCATCTTCGATGGTCTCTAAGACTTCATTGTGATTGCTATGCAGGCTTGCGCCGATGTTCTTGTTGATTTCTATTTCGCCCTTGGATTTCAACCAATTAAAAAGGCGCAGTTCCCCGGGCGGCAGAGATGGGGTTGCTGCATTGGTCACAGTGACGGTTGTGTTTTTCTCGCTATTTTCGCCTATTGTCACCAACCCTTTTACAGCTAGTGAAATGAGCGCAGCAATGTAGGCAGGCCAACCGGCCTTGTGCCAACCATAATGGTGCACATAATGCACCAATGCGGGCGAAAGCCGCGCGGTGGATAGAATAGCGGAATAATGGTGCCCTTTGGCGGATCGCGGCCAACCCGCGTCCACGCGACAACATTATAGAGCAACACGAGCATCGCCAAGATGGGTGGGAAGATTTGCCCGCGCATATCTGACAGCATATATAAAAACGCAGTCATGCCTTGGGGGGGCGTGATTGCCCCTTTATCCATCGCAATTGCGATGCTTATCCCCTCATATGGCTGTAGCGGCTGGGTGGCCCGAAAGATAATGTCGCCATCTGGCGCGAAAGTGACTTCTGCATTCTCTTCACTTTGTCCGTAGGCACCGGTAAACACTGCCGCATCCTGCACAATGACATCTGAAGGCAACTGTACTTGCACAACAGCTTTATCGATCGGAAATGCCCAAAACTGGCCGATGGCGTTGAAATAGAGCTGGTCATGATCCTCAAAGAAACGGATTTGACGATCCATTTTGTAATTTAACTCATAAGAATAGAAACCTGGATCGAGAAAAACGTCCTCATCTCCGATATAAATGCGCCTGCCATTATCGATACCTGCAATAGAAAATGGTTCTTCTTCGCCGCCGCGCTTTACGCGCACATCATAAATTGAGCCCCGGATTTTTTTGCCCTGCATTGTCCTGCAACACGGTGGGAATATCGCGGAAAATACCGCGACGAATCTGATTGCCTTCTGCGCGCACCGAAATGTTCTCAGTGATCGCCAATTCGCCATTGGTCAGCACTTTGATGTTCACAGCATAAGCCGTGATCCGCTCTGCAGCGCTCACAGGAATAGCGAGCAAGCAGCTTGCCAGCGCAACCAGCAACAATGTTCTTAGCTGATGCCAACGCGATCTAAAATGACACATTCGGAACTGCGCGATCCAATTCATTTTCAAGCTCAAAATACTCTTCTTGGGTAAAGCTGAACATGTTGGCGACAATATTTGACGGAAAGCTCTCAACCGTCACATTCAAATTGCGGACAGTGCCGTTGTAATAACGGCGTGCAAGCTGAATTTCTTCTTCCACTTGCTGTAGCGCTTCTTGAAATTCGAGAAAGGAACTATCGGCTTTCAGGTCCGGATAATCCTCAGCTACTGCAAATAAGCGCCCCAGCGCACCAGAAAGAATGCCTTCTAGCTTGCCGCGTTCTTGCGGCGACGCATCGCCCGCACTTTGCACGGCCGCCCTCGCCTGTGTCACCGCCTCAAGCGTCTCACGCTCATGGGTCACATAACCTTTGACGGTTTCCAACAGATTGGGAATTAGATCAGCGCGGCGCTTTAGCTGCACATCGATGCCAGACCAGCCTTCGCGCACAAGTTGGCGCAGCTTCACCAGCTTGTTGTAGGTTAAAATGCCAAAGAAAACGGCGGCGCCGCTAAGCGCCAGCACAATCTGTAAAAAATCCATATCCCTCTTCCACCATCTGAACCGGACAAGCCGATTTTTTTATGTCTTTCAACATCTAAGCGCAAACATCGCAGAAAACAAAGCGGCCGTCCATATCGCCAAAATAAAAGGGCGACTGATCTGCATCATATCGCCCTTTTTTAAATTTTTCTTTGCGCGTATAGCGCAACTTTTTCTCGACTATTTTAGGGCTGAACTGCTTGTCCCCCAAGGCCTTTGCAGGCACGTTTTTGGTTTAATCAGCGCCCCTGCTTGCGTTTTACGCATAGGAGGCTCCTTTGTTTGCTCGCCTGATATAAGCGCAGCGCGACAAAGGTTCAAGCTTTATGCACCGCCCGCCTCGGTATTCAACCAAGCGCCACCGCAGGCCTTCGCCAACTCACGCACCCGCAAGATATAGCTTTGACGTTCCGTCACAGAAATCACGCCGCGCGCGTCGAGCAGGTTGAAAATGTGCGAGGCTTTGATGCATTGCTCATAGGCAGGCATGGCCATTTTGTGCTGATTGCCTGATCGCCCGCCTCAAGGATTGCGCGGCACTCGGCTTCGGCATCTTTAAAGTGCTGGAACAGCATGTCCGTGTTGGCTTGTTCGAAGTTGTAACGGGAGAATTCCTGTTCTGCTTGCAGGAACACATCGGCATAGGTGACTTTTTCGTCGCCCTGCCGGCCATTGAAGTTCAGCTCCATGATGCTATCGACATCTTGCAAATAGCAAGCGATCCGCTCCAAGCCATATGTCAATTCGCCAGACACTGGAGAACATTCAAAGCCAGCAACTTGTTGGAAATAGGTAAATTGACTCACTTCCATCCCGTCGCACCAGCATTCCCAGCCAAGGCCCCAAGCGCCAAGGGTCGGGCTTTCCCAATCATCTTCCACAAAGCGCAAATCATGCAACTGTGGATCAATGCCAATCGCGTAAAGCGATTGCAAATATAGCTCCTGCAGGTTCTCAGGGCTTGGCTTCAGGATCACTTGGAACTGATAATAATGCTGCAAGCGGTTTGGGTTTTCACCATATCGGCCATCGGTTGGGCGGCGGCAAGGCTGCACATAAGCGGCGCGCCAAGGCTTTGGCCCCAATGAACGCAACGTGGTTGCCGGGTGGAAAGTCCCCGCGCCCATTTCCATGTCATAAGGTTGCAAAATAACGCAGCCTTGAGCGGCCCAGAAATTTTGCAATGTCAAAATCAGCCCTTGGAAAGACTGTTTTGGGTCCAAATGGGCCGGCACTTTTTGTTCGCTCATAAACTTGACCTTTGGCAGAACATGGATGTTGTCGCATCAGCTATAATCGCGCTGCAACCTAATTGCGCCTTGCCAATTTATCAAGCGGCAGGAGGCCGATGCCGCAAACTAATTTTTTTTCGACGCTTGATTAATGCTTGTCGTGAAGCTGTCGGATATGGCGCATGGCGAGCCATGTGAGCGCCAAGACGAAGGGCGCAGCGACCGCCAACATCAATGACTTTGATGGCATCGCATCCAAGTTCAATCCGGCCAAAACATACCCCAATACGCCAAGCGCGTAATATGTAATGGCGATCGTCGACAGACCTTCTACCGTGGTTTGCAATTTATACTGGCTAACCGACGTGTTGGAAATCGCCTTAAGCGCATCTTGGTTTTGCTTGTGGATTTCAATCGCTACTTTTGTGTTGAGCAGCTCGGTTGCTCGCGTCAGCCGGCCGGTTAGCGCGCTAAGCCGATTTTGCAGTGCGGCACAGGTCGCCATGGCGGGGTCCATACGATTGCTCAAATAGCGCGCCATGTTGGTATGGCCCGTCACCCGCTTTTCTTCCAAAAGGCCCAGGCGATGTCGCACCAATTGGTCATACGAATAGCTGGCAGCAAATAAAGCGTTTGTCTCGCCGTGAAATTGCGTTGTTTCCAGCGCCAACTTGTTCAGCTCGTTCAACAGCTCTTCACTGACCTGCGGATCTGTTTCGTTGTTGAGGCGCTTCAAAATGTTTTCCAAGCCACGTTCAACATTATCAACACTGGGCGCTATGTCTTGCGCCACGGGAAGCGCCAGAAGCGCAAGGGATCGGAAGGTTTCGATCTCCAGCAAATATCGGGCAATCACGCCGCGCCGCACATCGGTAATCCCTGCTCCGGCAAATTCTAGGCGCGTGAACCCATCCTTATCCGGCAAAAAGTCGGTCGCGATTTCAGCAAGGCCTTCCTCCACCTTGGCGTACGACAAGCTGGCCCGCCGAAAACCCTTTAGCGCTTTTTGGTGGATTGTGTCCGCGTCAATCAAATCTACGCGGGTGGTCACCAGCAATTTCGCTGCGGTGATGGCTTCCAAGCCAATGTTTTTGGGCCAGGGTTCATCCAACGCGCTTGGGGCCATCCAGGTGATCGACACATGCTCAGAGTGCAATTGCCACGTCGCCGCAATCTCGCCCACTTGATAGCGGGCTTGACGATCGGTCATAAAAGTCGGCTTTATTTGATTTCGATGGCACCAGGATGCAAATTCTTCGCGCATCTGATCGTGTCGACCTGGTTCGCGGCCAAAATAAGTGGCGACGCGGCGCAAGCGTCCTTTTGGGCCGAGAGGCTGCACCGGACGGGCGTGGATTTCTCCCAAGGCTTGGGCGCGGAATGGGTGGTCGACAAACTGCATCTTCGTGCTCTGCATTCGCAAATTGCCCTTAATGGGCTTTTTTTATATTTCATCGCGAATGACCAAAGGAGCACAAGTGCAGTTTTGCTTTATGCGTTAGTCTTTTTTGTCTTTGGGGCGAAAGACACCGGTTTTTTTTATCCCGCTCGAGATCAACAATATTGCCACGCGCGCGGTCAGACTGATCGCGCGCCTTTTTCTGTTCGTCTACATCTTTAAAGTGCTGCCTGAAATTGTCGCGAATGCTCTTGATCCCATAATAGACCAAAAAAACCAGCAGAATAAATACAGCTATACGAAGTACCAATTTATCATCCCCTTAAAGTCCGAAACGCGACCAATGGGCCTGCGCCTTGAGGGTGGAAAGCACATCATCACTTAAAGATTGCTGGCCAACTTGCCCGCCCAAAAACGGGATGCGCGGCATTGAGAAAATTGAACGTTTCTCTTCAATCTTGACCATTCTCACCTTTTTACCATAACGCTTTTTCAAAGTCTCATATATGTCGCCGAGCGCGTCAACCAGCCCAAATTCGATGGCAGACTTTCCGGTCCAAAATTCACCGGAGAACAAACCTTCTTTTTCCAGATCCAGCTTGTCCCCGCGCCGTTCTTTCACATAGTCCTTAAAGACTCATGCACATCGAGTTGCAACCGCTTCAAGCGCTCCACATCTTCGGGGTTTTCAGGCAGAAATGGATCAAGCGTCGATTTGTTTTCGCCCGCCGTATAGACGCGACGGCTCACACCCAGTTTTTCAATCGCATCGACAAAGCCGAAGCTGGCTGAGATCACGCCGATGGACCCAACAATCGAGCTTGGGTCGGCAATAATCTCATCGCCAGCGGTCGCGATAAAATAACCACCAGATGCGGCCACATCTTCAATAAACACCAATACTTTTTTGTTTTTTTCCTTCGCCAAGTCACGAATATATTTCGCCACAAGGCGAGACTGCACAGGCGAACCGCCAGGCGAGTTGATAATAATGGCCACGGCTGGGGCTTGTTTGTTTTTGAAGGCCCGTTTGAGAAGTGGCGCGGCATTGTCAATATTGATGCGATCCGGTTTTTGGCTGGCCTCAATGGTGCCGCTCAGTCGCACAACGGGGATTTGCACATTATCGCGGCCCAAAAGTCGTACGTGCCATGGCGCTTTGATTTTTTTCGTTCAGCTCGTCGTGCATAAAAGTCCTTGCTTGCGCGTTGTGCGCGGTTGTTTCGTGTAACTAATCACAATGTAAGGAGTAAATTGCGAACTACCAGTGCAATTTGTCTTTTCCCATTAAAACGGCCTGCAGCTGGGGTGTAAACTCGCGCCCCTCAGTGCCATGTAATGAGAGGGGCGACAAGAGCTTGCAGGGGGATTTCGATCCCTTGAAACCGCGCACCAAGACGCGGCTCGCCTCTTGCCCGGGACGCGACACGATAGGCAAAATCGTGATATTGCCCAGGCGCCGATCATAAAATTTCATCAGTTTTTGCAGTTCGGCAGCGCGATGGATAAAGATCACCTCTCCGCCAGCACTGGCACAGCTCACAGCTGCTTTTACCCAGCGTTCCAAACAATCGATACCGTGGGCGTGGGCCCGCTTACCATAATTGTCCTCGGGCAAAGAAACTGTTTTTTCGTCGAAATAGGGTGGATTGGCGATCACAGTGTCAAAATGGTCCTGCACCATGCCAACATCTACTCGTTCCGGTCCGGTGGACATAATATCGATCAAGCAATAGCTTGCGCGATGATCATATCCGTTATCCTGCAAATTTTGATTGCCTATCGCCACAATTTCGGGGTCTATTTCCGCCATCAACGCGTTTACATTGGGGCAATAGGTCAACGCTGTCATCGAGCAACGCCGACCCCAGCACCCAGCTCAAGCAGGCGCTTTGGCGCATCATTTACGGACGCCCCCAAAAGAACGCTATCAACCCCCGCACGAAAGCCCTTTTCAGGCTGGCGAACATTGAGTTTACCGCCTAAAAAAGCGTCGGATGTGACACAATGGTGTTTTACTTTCTTGCGGGTGGTCTACGGACATAAGCACATATATGAATCTTGTTATCGAATAGGGTATCTTGTCCGGCGATGGGCAACAAGTTTTCTTGAATTTGGCACAAGATTACAGCAAAAATTCGATTAAGCGAATTAGGACATTTGTCCATGGGGCGAAAAATGAGTGGTGCGGAAGCAATGGCTGATCAGATCAAACCAAAAGACGTGGTTGAGGAGCTGATCGAGTTTACCCGCAAAGACATGGAAGCAGTGAATGAAATGCTGCTGGCCCGTGTGGGCAGCCGCGTTGAGATGGTACCAGAGATTGCTTCTTACTTGATTGACGCAGGTGGCAAGCGCTTGCGGCCTATGTTGACTGTGGCAGCGGCGCGGCTTTTTACGCCACAAAATAATCACCATATTAATTATGCAGCCGCCGTGGAATTTATGCATACGGCAACTTTGCTGCATGATGATGTTGTGGATGAAAGTTCAAAACGTCGGGGCAAATTGGCCGCCCGCATGGTTTGGGGCAATGCAGCATCCGTGCTCGTGGGCGATTTTTTTTGCTTGGACAAGCTTTTATGATGATGGTGGAAACGCGCGATGTGGATGCGCTTGGCGTTTTATCGCAGGCCGCGGCCATTATTGCTGAGGGTGAAGTGTTTCAGCTGTCGAAGGCGAATGATCTGAGCACTCAAGTCGACGAATATTTCGCTGTGATCAAAGCGAAAACCGCCGCCCTGTTTGAAGCAGCAACTGAGGTTGGCGCCATGGCTGGCGGTGCAACTGAGGCGCAACGCGAAGCTTTGAAATCATATGGTGCGGAACTGGGCATCGCGTTTCAGATTGTAGATGATGTGTTGGATTACGGTGGCGCGAGCGGTACCATCGGCAAAAATGTTGGTGATGATCTGCGCGAAGGCAAAATGACTTTGCCAATCTTGCACGCCTTGCAAAACGCAACGGAAGAAGATTGTCTCTTCATCAAAACCCACCTTGGGGACCCGGATGCAAGCGCTGATACAGTTGCCAGAGTGGTCGAAATTTTGCACAGCACGAATGCGTTGCGTGAAGCGCTTACCCGTGCGCAAGAACACGCTGAGACTGCCAAATCGCACATGAAAGAATTTGCTGAACTTCCGGGCGGCCAAATCCTAATTGATGTGGCAGACTATTGCGTCGAACGCGCCTACTAAATTCAGCATTAAGTGTGCATTAAGCGACATTACCTGCATTTTGAGCTGCGATCTTTTCGTGCCAATTGCCTTGTTGAAACCGGCGCAAAACGCGGTGCGCGCGCGTATCGCCTTTCGTGCGTTCACCCAACTGACTCATATATTCAATAAACCCTGCAAGTTGGGTTGGATCTTCTTTGCCATCAATATAGGCCATCGACCAATCATCAAACTCTTTGGTTTCGATGTTTTGGCGCAGCAACACTTTAACCTGCTGATGTCGGGGATCGGTGCAAACCCGATTGAAGATGGCCTCGACCGCGACATATGGCCCTTCTAGCACCTGCAAAAAACATTGATCGTGGTAGACCAGCATGCCCGAGACATTTACTGAATGATTGTTTTTGCGCGCCACTGAGAGAAGCTCACGCAGTTGCACGGGCGCCAAAGGCGCGCTGGCGGCGCTGACGTAAATCAACTGGAACAACTGCAACATTTCAGAGCGGTTCACCAAACCTCCGATGAAAAAAGTTCGTATTTCACTCTGAACAGAATATGTGAAGCCGATTTCGATTTTGTCGTCAAATTCTATCAAATTTGATCTTTAAGGCCTTTGAAGGATCTAAAGAGTAGCCGATTGAGCGACCCAGGCATGTGGCCAGTTTTTACGAAAGGCTTGCGCGGCAAGCATGGCCTCGCCTGCTGTGCCAAAAAGGCCAAAAATGGTTGCGCCCGAACCGGACATGCGCGACAGCAAACATCCTTTTTTCTGCCCCAGATCAGCAATCATGTCGGCAATTTCTGGTACATGTTCAATTGCGGGTTTCTGCAAATCATTGCGCGTACCTTCCAACCACATCGCTATCGCTGAGATATGGGCAAAATCGGCGGCATCTCGCTGGATCGGTGGGTTATCCTTCTCTCGCAGTTTGCGAAAAATTTCGGCTGTCGAAACAGCTTTACCTGGATTGGCCAGTACCAATTGAACACTTGGGAATTCAGCAATGGGCGAGATTTTTTCGCCTATGCCTTTGACAAAAGCGGTGCGTGAGAGCAAGCACATTGGCACATCAGCCCCCAGTTTCAGCGCCATTTTCATCAAATCATTAAGATCGAGGTGCAAACCTGATATCCGGTTGGCCAAACGGAGCATTGCTGCAGCATCAGCAGAGCCACCGCCAATGCCCGCCGCGACAGGCAGCGCCTTGTCCAACTCAATCTTAAGTCCTTTTGGCAGTTTGCCTGGAAATTGATCGCGAAAAAGCGTAAGTGCTTTCAACACGATGTTTAAGCGCTCACCACGAAGTGCCGCGCCAAAAGGCCCGGCCAACACAACCTCATCTTCGCTTGCCTCTTGAGCGCTAAGTTCGTCGCACAACTCGGTGAAAACGCAAAGACTTTCTAACTCGTGATAGCCATTGCTGCATTGGCCGACAATGTGTAAGGCCAAATTGATTTTGGCGGGCGCGGGCTCATACCAATCTGTACCCATGGTCTAATTGCTCAGTTCAGCGACCCGCTTAAGCGATGTGAAATCGCCCTCAAGCTTTTCGAGAATTTCTTCGACCAATTCTTCATCGCCCTCGCCTGCAAGCTCCAGCGCGATCGACCATTGGAATTTTGCTTCGCGTTTGCGGCCCACTTGCCAATAGGCATCACCCAAATGGTCATTAATGGTCGGGTCGCTCGGGCTTAACCGTGCGGCGCGTTCCAGTGTTTCAACTGCTTCCTCAAACCGCTCTAAGCATAGTAGGCCCAGCCCAAACTATCAACTATATAGCCATCGTCAGGGCGCAACGACACGGCTTGCTCAATCATTTCCAGCGCCCGTTCAAGCTGCAGTTCTTGATCGACCCAGCTATAACCCAAATAGTTGAGAACCTGTGGCTGATCCGGGTTCAACTCGAGCGCTTTTAAGAAATCACTTTCTGCTTTTTCCCAAACGCCTTCGCGCTCGAATGCAATGCCACGCACATAATAAATATGCCAATCGATCGCGCGTTCACCGCCGGTCATATCCAGCGCCTTATCATATGCTTTGGCCGCCTCGGCATATCGTTTATCGCGGCGCAGAGCATCGCCTAAGGCAATCACCGCCGTTAAATTATCGGGCATCGTATTGGCCAAATTGGAGAGTTTGCGAATTGCTTCGTCAATATCGCCAATTTCCTGCAAATTTTCAGCTGTTCGCACCAAGGCTTGGCCGTGAAGCGGCGAGTTCCGATCAACTTGACTGTATAATGAGTTTGCCACCTCATATCGTTCAGCGCGTTCCATCAAATCTGCCGTCGAAAATGTAATCAGGTCTGACTTGGGATGAAGGAAGCTCGCCAGTCGCATCAGCAGGATTGAAATATCTGATGCTTGCTCGCGCGATAAGGCGGATGATAGCCCGCGCAATGTTTCCGCAGCGCCTTGCTGAACATTGTCGGCCATTCGTCCTGGCCGTTTTTTCGCCGCCAAACTTTCGGCCAGCACATCAATTTTGACGTGTGAAAGGCCGCGATCATAATAACGTTGGATAATATCCAACGCTTCTGCGTGTTTGCCTTGGTTGCCCAAAAAGCGGGCATAAGCCTCAACGATGCGAAATACGAAGGGATCAGCCTCATAGGCTTGTTGATAAAGTGTGTCAGCTTGTTTGGCTTGGCCGGTCAAATCCGCAACAAGGGCAGACTGGAATACCAAAAAGTTCTTGAACCCCGGCTGCACAATTGGTTCGAGGTTTTTAATCGCGGCTTGCCCACCCTGCTCTTCCGCTTTCGCCCAAGACCATATGACATTGCCGGTGATGCCAAACAGCGAATCTTTTGACATGCCGTCGAGCGCTTTGAGTGCAGAGGCGTAACGCCGCTCCTTCAACGCCACGACACCAACGGCGATGCGCGCTAATTCATTTTCAGGCTCATTTGCAAGCAGTTGTTTGGCAACAGATTCAGCTTCTTCCACGCGACCAGCCGAGACGAGCGACACAAATGCGCGATCCAACAATGCAATGTTGCCCCACTCGGCTTCTAAAGCGTCCATAAAATAAGAGGCCGCCAAGTCATTCTGACGATCTTCAAACGCGCCTCGTCCCGCCAAAAAGCTGCCCGAAACCGAGGGATGATATAAAGAGAATTGCTCAAGATTGATTGTCTCTTGTGCTTGCACGTGCACATTAGATCCCAACACCATTGCTGAAGCCAGAAGAAGGTGTTGCAGTTTTTTTGAACAATTCATCACGTTTGGGACTGCCCTTAATTGATTTGGATTCGGTGTCGTCTAGATATCTCTCACAGATTGGCGATTTTATGACCTCGGCGCAAGGACATGCAATTAAATATCAGGTAAAAAACCGTTCACATTTAGTACCGGGTGCTATGCGCCCTTTAAATGATGCGGTATGACTATTTTTATGACGGATCAAGCCCCACCATCCAATGATGAAAGCGCGCAAGGAGCATTTGCCCCTCTGCCTGGCGCTGCCTATTTGGATGCTGACTTAGCCAGCCTTGCCGGCCTTTTGGAATGGTATGATTCCATGGGCGTTGATTTGGCGCTGGAAGAAGAGGCTATTGATCGCTTTGCCGCTCCCAAAAGTGCTGCCCCAAGCATGCCCGCTCAACCCGCTGCACGCGCCTCTGCGCAAAGCGCTTCGCCCGGCATGATCGCAAATCCTCTTTTACAAGAGGAAACGAAAAAAACTGTGGCGCCTCAGCAAAACCTAGCGGGCAAAGCCGAAATTGAGGTGGCGCAAAAAACAGCGGCGGGCGCCAACACGCTTGATGAATTGCGCGAGGCCCTGATCCAATTCGACGCGTGCCCCCTTAAACGCCATGCCGACAAGCTGGTGTTTGGCGAAGGGCCGGCCGATGCCAAGATCATGGTGGTGGGCGGCGCGCCGCGCACGCAAGATGATTTGGCAGGTTTGCCCTTCCAAGGCATGGAAGGTGCGTTGCTGCAAAAGATTTTGGCGGCGATTCAGCTGGACATTGAAGCGGTATATCGCACCAATATCTTGCCGTGGCGGCCTGCGGGTGACCGACGCCCCTCACCAATTGAGCGCGACATTTGCCTGCCGTTTTTCCAACGGCAAGTTGGGCTGGTCAAACCCAAATTTATCGTATGTCTGGGTGAACAGGCGGCCCATGCGGCGCTCAACCAAAAGGGCAGCATATTGCGCTTACGCAATCAGGCTCATGCGGTTGAAATTGACGGCCATCCCGCCACAGCCTTTGCCACGCTCAACCCCTCACATTTGCTCAACAAGCCCGCGCAAAAAGCGCTGGTTTGGCATGACATGTTGAAATTAAAACGCGCGCTTAGCGCCTAATGCTGCGAGTGAAGATGTTCAAGTTCAAAATTGACGACACCAAAACCCTGATCCCCTTGCACATTGCTATTTTGGCTGTGTCGGACACCCGTACCATGGACAATGATGACAGCGGCGCACTGCTTAAATCGATGATCGAAGAGAGCGGTCATCAGGTGCTCGACCGTCAGATCGTCAAGGATGATGTGGCTGCCATTCGTGGTGTGGTGGAACCATGGCTGAATGATGAAAACATTGATGTGGTGATCACCACCGGTGGCACAGGCTTTGCCAAGCGCGATGTAACACCAGAAGCGCTTGAGCCTTTGTTCGACAAACGCATTGATGGATTTTCCGCGCTGTTTCACCAATATTCTGCGGCGCAAATCGGCACTTCCACGCTGCAAAGCCGCGCGACTGCAGGTTTGGCCCGTGATACATTGGTGTTCTGCCTGCCCGGCTCCAAAGGCGCTTGTCGCGATGGCTGGCAAGGCGTGATCAATTTTCAATTGGACAGCCGCCACAAACCTTGCAATTTCATTGACAATATTCCCCGGCTAAATGTGGCGCCAGACCATGACTGACGGGGCTTTGGCACTAATCACATCTTGGTGATTTTGTTAAAAACACGTTAAATGTTCTTTTTTTTGTTCTCACTCCTGTGCTAAGAATCAATCATAACTTGATTTGATTCACTGCGCGCTGATGGCGCCAATGGCACGGAGACTAGAATGGGAATGAATGCAGTATTTCCGCCCTCACCGGAAAGCCTGGCGCGGATCGCAAATAGCGCGGACGCGGATGTGTTGTCGCGCACCATCATCGCGCCGCATCTTAATCGCGGGCGCGGCGCGCAATCCAATCAAACGTCAAAATTTGAGCCTTATAGCCGTGAGGCTGTTGATGATGGCTGGGGCAATCTGGACGCGCTCGAAGCGGTGAAGACCAATGTGCGGGACGAAAAGTCCAAGTCGATCATCACCAAAAATGACTCGCCGGACATTCATTTTGATCGCTCGATAAACCCTTATCGCGGGTGTGAGCATGGGTGTGTTTATTGCTTCGCGCGCCCCACGCACACTTATTTAGGCCACTCGGCGGGCTTGGATTTTGAGCGGGAGCTTTATGCCAAAACCAATGCGGCTGATCGGCTTTATGAGGCATGGATGGGCAAAAAATATACTGCCAAACCCATTGCCATTGGCACCAACACCGACCCTTATCAACCGATTGAGCGCGATAAAAAAAATCATGCGTGCCCTTTTGGAAAAGTTTGTGGCCCACAAGCACCCGATCACCATCACCACCAAATCCAGCCTTATTGTGCGGGATTTGGATTTGCTGACCGAATTGGCCAAAGACCATCTGGTGCATGTCACCATTTCGATCACATCGATGGACCATAAATTGTCGCGGCAATTGGAGCCGCGTGCCTCTTCGCCTGCTCGGCGGCTGGAAGCGGTTGAACTGCTCAGCGCCGCGGGCATTCCCGTTTCCGTCGCGATAGCGCCGGTGATCCCCGCGATCAATGATGCGGAGATTGAAAAGATCTTGGCCGCCGCCTCCGCCAATGGCGCCCAAAGCGCCACCATGATCATGCTGCGTTTGCCCGGCGAAGTGCGGCAATTGTTCCGCGAATGGCTGCTGCGGCATTATCCGGATCGGTTGCGCCATGTGCTCAATCTGGTGCGCGATGTGCGCCAGGGCCGCGAAAATGACCCGCGCTTTCATTCGCGCATGGCCGGGCAAGGCCCTTATGCCTTTTCACTGCAACGCCGCTTTGATCTGGCGATGGAACGCTACGGCATGAAAAAACGCCTACCCCATTTGCGCACAGACCTGTTTACCCCGCCAAAAGTAGACGACCCGCAGCTAAGTCTGTTTTAGGATTCCCCTATCCTTTGGCCATCGGCCGACAGACTTAGCTCCCGCTACCAGAGTGACCGCCCCAAATGTCGTGCATGCCCCGCACGGTGCTCCAACACTTTGGGGCGGCGCTCTGGATATTTTTTTGAGTTTGTTTTCCGCTCACGGTTGAGCGGCGCTTACAGCGCCTAACCTCCGCGGGGGCGCGCGAAAAGTCGCGCGGGGTCCTCGCTACGCTCGTCCTTCTTTTCCCTTGCCTATTTCGCGAGCTGGCCAACCAACTCCACAGGGGCCACCCCGCACTTGATCCGTGGTCCATGTAGCATTGCCCCAGCGACAAGAGTTGGTTTGAACCAGAACTACCGCGTGCGCATTAACTGATCCCGCTCATGGCCGGGAATGCCTGGGGTGGTTGCTGTGGGAGGAACGTCGGCCAAGCAGTCGTTTTTTTGTGCACAAAGCCAATGTACGCCTCAAATCGTCTGATAAAACGGCCGATAGATCCCGGTAAACACCTCTTTCGGGCGCAGGGAAAAGCTGCCCTCCACCAATTTAGCCTGTTTGATCCGATCTATCCGAAAAACGCGGGAGGAGTCGCGGAATTGGTCCCAGGCGATGATGTACCAGATCGGCCAGTTGAGCAGGATAAATTGCGGTTCAATCACCCGCGTGCGGCGCTCCATTGCTTCATTTTGATAATCAATCTCCAGCAGGCTTTGCTGCAAGAACGCCTCGGCGATGCGTTCGGAGATTTGTAGTGGCGGTGGCGCATATTCTGAGAGCATGAATTTATTGGCATTGTCGCCGATCATCACCCGCTTGCGGATATTGCTGACGGCGCTGCGTTGCTTTTGTGGAAAGGCTTGAAACAGCTTTTGCTTAATGGCTTTGAGATTGCCAGTAAGCAGCGGCGATTGAAGGCTTTCTACAATGGCGAGAGAGAGGATCAGTTCGATCACCTCATAATGGCTCAGGTTCAGCCGCTCGATGCCCCATCTACCATCCAGCCGGATGCCGCCGCCGCGCCCACGGTCAGAGTCAATCGGATAACCCGCCGCCTTTAGCGCCGCCAATTCGCGCATCAATGTGCGTTGCTGACGCCCAGATGGGTGCGCAAATCCGCTGTTGTCCAATGGTCTTCGGATCGCAAAAGCCCCAACATGCGAGTGCGACGATCTGCGCGTTTTTCAAAATTACTGTCACTCATCAATTTAATATGCCAGAAAATGGCATAATTTTCCATAGTGTCCCTTTAGCGAAAAACTTCGCCGGAAATGAATAGAGCGCCTCCTCCATCGGGCGCTGTTTGCAGAGGTAAAAAAATGGACACAATGATCAAATCAACCACATTCCCCCAACCCAGTATGATCGCTGTTAATGGCGTCGAGCTTGAAGTTTTTGAAGCGGGTCAGGAAAATAGGGGCAATCCGATTGTGCTTTGCCACGGCTGGCCGGAACATGCTTTTGCCTGGCGGCATCAGGTGCCTGCCCTTGTGGCGGCGGGATATCACGTTATTGTGCCCAACCAGCGCGGCTATGGTAATTCCTCGAGCCCAGAGGAGGTGACCGCTTATGACATTACGCACCTCACTGGCGACCTCGCTGCCCTGCTCGATCATTATGGCTATATGGATGCGGTTTTTGTTGGCCATGATTGGGGCGCCAATGTGGTGTGGAGTTTGGCACAATTGCACCCAAGCCGGGTCAATAAGATCATCAATTTGGCCCTGCCTTACCAGGCGCGGACAGAAAAACCATGGATTGAGTTCATGGAAGAGATCTTTGGTGGCGATCATTATTTCGTGCACTTCAATCGGCAGCCCGGCGTTGCCGATGCAGTGCTAGATCAAAATGCAGAACAGTTTCTCAGCAATCTGTTGCGCAAGAATGTGCCGCTGGCGCCGCCGGAGCCGGGCATGATGATGATCAATCTCGCCAAGGCCGAGCTTGCGTTTGGTGCCCCTGTGCTAAGCGAAGACGAACTTGCCGTTTTGGTCGCCGCATTTGAGAAAACCGGGTTCACCGCCAGCATCAATTGGTATCGCAATATGGACCGGAACTGGCACATTTTGGCCGATGTCGACCCGATCATCCAACAGCCCGCCCTGATGATTTATGGCGAGAAGGACATGATTCCGAAGTCAGAAAATCTTGCTGATTTTGTGCCCTTTGTCGATGTGGTCAGCCTGGATTGCGGCCACTGGATTCAACAAGAAAAGCCGCACGAGACCAACCAAGCCATTCTAAAGTGGCTGGAATCGTCGAACGCGAATTAACGCGCCGAGTGAAAAAAAAGCCCGCCGGAAAACCGGCGGGCAAACACTTTGTTCCGTTTATTGCGCGTGCTAGCCTTCTTTGTGAATTTCCACAGAGTGTGGGTAGGGAATAGAGATCCCGCCCTTGTCAAAGCCTTCTTTGACCGCCTTGGTCATCGCAAATTTCAAATTCCAATAATCCGCCGCTTTGCACCAAAGGCGCACGGAAATATCGACGCTGCTGTCACCCAAATTTGTGACGCGCAGCCAAGGTTCAGGCGTGTCCATCACCCTTTCGTCAGCCTTGGCAATATCCTCAATGATTTTCATGGCTTTGTCTGCATCATCACCATAATCAATGCCGAAGGTTAGATCGCAGCGGCGGGTGGTGTGGTGCGAATAGTTGGTGATGATCGAGCCCCAAGCCTGGCCGTTGGGATGATGATTTGCACATTATCCGGCGTCACCAGTTCGGTGACGAACAGATTGATGTCCACCACGGTGCCGGCCGTGCCGCCCACATCGACAAATTGCCCATTTTTATAGGGCCGGAAAATGATCAGCATGAAGCCCGCGGCCAGATCGGATAAAGTGCCTTGCAACGCTAAGCCGATGGCCAGTGTGGCAGCGCCCATCACAGCAACGAGCGATGTGGCTTCAATGCCAAACAGGCCGAGCACGGCGATCAGCACCATTAACAGGATCACCCATTTTACGATCGCTGCGGCAAAATTGCCGATAGTGTTGTCCAGTCTGTCGTTGGCAGAAACATTTTTGCGCACCAGACCCGAAACGGCGCCAGCACAATCCAACCAACAATTAGAATAATCAGCGCTTTGATTGCATTCAAAACAATCGGTCCGTAGCCGATTGCCATTTCCGTCATCTGATCCATTTTGATTTCTCCTAAAATTCCAAACCGCCTCCGTTAACCTAGTGGGGCGCTATGTCAAGTTGGGAAAATTCTTATCAGCCTCGTCACAGCTTTGAAAGTGCCCTTCCCCGTTGTGATATGCTATGGCACAAATCATTATGGCTAAACGCGATTCATCTTCCACTTCACAAACCGACTTGTTTGGCGGCCCCGATATGTCGCTGGAGGATGGATTCCGTGCGCAGGGCAAGATTGTGTGCGGCGTGGATGAGGCAGGGCGTGGGCCGCTTGCCGGGCCCGTTGTGGCCGCGGCGGTGATCCTCAATCCACAAAACGTTCCGGACGGGCTAAACGACAGTAAAAAGCTGACCGTAAAGGCACGGGATCGGCTGTATGATGAGATTTTCGCCAGCGGCGCTTATGTGGCATTGCCAGCGCCCCGCCCGACATGATCGCGACGCACAATATTCGCGGGGCGACTTTGCGGGCCATGCGCCGCGCGGTGGATGCCTTAAGCGAAGCGCCGCATGTGGCATTGATTGATGGCCGTGATGTGCCACCGAATTTGCCCTGCACGGCCCATTCGCTGATCAAGGGCGACAGCCGCTCTTTGTCCATTGCCGCGGCCTCTATCATCGCCAAGGTCAGCCGGGACCGCGCCTGTGAAATCATGCAGCGAGACGCGCCCGGCTTTGGCTTTGTGCGCCACAAAGGCTATGGCACTAAGGTGCACCTCGAGGCCCTGTCGGCGCATGGCGCTTGTGACCATCACCGAAAAGAATTCAAACCAATTGCGGAAATATTGAGCCGGGAAAACTGATTCAAATCAGCGCGTTAGCCCGCAATCTTCGATATTTACTTTTGGTTTACCATAAGATTTAAAGCTCGCTTAACCCTAACAAATTACAACTGGCGAGGTAGTATTGCGTTAGGGTTAAGTAAATGTTGAGTAGTGTGCGTACCGAGGCGCGGGATGTTGCGCCGGTTTCTGACAAAACCAATAATCTGCCGATCGACACCATTTTGGTGGGCGATTGTATTGACCATATGAATGCCCTGCCCGCCGGATCTGTTGATCTGGTGTTCGCCGATCCTCCTTATTATTTGCAATTGGATAAGGGACTTACGCGTCCGGACCAATCCAATGTTGCTGGGGTACATGATGATTGGGACAAGTTTAACGACTTCGCCCACTACGACCAATTCACCCGCGACTGGCTGGCCGCTGCAAAGCGTGTGCTTAAGCCGAATGGCGCGATTTGGGTGATCGGATCCTACCACAATATTTTCCGGGTTGGCGCGACGCTGCAGGACCTTGGCTATTGGATGATGAACGACGTGATTTGGCGCAAGGCCAACCCAATGCCGAACTTCCGCGGAACGCGATTTACCAATGCACATGAGACACTTATCTGGGCAACCCGCAGTCAAGATTCAAAAGCTGTGTTCAATTATGACGCGCTGAAACAATCCAATGATGACACCCAGATGCGGTCGGATTGGTTGTTCCCGATCTGCACAGGTCAAGAGCGTTTGAAAGACGAGAATGACGATAAGGTGCACCCAACGCAAAAGCCAGAATCGCTTTTATATCGGGTACTTATGGCAACTTCGAAGCCTGGTGATGTGATCCTTGATCCGTTTTTCGGCACGGGCACCACGGGCGCTGTGGCGAAGAAGCTGGGCCGGCACTTCATCGGCATCGAACGCGAAAATGACTATATAAATGCGGCACTTAAGCGGATTGCCAGCATCAAGCCGCTGGACAAGGTGGTGCTTGAAACCGTGAAGGGCAAGCGCGCGGAAAAGCGGATTGCCTTCGGTTCGCTTATCGAGCAAGGCATGCTCGAACCCGGCACTATCCTGTTGGATTCAAAGAAGAAATTTAAAGCGGTGGTGCGTGCGGATGGGTCATTGGCGTGCGAAGGCCATGAAGGATCGATCCACAAGGTGGGCGCCGCCGTGCAAGGGCAAACAGCGTGTAACGGCTGGACCTATTGGCACACCCAGCAAGGCAAAGACCTTGTTTTGATTGACGAATTACGCGCCGAGATCCGCGCGCGCATGCAAAAATTATCAGCCTGACCTCCAGTACTGCATACAGGCAACTCGACGCCGCTGGTCTTCGGATCAGCGGCTTTTTCTTTGCCTAAGGTTGTGGAAAACTGTAATTTGCCCCCGAATTACATTAAAATTTCGCCTTTTTTCAGCACCTATTTGTGCGAATTTCACTTTATTTCAGCGCCTTCGCCAGCACCTTTTTAAACGCAGTGGGCAACGCCTCGCCCGTCAGCGTGTCGCGCGGTTGCCACCAGCCTGTTTCGGCGGGGGCTTCGTCGCTGACCAAAAACCACACCTTCACTTCCAAGGCGAAATGGGTGAACACATGATCGATGGTGCCGCGCTTTTCCCAGTCGCCGTCCAGCGGAAAGGTCACGTCGGTGCGTTCGCCAATCCATTCGCTGCCGGGCACTTCGGTCATCGCCGCCAACAGCCCTTTTTCCGGCCGCTGCCGCAAAAAGATTTCACCGTTTGCGTTTTGCACCACAAAGGCATGGCCAAACCGCTGCGGCTTTGGCTTTTTCGGCGCGGCCACCGGATAGTTTTCCGGCGCGCCGGATTGTCGACCAGCACAATTTTTCGCAATCGGGCAAATCAAGCAGTTGGCGCGTTTCGGGGCGCATATGGTTGCGCCCAAATCCATCAGGCTTTGCGCAAAATCCCCGGCGCGTTTTGGCACCGAGCGGGCCACCACTTCGCGGATGAATAGTTTTTCTTCGCGCACCGGCTTGTCCAGCGCCGTATAGCGCGCCACCACCCGGTCCACATTGCCATCGACCACGGCCACCTGCTCATCAAAGCAGATCGCGGCGATGGCGGCGCTGGTGTAGGGCCCGATGCCGGGCAGCTTTTGCAAATCCTCAGCGCTGCCGGGGAACACGCCATTATGCTCATCCACAAGCACTTGGGCGCAGGCGTGCAAATTGCGGGCGCGGGCATAATAGCCAAGACCCGCCCAGGCTTTGAGCACATCATCGCGCGGGGCGGCGGCCAGATCGAAAATGGTGGGCCATTTGCTGGTGAAGGCGGCGAAATATTTGCCCACAGTCGGAACCGTGGTTTGCTGCAACATAATCTCGGATAGCCACACGAAATAGGGGTTGGGCAGCTCGCCCCCCGCCCGCGCATGTGGCCCCACACGCCATGGCAGATCGCGGGCCGAACGGTCGTACCATTCCAGCATCGCTGCCGCGTCAAGTTTCGCCTTGCTATTTGGTTTGGTCTTTGAGATTTTGTCGTGCATGATGGGCGCATCATAAAGGTTTGCGCCGCCTCGGCTCAAGCCAAATGAATTGGTTTTACAAAAAGATTGAAAGCAGGATCATCTTGGCCCCCGCGAAGAAAAGCAAAGCTATAAGCATTTTAATCGCGCCATGTCGATTTCTGAACTGGCCGAACGGGCCATTGAACCGCTGGCGCAACAGCGCGGCTTTGCCAATGCGGAGATTTTGACCCGCTGGGCCCATATTGTGCCGCCGCCTTTTGATCAATCGGTGATCCCCGACAAATTGAAATGGCCCCATTCCGGCCAAATGGAAGGCGCCGCCGGAGCTGTGCTCACCGTGAGCATCGACCCGATTTACGCCCTCGCCTTCACCCACGAAACAAACATGATCAAAGAGGCGATCAACCGCTATTTCGGGTTTTATCTGGTGGATAAGATTAAGCCTTCGCGCCGACCGTTTCTGCCACAACTGCCCGACGACACGCGACCCCAACCGCGCCCGCTTACGCCGAAGGTGGAGGCGGAGCTTAATGCGGAGCTGGATGGAATTGAGGACGAGGAATTGCGGGCTGCGCTGATGAAGTTGGGGCGTGGGCTTAAGGGGCGGGGTTAGGTTATCCCCATTAATCACAGATATTTCGCTCATCCTGCACTGAATACCTATTGGCAGCCAACTTACTCTGAACGAATATTCAAAAATACACTATTTTAAAAGAACCACGACTTGATTCGACTTAATAAGTTCGTGGGAGGAAGCGCTAAGGTGGCTTTGATTTCACCTTTATACTGCGCCCACAAAATTGATTTCAAACGCTCTTTTGCCTCTTCTGCCGAACGAGCAACGATTTCAATTCCCCAATCCGCATTATCATAGCGATACTCAAACAAGTATCGCTCATATTTATCGTCTAAATTACGAAAGGTATTAGACATGTATTACGTCCTATATCGGGATATATCAAACCAGTGGCGCTGGACACTATACGCAGCAAACCATAAAAAAAATCGCTGACTCTGGCGAAAGCTATTGGAATAAGGCCGATTGTACCGCTGCAATCAGCCTTGTTAAAGGTTCCGGACCAGCGCCCATAGTAGAACGCTGATCCGATTCGGTTAATTCTGGAAAAACAACCGGAGACCCCAAGCAACTGGGGTCTCCATATCGTAAGCCTCATGTGCTCAAATTACGAGCATTGTTTTAAAGGCTCACTAGGGCGACACATTTCCTAACAGGATATCAACACACATTTCCCCAACTCGATAAAACAAGAACTCAGGTTTGAACTTACATATTAGTGACGATCAGCGCCCCCACCTGTCCCGCGGTTCCTGCGCTGCATGGGCCCTCAGGTCAGGCCCGAGGGTGACGGTGGTGGGTGGGTGAGCGCAGCGCACTAAAGTACCTTTTCTGAGTGTCGACAGGTGAAATGGATTGCAAGACAGATTCACGCTCACGCCGCGAGGCTGGTCTTGCAATGACGCGGGAGGTGTTTTGCGCAGTACGAGTTGCTCAGGCGCTGCTTGGACCCCGGATCAAGTCCGGGGTGACGTGGGTGGGTTTGGTTGGTGCTTCTACAAAACTCGGTGTCATTCCCGCGTAGGCGGGAATCCAGATTGGACTATCCGCGCTGCAATTCGTTGGGGACGTGCGTCTTGGTTTGTGCTGCATGGACCTCGGGTCAAGCCCGAGGGTGACGGTAGTGGGGTGGTTGAATGTAGTGCGTACAACTCGTGGTTTTATGTGCCGACGGGTGAAATGCGTTGCAAGTTAGATTCACGCGCACGTTGCGGGGCTGGTCCTGCAATGACGTAAGGAGACTTGGTTGAGATGCGCCAAGTTCTGGCACCGTACCAAACCTCCCTCCCGGCAAGGGGAGAGAGATAAAAGATCTAAAGCTTAGCTTTGGGCATAACAGCAGGTTTTGACATTTCCCGCATCTTCATAAAGTTCTGCCAAGTCGCTGACCAAAAGCACGACTTGTGCGATAAATGCGACCCCTTCTGTGGCGAACCATGCAATTAGCTGGGCGACGAACGTGACAGCAAACTTGATTTTGTCCCAAGTGCTGGTGATTGCAGATGATACGGAAGACAGCAAAATCTGGAAGAAATTACCATTGTAAATGTCGCTGAGCATTTTGAAGAATTGGTAGGCTTTTTGCGAATTGCTTGTGGCATTTCGGAAATTATAGACCGTTTCGCGGAAATCGTTCATGCCCTCAACTTCAATTTTCAACGCCAGCTTCTCGGCAATTGCTGATTTTCCGGGAATCTTTAGCCCCATCAAACCAATAGCCGTGACAAATCCATCGACAATCATTTGTGCTGCAGCAGATTGGCAGGAGCTTGGAGTGTCATTAGTTGACGTAAGATCAATATCAAAAATCCCCTCAAGCTCCATAATTTCACTGTCAGCTGGCGCTGTGCCTTCGATAATGTGTTTGATGATCAACTCATTATATTTATCAAGGCCCTTGTCGTAACTCGGGTAAAGCTCGCCCAGCTTATCAATTGCATCATTTAAGTGTGCGCCAAGGTGGAATTTCTCCCAAGGGCCTGCTGTGTATTGGCAATTCACAACACCGCCGCCGGGGCCTGTTGGTTGGGTGACGCCTGTTCCATCCAGCCGCAAAAACACGTTGGGGAACGCGTTGGATTCGATGGTGACAATGTTGCCGTTGGCTTCATTGGATTCAACAATTGAAATTTTGAATTTCTCCCAGGGCCCCGCGGTATATTGGCAGTTCACAACGCCGCCGCCCGGCCCTGTTGGAGAAACAACACCCGTGCCATCCATGCGCAAGAACACGTTTGGAAACGCCATGGAGCGGAATGAGAATGTGCCATCATCATTGCGCTCCAGCGCGAAAGTTTCCCATGGGCCAGCGGTATATTGGCAATTTACCACGCCGCCGCCAGGGCCTGTTGGTTCCGTTACGCCTGTGCCATCCATGCGCACAAATACATTGCTGAAATGCTGAGACCCGATTGAAACCGGGAAGAAATCAATTTGACCTGTAACCGTCAAAATAACCTCGATTAAGTAAATTTAAAAAAAGCACATCCGGCTTGACGGTTGCCAAATCGGGTGGCTCTTCCATCTTTAATTGAGCAGCATGGTGCGTTCGGTTAATCGGCACGCAGCGGCAAATACATACGGCTAATGGTATGACTACATAGGGATTTTTATCTTTATGTCGCTTGCGGGCTTCACCCCACCGCCTGCCATGAACGGCGCCTGTCCCGTCCAGCGTTTGAAGGCGCGGGAGAAGGCGCTGGGGTCGGAGAAGCCGACGAGGTAGGCGGTTTCGTTGGCGGAGACTTTTTTCTCGGCGAGGTAATGGCAGGCCATTTTGTGGCGGAGGTCGTCGCGCAATTGCTCGAAGGAGATGCCTTCGGCTTTTAGACCGCGATAAAGGCTCTGGCGGGAAAGGCCCATTTTTTCGGCCACCTGATCCATGGTCAGTTCGCCGTATGTAGCACAGGATCATGAAACTTTCCGCCCTACCCTTGATGGTTTTGCTGCTTTCCAGCTCTTTCAACAAAGCGTCCGCGTGTTTTGAAAGAATGCCGAAGGCGTAGCGGTCGGCATAATCGGTTTCAACGCCCAGCCAAGAGGTTTCGATTTCCATGGCGTTGCGATCTGCGGCGAACTCAACCGGGGCCTGCAGCACCCGTTCATAGTCTTTATAATGGGCGGGCTTGTCGTGGGTGACTTTGATGCGCTTCACGAAGGGGGCGTCGCCAAAATGGCGGCGGAACTCGCAGATGAAGCGGCCGAAGGTGCTTTCGGTGAGTTCGGGAAATTCGTTGGGGTTGAGCCGCGTGTCTTCCAGCCACAATTCATGCCCCTCGGGCATAAGGGCAAAGCGTTCGCCCGCGATGCCGATATCCACTTCGGCCACCAATTGGCCATAGCGGTTGAGCTGCGCCAGGGATTCGCCCATATTGGCGGTGGATTCAGCGATCAGCCGACAATTGACGTGCGGACAAATGGCATGTCCCAGCAATAGTCGAGAGAAAACGCCGGGTTGTTTGTGTGGGTTGCGCCCAACTGCATCATGCGTTGAAACTTTTCCATCGGCACGCGGTTATCCGCATCGGCGAAGATGCTGTCGTCCAGCTGCAAGGCGCTGAGCAAAGCCGCGCGGGACGCGCCTTTTTCCACCGCATAATCCAATATCGATTTCAGATAACCGGCTGAAACGCTGCCTTTTTTCATCGCTGATGTCCCCCACTTGGTCCCCCATATTAGTCGGGTGACATGTGGGGTCAATAAAATGATTTCTCAGGTCATTCCTCTCCGGTGCGAAGTGACATAGTTGATCAGCAACTCAATTATGCAGGATAGAAATGATGAATGTGAATTTGCAAAAAGCTGGCGGTTGGGCCGGATTGGTGGCGGGCGCGACTTATATTATCGGCTTTGCCTTGATGATTGCGGTGCTGATGCCCGCAGGTTATTTGGAAGGCGGCGCGGCAGAAAAAATGAAATTTCAGATCGACAATCGCACCATGATGTATTTGTGGAACCTGACGATTTGGATCTTGAACAGCTTTGCCATGGTGGTGCTGGCCGTGGCGCTTTATGACCGATTGAAGGGCGGCGCGCCCACATTGGCGGCGATCGGGTCTGCCTATGGCCTCATTTGGGCCGGGTTGATTTTGGCCGCGGGCATGGTGTCGAACATTTCGCTGGCCGCCGTCACCGGCATGGCCGCCAACGACCCGGAAGGCGCAGAGACATTGTTTATTGCCCTGTCGCATGTGGAAAATGGCATTGGCGGCGGCAATGAATTGGCCGGGGGCTTTTGGGTGCTGATGATTTCGCTGGGGGCCTTCCTTTCCGCTCAGATGCCAAGAGCGCTGAATATATTGGGCATGGTCATCGGCGTGGCGGGGCTATCCACTCTGATCCCCGGCGCGTCGGAAATCGGCGGTTCGATCTTTGGGCTTGGCTTTATTGCTTGGTTTATCTGGACCGGGGTGTATTTGCTGCGCCGCGCAGAAACCAACTAATCACTCAAATGTGAGGACGGGGCAGAGCCGCAAAGCTGCCCTGCCCTCTTGCTGCCATCATTATTATGTGTAAGTTGCCATCAAACAATAGATGGAGAGTGGAACGTGGATCTTTCTCGCAGACACATGCTAATGGTTGGCGCTGGTGCAGGTGCATTTGTACTGGCCGGTTGCGACAACAATTCGAGCAACGCACAAGCGGGCGATAAGAGCGCAGTCAATACGGCGGATAATGAAACGCCAACTGAATATGCGCCAACCGGCGATTTGATGAAGCCATTGGCGTTTGAAGATCGGTTTATCGGCAACCAAGATGCCAAAGTGACCGTGATTGAGTATTCATCCCCACCTGTTCGCACTGCGGCACCTTCCACAATTCGGTCTACCCGCAATTTAAAGAGCAATATATCGATAGCGGCAAAATCCGCTTCGTGGTGCGCCCATTCGTGCGCAACATCCTCGATGCGGTGGTCTATATGCTTGCGGCCAGCGAAGAAGAAGGCGTGAATGTTGATTATTACGAGATCCTAAAAGTGTTCTTTGCGACTCAACGCACATGGCAACCTCGGAAACGCCACGCGACGCAATCGCCGAAATCGCACTAAATAACGGATTTACACAGGAAACATTCGACGCCAGCTTGACAAACCAAGCCCTTTTTAAGGAACTTGAATTGTTGCGGACCCAGGCGATTGAAGAATTTAACCTGAGTGCAACTCCATCGTTCTTTGTGAACGGCAAATTGATTGAAGGGGTTGTTCCACTTGAGAATTGGGCTGAAGAGATCGATCCACTGCTTTAGCACCTCACGCACCTTCTTGAGAGGCGCGGGATGAAGTTTTCGCGTCTCAAGCTGGTTGGCTTCAAAAGTTTTACCGACCCCACCGAACTGCACCTCAAGCCCGGGCTAACCGGCATTGTTGGCCCCAATGGCTGTGGCAAGTCCAATCTGGTGGAAGCCTTGCGCTGGGTGATGGGCGAAAATTCTTACAAAAACATGCGTGCCTCGGGCATGGATGACGTGATCTTTTCCGGCTCATCCGGCCGCCCGCCGCGCAACTCGGCTGAAGTGGCGCTGGTGCTGGACAATAAAGACCGCACCGCCCCGGCCATTTTCAACAAAGATGACGAACTGGAAGTGACCCGCCGGATTGAGCGGGAGCACGGCTCTGTTTATCGCGTGAATGGCCGCGAAGTGCGGGCGCGTGATGTGCAGCTATTATTCGCCGATGCATCGACCGGCGCCCACAGCCCGGCGCTGGTGCGCCAAGGCAGATCGGTGAGCTGATCGCCGCCAAGCCGGTGCAGCGCCGCGCTATCTTGGAAGAAGCGGCTGGCATTTCCGGCTTACACTCCCGTCGCCATGAAGCGGAATTGCGGCTGCGGGCCGCGGAAAACAACTTGGATCGCGTGGACGACATTATTGGGCAAGTCTCGACCCAGTTGGAAAACTTGAAGCGGCAAGCGCGGCAAGCTACCCGTTATCGCGGCCTCTCCGGTGAAATTCGCAAGGCCGAGGCCACCCTGTTCCATTTGCGCTGGGTGAATGCCAAAGTGGCGGAAAAAAAGGCGCAAGCTGAGCATGAACGGCTGGTGAATTTGCTGGCAAACGCCACCCATGTGGAACTTGGCGCGCGGCAAAAGCTAGAGCAATCTGAGGCGGAACTAACGCCGTTGCGCCAAGCTGAGGCGGAGGCGACCGCAGCGTTGCAACGGCTAAAAATGGCGCTGGAACAGCTAGAGGCGGATGCGAGACGCGCGAAAAACCGGCGCATTGAGCTTGAGGGCCGCGCGAAACAGGTCAATGCTGATGTGACGCGCGACGAAGCGCAAATCAAAGAAGCCAAAGAGTTTTTGGTTGGCCTGATCGACGAGCAAAAAGGCTTGCTGGCCGATGAAGAAGCCGAAACCAAAGATATGGCCACCGCGCAAGACGAAGCGGAACGCACCAGCCTTGAAGCGGAGGAGTTCGAGCAAGGCCTCAGCACTGCTCGCGACAAGTTGAGCAATTTGCGGGCGCACAAAGCCCAAACCGAACGCAGCCTTTCGGATGCACGCACCCGGGCGGAAAAGCTGGCGCGGCAATTGGCAGATGTGCGCGAAGAAGCGCAGCAGGTTGTGGCCAAACTGCAAGAAGACAAGACAATTCAGTTGCGCGAGCGGGAGTTGGAGGCCGCCAAAGCTGCCATGGCTCGCGCCGAGCAAGCAGCGGACACGGCGGAAGCAGGTGTTGCTGCGGCGCAGAACCAGCTTGATGCCTTGGCCGACCCACGCAACGCGGCCAAAAGCGAAGTGACCCGCTTGGAAGCGGAAGCCCGCGCGATACACAATATGCTCAATGTGCAGGATCAGTCGCTTTGGCCGGCCGTGGTCGATGCGTTGCAGGTTGACGCCGGTTACGAAACCGCGTTGGGCGCTGCCCTGGGCGATGATTTGGACGCCTCTTCTGATGCAGGGGCGCCCATCTATTGGGCGGGTGCCGAGGCGAAAGGCGAAGATCCAGCATTGCCTGATGGCGCAGCGCCCCTTAGTAACTTTGTAAGCGGCAGCGAACTGGTGACGCGCCGACTGAATCAAATCGGCCTGGTGGATTTTGCGCAGGGCCAATCCATGCAAGACCAATTGCAAGTTGGCCAAGCACTGGTGACCGCGGAAGGCGATTTGTGGCGTTGGGACGGGTTTGTCGCGCGGGCAGACGCACCGAGCGCTGCAGCCCAAAGATTGGCGCAACGCAACCGTTTGCAAGATATCGAAGCGGATTTGGCCACGGCCAAGCAGGCCGCTGCTAAGCTAGAGGCGCAATTTGATGCGGCCTCGACTGCGCTCAAGCAAGCGCGACAGGATGAGCAGGCCAAGCGGCAAGCCTACCGCGACACCCAACGCCAGATTAATGTGGCGCAGGGTGCGCTGGATGCGGCACATAAGGGCTGGTGGACCTCACCTCACGTCGGTCCGCGTTGGAAGAAGCAGAAATTCGCCTGAAATCGAGCCATGATGAAGCGTTGGGCCTAATGGCCGACGCACAAAAATCACTTAATGAGATAGAAGATGAAGGCGCCCTCGCCCGTCAAATTGAAACGGCGAACGCGAAATTGGCTGAGTTGCGGCGCGTGGCGAACGACGCGCGGATGCGCTTGGCGGGTTTTGAGAATGCGGCACGGATGCGCAAGCAGCGGCTTGAGCGGATCGGTGGCGAACAACAAAAATGGCAAAACCGGCTTAATGATACGCAAGCCCACCTTGATGTGCTTGCCAAGCGCCAAACTGATATTGAAGAACAGCTTGAACAGCTGGCAAACGCGCCGGACCAATTTAGCGACAAACGGGCAAAGCTGGACGACCAAATTGAAGATGCCGCCCATGCGCAAAAGCGGGCGGCGGACAAGGTGGCTATGGCGATGGAGCGGCAGCGCAGTGAAGATAAGGATGCCCGCGACGCGGTGGCCGCACTCTCAAGGGTGCGCGAAGAAATTGCACGCATTGAAGAACGGCTAAAATCCTTGGCCAGCCAGCGCATGCAGATCGAAGAAATGGTGTCTGAAACGCTGGATATTCCCGCCAGCCGCACGGCCGAGGTGGCCGGGTTAAAGCCGGAACAGCCATTGCCAGAAATCGAAAAGATTGATGCCAAACTCGATAGGCTGAAGCGCGAACGCGAGCGGTTGGGCGGCGTCAATTTGCGCGCTGAACAAGAGGCCACCGAAACCGAAGAACAGCTCGATATAATGGTGACCGACCGCGAGGATTTGATTGCGGCGATCGCCAAATTGCGGACAGGCATTTCCAGCTTGAACCGCGAAGGCCGTCAACGGCTCACCGAAGCGTTTGAAAAGGTGAATGCCCACTTCACCGAATTGTTTACCAAATTATTTGGCGGCGGCACGGCAGAACTTACATTTGTGGAAAGTGACGATCCGCTGGAGGCTGGCTTGGAAATCATTGCGCGCCCGCCAGGCAAAAGACCTCAAACCATGACGTTGCTTTCTGGCGGCGAGCAAGCTCTCACCGCCATGTCGTTGATCTTTGCGGTGTTTTTGACCAACCCCGCGCCCATTTGCGTGTTGGACGAAGTGGACGCGCCATTGGACGATGCCAATGTGGAGCGGTTCTGTAATCTGATGGATTCCATGTGCGAAAAAACAGACACACGCTTTGTGACCATCACCCACAATCCGATCACCATGGCGCGGATGGACCGCTTGTTTGGCGTGACCATGGCAGAAAAAGGCATTTCCAACCTTGTCTCCGTCGACCTCACCACGGCCGAGAGTTTCCTGGAAGATGTGGGGTAACCGGCAGAGCGGCAATTGAACACAAAAAAAGGCCGGCAGAAGCCGGCCTTTTATTTGAGGCAGGGGCAGCTTTGTTAGATGTCCCAGAAACCGCCATCGCCATATCATCGCCGATATCGGTCAATTCCGGCTCCTCAATGATGCCGTCTTTGTTTTCGTCATATTTGTAGAAAACGCCCGTTGAGAACTCGTCTTCAGACAACAAACCATCACTGTTTGTGTCCCAAGAACTAAGCATGCCAGCGTCGGTCCAACCTTCAGCGAACTCATTGGCAAGAATAACACCATCGCCGTCGATGTCCCAAGCATCCCAGGCAACGTCCTCATCAAACCAATAGTTGGGCGCGCGCTGGGTATCGAGAGCGTATTCCAGTGGCTTACATCGCCACTGCCATCGGCGTCGATGCTGTTGTACACACCAATGTTAAACTCATCTACAGATATGAGGCCGTCTTCATCAACGTCCCACACTTCAAACACGCCGCGCTCCGCAAATGCGCCGGCAAATTCCGCAGCGCTCATCACGCCGTCTTCATTCGTGTCCCACTTTGCGACATCAGCCAGCGCTGGCGCGGCTGCCATCGTAAGCATTAGAGTTGCTGCGCTTGTGAGGGTTTTGAACTTCGTCATCATGTCCTCCTTTCGCATCGTTTGGATATGGGGCCAACGAAAGGATCGTCCGATTGTTCCATCTCCAATCAATTCAAAAACATAAGTTTTTTAACACTTTAGGTGACCGCATGGATGAAGCGAGGGCCTTATTTGCAATTGCCCGCATCCTTATTTGTGGGTAAATCCAAGTTGCGCCAGCTCGGTCAGTGCCAAACCTTGAAGCACCTCTAAATCAGGCAAACTGCGGGCCAGCAAATTGATCTGTTCAATCAACGCGAAAAGCTGCTGTCCCAATCGCGCACACTCCGTTGTGCGCGGCAATTCTTTGCCATCGACCGCCCAAGTACAGATTTCAATTAGCCGGGCAATCCGATCCTGATTGATCTGTTTTAGCAAGGCTTGTAGTTCAGGCTCATCATCACGCAACTCGATCGACAGGTTTGTGAGCAAACACCCGCTTCGATTGTTATCCTGGCAATGGTGATCACACAATTCGGTGATCAACCCGCGCAACAGATGCCCCACATCAATAGGTGGTGTCGCCAGCACCAGCGCAATTTGCGGCGACTGCAGTTCATAATAAATCATCAGATCTTTAAGCAGTGCCTCACGGCTGCCAAACGCATTATAAAAGCTTGACCGGGACATCCCAATGTAATCGGACATGCCTTTTACACTCATGACGCCAAGCCCCTTGCGCCAAAACAAATCGAGCAAAATATCGTAGGCATCTTTGGGCGCGAATGATTTTGAACGGGCCAAACAAACAAGCTTTCAAGTGATCAGAAACTGAAACAGTATATTGTACATATATGTACAAAAAGCAAGCCACCAACGAATCTTGCTGGCTGGCTGTTTAAATTTTGTGGCGAAAAAGTGCGCAAAGTGCGCTATGAGTGGAAAAAGCAAGAGTAAAAAGATTCAGGCGGCAAAATTTACATATAATTTTCAATTAGTTACCACGACCTCTCCAATCTTGACACCAAAATGGCAAAGCCTATGTTGCCCCGGAATTTGAGGGGTACGAGTTTTCGTGCAAAAAGCCAATTTAGGCAGGTTGGGAAAATGTCCAATTCTGATAAAAATGGCGCCGGAAACGACGCCCCGAAAGGTTTGGTTGGTGGCACGCCACCCGGCGACCTAGATGCCCGCATCCGCGCGGCGCGTCAAAAAGGTGGCTATGGCGAGTTTAAGACCAAACCGAAAGAGCACCTGAGTGGTCACGCGAAAGCGTCGCGGTTGGGCACCGAGTTTATTGCGGCGATCTTGGTCGGGGGCTTTATTGGATATTTTGCCGATATGGCGATGGGCACAACGCCCTGGTTTATGTTGGTGATGGTGTTGGTGGGCTTTGTCGCTGGTGTTCTTAATGTTGTGCGGGCTGCCGCGCGGATGAATGCTGAAGCGATCATTACACCGGATATGGATTTGGGCCCGGACGTGCATCAAGACGATGCTGACGGGAAATAGCGATAAGGGGCTGGAGCGTGGCAAACGATCCAATTAAACAGTTTAAGATCACTGACATTTTCACCATTGGCGGTGCAGGCGAAGGCGAAACAGGCGGTTTTGAAATCGCGTTCACCAACTCTGCCCTTTTCATGGTGATTACTGTTGTTGCGATCTCTGCATTTTTGATCCTGTCGACGCGCGGTCGTGGCCTTGTGCCAGGGCGTTTGCAGCTATTATCCGAAATGCTCTATGAGTTTGTGGCCAACATGGTTCGATCATCGGCAGGCACTGAAGGAATGAAGTTTTTCCCCTTCGTGTTCTCACTGTTTATGTTTGTATTGGTGGCCAACTTGTTTGGCATGGTGCCTTATTTCTTCACTGTAACCAGCCACATTATTGTGACCTTCGCCCTCGCCATGTTGGTGATCAGCGTTGTGATCATTTATGGCTTTATGCGCAATGGCCTTGGCTTCTTGAAGCTTTTTGTGCCAGCGGGCGTGCCAGGTTACGTGTTGCCGATCGTTATTCCGATTGAGATCGTTTCGTTCCTCTCTCGGCCGATCAGCCTTTCAGTTCGTTTGTTTGCCAATATGCTTGCGGGTCACATCACTTTGAAAGTGTTCGCCGGCTTTATTGTCAGCCTCTCTTCGCTTGGTGCGGTTGGTGTTTTGGGTGCCACCTTGCCATTCGCTATGACCGTTGCGCTTACGGCGCTTGAATTCCTGGTGTCTGCGCTGCAGGCCTATGTCTTCGCGGTTCTAACTTCTATGTATCTGAATGATGCAATTCACCCAAGCCACTAAGAAATAACAGTATTCAACTAACAATGCGGCAAATGTCGCAACAAGGTTCAGCTTTTAAAGGAGTCTAAAATGGAAGCGGAAGCAGCAAAATTCATCGGTGCCGGTATCGCATGTGTTGGCATGGCAGGCGCAGCAATGGGCGTGGGCAACATCTTTGGCAACTTCTTGTCAGGTGCATTGCGCAACCCATCAGCAGCACAAGCACAGTTCGGTAACCTGATCTTTGGTTTTGCCGTGACTGAAGCTTTGGGCATCTTCTCATTCTTGGTTGCCCTTTTGCTTTTGTTCGCCGTTTAATCAACGCGCGTTAGAAGTTTTAAGGCAGCCCACATATAAAATGGGCTGCCTTTCATTGCATTTTCGCCAGTTTTTGGCACACTAATGCACTGTTGGTTGCCCTTTAAAAGGCGACGGTAAAAACCAGGTATTCAAATGGCAAGCAGTACAAATAGCGCACACGAGGCAGCGACAGGTGTTTTCCCACCGTTTGATCCAAGCACTTTTGGATCACAGCTCTTGTGGTTGGCCCTAACCTTTGCTGCGCTTTATATCTTGATGAGCAAGGTTGCTCTGCCCCGCATTGGCGAAATTCTTGAGGTGCGTCGTGATCGCATCGAAGGGGATTTGGCTGAAGCTGAGCGGTTGAAGCAAAAAAACCGACCAAGCCATCAAATCATATGAAGCGGAATTGGCCGACGCGAGACAAAAAGCGCATAATATTGCTGAGGAAACACGGGATTCTATCCGTGCCGACCTCGAAAAGAAGCGCGCTAAAGTCGAAGCCGATTTGGCAAAGAAAATGGCCGCTGCGGAAAACGATATTCGCGAAACAAAACAGGCCGCTATGGGGCATGTTGACGAAATTGCATCTGACACCGCTTTGGCAATTGTGACCAACATTGTTGGCCGCACAGCGCAAAAAGCAACTAAAGATGCAGTCGCGAAAGTGGTGAAGGGATAACGAGATGGAACTAGATGCAACCTTATGGGCGTTTGTCGGTCTTGTTGTCTTTTTGGCGTTGGTCACTTATTTGGGCGTGCCCAAAAAAGTGATGGCCACTTTGGACGACAAGTCTAAAAAAATTGCAGATGAGCTTGAAGAAGCCAAGCGCCTGCGTGAAGAAGCGCAGGCTTTGTTGGCTGAATATGAGCGTAAGCGCAAGGCCGCTGAAGACGAGGCTGCTGAAATCGTTGAAGCAGCGAAATCTGAAGCCGATCGTTTGACCGAAGAAGCGCAGCAGTCGCTTGATGACCTCATCACCCGCCGCACAAAGGCTGTTGAAGAGAAAATCGCGCAAGCTGAATCTCAGGCCATTGCTGACGTACGTGCCCGTTCTGCGGACATCGCGGTTGAGGCGGCAAAGCTGGTTTTGGCCGATAAGATGGCCGAAAAAGGCGATGCACTGATCGATGCGGCAATCAAAGACGTTTCTGCAAATCTGAACTAATATCTGTTCTCAGATGCTGAATTTAGAAGCGGGCTCAGGCCCGCTTTTTTTTATGCCTTGGCGGCATTTGCGTCACACACCGTCGCGGCGCCCTTATTAAAACCTCGCAAAGCCAAGGGTTTATTGATTTCCTCGTTGGTTCATGCACAATGCAACTATATTAATCACGAGGTATTTTATGAAATTGCACCCTATGCTGATGTTTAAGGGAAACGCCGTAGATGCGTTGGAGCAATATGCCAACGCCCTGCCCGCTGCCAAGATCTCTGATAAACGCGTGCGCGATGATGGCACAATTGAATCTGCAAACCTCCTGTTTGGCAACAATCAGCTTTTGATGATTGATAGCCCGATTGATCAGCCTTCGATTTCACCCCCTCTTTTTCGCTGTTTGTTTTTTTTGAAGATCCCGTCAGCCTGGACCTGGCTTATGAACGTCTCTCGAAAGACGGCCAGAAGCTTATGGAGCTTGGCGAATATGACTTTGCAAAGCGGTATGCTGGGTAACTGACCAGTTCGGCGTTTCGTGGCAGCTTTGTTTGCCCAAGGAAGCGGAGTGATCAGGGGAAAGATGGACCTAGCCGCGTATGCCGAACGCTCGCGGACTGGTCCATGTTTTGTCTGTGAATTTTTGGCGGGAAATCCAGATTTTGACCATCACACGATCCACGAAGATGAGGCGTGTGTTATTTTTTTTGAACAAATACCCAACGCAGTTGGGCTATACAATTATCTCACCCAAAGCCCATGTCGAAGACTTGGCATTTGAATTATCAGAAGCGCAATATTTGGACCTGCAAATAAAGGTACACCGCATCGCGCGGGTGCTCAAAAAAGAATTCGATGCAGAACGGATTTATGTATTGTCACTGGGTAGCCAAGAGGGCAACAGTCACTTGCACTGGCACCTCGTGCCCCTGCCCCGCGGTGTCCCCTATAGCCAACAGCAATATCATGCATTGATGGCCGAACATGGCATAATAGCAATGACACCAGAGGAAATGGCGCGGATGGCGAAAAGGATTGGGGATCGCTATCGTACAGCATTAGCGGCAGCGTCATGATCGCATATGGTTGGCAAAATTTTAGACTAAAGCGACAGCGTTCGACCGGCGATTGCCTCAGTGGGCGCCTCTCCAGTCTTTACTCTGCCCATTAAGCGTTGAATTCATCTGCCAAAATACAGCGTCGATTGGATCAGTCGTCGTCAAATCCACCAAACATTGCCGCCCAGTCAGCCATTTTCATGTTGGCGTGATATTGAGCTGCATTTGAGGCGTGAGTATTTCTATCAGAAGTCGATTTTCCAGCCATAGTTCTACGCATTCGAACGGCCCCCGGTTACATAATCTCGACGTCCAACCGTGCTTGCTACCAATTGCAAGAATGTCATCGGTTGCCAGCCACGTGGCAAGGGCAATATGCGCAAAGGTTGTGCCGTTGTCGGTTTCGCCTTTGGCACATTGGACTTGGGAATTTCCTGGTTCAAGCCGATGTTCAAGGGGATAAACCTCTATCGCCGTACCATCATCCTGTTGCGCAAACGCTATCCAGCTGTCCGGAAACGGCAAAAAAAGGCATACACTTGCCACCCATGATCTGTGCAAGCGTCTTGCCGACAATTTTGGGGTCCCTGGCGTTTATCGACATGTGAAGTAGGCTCACTGGTCCCCCAATTTCAGCCGCAGATGCGGCAATTCGCGGCCTGCAATCGAGCCAGACGGATAAGTACCGAACTGCACGAAGCCCATATGTTGATAAAATGACGCCGCATTCGGGTCCGACACAACATCCATCACCGTTGCCCCTTCGGCAAGCGCGATCTCCGCCGCATATCTGAATAGTTGACGCCCCACACCTTTGCCAATCCATGCAGGATCAACAAACAACATCTCCAATTCGCAACTGATCCCATCAAAAACGAGGCGCAGCACGCCTGCGGGCTGCTTGTTTTCGTCCGCAACGCGGACAATGTCGTCCGCAAGGTGCCGCTCGGTAAGCGTCAGTTCGTCGCGGCACGCCGCGATAAAAGCCTCGTCGTAGGGCCAGTAGGCTTTGGCGCGCAGGCAAAGTTTGCTGAGATCTTCAAGTTCATCAATGCGGGCGGGGCGAATGATCATTTGAGCATAGTGCCCTAAATGATGGCAAATAAAAAGGCGGCGGGCTCTGCAGTGCCCACCGCCTAATGAAGCGGTATTTATTTGTTATTGTTTTACCGCTTTTGTCTCGCTCCATCTCGCGTTGGAGATGAAAAAACCGCCCCACGTTTCCGCGGGGCGGTTTGTCTTTATTCAGCAGCCTTTGCTTGCGTCGCAGGCTCCCATTTCAGGATCGGCGAGCGGGCAGCGCGGGTTTCGTCCAAACGACGAAGCGGCGCTTTCATTGGCGCGCTTGTAAATCGTTCCACATTGCCCGCTTTCGCATCTTCCATCAGCTCGCGCATTGTGCCGATAAACTGATCCAACGTATAAAGACTTTCGGTCTCGGTTGGTTCAATCAACATGGCACCGTGCACCACCAATGGGAAATACATGGTCATGGGGTGATACCCCTCGTCGATCATGCTTTGGCCAAATCGAGGGTTGAAACGCCAGTGCCTTTCAAGGTGCTGTCATCAAACAGGACTTCGTGCATACAGGGCTGGTCGCCATATGGTGCATGATAGTGATCTGACAATTTCGCCTTGAGGTAGTTGGCGTTGAGCACCGCATCGCGGGCCGCGCGGCCAAGACCGTCCAAGCCGTGTGACGCCATATAGGTCAATGCCCGAACATACATGCCCATTTGGCCGTGGAAAGCTGACAAGCGTCCAAGATGATCGCTGCCCTCGCCTTTGTTTTCAACCAAGGTGAGCTTGTCGCCATCGCGCCTTGCATACGGCAATGGCGCAAATGGTGCCAAAGCGTCCGAAAGCACAACGGGGCCGGCACCGGGTCCGCCACCACCGTGGGGGGTGGAGAAGGTTTTGTGCAGATTGATGTGCATCGCATCAATGCCCAAATCGCCCGGACGAATAACGCCCATAATGGCGTTGAAGTTGGCACCATCACAGTAGAAGTAAGCGCCCGCTTCGTGCACCGCATCAGCGATTTCGATCACATCAGGTTCAAACAAGCCACATGTGTTGGGGTTGGTGAGCATGATGCCCGCCACATTTTCATCCAACGCATCCTTGACCGCTTGCACATCAACCGTGCCGTCTTCGCGTGCCTTAATGGACTTCACTTTGTAGCCCAAGAACGCCGCTGTCGCGGGGTTTGTGCCGTGCGCGCTTTCAGGCACCAACACAATATTCCGATGGCTTTGGCCATTGGCGTCGTGGGCGGCCTTGATCGCCATCATGCCGCACATTTCACCGTGGGCACCGGCTTTTGGTGTCATGGAAACGGCTTTGGTGCCGGTCAATTCCATCAACCAATGGGCCAGCTGCTCCATCAATTCAATCGCGCCTTGCACGGTTGACTGTGGTTGCAGTGGGTGAATATCAGCGATACCCGGCAAACGCGCCATTTTCTCATTGAGGCGCGGATTGTGCTTCATGGTGCACGACCCAAGCGGGTAAAACCCTGCATCAATCGAATAGTTCAAACGCGAAATGCGCACATAATGGCGCATTGCTTGCGGTTCCGTCAGCGCAGGCAAATCAATGTCGGATTTGCGGGCAAACCCACCAAGCTTTGAACCCACCTTCTTGTCGAGCGCAGGCAAATCGACACCAGATTTTTCTTTGGTGCCAATTTCAAAGATCAAAGGCTCGGATGGCAGCAAAGCTGCGCCATTTGAGGATGATGCGGCAACATTGTCCACACCTGTTGGACGGCCTTGATTGTTCAACATCAGATGACCTCCTTCAACGCGCTCGCAAGCGCTTCAATATCTGCATCGCTGGTCAATTCAGTCGCGGCGATCACCAATAGGTTTTCAAGCTCTTTCTTGCCCGGCTCCAAACGCGACACAGGCACACCTGCAAGCACGTTTTTGTCGGCCAAGGCTTCAACGATTGGCGCAGCCGCTTTTGGCAGCTTCACTGTAAATTCGTTGAAGAAGTGATCGTTCAGCACTTCAACACCATCAATGGCACCAAGCGCTTCAGCCGTTTTCACCGCTTGTTGGTGGTTCAACAGGGCCAAATGCTCGATGCCTTTTTCACCCAACAAGGACATGTGGATGGAAAATGCCAGCGCACAAAGGCCGGAGTTGGTGCAGATGTTGGACGTGGCTTTGTCGCGACGAATATGTTGCTCGCGGGTGGAGAGCGTCAGCACAAAACCACGTTCGCCTTCGGCATCCACAGTTTCACCACACACGCGGCCCGGCATTTGCCGCACAAGGTTCGGACGGGTCGCCATCAAGCCGACATAAGGCCCGCCAAATGTGAGCGGGTTACCAATAGATTGGCCTTCACCAACCACAATGTCCGCCCCTTGTGCGCCGGGAGATTCAATCGCACCGAGGGACACAACTTCTGTGAACACGGCGATCAACAGCGCGCCCTTTTCATGGGCAGCTTCAGCAATTGGACGCAAATCGCGCAGATTGCCGTAAAAGTCTGGAGACTGCACAACCACGCAGGCCGTGCTATCATCGATTTGAGAAATAATATCTTCTTGCGCCTGTGGATCGGCATCCAAGCACTTGAACGCGGGGTCTTTACCCAAATAGGTGGCGATGGTGTCGCGATATTGTGGGTGCAACCCGCCAGATACCACAACGCCCGGACGCTTTTTCAAGCGACGCGCCATCAACACGGCTTCCATGGCGGCTGTTGAGCCGTCGTAAAGCGACGCATTGGCGACTTCCATGCCTGTCAAATTCGCCACTTGCGTTTGAAATTCGAACAGCATTTGCAGTGTGCCCTGAGAAATCTCAGGCTGATAAGGCGTGTAGGCGGTCAAGAATTCTGACCGCTGGATCAGATGGTCCACGCTTGCTGGCACATGGTGACGATATGCCCCTGCGCCAACAAAGAAAGGTCCATCGCCGCCTGCCCGGTTCTTGGCGGCCAGTTGGCGAATATGCGCCTCTACAGCAAATTCTGGCTGATGATCGGGCAAGTCTGGCTTGGCCGTATCAAAAACCTTTTTCGGTACGCGTGCAAACAGCTCATCATCGCTTTTGATGCCAATGGCATCGCGCATGACCTGCCTGTCTTGATCACTATTTGGAAGATAGCGCATATATGTCCTCGTTTACTCGATGTGCGCCTTATAGGCGTTTTCATCTAGCAAGCCTTCGAGATCGCTTGCATCGTCAATTTCGATTTTGAAGAACCAGCCATTTACAACTGGATCGGAATTCACCAAACCCGGCTCATCGGCCAATGTTTCATTCACGGCAACCACAGTGCCGGAAACAGGGGCGTAGATTTCTGACGCGGCTTTCACAGATTCCACAACAGCAACTTCGTCGCCTTTGGAGAATTTGGCGCCCACTTCAGGCACGTCCACAAACACCACGTCGCCCAATTGGCCTTGTGCATAATCGGTGATGCCCACGGTGCCTTGGTTGCCCTCAACGCGGATGTATTCGTGATCTTCGGTATATTTCGTGTCGCTCATTTCTTCCCCCTTGGATTAAAGACGCACATAATTTGCAGGTGTAAATGGAAGCTTGGTCACCGTGCCTTTGGCCGGTTTGCCGCGCACAATGGCGGTCAATTCGGTGCCGATCTTCGCTTTTTCTTTTGGTACATAGGCGAAGGCCACAGGTGACCCAATGGTCGGCCCAAATGTGCCTGATGTGACTTTGCCGATCGGATTGCCGTTCTCGTCCACAATGTCTGCGCCCTCACGCACAGGCATGCGGCCCTCAAACAAAATGCCCACGCGCTTTTCAGTCACGCCATCAGCAATCAGTTTTTGGATTTTGGCTGCGCCCGGGAAACCGCCCTCAACGCGACGACCTTTGCCAATGGCAAAGATCAGGCCAGCGCTGATGGGGTCGCGCTGATCGTCCATATCATGGCCATAAAGGCAAAGCCCGGCTTCGAGTCGCAAGCTGTCACGCGCGCCAAGGCCAGCGGCTCAACCTCGTCATTGCTCACGAGTAATTCGGCGAGTTTGGCCGCATCTTTATTGGCGACAGACAGCTCAAAACCGTCTTCGCCCGTGTAACCGGCGCGCGACACGTAAACGTCGATGCCATCAATGGTGGCTGCGGCAGCATTCATAAAGCTGAGCTTTTGCGGCAAGTCGCAATAGCGAGACAAAACGTCAGTCGCTTTGGGGCCTTGCAGCGCCAAAAGGGCTTTGCTGTCGAAATAGGTTTCAATCGAGAGTTTATCGCCAAGTGCGTCGCGCAAAATCGCCACATCGTGGTCTTTGCGCCCAGCGTTAAACACGATCAGCAAGGTGCCATCCGTGCCCGTTTCGCTGGGACGAGTAACGATCAAATCGTCTTCAATGCCGCCCGCATCATTCAGCAACAATGTGTAGCGCATTTCACCTGGTTTCAGCCCCACCAGGTCGCCCGGCATCAAGCTTTCAAGTGCCCGTGCCGTTGTGTCATGGTCCGCGCCTTTAACAGCGACTTGGCCCATGTGCGACACATCGAAAAGCGATGCTGCATTTCTTGTTTGATTGTGCTCGTCCACAATGCCTTTGTATTGAACCGGCATTGCATAGCCTGCAAAACCAACCATGCGACCGCCCCACTTAATATGGGTGTCGTGCAATGGTGTTTGCAAAAGATCCTGAGATTCCGCCCCTGCCATTTTTCCCTCAATTGTTTATCCGACAAGTGCCAGCGACGCGACAAATGATGTCGCCTGGCGCCCCCCCTGTCGGGTAAACCTGAGAGATTTCCCGGAACAATGCGTTCCGGCTACCCCCTTCGGTGTGATTGCAAAAGCAATCCGCTTTCCAGAGTTATTTCTGCATGCGGTCCCTGTTGCCTGAGAGTTTCCGGGGCGGTTGCTCCTTCGGCGTTGAGCTCTAAGACCCAATCTCTCCCGCATTGCAGTGGTCAACCTAGCAGTAAAATCTGCTAGGTCAACATTTATTCACTTAGCCTTTTGGATCAAATCCAACCCAAATGGTAATTTGTTCGCCGCCCACATAGGGAATCGCCACGTTTTCCACGACTTTGATAAACTCTTCGCCTTGGTTGGGTGGGGTGATTGTGATGGGGATATTGTATTTTTCCGAGAACACGGCCATATCGTCGCGCTCAACAGCAAAGCGCAATGGCACGTCAACTGACCCTGACCCCGCCTGTGGGCCAGCCAGCAAACGACCAACAACACCCATTTTAACGGTGATCAGACCGTTAGAAACAATACAATTGCGTGACTGTTTGTCGATCACAGCCTGATAGCGCAACCCTTTGGGGTCACCGTTACGGCCGCTCGAATAAAGCGCAAAGCTTTCACCGCCGGGACGGACTTTAATCTCAGGGCATTCGCTGGCGATAATCGGCAACGCGGATGGGGCGGAACTTGCGATCTCAGTTTCGCTGGCTGATCGGTTGATATATTTGCTATCAGACCCGCCACCGGTGAATGAACCAACACAGCCTGACAACAGCACCGCACCCGCGATCGCTGATGCTGTCGCGATGCGCGAACGGCTGAAAAATTTCTCGGAAAATACGCGTACTGACATGCTTCTCACTTTTTGACCCGAAGGCCCCCCGATTAACCCCATTTGCCCGCTTCTGAGCGCGCTATTGTTTATTTTTCGCCACTTCCAACATATGCGGCGCGCCTGAAACAACAACTTCGCCCGGCGAAGTTTCAATCTCCACATGGGAAATTACGCCATCTTTAATCAAAAGGCTAGCGCGAACATAACGCGTGCCAAATCCAGCGGCTGAGAAATCTTTATCCAATTTTAGCGCCTTTGCCAAATCGGCATTACCATCTGAAATTAGATCAACAAATCCAAATGCACCAGATTGCTCGCCCCAATGCTGCATCACATAGTGATCATTGACCGACAAACACAAAATGCGGTCTACGCCTGCATCCTTGAAATCCTGAGCATGGCCAATATAGCCTGGCATATGATTGAGGTGGCATGTTGCGGTGAATGCACCTGGAACCGTAAAGATTGCCGTAGTGCCTTTGGCAACAATATCCGCAAAGTCGACGTCTTTCACGCCTTCTGCAGTGACCAATTTAACTCGTTGTGATGGCACTTTGCTGCCGACATCCAAAGCCATAAACCCCTCTTCCAGTCCGAACTATTCTATTGATGCCCCAAAGATTATTGGGTGTAAGCATCAAACGGTAAAACGGGCACCTGTTTTTCAAAGGCACCCTCGCGACCACTATATGTCAAACGCGCCGACGAGCCAACATAGTCGGCCAAGGAAATCTCGTTCAGTGGACTAAAACTGATTAGAGTCGAACCGGGGCGATTTTGAGGCACGTCAAAGAGCAGGTTTTGGTTTGGTAAATCAAGAATTAATGTTTGGTTCTCGCGCGGGTCAGCTGAAGCTTCAACAACGATCCGATTTGCGGCGATGTCCAGATAGGCAGCGCTGAATGGCGCATCCTCGCGGCTGTCCTCAATTGGAACCATGGCCTTTGCCGCTTCTAACTTGAACGAAACTGAAATGTCTTTTTTGTCGAAAGTCAGGTGCTGCGCAATTTCATAGGTGACCGGCACGCATATTTCCCCGCATATGCCCATCAGCAGGCTGCCGGCTAAAAATGCGCCATTTGAATCGGGGTCACTGGAAAACCCAATCGCAAATGGCAGTATAAAATCTTGATCATAAACATAATCAAAATATCCATTGCTGATCGCTCGCTTCGGCATCGGCCAAAGGAAATCTACTTGACCAATATTTTGGCTGTCTGACCAATCTGCAGTGAGCGGGATTCCGCTTTCCCCCGGAATGCGCCAATAAGTTTTCATGCCGTCGCGCAATTGAAATTCTAGTCCAGCCAGCATCTGGCCATTCGGGGTTTTATGATCCGTGGTCAAAAGCCGAATTTTAGTACCGGGTGCGACATCAACCAAGGGCCCGTCTTTGCCTGCGCCGTAGCGGAAAAAAGTATTGCGAAAAGGGCCAAAGCGAGGGGAAAACGTGTTTTCATATTGTGGCTTTTAACCCAGATTTGTGGCCCAGAAAAGACAATCGTGATCAGAGCTTTGTGAACGATATTTGATTTCGTGCATTTACCTGTTAAGGCTTTATTCATATGGATGGAGCGAGACTCAAATAAACCCGATTTAAAGGTGCGTGTTTTGACTTTTTCGCTTAAGGGCCAACTTTTGGTGGCCATGCCAGATATGGAAGACGAACGGTTTAAGGACACCGTTATCTATATGTGTGCCCATAGTGAGGAAGAAGGCGCATGGGGATCGTGGTTAATAAACGCATGCCCGATATTCAGTTCGCCGATTTAATGGCCCAATTTGACATCAAAGTAACCGACCATATCGAGAAAGGCCATGCCGATCCCTATCAGCAGCCTATTGTTGTCGGCGGCCCTGTAGAAACAGGGCGTGGCTTTGTGTTGCACACGCCCGATTACCAAACCATTGATAATTCTGTGAACGTTTCAGGCAATATGTGCCTGTCGACGACTTTAGACATCTTGCGCTCGATCGCAGAAGGCGACGGACCTGAAAAAGCACTCTTGGCGCTTGGCTATTGTGGATGGGAGCCCGGTCAACTCGAGAATGAGTTAGTAAGCGATGGCTGGATGGTTACGTCAGCAAGCGACGAGCTGATTTTTTCTACACCAGTAGAACACCGTTATCAGAAGGCGCTGAAGGATGCAGGGATTGAACTCGCCTTTTTGTCACCAACATCCGGTAGCGCGTAAGCCTATCGCTAATCCTTTTTCGCCACCTTGGCAGTATTATCCTGCTTTTTACTCTGCTGTCGCTCCAGCGCGGCTTGTTTCTTGCGCTTTTCGGCCTCTTTGGCGCGCTGCTCTGCCATTTGCACGGCCTGCTGCTCTTTTTTAATTTTTCGCGCTTTTTGTTCTGCGTCCCGCTGGGCTTGCTTGCGGTTTTTCGCGTCTTTGCTGAGCAATTGTATAAAATCTTCACCTGAGACCGCCTTTGAGAAGGCGAATCCTTGTGCATATCCGCAGCCAAGCCCCTGAATTCGCGCCACTTCATCATCGCTTTCCGCACCCTCGGCAATTACTTGCAAATCCAAATCTTTCGCCAAAGACATGACAGCTTTCATAATCGGCATTTGGGTTTGAGCGATGCCGTGACGTTCGGACATTTGCACAAAAGTCGATGGGATTTTGATAAAGTCGAAGGGGAACCGGTGCAGATAAGACAAGGACGAGTGCCCGACACCAAAATCATCCAAAGCTAGGCGGAAACCGAGACTTTTCAGCGATTCTAAAACATAGGCCGAATGCTCGGGCTCGTCATAATTTGGCTTTCGGTCACTTCCAACAGAAACCGACGTGCAATTTCTGGATTTTTGGCAACCAACGACCGCATATCATTCAGCATTGTTTCCGAAGCCAATTGCTGCGCCGACAAATTGATCGATAAGAAGAACCCCTTTTCCACTTCGCCACCAGCCAGCCAGTTCTTAAGTTGCGCTGACGATTGCTCTATAGCAACCCGGCCCAATTTCTCGATCAAGCCCGTGCGTTCTGCCAGAGGTATAAATTCCTCCGGGCTGATTGCGCCTCGCTGCGGATGGTTCCACCGCATCAATGCCTCAGCTCCTGCCAACCGACCATCTTTGAGATCGAATATGGGTTGGAAAAGGATCTTGAGATCGCGATTGTCGATTGCCTTTTTCAGGTCGACATCTAGGGGCGTGCTAGGCAGCCCTCATCGTTGGTGGTGGTACGGTAGGCTTCAATGCGGTCACCGCCGTCGCGCTTCGCGTGGAGCATTGCCAGCTCCGCATTGCGCAGCACCTGCGGCGCGGTGATCGGTTTGTTATCGTAAATCGTGATGCCCATGGAAGCTGAAATCGACAACTCGCTCTCACCAAATTTAATCGGCTCCTTGACGGCTTTGCGCAGCTGTTCGGCAAAATGCGCAATGCTGGCCGCATTGTCTTCAGTGACGAGAATAACGGCAAATTGATCGCCATTTACGCGGGCCAAAGTGTCCAGCGGGCGCATAAGCCGCGACAGGCGGCGGGCGATGGCCAGCAACACCGAGTCGGCAGCAACATGGCCAATGCGTTCATCAAGATTCATAAAGCCATCAAGATCAATCAGAAAGACGGCCGGCTTGATAGAACGAGACTCGCGCGAACGGGTGAGCGCCCGATCCAGTCGATCCAAATAGAGTTCTATGTTGGGTAAGCCGGTTAAACTGTCGTGCACCGCGTCGTGCAACAAACGATCGCGCGCCACACGCTCATCGGTTACATCTTGCAGCGTGCCAACGCAGCGGGACACTTCATCGCTGCCGCCCAAAACGGGTTTCACACGCAGCCGGAAATTGCGGTAACTGCCATCTTGGCTGATGATGCGGAAATCTGACGAGACCTTGCCGCGGCGCAACTCAACGAGCGTATCCAGTGCCGTGCGGAACCGATCCCGGTCTTCCGGGTGCAGCCGCTCGAGCCAAAGCTTGATGTCGCCTCGCAGTGCACTCGGCTCTTCACCAAGGCGCAAGGCCAGACCATCAGACACCACCACGCGGTCGCGCTCAATATTCCAATCAAACACAAAGTCGCCGCTGCCTGTAAGGGCGAGCGCTCGTCGCTCTACTTCAGATAGCGCACCGACCGACACCTGCCCCTCAGTAAAGGCATGTTGAATCGCGGTAAAGCCGAGCAGCATCACGATCAACACGAGGCCGCCGGCCACTGCTGACTGCGCGATATCGTTGGTGATGTCGCCAGAAACGACCATGAATGAAAAAACGAGCCAGCCAACAAAGATGATCCAGGTCGGTACAATCAGCACCGCACGGTCGTATCCTCGCAGGGCAAGAAAACCGACCACGACAATGCCAAACACCCCGAGCAAAGCCAGAACCGCGCGCGCAGTGCCCACCGCCAAAACAGGCTGGAAAAACGCAAGGACAATCAGCGCGACCATTACCAGCATCAGCGCCAAGGCCAAATGGATAAATCGGATATGCCATCGGTGCAGGTTTAGGTAGATAAACAAAAAGCCAAACAAAGTTGTGGCCAGTGCAGCCTCCGCTGCCGCGCGATAGGTTTGCAATTGAGTTGGACGAATGTCGATGAGTTTGGCCAGAATGCCAAAATCGACCAGCATATAGAACATCACCGCCCATGCCAGCGCCGCCGCCGCAGGGAACACCCCGCGCCCCTTCACGACAAACATGATGGACAAGAACACAGCCAATAGACCAGAAACACCCAACACCGTGCCGCGGAAAAGCGTAAAGGCATTGATATAGTCGCGATAGGATGACGGCTCCCACAAAACCAATTCGGGCAATTGTGCGCCTCAAGTTCGATTACATATGTAACCGTAGCGCCGGGATCGACAGTGATCGAGAATGCGTCAGCTTCTTGATCCGGCACGCGAGTTGGGCGAAAACCCTGACTGGCTGTGATGACATTGATACGCTTGCCGCCCAAATCCGTGCGGAAAACGCCGGAGCCAGGCATTTGGAAAAACGGCGCAACCAACAAACGTTCGACTTGAACGTCCAATGGATTATGTATGGCGATTAGGGCCCAATTGGGATTGCTGCTGGTGTCGGTGGCTTGCACCTCAATGCGGCGGATAATGCCATTCACATCGGGTGCTGTTGACAGCTGCACCCGACCATCCTGCCCCTCGCGCACCTCAACGGCTTCGGTGAGATCAACCGCACCAATTTTTTCTGGAATCGTGACCACTTCCAACGCCGTCGCCACCCCAACCCATAACAAAAGGCAAAGGTGCGCCAAAACAATTACAGCCGTACGCAGCGCGCGGTACATTCCCATATTTACTCCCAACGGTTTTTCGTAGCCCGAAAAAGCCGTTACATCAACTTATATGTCTTGGTTATCTTCAGATCTCAAGTGGTTAGACGTTGTTGATAACGTTCCTTGGTGAGACCAAACAAAACATGATCTTGCCATCTACCATCAATCTTTAAATAGCCTTCGGCTTGGCCCTCACGGACAAATCCGTTTTTCTCCAGCACCCGAATTGAGCGATGATTATCAACAAGACATGCCGCCTCAGCGCGGTGAAGACGCAACTCATCAAAAATAAATGGCAAAACTCTGGCAACGGCTTCTGTCATAATGCCTTTATTTATTTGATCCACGCCAACCCAATAACCCAAAGTGGCAGCCTGCGCCACACGACGGCGAATATTTGACAGATTTATGCCGCCAACCAATTGAAGTTTATCACCTTTTTCAAATATCAAAAAGGCATAGGCCTTATCTGCTGCGGCATCCGCCCGCGTTTTTTTTGACGCGGTGCCGAAATGAAAATCGGGCTAATTCTGTTTCGCCCCAGGTTGGTTCATACGGTTTAAGGAAGGTCTGGCTGCCCGACCGCAATTCAACCCACTGGGGATAATCCTCCAGCATGGGCAAGCGCAAGCTCAGCCGCTCGGTTTCTAACGGGGTGAAGTTGTTTAACGAGAAGAATCGCCCGATCACCCCGCCGCTCCTAGCTCTTCAGCCCGTCTTCAATGCGATCATAGGTTGGAAAATGATCAAGCGGCCCAATTGCCGACACCACGGGTTTTGCATTGTGGAACAATTGTGCAGCAACTTCCATCACGCGGCCCGCATCGATCCGGTTGATGCGCTCCACTGTTTCTTCAAGTGAAATGGGACGGCCCCACAACAATTGCTGACGCGCCAATTGGCCGGCGCGAGATGATGGCCGCTCTAACGACATCAACAAGCCCGCGCGAATTTGGTTACGCACGCGCAACACTTCTTCTTCGGTAATATTTTGCGTGGCCTGATGCAATTGGTCGAGCACAACTGGCATCAGTTCTTTCACATCCTCGTCACCCGTCGCCATGGACACGCCGAATGTGCCCGTATCAGCAAACGCCCAATGGAAGGCAAAGATTGAATAGCAAAGACCGCGCTTTTCACGCACTTCTTGGAACAATCGTGAGCTCATGCCGCCGCCCAAGATCGACGATAGAATTTGCGATGCATAAAAACCATCATGGTGGTAAGGACGCCCTTCGACGCCAATCAAGATATGCGCTTGCTCATGATCGCGATTCAAGCGGCGGTCGCCGCCGGTGAATTTTGCTTCTACAGGGTCGGGCGCACCGCTGGTCTTCAAATTTGGAAATTTGCTCGCGGCAATATCCACGAGCTGATCGTGGTCCACATTGCCCGCAGCGCTCATCACCATGCGGTCACCGACATACATGCGATCCATGTAAGCGCGGATTGCATCAGGCGTAAAGCTTTCGACCGAATCTGTTGTCCCCAAAATCGAACGGCCAATGGCTTGATCTTCAAAGGCGGCCTCTTGAAACAGGTCAAACACATAATCGTCGGGCGCGTCATGGCTGGCGCCAATCTCTTGCAGAATCACATGCTTTTCGCGTGTCAGCTCATCATCGCTGAAGCGAGAATTTTGCAAAATGTCAGAAAGGATGTCAGCGGCGAGGCCTACATCTTCTTTCAGTACGCGAGAAAAATAGCCCGTGTTTTCAATGCTGGTGGCCGCGTTCACGTCACCGCCTACATTTTCGATCTCTTCGGCAATCTGCCGCGCGGTCCGGGTTTTTGTCCCCTTAAACGCCATATGCTCCAAAAGGTGCGAAAGGCCATGCTCTTTTTCAGTTTCGCACCGGGAACCAGATTTCACCCAGACTCCAACAGATGCACTTTCTAAGCTCGGCATTGAATGGGTGATCACAGTCATCCCATTATCAAGAGTTGTTGAACGTAGTGGCATTAGCTCTCCTTATTGGCGCGGCAGCGAGATTTTATGAAGTTTTCCACTTCAGTTTGATCATTGGCGATCACATCATAGCGCTCTTCACGCGCATAAAGGTCGCCCAACCAATCTGGCAGCGCCGGGTCGATTTGAGTGGCCGCTTTAACGGCGGCAGGAAATTTGGCCGGATGGGCGGTCGAAAGCGACACCATCGGCGTGGATATGTCTAAGTTGTTTTGCGCCACGGCGACGGCGACGGCGGTGTGCGGATCAAGCAAATAGCCGCAGTTTTTCAAGGTTTCGGCTTGCACCTTTTCGGTGCGGCGTTGATCTGCAGTGCCGGCAGAAAATTCTGCCCGTATAGCGTTGATTTCCGTAGCAGTTAATTCAAAGCCGCCGGATTGTTTTAGCTGTGCCATCTGGCGCTTGACCAACTCAGCGTCACGACCGGCCGCTTCAAACAAAAGTCGCTCAAAATTAGATGAAATCTGGATGTCCATGGACGGGCTTGTGGTGGCAGATACGCCATCCATTTGATAGCGCCCTTCATCCAATGTGCGGCGTAAAATGTCATTTTCGTTGGTGGCAATAATCAAATTTTTGATCGGCAACCCCATCCGCTTGGCGACATAGCCTGCGAAAATGTCACCAAAATTTCCGGTGGGCACGGCAAAGCTGATTTGGCGATATGGCGCGCCTAGCGCCACGGCCGCGGTGAAATAGTAAACCACCTGCGCGACGATGCGTCCCCAGTTGATCGAATTCACGCCCGACAACAATACCGAATCTCTAAAATGATGATTGTTGAACATATCTTTGACGATGGTTTGGCAGTCATCAAAATTGCCCTCGAGCGCAATGTTGAACACATTTTCGTCGAGCACCGTGGTCATCTGGCGCTGCTGTACGGGCGACACCATGCCCTTGGGGTGCAAGATGAAAATATCGGTGTTGTCACGGCCACGAAACGCTTCAATGGCCGCGGATCCTGTGTCACCTGATGTCGCACCGACAATGGTAGCGCGCTGGTTGCGTTCGCCCAAAATGTGGTCCATCACACGGGCGAGAAATTGCATCGCCACATCTTTAAAGGCAAGCGTGGGGCCATGGAATAGCTCGAGCACGAAGTGGCCCGGCTCAATTTGCACCAAAGGGGCAACCGCATCATGGCGGAATGTGCCGTAGGCAGCTTCGACCATCCCTCGCAATGTCTCATCATCAATTTCACCTTCGACGAAAGGTGAAATCACTTCAAAAGCGATATCAGCGAATGGGCGGTTGGCCATGCCAGCGATTTGTGTTGCACTCATTTGCGGCCAGCTCTCGGGCAGATACAATCCGCCATCTCTGGCGAGGCCCGCTAGGACTGCGTCACAAAAACCCAATCGCGGTGCATCACCGCGCGTACTTACATATTGCATAAGGTCGTCCGAAGGTCGTTTTGAGGGGGCACACTATTCTTCTGATTTCGATTTCGCAAGTTCTTGGCGGGGGCGACGGGTGCGAATAAGCCAAAAAATTGCCAATATCGGCATAAGCGCGGCAAGTCCGAACCAAGTGAACGCATATTCAAGATGCCGGTTACTGAAATCCAATGCAGCGTCTGACGCAGCTTGCGGCAAATCATTGGCCGTGGGGCTCGACAAATTTACGTAAAACGGCGCGACGCTTTCAAGCTCAGGAAACATGACAGCTTGCAAGCGTGCTGGATTAATCACCCAATCCACTTGCTTGGCTAAATCCGGTTCCAATGTGGCGCTGCTACCCGCTCTGGCCGTCGCATATAGCCTTGCAAGGTTTGCGTGCTGTTTGGTGCCGATGTGTATTCAGCTTTGGGCAACGTTTGTTCTTGCGGCGCAAAACCGCGATTGATGAAGACAATGCCACCGTCAGACAATTCGAACGGCGTAACGATCCAATAGCCGGGGCCTGAATAACGGTCACGCTTTTTCGGCAAAGAGATAAACACCCGCGCCTCGCAGCATTCCAAAAACCGTCCTGTCATACTGACTTTTTGAAAATCAAATTGATTTGGATCGAGTGTTGACCACTGGGTTTGGTCTGGCACCTCGATGCGCTCGCCCTCCAAACGCTCACTCGCCGACGCGATCAATTGCTCTTTCCATTGCAGGCGGTCCATCTGCCAAAAACCGAGCGCCAAGAACAAGATCATGCACGCCAGCAAAAAGCCGACAAAGAAGGCTTTGCCGAGCCCAGATTGCCGAATGTCTTTTTTAGCCTCACTCATTGGGCGTATCCTTTTCATCATCTTTGGCCCATTTGGCTTCTTGCGCATCATTTTTAAACTGGAGCGCAATCATCAGGCCCTTGAGTGGGCGCAACAATGCAAAGCTGAGAACAAGCGTTGATGGTATCCACAATAGCAAGTGGACAATAATAGGCGGCGAAAAAGACACTTCAACTGCCAAGGCAGCTCCAACAACCACAAAGCCCACGATCATCATGATAAACACTGCAGGGCCATCGCCACTATCAGCAAACCCATAGGAAAAGCCGCAGCTTTCGCAATGGTCTTCCACCTGTAGGAAACCGCGCAGCAGGTCGCCTTCCCCACAGCGGGGACAGCGGCAACGCAGACCAGCGGTTATTGGCGAGATTTCAGAATGCACGGTCATTGCGGATGCCTTTTTTTTCAACCGAAACAAGAAAGGGCGCGACCAATGGCGCGCCCTTTGAAGATAGCTAATGGTGCACCTTAATGGTGGCCAACGGCAACACCCCATGCGCCCCAAACATAAATTGAGGCAAACAAGAAGAGCCATACCACATCAACAAAGTGCCAATACCAAGCGGCAAACTCGAAGCCCAAGTGTTGTTTTGGTGTGAAGTGCCCTGACAAGGCACGGAACAAACAAATCAGCAGGAAGATTGTACCGACGAGCACATGGAAACCGTGGAAGCCGGTCGCCATGAAGAATGTGGCGCCGTAAATATTGTCTGAGAAGCTAAAGCCTGCGGAAACATATTCCACACCTTGAACATAGGTGAAAAGAGCACCAAGAATAACGGTCAAGACCAGGCCCCACTTCAAGCCATTGCGGTCATCTGCAAGCATCGAATGGTGTGCCCAGGTCACAGTCATGCCAGAAGTAAGCAACAACAACGTGTTGAAGATTGGCAAATGCCATGGGTCGAACAGCTCTACGCCTTCTGGAGGCCAAACACCGCCGGTAGCGGCAATTCGCCCGATTTGCTGCGCTTCGTCTACATAGAAGAACATATCGAAATAGGCCCAGAACCACGCCACAAAGAACATGATTTCTGAAATGATGAACAAGATCATCCCATAGCGGTGGTGCAATTGCACAACTGGCGTATGGTCGCCTGCATGGCTTTCCTTAATGACATCAGCCCACCAGCCATACATGGTATAAAGTACACCAGCGAGGCCAATGAAGAAGATGTATGGCGTCCAGTCTTGCATCCAGCAATACCGCCAAGTGCCATTACCAGCGCAGAAACAGACCCGATAAATGGCCATGGGCTTGGGTCAACCAAGTGATAATCATGATTTTTGGCGTGTGCGGCCATATTTAGCTTCTCCCAATCTTATGAAGCATGGAATGCATAAAAGAGCGTGATTTCCCGAATGGTATCAAGCTCATCGTTTAAATCCAGCTCCGGATCCAAATAATAAAGAACCGGCATTTGTACGGTTTCGTTTGGCGCAAGCGTTTGCTCGGTGAAACAAAAACATTCGATCTTGTTGAAGTATGCCCCCATGGAGGCTGGTGCCACGTTAAAGCTAGCGACTGTTTTGACAGGTCGGTCAGCAAGGTTTGTGGCTTCATATGTTACGGTGATTTTCTTGCCGATCTGATCGACCTGCGTCGCCGCAGGCACAATTTTTACCGGCACATCGCCGTCAACCTGAGCAGCAAAGCGCACGATCATCTCGCGATCAATCACGGAGACGGCCCCATCCTCAGCGCGCTGCGTTGTGCCACCGTAACCGGTGACCTGACAGAAAATCTGATAAAGCGGCACCGCCGCATAAGCCATGCCCACCATCAACGCAACAACCAGCACCAACCCATAAGCCATACGCTTATTAGAGCCAGTCGCATGATTTTGCGTATCAACATGTGCCATCAGAACCGTCCTTTACAGTGGCCGCTGAAAAATAGCGGGACCAATTTTCACAATCGTAATCGCGTAGAAAAGAATAGCCAAGAAACCGAGTACCAGCGCGAGTGCGATTGAACGCTTGCGGCGGCGTTTGGCAATTTTCTCTTCTTCAGTCAGCTTCACTTCATCGCTCATGCGCCAAAGCCTCCGAAATAGTTTGCGACGCTCACATCAGCCAGCAACACGAGATAAACGACAAACAAGTAAATCAACGAAAATGCAAACAGTTGGCGCGCGGCTTTTTTGAGGGCGACGCTTTCTTTCTGCATCCAAAGACGAACAGCATAGAACGTGAATGCAGCGCCCAATCCACCGGCAACAATACCATAGGCCAGACTTGCAAACCCGAGCAGCGTAGGCGCTATCGAGACGGCAGCCAAGATGAGCGTGTAGATCAAAATCTGATGTTGCGTCGCCCGTTCGCCAGCAACGTTCGGCAACATCGGTATGCCTGCTTGTTCATAGTCGCCTTTTTTATATAGCGCCAAGGCCCAGAAATGGGGCGGAGTCCACAAGAAGGTGATCAAAAATAAAACCGTGCTTTCAATGGTCACTGTGCCGGTTACCGCTGCCCAACCAATCATTGGCGGGAACGCACCGGCAGCGCCGCCGATGACGATGTTTTGCGGTGTCCAGCGCTTCAACCACATGGTGTAGATCACCGCATAGAAGAAGATCGTGAATGCGAGCAATCCAGCCGCGACCCAATTGGTCACCAAGCCAAGAATGGCAACAGAGAAGATCGACAACACCAATCCGAAGCCTAAAGCTTCCTGACGTGAGACGCGTCCTGCTGGAATCGGGCGGTTGACGGTGCGGCTCATCACCGCGTCAATATCAGCATCGTACCACATGTTGAGCGCACCAGATGCCCCTGCCCCGATCGCAATGCACAAAATAGCTGTGAAGGCGAAAAGCGGGTGCAAAGAACCTGGCGCGATCATCAGGCCGACAATGGCCGTGAAAATCACAAGCGACATGACACGCGGCTTCAGCAGCGCGAAATAGTCTTCGACTTCCGCGCCACCCCAGCTGGTGTTTTCACTTTGATTGCCAATATAGGCCATTGTCTCTTTTTCCTTACCTTACCGGTTCGACTATTTAACTTTTGGCAAAGTTTCGAACTGGTGGAATGGTGGTGGTGAAGGCAATGTCCACTCAAGCGTAGTCGCGCCTTCGCCCCATGGATTATCGCCAGCTTTACGCTTCTTCATGAGTGATTCAACGATACTCGCAAAGAAGAACACCAAGCCAAGCGCCATGATCAGGTAGCCAATTGAAGACACCATATTCCAGTAAGCGAATGCTTCAGGATAGTCGATGTAACGACGCGGCATACCATTCAAGCCCAAGAAGTGCTGTGGGAAGAAGATCAGATTCACGCCGATAAACATCACCCAAAAGTGCAGCTTGCCCAATGTTTCATTGTACATATAGCCGAACATTTTCGGGTACCAGTAATACCAAGCCGCAAAGATCGCGAAGACAGCGCCAAGTGAGAGCACGTAATGGAAGTGCGCTACCACATAGTAGGTGTCGTGCAATGAACGGTCAGCGCCCGCGTTGGCCAAGACCACACCTGTCACACCACCAACGGTGAACAAGAAGATGAAGCCGATAGCCCACAACATAGGTGTGCGGAATTCAATTGAACCGCCCCACATGGTGGCAATCCACGAGAAGATCTTCACACCCGTTGGCACCGCGATGACCATGGTCGCAAACACGAAGTAGCGTTGTGTATCAAGCGAAATGCCTGTGGTGTACATGTGGTGCGCCCACACGATAAAGCCAACAAAGCCGATGGCAACCATGGCGTAAACCATCGCGAGATAGCCAAATACTGGCTTGCGCGAGAAGGTTGACACGATGTGTGAGACAATACCAAAGCCTGGCAAAATCATGATGTATACTTCAGGGTGACCAAAGAACCAGAACAAGTGCTGGAACAAGATCGGATCACCGCCACCTGCAGGATCGAAGAAGGTGGTGTCGAAGTTACGGTCTGTCAACAACATGGTGATGGCGCCGGCCAAAACAGGCAAAGACAACAACAACAAGAACGCTGTGACCAGGATTGACCATGGGAACAATGGCATCTTGTGCAATGTCATGCCCGGTGCGCGCATGTTGAAAATGGTTGTGATGAAGTTGATCGCACCCAAAATTGACGATGCACCGGCGATATGCAGCGACAGGATGGCAAAGTCCATCGCAGGCCCAGGCTGACCAGAGGTTGACAATGGCGGATAGACAGTCCAGCCGCCGCCTGTGCCCATGCCGCCTGGAGGACCCTCAAAGAACATTGACATCAGCAACAGGATGAATGCCGGAGGCAACAACCAGAAGGAAATGTTGTTCATCCGCGGGAACGCCATATCTGGTGCGCCAATCATCAGCGGCACGAACCAGTTCGAATAGCCGCCAATCAAGGCAGGCATAACCACAAAGAACACCATGATCAGGCCGTGAGCGGTGGTGAACACATTGTACATATGTTTACCAGCGTCCAGCGCTGCAGCGCTTTGCCATTCAGCGCCATAAACTATAGACGCTAAGCCTGGAAAAATTTGAATACCTGGCTCAGCCAATTCCCAGCGCATAAAGCCAGACAGCGCGCCACCGATAATCCCTGCGACAATCGCAAAGATTAAGTACATCGTGCCGATGTCTTTATGGTTGGTCGAATATACGTAGCGCTTCCATCCCGTCGGGTGGTCATGCGCATCATGTGAATTTTGGGCAGCAGTTGCGTTCGCCATTTGCTTTCCTTGCCTCTTTCCTTAACGCCCTAAGATCCCCCTTGAGACCCCACTCGGGCGGCAAAATAATCAGCGGGCCTATCTAAAGGCTCGCCAAAGTCCCGTTAGCAGCGTCGACATCGTCTTCGGCTGACATAATTTCGGCCCATGCCGCGAATTCCTCTTTCGAGACAACGCGCACAGCAATCGGCATAAATGCGTGGTCCTTACCGCAAAGCTCAGAACATTGACCGTAATAAAGGCCCTCTTTGCGCACATGGAACCAAGTTTCGTTCAAGCGGCCGGGCACTGCATCGGTTTTGTTACCAAAGGCTGGCATAGCGAAGGCATGCAACACATCACCTGCGGTCACTTCAACGCGCACCGTTGTATCAACTGGCACCACGAGCTCATTATCCACTGCCAACAAATAAGGCTGACCAGGTTTTTGCTCCGCAATTTCTTCTTTGCTTAGCATGTAAGAAGAATAAAGCGCATTGTTCAGATCTGGATATTCGTAATCCCAGTACCATTGGTGGCCAGTGACCCGAATGGTCAATTCTGGCGCGGGAACCACTTCGCCGGCATCACGAGAAAAAATGTTTGAACCAAGATATTTGCGTTCCCCATCGGGCACCGTCATTTGGTCTGAAAGCACACCGAACGAAGGCACAGCGATCACAATCAAAATAATGATTGGCACCACAGTCCATACGATTTCCACCAACGTGTTGTGGGTGAATTTAGATGGTGTTGGATTTGCCCGCTTGTTGTAGCGGATCATGACCCAGATCAATAAACCCGTTACAAAAATGGTTATAAGAGTGATGATCCACATCAACAAACCATCATGAAAAGCAATGGTTGAGTCCATAATTGGGGTTACAGATTCTTGCAAACCGATTGCGCCGGGCTCTGGCTGCCCGTTTTGCGCCAAAGCGGCGGTGGGCAGAAGCCCCAATGTGATTGCAGATGTTAATTTAGCCAGACGTGCAAGAAGTTTGCTCACGCCAGTCTCCCTTTGCGACATGTTTAGGCCCTTTTTCGATGATGACGCTTAAGCGCAAGCAATTATGCTTGTCAATTCGCGTCAAAACGTAAAAGCGCAGAATCTTGAAACAGACTAAAACCATAACAGAACGCGCAAAGCAATTCCAAACAGGCAAAATTCGGTGCGTCATATGGCTGCAATTGAAGGTTTTAATCGTTTTTTTGCACATTTTTCCAAAATTTTCCCGCCAAGGAATCATTCCCGACATTGTTGCGCCGTATTCTTGGCATGTGAATAAGCGCGCGAAACATAAGCGATTCAATTGACTGTCGCAGCTTAAGGTCGCAAATTCATTCAACCATCAGGGTTAAAGGAATCGTCTAATCATGGGTTTGTTCAAGCTATTTATCAGTGTGCTTATTGCCGGTCTGGTTGTAACCAGTGCGAACGCGCAAGGCGCGGTGAAAGGCGATTATGGCGACTGGCAGATGACGTGTGACACGCCATCAGGAGCAACTTTTGAGCAATGCGCGCTGATTCAAAAAGTTACTGCGGAGGACCAACCCGGCGTTGCACTGAGTGTGATTGTGCTGAAAACAGCTGACAAACAAACACAATTGTTGCGTGTTTTGGCACCACTGGGTGTTTTGTTGCCCAACCAACTCGGATTGGTGCTTGATGGGGAAGACAAGGGGCGCGCGCCATTTATCCGATGCTTGCCCAATGGGTGCATGGCGGAAGTTGTGTTGACCGCTGACTTGATCTCTGAGCTTTCAAGCGCGCAAACCGCGCTTTTTGTTGTGTTTAAAACGCCAGAAGAAGGCATTGGCATCCCGGTTTCCATGAATGGATTTGGTGAAGGCTATAAAGCTCTACCCTAGAAAAAATTTACCAACCAAAACATTTCGCCCTTTTAGGTTGCGACAATATTTGCCTTGAACCGCTCAAGCGATTGCGGGTAGTTATGTGGCGTTCCAATTTGGCGCATGCGCCATGCGACAATAAAGAGTGATCCCATGAGCGAAGCGTCTTCCCAGACAAAGAGTGCTGTTTTTCTGACCGGCTCCACAATGCGCCACGTCATTATTATGACGACCACGTCGGCCATAGGCTTGATGTCGATCTTTTTCGTGGATGCGATTACTCTGTTTTATATCAGCCAATTGGGCGACCCGAGCCAGACAGCCGCGGTCGGACGTGCATCATACGTTATCGCGTTTATCATTGGCATGTCCGTCGGCTTTATGATTGGCACGTCTGCCATGGTCGCGCGCGCAATCGGCGCGGGACGTGATGAGGCAGCGAAATCTTACGCCGGCACATCGGTCATCAGCGTAGCCATTTTTGGCCTCTTAATCGCTGCGATGGGTTTTTTGCTTGCAGATTGGCTAATGGACATGCTCGGCGCGGAAGGGGAAGCCCTCGCCTATGCGCGCTCTTATCTCTTTATCGTTTTACCTTCGACCCCATTTTTTGCCATAGGTATCGTCACCATGGGCATTTTGCGGGCGCATGGTGATGCGAAACGCTCCATGTACATCACCCTGATTGGTGGGGCGCTTACTGCGCTGCTGGATCCGCTGTTTATTTTCGTGTTCGGATGGGAAGTGATTGGCGCGGCGATTGTTTCGGCAATTGTACGCATAACATTCGCGGTATTTGGCCTTTATTATGTGATTGGCATTCACAACGCGATTACGCTGCCGAGCCTGAAACGCTATTTCAAAGATCTTGGTGACATTTTAAAAATTGCTGCTCCCACGGTTGTGACCAACCTGGCCGCCCCTGTTGGCGCATTTTTGATTGCACGCGCTGTCGCTGAATATGGTGACGCGGCTGTGGCGGGACAATCCGTTGTTGATCGACTTATCCCCCTTGCCTTCGGCGTCATTTTTGCACTTTCAGGCGCTGTGGGGCCAATCATCGGGCAGAATTTTGGTGCGCTGCAAATGGCACGCGTGCGGCAAGCTCTTGTGGATGGGCTAATCTTTAATGCAATCTATGTTCTGGTCGCCTGGACCCTTTTGTTCATCGGACAGGATTTGATCATCTCGATTTATCAAGCAGATGGAAAGATGGCGCTGGTCATTCGCTTATTCTGCACCGTCTTGGCAGGTTCGTTCCTGTTTAACGGCATGTTGTTTGTGTCTAACGCGGCCTATAACAATTTGGGCTACCCACTGTTGGCTACCCTATCCAACTGGGCGCGGCAGACGTTGGGTGTGATTCCATTCATCTATTTTGGCGCTCTTTGGGGTGGCCTACCCGGCATTATCTGGGGCGCATCATTGGGGGCTGTGATATTTGGCATTTTCCCCGTTGTCGGTGCGTTTTGGCTTATCAAACGCCTTACGCCCGATCCTGACATCTCAACGCAACATACGGATGCAGCAAAACCTGCAGGCTCAGCCGAAGCACCAGCTCCCTAAAAAAAAGATGCCGAAACGCCACAGGCGCTCGGCACAAGTTTTCGGGGGTTAGTCAGTCAGACAGTGTACACCAAAACCTAATGGTTGGACCACTTTGACGCTCGCACGCTATTGACATTTATCTCATTCGTCTAACAAATAGAATTCATCCTACAAATCAATTCCTGTGATGAATATGGCCAACCCTCTCGACTTAGATCAATTGCGCACCTTTGCCGTTATTGCAGACTGCGGCAGCTTTACCGAAGCTGCCCGGCGTGTGTTCAAAACCCAATCGGCGGTCTCTATGCAGATCAAGCGATTAGAAGAGCGGCTCGGCGAAAACCTGTTGGTGCGGGATGGACGATCCATTTCACTCACGCGCGCTGGCGATGCGCTCTATCACCATGCGCGGCGCATGCTTGAAATCAATGCAGAAGTCGAGGATTTGTTCTCCTCAGACGTACTTTCCGGCACCATTCGGATTGGCATACCGGATGATTATGCCGTAAAAGTGCTGCCGATTTTGCTCAGCTCTTTTCAGCAAACCCACCCCAAGATTTTAGTGGATGTGAAATGCAAATCATCTGAAGAGCTTATTACCGACATGCAGCAAGGGGACTACGATCTGATCGTGTTTACCCAGGGCACCAATCATGAAACAGGTGAATTGCTGCGCACCGAACCTTTGTCGTGGGTGATCGGTCCCAATTCAGATGCACATTTGCAAGACCCGTTGCCCATTGCCTGTGGCAACAAACAATGTTGTTGGCGCACCAATGCCGAAACGGCGTTGCGCGATGCAAACATTAATTATCGCGTGGCTTACACCTCATCGAACGCAACAGCGATCACCAGTGCAGTTATATCTGGTCTTGCGGTGGGGGTTTTGGCTGAGAGCTCAATAACACCAGATATGCGCAAGCTCGGGATCAAAGAAGGGTTGCCACCGCTAAAAGCGGCTGACATTGCCATACGCCGCGCTGCAAACGCCTATGGAGGCATTTACAGCGCACTGGTGGCACATATAAAATCGCAGTTGGATCAAGCGATGGAAGACGCGGCTTAGTGGGCGGTGGGCTGTTTAATAGCTTTGAAACCCCTTACAATGAGCCATAGGCCTAATCCAATTTCGAAAAGCCCTGCCGGCGCCGAGCAAATTACACCCCAGTCACTTTTGAAAAATTCGGAAGTCGTGCCGAGAACAAATATCGCGTAGCCGATTATTCCCAAAATGGCGAAAAGGCGCGGCACCAAATTTGTGCGCAGCAGAACTATGCACATCAAAATGCCACCTATGCCCCAAAGAGTCATGCCGGACTGATACAAGTAGAAATTGGCGTCATATAGGATTTCTGCGATTGTAGGCGCACCTTGCCCGGCCGGCACAATGAGCATTAATGCAATGCCGCCGATCAGCAGCAACAATGTCGCCATAAGGCCCAAGGCGAAATATCCCAGAGACAGCAGAGCCGAAAATGGGGCGATGATACGATACATGATCGTTAACACGCCCAAATTCATCAATGTGTGAATGACCACAATGGAGAGAATGGACAGCGTGTAACTGATGCTGGGGTGGGCAATTTGCAGTTCGCCGCTTTTACCCAGCACCGTGCCGTCTACGATCGCAAGACCAATCCCGTAGGATAGGAATGCGAAAATAAAAAAGATGCCAAAAAGGCGTGCGGCCATTTTGTTTTGATGTAGTGCCGAGGTCATGGGTTCATTCCTTCAATGTTTGCACGGTCATATCCCAAATCCGGGATATAAAAAATTGACCAATTTCCTACAGGTGATATGCATAAATGCATGAGTTGGAAAAATATCGATTTTGATTGGACCAAAGTGCGTGCCTTTTTGGTGGCGGCGGAGGAAGGATCGTTTTCGGCGGCGGCGCGCGCCCTAAATATGGCGCAGCGACTTTGGGTCGACAAATCGAAGCCTTAGAGCAAGACCTCGGTGTAACGCTGTTTGAGCGCGCGGGACGCGGAATACAGTTGACCCCCAGCGGCGTCGAGCTGCTTGAATACGCCCGGCGGATGGGTGATGCGGCAGGTGCCTTTTCTTTAGCTGCACACGGCCAGTCGCAAGCAATTGAAGGGCGTGTGTCGATCGCCGCGGCGGAAATGTTTGCCGCGACCGACTTGCCACCCCTTATTGCTGAGCTGCGTGAAATCGAGCCATATTTGGAGATCGAGCTGGTAGTGTCGAATCATGCAAGCGATCTGCAGCGACGGGAAGCGGACATCGCATTGAGATATTTTCGCCCCACCGAGCCGGATTTATATGCGCGCAAGATACTCGATGTGCAGGCGCAACTATATGCTAGCGAGCGCTATCTTGCGCAGTTTAAGCAACCTCTATCTCGCGATAATGCCAACCAAGCCCGTTTTATTAGCCTCGATGCCCAAAACAATGTGATGCAGGGACTTAACGCCCAAGGTCTAAACCTCACCGAGGCCAACTTTCCCATTCAGGTGGATAGCTATCTGGTGATGTGGAATTTGGTGAAGCAAGGGGCCGGTATTGGTGTGATGGACACCAAGGTTGGCGACATCGAACCCAGCGTGCGACGCGCGTTACCGGACTTTCCATCACTTTCATTTTCGATCTGGCTTGTCGCACACCGCGAGCTCAAAACAAACCGCCGCGTAAGGCGCGTTTTTGATTTTTTTTGGTGCAAAAACTGGCAGATTAAAACAAGCGTTCGGTGTAAATCTTTGTGATGTCGCCATCCCAGGGGCCGTTATAGGCATCCAGCATATGCTGGGCTGGGGTCTTTTTGGTCTCAAGCGTGGTCTTAATCATATTGAGAAAGACAGATTCATCGAAGCCTTCATAATTCTGTCGGCCGCGTGCAACCAGGCCAGATTTGGCCAGCGCGTAAACATCTTTGGCCACGTCTAATACTTTGCGGCCGCCAATTTCGGCGTCCAGTGCATATTTGGCTGCATCAATCCGCAATTGGTTGCGCTGTTCGGCGGTCCAGTCTTTTACGAGATCGAGAGCGCCATCCAGCGCGCCTTGATCGTAAAGAAGCCCAACCCAAAGTGCTGGCAGCGCACAAATACTATCCCACGGCCCTGCATCAGCGCCGCGCATTTCCAAGAAAGTTTTGAGCCGAACTTCGGGGAACAGCGTCGATAGATGATCCTCCCAATCAGCAATGGTTGGCTTTTCACCAGGCAATTGCGGCAATTCACCTTTCAGGAACGCCCGGAAACTTTCCCCGGCGCAGTTCACAAATTCACCATCGCGCATCACGAAATACATCGGCACATCAAGCATAGTCGACATAGCGCTCGAAGCCCATGCCATCCTCAAAAGCGAAATCGAGCATGCCCGTGCGGTCATCGTCCGTATGCTGCCAAATATTTGCACGGTAGGACAGAAAGTCAGACGGCTTGCCATCAATAAAGGGTGAGTTGGCAAAAAGCGCTGTCGCAATTGGCTGGAGCGCCAAACTGGCCCGCAGCTTTTTCACCATGTCCTGTTCTGATGAGAAGTCGAGATTAACTTGAACCGTGCAGGAGCGGAACATCATTGACGTGCCTAACGTGCCCACCTGTTCCATATAGGGCTTCATAATGCCATAGCGCGACTTTGGCATCATGGGCATTTGATCAAGCGACCATTCAGGCGCGACGCCAAGGCCCAAAAACTCGATATTCATCACATCTGTGATGCCGCGAAGCAGACGCAAATGATTGCCCGTTTCCGCGCATGTATCGTGCAGCCCCTCTAATGGCGCGCCTGAAAGCTCCAACTGCCCACCGGGTTCAAGCGAAATCGATGCGCCTGTGCTTTCATCTTTAAGACCAATAATTTTGCCTTTGTCCAAAAGCGGGGTCCAATCAGTACGGCGCTGAATCTCGGTGAGAATCGCGCCAATCCCCGTTTCGCCTTCATAGGGCACCGGCTTATGACTGGTTTTACAGAAAACAAATTTTTCGTGTTCGGTGCCAATGCGCCAATCACTTTTTGGCTTACACCCTTTTTCAAGCGCTTGAATTAAATCAGCTTTTGACCCGATGAGCGGGGAATTATTCTGTGCATTGGCCATGTGCGGTCCATCCGAATTGTTTTAATTACCACGCTGTGCCAGCGCATTGATTGCACGCGACAATAACGCGGAAAATTTAGGATGCAATCCTTTTATCGTAAATCACCGATATTTGATTGCACAAGTGTTAGGGCCACAATTGCGGCGGTGTCAGCGCGCAAAATGCGCGGGCCCAAGCTGATCGGAACACAAAAGCTTTGCGCCCGCAATAGGGCGCGTTCTTCTGGTGAAAATCCGCCCTCCGGGCCGATCAACACTGCCACTTGGCGCCCAGCATAAGGCGCCAGCGCTTGGGCGGCATCTTTTGTGTCTGCCTCCTCATCTGCAAAAACCAACACGCGGTTTGGGTCTGTTTCTGCCCAGTTTGCGATCAGTTTTTCCAGTGGAAGGGCTTCATGCACAGTGGGCACATTCAGAATTTCGCATTGCTCAGCCGCCTCGATTGCGTTGGTGCGCATGCGGTCATACTTAATCCGCGACATTTGGGTGTGTTGCGTTTGCACCGGGCGCAAGGCATTTACACCCATTTCTGTGGCTTTTTGCACCATATAGTCAAGCCGTGCGGCTTTGATAGGCGCGAAGATATAATCAACCGGGCTCGGCGCGGTTTGATGGCTAGTTTGCTCGTGTATTTCAAGCATGGCGGCCTTTTTCGAGGCATTTGCAAGGGTCGCGCGGAATGCGCCGTGCTGGCCATTGAACAGAATCACTTCGCTGCCTTCGCCCATACGCAACACATTCACCAAATAATTGGACTGCGCCTTCTCCAGCTTTAACTCGGCAGTCGCAGCCAAAGGCTGGTCAATAAATAGGCGGGGTAAAGTCTTGTGTTTGCGCGGCATAATCGTGCCTCTTGCTTGACATTTTGTGGCTAAAGAATAGCGTTCGGCCAAATGAATAGGTGGAAGTGGTGAGTGATGCAAGACAAACCCAATTCTGAACGGATCGCAGACGCAAGCGCGACCAACTGGGTCGACAAATATGCGCCAAAGGCAATTCATCCATATGCCAAAATGGCGCGTTGGGACCGTCCTATCGGATATTGGCTGCTGTTTTGGCCTTGTGCAATCTCACTGGCATTGGCCGCTGTTGCGCGCCCCCCCACCGGTTCAACTTCTACTATTTAGGACTTTTCTTCCTGGGCGCAATCGCTATGCGCGGCGCAGGTTGCACGCTCAACGATATTGTAGATCGCAATATAGACGGCAAGGTGGAGCGTACGCGCTTACGCCCGATACCCTCTGGTCTTATCAGCGTGCCTCAGGCCTTCATGTTTTTGGCCGTTCAATGCCTGGTTGGACTTGTTATTTTGTGGCAATTCAATGATTTCACCAAGATACTTGGCCTGTCGTCTATCGGCTGGTCATTATATATCCGTTCATGAAACGCATCACCTATTGGCCACAATTGTTTTTGGGCTTGGCCTTTAACTGGGGCGCGCTCATGGGTTGGGCTGCCATGTTTGGTGAGCTGCATTATCCCGCCTTTTACCTCTATGCGGGTGCTATTTTATGGACGATTGCTTACGACACGATTTATGCGCTGCAAGACCGGGAAGATGATGCGCTTATCGGGGTTAAATCCACCGCTCGGTTGTTTGGTGATCGTGCGCAAATGATTTGCGGCTTGTTCTATCTCGGCGCAACTATCTTATGGTTTTTGGCCGCGAACGGCGCTGGCGCTGGCACCGTATATTATTGGGTAATGTGGGTGGCCCCGGCCATATTGGCGTGGCAAATCCTCACACTAAAACCGGACCAGACACCAAACTGCCTGATCCGGTTTAAATCCAACTTTTGGGTTGGCCTAAGTTTCAGCTTAGCGCTCTATATCGAATACGCGATTTAGCCCGAAACCAGACCAAGTTTACGTCGGTTTAAAAAAACGTGGGCGCCGATTAGCTTCGGGTCCAAGTTTACGCCGGTTGGTTTCTTGACCAACCATAACGCCGCCAACATGCTGTGAGTAAGGCACCAAGCCGCCATTGCCAGAACGGATAAACAAAGGCAGGCCCAATTGCTTGCCCCAGTTTTGCCATTCAGCCACCACGGTGTGATTTCCCTCTTCTTCAAACACGCGATAATTCAAATCATCATCTGCGTGGACCAATTCAATAGAACTGGTGAGCAAGCCATCCTCGGAAATCCGAGTGGCCACGGCGACACCATAATATTCATGAACCGGAACTTTAATTTTGATCGGAACACCACTTTTCGAAAGCATCTTCCGAACAGTTACGGTTTGTATCTCATTTTGACCGCTGCCATTGTCATTAGCGGGGGACAATATGGGCCAACTTACCCGATCATTTCCAAACAAGATCAAATCAGATCCTGAAACTGTTTTGCCTTGCACCATTTTTATCTCGTGCCTTCCTGTTAACTTGAGAGCTGATCTTTATTTTTGCCGCTCTTCTTATGACGCCAAATTAGCAGGCAAGGTTTGGCATCCCTTTAAAAAAACTGGGTTAAGTTTTTCTTGTTTTGAAAAGGGTTAGCAGGTTATGACCGTGGGTAACCGGCGATTAACCCAAGACGGGTTCTTGCCTTTGTGCTAAGCCTCCAATATGCACGGAAGAGCTTAGATTTATTGGGGTTTCGGAATTTTTGATGGCGGCACCAGACATTGCAGAAATGATGGAAGATCTGGAATTGCTCCGAAATGCAGTGGTGGGCGCTGGGATCATTGCAACAGGATTTTTTCGCCAAGATGTAAAAACCTGGACAAAAGATAACGCCACCCCTGTCACCGAAGCCGACTTTGCCGTCGATAATTTCTTAAAAAAATATGCTCACCGCCGCCCGCCCCGACTATGGCTGGTTGAGCGAAGAAACGGCTGACGATCCGATCCGCATGGAAAAGCAACGGGTTTTTGTTGTGGACCCAATTGATGGTACCCGCGGTTTTATACGCGGCGAAGACAGCTGGACCATCTGCATCGCGATTGTGGAGGATGGCGTGCCCGTCGTCTGCGTTATATATGCACCGATCCGGGATGAGCTTTATGAAGCGATGATCGGACAAGGGGCGTTGCTGAATAAAGAGCCGCTCAAGCGGCGGCATCGATTGGGTGCAGGTCCAGTGATCCCCGCGCCCGGCGCCGTGCATCGCGAATTAGAGGAGCGGGGCATTGATTATGTACGCGGCCCTGCACTTCCCTCTTTAGCCTATCGTTTGGTACAAGTGGCCACTGGCGTACTTGATATTGCCGTGGCACGCCGCGGTGCCCAAGACTGGGATATAGCTGCGCCAGCGCTAATTCTGTCCGAATGCAAGTACAACTTAGAAGATGTATGTGCAGGTACGCCGCGCTTTAATAAGCAAGAAATTCGTCACGGCGCTCTTGCAGCAATGTCGGACCTGACGCTAAAAGACGATGTGCACGACGTGCTGCGCAAGGTTTATGGGTGCCCAGCGGCATAGAACAACAATTAGATGGTGGGGTTTAAATGAGCGAAGAAAAACAATTGCTGCACTTAGTGTTTGGTGGCGAGTTGGAAGATCTGGAAAATGTAACGTTTCGCGATCTGAACGCAGTGGACATTGTTGGGGTTTATCCCAACTATCAATCCGCCTATGCCGTTTGGAAGCAAAAGGCACAAATGACAGTAGATAACGCACATATGCGCTACTTTATTGTGCATCTGCACCGCTTGCTCGATCCGGACGCCTAAGGTCCTATCGTGAGCACAACCGATACGAATGATGATGGCGGCGGCCGTGGCCTGAACAGCACCAAGGCGCGCCATTTTATTGGATGGCATATTTTAGGTGGCTATTTGCGCCTGACGTCCGCCACTTCAAAGTTTGTCTATGATCCGCCAGACGCGGAGCAAAAGTGTGCTGATTTAATGCCAGCAATCTATGTGTGCTGGCACGGGCAAGGCATGTTGGGCATGAAACTGGTGCCCGAAGCCAAGCAATTGACCATATTGACATCGCGCCACCCAGACGGACAGCTGGTGGCGGCGGCGGCCCAAAGTTTTGGCTGCTCGAATATCGATGGCTCCGGCGCCAACCCTAAGCAAGATGAGGGCACAGGCGGCATGGCCGCCATGCGTGAGATGCTGCGGGCGATGAAAAATGGCCAATCGATTGGCATCACCGCCGATATTCCGCCCGTACCTGGGCGACAGGTCTCTGACGGCGTTGCGTTGCTGGCGCGTTTCTCTGGTCGACCTATTATTCCCTATGCGGTTTCAAGTTCACGCCGATCAGTGCTTGAAAAGGTGTGGGATAAGATGCAAATCAATCATCCCTTTTCAACCATATCGGCCGTGGTGGACGAACCCCTTTATGTGCCGCGCTCTGCCAAAGACCTTACCCCATATTCTGAAGAATTGGCGAAGCGTCTTGATAATGTTTTGGACCGCGCATTTTTGCTGGCGGATGGCAAAGACTTGCCGCCACGTCCTGATCGATCCTCATTTTCAATGGCCGAGGATTAAACGCACCGCATAATCAAGCGCGCCAGCTGGGCCGATGCGCTCCATCCCGATCCGACCGCGGCGCTTAGCATCTTCAGGGTCGCTTAGCAATTCATCCATTGCAGCGCTGATCTCAACTGCATCCATAGCACATGAGATGCGACTATCCCCCATCAACCGCTCGTTGCGCGCCACACGCGATGGGCGCGCATCGGGCGGCACCAAGGCAATAACAGGTGCGCCGAGACCGGCGCTTTGGAAGCCAGCGGTGCCCGCCTGCCCCGCTACAAATCGAGAGACTTTGGCCAACGTACCGATGCCTTGTTTGAAAAAGTGTACAGGCGTGCCATCATACATTATGGCTTTGGCCAAATAGTCAACTGCATCAACTTCCCCATTCTTTGCCGTTGGCTTGAGTCCAGCGGCCCCGATGAGTTGTTCTACATGGCTGGTAGGTGCAACGGGCACCAGAACACGCAAATCATATTTACTGGTTAGGCGCCCCACCGCGGTGATTTCCAGATCAAAGAACTTTTTGGCCGCAGCTCGACTGCCGGGCAGCAATGTTATGGGCGTTCGATCCTCAATCAACGGGGTCACATCAAACGAAAGCTCCGGCAATGTGTCCATCATAATGTTGCCGACAAATCCTGCATCCAAACCATCAGCGCGCAATTGGCCAGCGAGAATGTCGTCGCGACACAGGGTTTTGGCTGTGGTGCGTTTGATGAGATTTTTCTCAATCAGCGAGTATGTTGAGGCATAGCCAGAATTATAACAATCGATATAGAGGTCAACGCTATGCCCGCCAGCCTTGCAAAGGGCCAGCCCGACCATATCGCCGAGCACAATCACTTTATCCCAGCGACCGCGTTGCTGGCGCATATACTGCACATGTTTGTACGCAGTTAGCGCCAAGCCATTTTTGAAGTCTTTGATCAATGACCCTTGCTTGCGGTGCCCTTCGCTGGCCAAGTAGCCGCGCGGTCCCACAAGCGGGCAGATACCGTCATAGGCGAGACCTGCACCCACTGTGGGCAGCGCCTCAACTTCGCAATGGGCGCAAGCGCTTTGGCAAGCGCGGCGCCCATGGCGTCTTCGCCCATGCCATTGGTGATGATCAAAACGCGCATAGGGCGTTACTTTTTGCTCGCTTGCAGGGCTTTGAGCGACGCGTGTGCGTCCACATAAGGTTCCTGCAAATCGACGCTCCAATAGGACAATTCATCCAAAGGAATTTGCTTGCCCGTCACTGCGCAACGCACGAAGGTGCCTGGCTTGATCACCGAAAAATCTGCATCCAAATAGCGCAATTTGGCTTCGCTTTGCCCAAAGCCGCTTTCAAAAATATTCATGTTTGAACCTCTTTCGCTCCCTATTTAGGATGAGGCGCGGAAAAAAATCAAAAAAGACTTTGCTGTTTTGTCTCTTTTTCTTTGCTCGGTGCTTTGGGTTTGGACTTTTGCGCCGGTGGTTTTCCTTCCGTCACGACAACCCCAACGTCACCATCAGCGAATTGCACATTCAGACCGTCGCCAGTTTGCGGTGTTGAAGATGATCGCACCAAATTGCCTTTAGCATCCGTCACAAGCGCAAACCCGCGCTCCATCGCTTTTTTGTGACTCAGGCTGTCGAGCAGTTTTCCTAAGTTTTCAATCTTCGTTTGCTTTCGCTCTAAGGTGGAAAGCGCTGCTGGCCGCATGCGTGCACTTAACCGCTCGAGCTGGTCGGCAAAATTTTGTTGTTTTTGGCGCAGTCCGTAGGGGGACAGTCTGGCGCTGACCTGCGAATAGCTCGCCCGCTTTCGATCCACAAATTGGTTCAAGCGTTGCCAAGCCGGATGGTGGCCATATCGAACCGCTGACGCGGAACATTGGTCAAGTCTTGTGCTTTGGGCAATGCCGCAGATATTGCGCGCAACCGATCTTTGGCGGTGGATATGTTGCGGCTTGCGCCGCACGCAATCGATTGCCCTGATCGAGCACGTAATTGACCAGTTCTGACTTAACCGGCACCGCCATTTCAGCCGCGCCTGTGGGCGTGGGTGCGCGACGGTCAGATGCATAGTCAATCAAAGTGACGTCTGTTTCGTGACCGACAGCAGAAATCAACGGAATCTGCGATGCCGCTGCGGCGCGCACCACTTCTTCTTCATTAAAGCCCCACAGATCCTCAATTGAGCCGCCGCCGCGCGCAACAATCAACAAGTCAGGTCGCTTGATCGGGCCGTCGATTGGTAAGGCATTGAACCCATTGATCGCATTGGCCACCTCAGCGCCGCAAGTGTCGCCCTGCACCCGCACAGGCCACACAATAACATGGGTGGGAAAGCGATCGTCCAGCCGATGCAAAATATCGCGGATCACGGCCCCTGTTGGAGAGGTGATGACGCCGATGGTTTGCGGCAAATAAGGCAATTCCTTTTTGCGCGACGCATCGAAAAGGCCCTCAGCAGCCAATTGCTTGCGGCGCTGCTCCAACAGCGCCATCAACGCACCCGCGCCGGCTGGCTCGATATTGTCGATCACAACTTGATATTTTGAGGAGCCGGGATAGGTGGTCAATTTGCCGGAAGCTATGACTTCCATGCCCTCTTCCGGCTTAAAGCGCAGTTTTGAGAACACACCGCGCCAGATCACTGCCTCAATTCTGGCTTTTTCATCCTTTAGGGCAAAATATGCGTGGCCGGACGAGTGCGGCCCGCGATACCCGGTAATCTCTCCGCGAATGCGCACATGTCCAAACTGCTCCTCGACGGTGCGTTTGACCGACTGAGAAATTTCAGTAACTGTGAATTCGTGGGCGTTGGAACCCGTATTGCCTGCTTGCTCGTCCATAAATTAAGTGGTGCCTGTTCATTGTTGAAAGGTCAAGGGTGACCTTTGTAAATCAACATGATAAGGGAATCGCAGGTTGGCTCTTGTTAAGAATTCGGATCGAAGATATGAACATTTTGCTATTGGGTTCTGGTGGGCGTGAACACGCGCTGGCATGGGCAATTGCGCGCTCGAAACGGCTCGGTAAACTCTTTATTGCTCCCGGAAATCCAGGTATGGCTGCGTGTGGCACGTTGGTTTCGCTGGATGTTAGCAATCACGAGCAAATTGCTGAATTTTGCCTGACCGACAAAATCGACCTCGTTGTCGTTGGTCCTGAAGCACCGCTGGTTGCTGGTATCGCCGACGATTTGCAGGCTAAAGGCATTAAGGTTTTTGGGCCATCAAGAGAAGCCGCTCAGCTTGAAGGCTCGAAACATTTCACAAAGTTGCTTTGCGACGAAATGAATGTGCCTACGGCAAAATATGCGCGATTTGATGAACTGGACGACGCCATCGATTATGTACGCGCTGAAGGCGCACCGATCGTCGTAAAAGCCGATGGGCTGGCCGCAGGCAAAGGCGTGATCGTCGCGCAAACCCTTAAAGAAGCAGAAGATGCGCTCTACGCCATTTTCGATGGTGCTTTTGGCGCTGCCGGGACATCCGTCGTGATTGAGGAATGTTTGTTCGGCGAAGAGGCCAGCCTATTTGCCATCAGTGACGGGGTCAATTTTCAACTTCTTGCGTCCGCGCAAGATCATAAGCGCGCTCATGAAGGCGACCAGGGTCCCAATACTGGCGGCATGGGCGCCTATTCACCTGCCCTGTCATGACGCCTGAGATGATTGAGCGTGTCAAAAATGAAATCATTGCGCCTTCGATCAAAGGTATGGCTAATCGCGGCACACCGTTCAAAGGCGTGCTGTTTGCCGGGCTAATGATCACGAAGGATGGGCCAAGTCTTATTGAATATAATGTTCGATTTGGCGACCCAGAGTGCCAAGTTTTGATGACTTTGTTGAAATCCGACATCTTGGACCTGATCGAAGCATCGATAGACGGCACCTTGGATCAGCACACCCCTGAATGGCACGCAGGCACCGCCCTGACCGTTGTGTTGGCGGCAAACGGCTATCCGGGTGCTTATGCCAAGGGCACGCCGATTAATGCCATTGAAGCTGCGGAAACTAACGGCGTAAAAGTCTTCCACGCTGGCACTGCTCTTATCGATGGGCAGTTGGTTGCGGCGGGTGGCCGAGTTTTAAATGTGACCGCAGCAGCAAAAGACGCGCAAGCCGCTCGCGACAAGGCGTATGCTGCCATTGAAAAGATCGATTGGGCGGATGGTTTTTGCCGAAAAGACATTGCATGGCGGGCACTTGAGCGCACAATTTCGTGATCAACCTTGATTAAATACAAGTTTAAACAATTTCAATTAACATCAGAGTTGAATACAAGTATCGGGTGTTAAGGATGACAATAACTGGTCCCAAAATTGGCGTTGCGCTTGGCGGCGGTGCCGCACGGGGCCTCTCTCATATCGCAGTGATAGAGGCCATGGATGAGTTGGGCTTAAAGCCCGACTTGATCGCCGGCACGTCTATCGGTTCATTCATCGGTGCAGGCTGGGCTGCGGGCATGAGTGGCAAAGAAATTCGCGAATATGCGATTGATGTGCTTGGTTCAATGCGCGCACTTAGTTCGCGCTTGTGGCGCACCCAAGTCACCGGCATCAAATCCATGTTTCAAGATGGCATTTCAATGCAGTTTGACGCCACGAAGGTGCTCACTTCATTTGCCCCTGATATCATGCCGACCAATTTCGAAGATTTACGCATTCCGTTACGCGTGATTGCAACGGATTATTGCACGTGGCACCAAGCTGTTTATCATGCAGGGCCGATTGCCCCTGCCATCGCAGGATCGATTGCGATCCCAAGCTTGTTTAAGCCAGTCGTGCACAATGGCCAAACATTGGTAGATGGCGGTGTCGTCAACCCGCTCCCGCTAGACCATGCCGCACACAATATGGACATCTTAATCGGTGTAGACGTGAACGGCGATCCGGTGCCCATTAATCCATCTGCAACACCATCGGCAATTGATGTTGGCCTGGGCGCAGCGCAAATCATGATGCATTCCCTGAGTGCTTATGCGATTGCTGCTTATCCACCTGACATTTATGTACGTCCACCTGTGGGCCATTTTGGTGCATATGAATTTTGGCGCGTACGCGACATTCTGGTGGCGGGAGATCTGGTGAAAGACAAGTTTAAGCGCGATCTAGCAACCCGGATCGATCTTATGCTCGCCTCTCAGCAAAAAAATTGGATAAGCATTTTCGCCGCCTCGCGCTCGCCAATGCCTGAGATCACTTCTGGATGATGATGGCAGGTGGGTGATGTGAAAAAGCGTACGCCATTATCCACAGCCCCACCCTTCATATCCTCAGCGCCGTAATAAACGCGCCGCAGCTTGGCATGTGCGATTGCTCCTGCGCACATGGTGCACGGCTCGAGGGTGACATAAAGATCGCATCCCTCCAGCCGCCCGGTGCCTAGCTTTTCAAGGGCGGCGCGCATGGCCTGCATTTCTGCATGGGCCATCGGGTCGCCCTTGCGTTTCATCTCATTTTGCGCCTTGGCGATCACCGCACCGTCTTTCATGATCACCGCGCCAACAGGCACCTCTCCTGCCGCAGCGGCTTCGCGCGCAAGGTCTAAGGCCATTTGCATGGGTGTTTGATCGGAATTTGGCGTCATCATCATCCTACTTGTTGAAATGTTACCTGCCACAGCTTTGCCAATGATGCAAAGCCTATCCGTTGGCCCTATGCTGTGCTGATAGGAGAATCAGTCATGCGCATTCGGCAACTGCCCAACGATTTGGTGAATAAAATTGCAGCTGGTGAGGTGATTGAACGCCCGGCCAGTATCGTCAAGGAATTGGTGGAAAATGCGCTTGATGCTGGCGCAACGCGCATTGCGATCACCACGTCTGCAGGTGGCAAATCTTTGATCCGCATCGAAGATGATGGCAGCGGCATGGGCGAAGAGGATTTGCGCCTGAGCGTCGAACGGCACGCGACCTCGAAGCTGCCGGAAGATGACCTTGACCACATTCAAACACTTGGCTTTCGTGGCGAGGCGCTCGCCTCGATCAGCGCGGTTGCGGATTTGCGTATTGCTACCCGGCCCAAGGGCGCCGAGATGGGGCTGCAGCTGCGTTTCGTTGATGGCGAGGCCGTGATCTCGCCAAGCCCAATGCCCCATGGCACGGTGATTGAGGTGCGAGACCTGTTTAAAAACGTGCCCGCGCGTCTGAAATTCTTGAAGTCTGATCGTGCCGAAACCAATGCCATCACCGATGTGATGAAACGTTTGGCAATGTCCAAGCCGCATGTGCACTTCATTCTGTCGGGATCTGATCGGCAAACGCTGAATTGGCCGGCCCAACCCATGTCCGATATCGAGGAAGATTTTCAGGGCGACAAAAATCGCCTTGGCCAAATTCTGGGTTTGGATTTTGCCCAAAACGCCACGCCGATAGATTATCAACGCGGCCCGGTTCTGGTGCGCGGCATGGCCGCTTTGCCGACTTACACCAAAGCCAATTCCCTCTCGCAATTCTATTTTGTGAATGGTCGCCCGGTGCGCGACAAGGTTTTGCTGGGCGCATTGCGCGGCGCGTATGCCGACTTTTTGCATCGTGACCGCTTTCCGGTCGCGGCGATCTTTGTGAGCATGCCGAGCCAGGATTTGGATGTGAATGTACACCCGGCAAAAGCTGAGGTGCGATTCCGCGACCCTGGCTTGGTCCGCGCGGCCGTGATCCGTGGGGTGATGAATGCCCTCGACGCGGCGGGGTTCCGCGCGTCAAAAACAGTGTCGGATGCGACGCTCTCCGCGTTTCAGCCTGGCGGTGGGCAACCTCAACAGACGCCTGATGGCACCTCCCATGTTGCGCCAAACAATAACGGCAATGGCTTCGCGATGCCGCATCAGCAGCAATGGGGTCACAGCGCCCCGTCGGGATATGCGCCATCGCAGGTGCAACCCGATGCGCCGCGCATGCACGATGTGCATCAACCCAGCGCGCGCATGGAAGTCGCGCCAGATTTGCCGCCCGAAGATGATGATTTTCCCTTAGGTCGGCACGGGCGCAATTGTTCGAGAACTATATCGTCGCCCAGGGGCCAGACAGTTTGATTGTTGTTGACCAGCATGCGGCGCACGAGCGGCTGGTTTATGAGCGGTTCAAGAAGGAACTCAGCGACGGCCCCGTGCCCGCGCAGCGCCAGCTTATTCCGGTTGTGATTGAGCTCACTGAGGAAGATTGCGACCGCCTGGAAGAGGCACAGGACGAATTGGCGCGGGTTGGGCTTGGCGTCGAGCGCTTTGGGCCGCGTGCCGTCGCCGTGCATGAGACCCCGGCGATTTTGAAGCACCCCAACGTGCAAAAGCTGATCAATGATGTCGCGGATCAGTTGGCCGAGTGGGATAATATTTCCATCGTGCGGGAACGGCTGGAAGAAGTGGCCGCACGCATGGCGTGCCATGGGTCCGTCCGGTCAGGTCGTCGGCTAAGGGCGGAAGAAATGAATATGTTGCTGCGAGATATGGAAGCCACGCCACACTCTGGCCAGTGCATCCATGGTCGTCCCACCTATGTGGAACTGAAAAAAAGCGGATATTGAGCGCTTGTTCGGGCGTCGGTAGGTTTATGGACTTTGAAGGCGCCCGACGGCTTTAAACTCGCCCCACCCTTGACCCTGCCCATCCAGAAAAGGGGTGGTTGTGCATATTTTAGACTTTCCGGCACCATCCCGGCCTTGAGCGGGATCGTACTAAACGATAGCCCCGGATCAAGTCCGGGGTGGAAGTCTTACGCGGCAGGCGCTTTGAAGAGGTGAATAATTGTATCGCCATAGGTGCGTTCATCGAGCAATTCGAAGCCGTCAGGTGCCGTGACCTCAACGCCCTTTTTCTCTTCCAAAACCACGATAGCTTCGGGCGCGATCCATCCGCTTCATAGGCCACTGCCAAGGCCTTATCGCCCAAGCCTTTGGCATAGGGTGGGTCCAAAAACACGAGGTTGCACGGCAAAATCCGCTGGATTTGGCCCAAATCCGTTGCATCGCGGCGCAACATGCGGGATTGTCCCGCCACGCCAAATTCTTGGATGTTTTCGCGCAGCAATGCGCGCGCCTCGACGCCGGTATCGACAAAAGTGGCGTGCTCAGCACCGCGCGATAGCGCTTCAAGGCCCAGTGCACCAGTGCCCGCAAAAAGGTCCAACACGCGAGCGCCTGTCATCACCGGACCAAAATGATTGGCCAGAATGTTGAACAGGCTCTCCCGCACCCGATCCGAAGTCGGGCGGATGTCGTCCGACTCAGGTGATGCAATGGTTTTAGATTTAAACTTACCGGCAACAATACGCATAAAGCTCAGCTCGTCCTATGGTTTGCGCGGCGGACGACCGCCGGGCTTGCGGCCTGCGGGTTTACCGCCGCGCCCACGTTGATCTCCGGCTGGGCGCCCTTTATGGCGACCTGCGTCTGAAAAGCCTTGTGTGGTGTGGCCACCGCCCGGTTTGCCGCGACCACCCGCTGGTTTGCCGCCGCGCGGACCACCTGGCTTTTTGTCAAACCGTTTATCACCGCGTGGCTTGTCGCCAAACGGCTTACTGTCGCCGCGTTCAGCTTTATCTGCATTACGATCTGTGAACGCACCACGCGATCATCTGGCCGACGGTCGTCGCGGCGGTTCCCCGTGCCACGCGGCCTATCGCCAAAGCTCTTTTTGCCTGCAAATGGGCGATCACCCTCTTTGCGGTCACGCTTTTCAAAAGGCTTGCCATCACGGCGCTTGTCGTCGCGACCACGATCATCGCTACGGTCTGCACTTCGGGTCGGACGATCTTTAGAAAACTCGCGTTTCGGGCCGCGGTCATCGCGGTCAAACTTGCGGTCTTTGTCGCCAAAGCGCTTTTTGCCCGCAAAGGGACGATCGCCCTCTTTGCGGTCACGTTTTTCAAATGATTTGCCATCACGGCGCTTGTCGTCGCGACCACGATCATCGCCCCGGTCCGCACTTCGGCAG